>Ga0302325_10004140_pt1 | contig 33654 bp, 34 predicted proteins | sample Palsa_T0_2_FD_201948 | JGI IMG/M metagenome (GOLD analysis project Ga0302325, IMG submission 201948) | Peat permafrost microbial communities from Stordalen Mire near Abisko, Sweden - Palsa_T0_2 | ecosystem: Environmental > Terrestrial > Soil > Palsa > Peat permafrost | place: Sweden: Abisko... | reverse complement strand
TGTAGCGCGAGTCGGACTGCTGCACGATCCCGGTGATCAGCTCGCCGACGCGATCGCGGAACTCCTCGAACATCATGTCGCGCTCGGCCTCACGGATCCGCTGCAGGATCACCTGCTTGGCGGTCTGCGCGGCGATCCGGCCGAAGTCGTCGGGCGTGACGTCCTGCACCTCGATCTGGTCCTCGTACTCCTTGAGCTTCTCCATGTCGATCTCGGGCTCGGGCGCGTCGCGCATCTCGCCGGTCTCCGGATCGACCGTCGGCTGCTCGTCGCTGGCAGCGATCAGCAGCTGCTCTTCGAGCTCCGGTGGGATCTTCAGCTCCCAGACGATGAAGTCACCCGAGTCGCGGTCCATCTGGACCTTGGCGTACGGAGCCGAGCCGGGCGTTTTCTTGTACGCGGACAGGAGCGCGTCCTCGAGCGCCTCCATCAGCTTCTCGTGGGAGATGTTCTTCTCGGCTGCGAGGCCACGGACGGCCTCGACGATCTCTTTGCTCATTGCTTGCTCAGTCTCCAGGTATGAGGTTGGAGCGGGCGATCTGCTCGTAGGGGATCGTGACGAGTCCGTCCGCGGCGGCGAGCGTCACATCTGAGTCGCTCGCGCCCACCAGCTCACCGGTCAGCTGCCTGTGCCCGGCCCGGGCATCCAGCTCCGCCGCGGTGCGTAGGCGGACGCGCGCGCGGCGGCCCAGGAAGCGGCTGAAATGCTGGGGCTTGGTCAGCGGACGGTCATGGCCGGGCGAGGAGACCTCCAGCGAATAGCGCTCGCGGTAGTCGCTGAGGTGACCGGTCACCCGCTCGCAGAGCGCGAGGGTCACGCCGTCCGGGTGGTCGATGAACAGGCGGAGAACGGAGCCTTGGACCTCAGCGAGCAGCACCTCGACCTCGGGCTCGAGGCCGGACAATCTGGCTTCGATCTCGGTCTGCTGTGCACTCACGATCTCCTCCGTCATATGTCAATAAAAAAAGCGGGCGTGCGCCCACTTTCGGTACTAATGCCGGGTCGACCCACCCGCCCGGCCGGAAAGCTGTGCCCTGAGGTTAGCACCGCCGGTGCCCCTGCCGGCCCCGCCGAGCGGCTGTGCAAGCTGCGATCCAAACCTCAACCCTGAAGCGGCGGTCGACCCCCTCGGCGAGGTGATTACATGTCCCGCAAACGGGCCGCAGCAGCCCGCGCGCGGTCACGATAGAGCCGGTAGTCGCCGCGATCGGGCTGCAGGCAGGCGGCCAGCGTCAGCGGCTTGCGGGCGTCGGCATGACGGCCGAGCAGCTGCAGGCAACGGCCCAGGCAGAACAGCGCGAAGTCGTTGGTCGGGGCCTGGTCCACGACCGCCTGGAACTCGATCGCGGCCGGCTCGTAGCGCTGGCTGTGAAACAGCGCGCGCCCGAGCGCCTCGCGGACCGAGGTCTTGTCGGGCGCGAGCTCGGCGGCTCGGCTGAGCGGCACGACCGCTGCGTGGTGGTGGCCGGCTTCCAGCAGCTCGGTCCCACGCTGAAACAGGTCATACACGTCGTCCATGTGCCTCGACGTGAGTCTAGGCCCGCCGGCTGCCGGCCGCAGGTCTCCAATGATGGCGAATCGACCCCGGATATGGGGGTGGATTCGCCACGCTTCGCGTCGGCCAGGGCGCGGGCAGCTCGCCCGCCCGGCGCGCCGCTGCGCCGGTCGGCACGAGCACATCCTCCACGCTCAGCTGCCGATCGCGCCGGAGCGATGACCGGCGTGCAGCCGCGGCGGGAGCGACCGCAGCGCCCGCACGCGACCCAGCGGTCCGAGCCCGAGCCCCAGCTCACGCCGCAGGGCACGACGCTGGGCGCGGTCAGGCTCGGTCGCCCGCCCGCCGTAGCGTGAGAGTCGCAGCGCCCGGATGTAGGCGGCGACCTCCGGCGTGGACCGGTAGCGGTCCTCGAGCGCCGCCAACGTCACCCCGTCGTCCAGCGGCCGTCCGGTGCGCTCATGCGCGCGCTCGAGCTCCGCGATCAGCTGCTCGGTCGAGCCCGCCGGGCGCGTCAGCACCCACCCCCACCAGCCCAGCAGGCACAAGGCGAGCAGCGCGGCCGCGCCCGCGACCAGCAGCCAGCCGCTCGGCCCGGCGTCGCCGTGACGATGGCCCGCGGCGGTTCCGTGCGTTGCTCCGGGCACGCCCGCGGCGCCGCGGGGCGTCCCAGCGTTCTTGCGCGGCACGTTGGGCACCAGCCGCCCCGTCGCGGACGTCCCCTTGACGCCGCCGCGGGCCGGAGCGCTGGTCGGGGTTGGGTCGAACGTGACCCAGCCGTAGGTCGGGAACCAGACCTCGTCCCACGCGTGGGCGTCGGTGTCGGCGACCTGCCACACGTCGGTCTGGCTGTCCTGGCGGCCCGTCGTAAAGCCGGTCGCGACCCGTGCGGGGACGCCGCCCATCCGCAGCAGCAGCGCCATCGCCCCGGAGAACTGCTGGCAGTAGCCGTGCTTGGAACTGAACAGGAAGGACTCGAGCGGATACCGGGCGCGCGGCGGCGACTGGTCGTAGCGAAAACCGTTGCCGGTGCTCAGGTAGGCCATCACATTGCGGACGAACTGCAGCTCGTTGGGTGATTGAGATGCCAGGCGCCGAGCCAGCTCGTAGGCCTTGCCGTACGGCGAGTGCTGCACGTACACGCGGGCGCCCGGGCCCGATTCGGCGACGACCCTGGTCGCGGTCGCGGGCCGGTGAAAGCGCGGGAACTGCACCGTCGCGCTCCGCGTCGGGATCGAGATCGTCAGGTAGCTGCTCAGCGCCGGCCATGGATACGGCTGCGCGGTGGCGGACTGCAGCTCGGGGTCAGACGGCGTCGGGACGTAGACGCGCATCTGGTAGGTGGCGCCCGGGCCGAGCACCCGATCGGCGGCGACCGTGCCGGTGCCGGTCACCGGGTGCGACCCACCGGGAACGCTTGACGCAAGCGTCGACTGCCCGGCTCCGATCACGTTGGTCGTCCGCATCCCCTGAACCGTCACCCGGATCGTCTCTGAGTACTTGCGAAGCGTGGCGGGCGACGGTGACGGCAGCGCTGCGGTCGGAGGGCCGAAGTCGGCTCCGGGCAGCACCGCCGGCGGTCCCTGCACCCACGCGGTCCCGTTGAAGTCATCCAGGTTCTCGGCCTTCCAGTAGTGGCCGGTCGTGGCGCGGACGCTCAGCACCTCGTTGCCCTTCTGGGGCCAGCGCAGCGGGCCATAGGTCTGGTTCCAGTCAAACGAGGCGAGATGCCGGACGCTGGTCGCGCCACTCCACTTCTCATAGTCGAACCATGGCTTGGCGCCGTCGATCAGCGGCGCCACCAAGGCCCCGGCGAGCCCGGCCAGCGCCAGCAGCGCGAGTGCCGTCCGCCCGCCGTCGAATCGGAGCCGCTCGCCCCAGACGAAGAACGCGACCAGCACGAACAGGACCAGCCCCTCAAGCGTCGGCGTCTTCGGGTGCACAAGCGTCGAGGGCACCACCGCCAGCGCGATCAGCGGGAGCGCCGCGGTCGCTCGCCTGGCGTCGGAGATACGCCGCGGCGCGAACGCCAGCACGGCGCCGGCATCCAGCAGCAGCACCGCGGCGCCGAGCATGATCACGAGCGTCACCCGGTGGTCGAAGCCGTCGTACGGCACGAGGATGTTCCCCAGCCCGGTGAGGCCGTGGCCGATCCGGCGAGCCGTGACGGCGACCTTCAGGTACCAGACCAGATGCCAGCGCAGCCCCGCGACCGGGAACGCCGCAACCACCAGGCCGAGGCTGACCAGGCCGGCGATCGGCCGCGACGCGTACGTCGGCAGCCGCGCCAGCAGCCGACGCAGCAGCGGCAGCCCGCCGGCGAGCCCGATCGCGAGCGCCGCCAGGCCGATCAGGCGCAGGCTGGGTGGCACCACCAGCAGTCGCGACCAGCGCTGGACGCCGTACAGCGACAGCGCCGTGAAGCCCGCCAGCCTGATCCACGGGCGCGCCTGCACGTCGGTGCGGGAGGCGGCGCGCCGGCGTCCGCGCCGCGTCGCTCGTCCGGCCGCGCGCCCGGCGAAGGGCGCCGAGGCCGAGCTCACGGCGCCACCGCCCTGGCCGTCGGCCGTTCGCGCTCGGAGCCGACGCCGAGCGCGAAGCCGCGGCAGCCCGCGACCTCGAGCGTCGGTCGCATCCGGCCGCGGACGCCGCGCGGGCGGCCCTGCACGAGCTCGGCCTCGGGCACGACCAGCACCGCCGCGCCGCTCCCGCCGGATGTGAGCGCCGCGGCGAGCCGGTCTGACGGGGTCGGCGTCACGTAGATCATCGGGCCGGAGCGACCGCGCGGACCCCCGACGACCAGGTTGCCGCTGGCGGACCGCGGCGTCACGAGCGCCAGGCGCCGGTAGACGGCCGGCCAGCGGTTGAGCTCTGAGTCGATCGCCGTCGGGCGCTGGTCGCCGGGCAGCAGCAGCCCGCAGCCGCCGGCCCGGCCGAGGTCCAGCGCCAGCGACGCGGCCGCACGGACGGCGGCGTCGAGCAGGTCCTCGGACGCACCCGCCAGCCGCGAGTCCAGCACGATCAGCGGCCGGTTGTCGCCGTCGGCGCGCAGCCGACGCTCGATCAGCCCCGCTCCGCGCGCGACCGCCGGCCAGTGGATCCGGCTGGCCGGGGTCCCGACCCGGTAGGGGCGCAGGCCGTCGAGGTCGACGGCGGCCATCATCTCCGACGCCTGATCGCCGACGACGCTTTCGAACCGCAACGCTCGCTCGCCGCTGCGCCATCTGACCTGCTCGATCCGCGGCAGCACCAGGATCCGTTGCGGGGCGGCTGCGCTGCGGGCATTGACGCGGGCCAGCTCGAGCGGATCGGAGACCTGCAGCGACGGCTCGGCGAGCAGATGCTCGCCGCGGCGAGGGAAGTGCGCGACGACGTCGACCGTCGCGCTGCGCCCGCCGCGGATCGGCGACAGCGGTCCCGACAGCGCGAACCGCGACGCCGAGACCGGGTCGATCACCTCCGCCCCGGGTAGCCCGAGGACGCTGCGGTGGACCTCGATCTTGGCCTGCAACGCCTGGTCCTCGACGATCTGGTGCGCGGCCAGCACCCGGGTCGCCGAGGCGCCGCGGGCGGCGCACCACACCCACGCGGGCGCGATCGCGCCGATCGCGACCAGCGCGACCGCCGGGACGAACAGCGGCTTGGCGTCGAACGCCAGCGACATCACCAGCAAGCCGCAGCCGCACGCGGCGACAGAGGCGGCGCGCCGGGCCGCGAGCGTCGTGCCGGACCTGTGCCCGGTCCGGCGCGAGATCCGCGCGGCGCTCCGGCGCACCGGTCTCACGGCACCGCTACCCCGCTCACAGCGCCCGCACCGCTCCGAGCGCGTCGACGACCACCTCATGGGCGCCCGAGCGCGGCGTTTCGGGCGACAGCATCAGCCGGTGGGCAAGCACCGGCTCCGCCAGCGCCTGCACGTCGTCGGGCAACGCGTGGTCGCGGCCGGCCATCATCGCGTGCGCCTTCGCCGCACGCAGCAGCATCAGCCCGGCCCGCGGGCTGGCCCCGAGGTCGACGCGGGGATCCTCGCGCGTGTGCCACAGCAGCCGCACGATGTAGTCGCGCAACGGCTCGGTGGCGCGGACGCGTGCGGCGGCGTCCTGGGCGGCGAGCACCTCGGCGGCGGTCGCGACCGGCCGCAGCGCCAGCACGCGGTCGCCGGCCTCGTGGGCCGCGAGCATGTCGGCCTCGGCCGTGCGCTCCGGGTAGCCGAGCGAGATCCGCACCATGAACCGGTCGAGCTGCGCCTCGGGCAGCGGGTAGGTCCCCTCGTACTCGACCGGGTTCTGGGTCGCGATCACCAGGAACGGCCGCGCCAGCTCGTGCGTGACGACGTCGACGGTGACGCGCCGCTCCTGCATGCACTCCAGCAGCCCGGACTGGGTCTTGGGCGAGGCCCGGTTGATCTCGTCGACGAGCACCACGTTGGCGAACACCGGCCCCGGGCGGAACTCGAAGCGCCCGTTGCGCTGGTCGTAGACGTTGGTGCCGACGACATCGGCCGGCAGCAGATCGGCGGTGCCCTGGATCCGGGCAAACTGGCAGTCGATCGACCGTGACAGGGCCCTGGCCAGGGCGGTCTTGCCGACGCCCGGGTAATCCTCGACGAGCACGTGGCCCTCGGCCAGCAGCGCGACGATCAGGTGGGTCAGCGTCTGGGTTCTGACCTCGACGGCTTGGCTGACGTTCACCGCCAGCGCTCGCGCCGTCGCGGCGAACGCATCAAACTCCTGGGGTGCGATTGGGGCCGGCTCGGGCGACACTGTCCTCTCTCCCTCGGTCGGACAACAGCTGGTCGATACCCACAAGGACGCCTTCGGCAATCAGATCCTTACCGGCCCGCTCAAGTCTCTGCTCAGTGCCCTCGGCGGTCACGATCGTAACCTCGTTGTCGGCGCTATCGAAACCGATGCCGTCGGCGGCGACGTCGTTGACCACGATCGCGTCCAAACGCTTGCGCGTGAGCTTCTCGCGTGCGTAGGAGATCGCGCCCTCGCCCGTTTCGGCGGCGAACCCGACGAGCACCTGGCCGGGGCGCCGGCGGGACGAGAGCGTGCCGAGCACGTCGGTCGTCGGCTCGAGCTCGAGCCGCGGCGGTCCGACGTCTTTTTTGAGCTTCGCGGCGGCGGCCGCGCGTGGCCGGAAGTCCGCGACGGCGGCGGCCATCAACAGCACGTCGGCGGCGTCGAACCGCGCCTCGCACGCGTCCAGCAGCTCGGCCGCGGTCTGCACGGCGACGACGCGGACGCCGGCGGGCGCCGGCAGCGAGACGTTGGCAGCGACGACCGTCACGTCGGCGCCGCGGCGGGCGGCCGCCGCCGCCAGCGACAATCCCATCCGCCCCGAGGAGCGGTTGCCGATATACCGGACAGGGTCGATCGGCTCACGCGTGCCGCCGGCGGTGACGAGCACCCGGACTCCGGCCCAGCCGCTGCTTGCAGCCGGCGCCAGGAGGCGCTCGCATGCGGCGACCAGTTCCTCGGGCTCGGACATGCGACCAGCCCCGCGCTCGCCGTGAGAGGCCAGCTCGCCAGTGTTGGGTCCGATCACTCGGATCCCGCGCGCGCGCAGCAGCGTGAGGTTGTCCTGGGTCGCCGGATGCGCGTACATCCGGTCGTTCATCGCGGGCGCGATGATCACCGGGCAGTCTCCCGCGAGCGCCGCGGTCGTCACCAGGTTGTCGGCCAGTCCGTGGGCAAGCTTGGCGATCGTGTTGGCGCTGGCCGGTGCGATCAGGTACAGCTCGGCACGCTGCACGAGCGCCAGATGCGTGATCGAGGCGCGGTCACCGGCCGGCTCGCCCGGGTATGCGCCGCGCAGCGGGTCCTCGTCGAACTCGCTGCTCAGTACTGGCGCGCCGGTGATTCCGGCGAACGTCGGCTGCCCGACGAACCGCCGGCTGTTCGGCGTCTGGATCACCCGCACCGCATGGCCGGCCGCAATCAGCAGCCGCGCGGTCTGCACGGCCTTGTAGGCGGCGATGCCGCCGGTGACGCCGATCAAGACCCGCGCCATGGCCGTCTGCTCGCTGCCTTAGCGGTAGTGGTACTTGAGCTTGCCCTGAGCGACTTCCTCGAGGGCGATCGTCAGATAGTTCTTGGAGCGGGTCTCGACCATCGGCGGCGGGAACTCATCGAACGTGCCCTCCCCGAGGTTGTGGTAGTAGGAGTTGATCTGGCGCGCGCGCTTGGCGGCCACGAGCACGCTGGCGTAGTCGGAGTCGACGTGTTCCAGCAGCTTGTCGATGCGGGGAGAGATCAAGGTGTTGTTGCTTTCGGTCGTAGGGACGCGTGTCGACGCGCTAGATCGATCCCAGCGAGGTTAGCGATCGCGCCTTTTGCGCTTGGTTAGCTCACATCCCAGCGCCCCGCCGATCAGTTCGGTCAGCTCGTCGGTGGCCCGCGTCACGTCGTCGTTGACGATCACGTGCTCGAACTCGTCCTGCGCGGCGAGCTCGTCCCGCGCCGTCTGCAGGCGCCGAGTGATCTGCTGCTCTGAATCGGTCCCGCGGCCCGTCAGCCGCGCGCGCAAGGCGCGCTCGTCGGGCGGCGCGATGAAGACCGCGACCGCATCGGGCATCGCCTCGCGCACCTGGCGTGCTCCCTGCACCTCGATCTCCAGCACGACTGCAGCGCCCGTCTCAAGACCCCGCTCGAGCTCTGAGCGCAGCGTGCCGTAGCGGCGTCCGGAGTACTCGGCGTGCTCGGCGAACTCGCCGGCCGCGACGCGGCGCTCGAACTCGGCGGGTGCGAGAAAGTGGTAGTCGACGCCGTCGCGCTCGCCGCAACGGGGATCGCGGGTGGTCGCCGAGATCGCGAGCACCAGCTCCGGCATGCGGGCGCGCAGCGCGCGGATCAGCGTGCCCTTGCCGACCCCCGAAGGTCCAGTGATCACGATCACGCGCGACATCGCGGCCGGCCGGCTGTGGCGCGGACGGCGTCGCCGCGTCAGCGACGGCGCATCAGCGCGACCAGCTCGGCGCGCTGGCGCTCGGACAACCCGCCGAGCGTCTTACTCGGCGAGATCCGGCACTGCCCCAGAATCTTGTTGACCTTGACGCGACCGTACTTGGGGACCGCCAGCAGCAGATCGAATACCTTCGCGCTCTGCAGATATTCCGGCGGCGCGAGCAGCAAGTCGTGGATCTGCTGGCGCCCGGCCTTGAGATCGCGTTTGAGCTGCGCGCGCCGGCTGCGGACGTCGTTCGCGCGCTGCAATGCCTCCATCCGTTGGGTCAAGGAACGCTCGGGTGCGGCGACTGGTTTCGGGAACGGCTCACTGACCGGCGGCATGGGCGGCGACTATACATCGTGGACCGGGCCGATCAAGGCAAATGACCCCAATTTCGCTCGACCTCAACTCGAGCTTGAGCATTGTCGAGCCTCGTTCTGATGATAGTTCTCCTTTGCAGGGGCTTTTGGGGGTGGTCGAAGGCGCGCCGCTGACATATCACCGTCAACCCCGCGCCGAGACTGTTGGACGGGCGATCGGGGCCGGCGACCGGCGATCTCGGCGGCGGTGGCACGGCTCAGTGCAGGGCCGGGATCGTGAGCGCGTCGAGCTCGCACGCGATTCGCGCCCCCGCGAGCGGGTCCCTGAAGCTCTCGGTGCCGACCGCGACGAGCGTCGCGCCGACCGCCAGCAGCTCGGCGGCGTCGCGCCCGGTCTGGACGCCGCCCATCGCCACGACCGGGATCCCGACCTCGCAGCAGACCGCGTGCGTCTGGGCCAGCGCGATCGCCCGGACCGCCGGTCCCGACACGCCTCCGGTCCCGCCGCCCAACCATGGGCGTCCGGTTCCGGGGGCCAGCGCCATCCCGCGCAGCGTGTTGATCAGCGAGACGGCATCGGCGCCCGCGTCCTGCGCGGCGCGGGCGACCGCCGGCACGTCGGTGGCGTTCGGCGTGAGCTTGACGATCATCGGCTTGTCGGTCAGCGGTCTGACGACGTCCAGCAGCGCCGTCACCTCGGCCGGGTCAGATCCGATCAGGGTTCCGGTCTCGACGTTCGGGCAGGAGACGTTGAGCTCCAGCGCCGACACCTCGGGGCGATCCGAGAACGCGCGGACCAGCTGCGCGACCTCGGCGTGGGTGAAGCCCATCACGTTGACGATCAGCGGGACCGGCAGCCGCGCCAGCTCGGGCAGGTCGTGCTCAAGGTAGCCCTCCAGGCCCTTGTTCGGGAGTCCGATCGAGTTCATCAGACCGGCCGGCAGCTCCCACAGCCGCGGCGGCGGGTTGCCCTGGCGCGGTGCCACCGTCACCGTCTTTGAAACGAACGCCGAGAACGGGAAGCGGCACAACAGCTCGTCGCCGAACGCGCGGCGGGCAGCGATCGCGTCGAACGTCCCCGAGGCGTTGACGATCGGGTGCGCCAGCTCGATCCCGCAGAAGCGCACCGCGACGTCGCTCACTGCGTCGCTCCGGGGACCAGCGCCGACTGCAGGCGCGCCGCGTCGAGCACCGGACCGTCGACGCAGAGCCGCAGGTAGCCGTCGTTGGTCTGCACGACGCATCCGAAGCAGGCGCCGTACCCGCACGCCATCCCGGACTCGAGCGCGAGCTGCGCGGGCGTGTCGGTCGCGGCGCAGAGCGCCCGGACCGCCTCGAGCATCGCGGGTGGGCCGCAGGCATACACCTCGACTTGACGGTCGTCGCGCAGCCACGCAGCCAGCAGCTCGGTCACGAGTCCGTGATGACCGGCCGAGCCGTCGTCGGTCGCGATCTCGGCGCCCGTCAGCAGCGCCGCCCCGCGGGCGTGCTCGCCGTCGCGGAAGCCAAGCAGCGCCGTTGTCTGCCGGCGCTCGCCGCTGTCGACGTCGTACAACGTCGGCGTCGCGCCGCCGGTACGGCCGTCACCGCCGAGCTGGTCCTGCCAGATCGCCAGTGGCGCGATCCCGACCCCGCCGCCGACCAGCAGCGGCGTCCGGCCATCGCGCGGAGGGGCAAAGCCGATCCCGAGCGGCCCGAGGATCGACAGCTCATCGCCGGGGTGCAGCTCGCACAACCGCTTGGTGCCGGGGCCTACGTCGTCGAGCATGAAGTGCAGCTCGGTGCTGCCGGCGGGCGCCCGCAGCACCGAGAATGCGCGCGGCACGAACGGCCGCTGCGATGCGCCCCCACCCCACCGCGCGACCGCGGCCAGCATGTAGAACTGGCCCGCTTGGGGCCGCGGGCCGAGCTGATCGGCGCAGCGCAGCACGTGGTAGGCGCCGTGGCGCTCGTGCGCGACGATCGGAACTGCGCGGACTCCGAACGGCGCCAGGACCCGGTCGCCGGCAGTCGACGTCCGCTGAGCGGTGCTGGTCACGTCGCCGGGGTCGTCGCCGGATGCGGCTCGGAGTCGTTCTCCCGCGAGCTGCGGTGGAGGTCCTGGAGCGAGATCACGTCCGGCGCACCGCGGCGCGCCGCGATGATCGCTCGGGTGGCGGCCATCGCCCCGGACATCGTGGTGATGCATGGGATCCCGCGCGTGACCGCGGCGGCGCGGATCTCGTACCCGTCCGCGCGGGCTCCTGATCCGGTCGGCGTGTTGATCACCAGGTCGACGTCGCCGCGCTCGATCCATTCAACCACGTGCGGTGGGCCGTCCTGGAGCTTGTTGATCCGGGTCACGGAGATGCTCATCCGCTCCAGCGCCCGCGCAGTGCCGCGGGTCGCGATGATCCGGAACCCGAGGTCGTGCAACATCGTCGCGATCCCGACCGCGGCCGCCTTATCCCCGTCGGACACGGTCAGGAACACCGTACCCGAGTCGGGCAGCTCGGCGCCGGCGGCGGCCTGGGCCTTGGCGAACGCGGTCGGGAAGTCCCCGGCGATCCCCATCACCTCGCCGGTCGAGCGCATCTCGGGCCCGAGCAGCGAGTCGGCGCCGGCGAACCGGTTGAACGGCAGCACCGCCTCCTTGACGCACACGTGGCCGTTGCCGTTGGCACGCTCGCGGTCAGCGTCTGAGACCACCTCGGCGACGCGCTCGCCGAGCATGATCCGGCAGGCGAGCTTGGCCAGCGGCAGCCCGATCGCCTTCGAGACGAACGGCACCGTTCGCGACGCCCGCGGATTGGCTTCGATCACGTACAGCCGGTCATCGCCGCGGATCGCGAACTGCACGTTCAGCAGGCCGACGACACCGAGCGCACGGGCGATCCCGATCGTCTGCTTGCGGATCCGCGCGAGCATCTCGCCGCCGAGCGTGTGCGGCGGCAGCACGCATGCCGAGTCACCGGAGTGGATCCCGGCCTCCTCGACGTGCTGCATGATCCCGGCGATCCAGACGTCGTCACCGTCGCACAGGGCGTCGACGTCGACCTCGATCGAGTTCTCCAGGAAGCGGTCGAGGTAGATCGTGCGCTGCTCGGCGCCGGCGGAGTATGCCGGCCCGATCCCAACGCGGCGTAGGTAGTCCTCCAGGCCGGCGAGGTCGTAAACGATCTCCATCGCGCGGCCGCCGAGCACGTAGCTGGGACGGACGAGCAGCGGGAAGCCGACGTTCGGCGCCTGTGCCAGCGCGTGCTGCGCGCTGGTCGCGGTCGCGTACGGCGGGGCGCTGTAGCCGAGCTCACCCAGCAGCGCGCCGAAGCGCGAGCGGTCCTCGGCGAGGTCGATCGCGTCGATGCTCGTGCCGAGCACGTTGACGCCGGCGGCGTGGAGGCCGGCGGCGAGCTTGAGCGGCGTCTGGCCGCCGAACTGCACGACGACTCCCTCGGGCCGTTCGACCTCGCAGACCGCCAGCACGTCCTCGAGCGTCAGCGGCTCGAAGTAGAGCCGGTCCGACGTGTCGTAATCGGTCGAGACGGTCTCCGGGTTGCAGTTGACCATGACCGCGTCACGGCCGGACTCACGGACCGTCTGCGCGGCATGCACGCAGCAGTAGTCGAACTCGATCCCCTGCCCGATCCGGTTGGGCCCGGAGCCGAGGATCACGACGCTCGGCGTCGTGCCGCGGTCGACCTCGTGGGCCGGGGAGCCGTTGGTGGCCGGCCGCTCCCAGCCGGAGTAGTAGTACGGGGTCTGGGCGGCGAACTCAGCGGCGCAGGTGTCAACCGCCTTGTACGTGCGCTCCCCCGCGAACGGCGCCTCCGGATCGGCCGCCAGCTCTGCGAGCTCGTGCAGGAACCACGGGTCGATGTCGGTGCGCCGGCGCAGCTCCCCGACCGTTGCGCCGCGGCGCAACGCCTCGAGCAGATAGTCGAACCGCTCTGCGCCCGGCAGCGCCGTGAGCGCCAGCAGCGTTTCGAGCTCGTCGGGGTACTGCGGGCGGGTGTCGAGCTCGCGCGAACGCAGCGCCTTGGCGAACGCCTGCTTGAACGTGCGACCGAGCGCCATCGCCTCGCCGACGGACTTCATGTGGGTCGTCAGCCCGCCGTCGGCGCCCGGGAACTTCTCGAACGCGAACCGCGGCCACTTGACCACGCAGTAGTCGATCGCGGGCTCGAAGCTGGCCGGGGTCGCTCGCGTGATGTCGTTGGGGATCTCCTGCAGCGTGTAGCCGACCGCCAGCCGCGCCGCGATCTTGGCGATCGGAAAGCCGGTCGCCTTGGACGCCAGCGCGCTCGAGCGGGAGACGCGCGGGTTCATCTCGATGATCACGATCTCCTCGGTCTCGCGGTTGACCGCGAACTGGACGTTGGAGCCGCCGGTCTCGACGCCGATCGCGCGGATCACCGCGATCGCCTGGTCACGGAGCTTCTGATAGAGGCGGTCGGGCAGCGTCTGCTGCGGCGCGACGCAGACCGAGTCGCCGGTGTGGACGCCCATCGGATCGAGGTTCTCGATCGAGCAGATGATCACCACGTTGTCGGTGCGGTCGCGCATCACCTCGAGCTCGAACTCGCCCCAGCCGAGCACCGACTCCTCCAGCAGCACCTGGCCGATCGGGGATGCGGCCAGCCCGCCGCCGACGATCCGCCCGATCTCGGCCGCGGTCCGCACGACGCCGCCGCCGGTGCCGCCGAGCGTGAACGCCGGGCGCACGATGAACGGCAGCCCCAGTTCGGCCACCGCCAAATACCCGTCGTCGAGGCTGTGGGCGATCGTCGACTTCGGCACCCGCAGGCCCGCCGCGGTCATCGTGTCGCGGAACCGCTCGCGGTCCTCGGCGCGGTCGATCGCCTCGTAGTCGGCGCCGATCAGCTCCACGCCGAAGCGCTCCAGCGTGCCGTTCTCGTGCAGCGCCTTGGCGAGGTTCAGCGCCGTCTGGCCGCCGAGCGTCGGCAGCAGCGCGTCGGGCCGTTCGCGTTCGATCACCTGTGCGACCGGACCCGGCAGCAGCGGCTCGATGTAGGTCGATGACGCGACCTCCGGGTCGGTCATGATCGTCGCCGGGTTGGAGTTGACGAGCACGACCTCGTAGCCGTCAGCCTCCAGCACGCGGCAGGCCTGGGTGCCGGAGTAGTCGAACTCCGCGGCCTGCCCGATCACGATCGGGCCCGAGCCGAGCAGCAGGATCTTGCGGATATCGTCGCGGCGTGGCATCTGGAGTGGCGTTCCTCAGCTCGCTGCCGCGGTCGCGGCGATCTCGTCGACGAAGCGGTCGAACAGGTGCAGCGCGTCGTTGGGCCCCGGTCCGGCCTCGGGGTGGTACTGGACGGTCGCGCCCTGCACGTCGCGGAGCACGAGCCCCTCGACGGTCCGGTCATACAGGTTGATGTGGGTCAGCTCGGCGGCGCCGAAATCGGTCTCCCAGCGCACCGGCTCGTCGTCGTCGATCGTCCTGGCGCCGCCGGGACCGAGCACCGCGAACCCGTGGTTCTGGCTGGTGATCTCGGTGATGCCCGTGGTCAGGTCCTTGACCGGGTGGTTGGCGCCGTGGTGGCCGAACGCCATCTTGTAGGTCTCAAGGCCCACTGCCCGGCACAGCAGCTGGTGACCGAGGCAGATCCCGTACACCGGCAGCGTGCCGACGCACTCGCGGACGGTGTCGACGACGTACCCCAGCGCGGCCGGATCGCCGGGCCCGTTGGCGAGGAACACGGCGTCGGGTCCGCCGGCGAGCAGCTCGGGCGCGGAGTCGGTACACGGGTGCAGCTCGACCGTCGCACCGCGCGCGCGGAGGTTCTCGACGATCGAGCGCTTGACGCCGGTGTCGATCATCGCGATCCGGACCGTTCGTCGCGCGCCGCCCGTGGGCTCGAGCACCAGCGTCTGAGTCGGGCTCACCTCACGGGCGAGGTCACGGCCGGTCATCGGCGGCTCGCCGTCGATCAGCGCTCGGGCCTGGCGCTCGGAGACCGAGGCCGGAAACACGCCGCCGGGCATCGCGCCCTGGTCGCGGATGTGGCGGACCAGGGCGCGGGTGTCGAGGTCGGTGATCGCCGGGACCCCGCAGTCGGCCAGCCAACTGCACCAACCGCCCTCGGCGCCGGCAGCGTCCTCGCGATCGACCGCCGCGCGCATGATCGCGGCGCGCGCGTGGACCCGGTCTGACTCCATCGCCTCGGTCATCACGCCGTAATTGCCGATCTGCGGGTAGGTGAACGTGATCAGCTGACCGGCGTAGCTGGGGTCGGTCATCGCCTCCTGGTATCCGGTCATCGCGGTCGTGAACACGATCTCCCCGACGGCGAGCTGGTCGGCGCCGCACGCGATCCCGTCGAACCGGGCGCCGTCGTTCAGCAGCACGTACGCGGTGGCGTCGGCCGGCGCCATCAGTGGGCCGCTCGGTTGCGCGCGCCGGCCATCCGCGCGCCGCCGCCGCCGTCGTCCTCGTCATCGGAGGCGACCAGCATCGGCTGGCGGTGTGCGATCACGCCGCCCGCGATCGTGAGCAGCACCCGTCCGTGCAGTCGCATCCCCTCAAACGAGGAGTTGGCCGACTTGCCGGCGTAGCCGTTCTGCCCGACCGTCCAGGTGGCCTCGGTGTCGATCAGGCAAACGTCGGCCGTCTCGCCGAGGGCGATCCGGGGAGTGTGGAGGCCGTACAGCGCTCCGCCGGCCGTCATCCGCTCGATCAGCGTCGCGAGCGCCAGTTCGCCGGGGACGACCAGCTCGGTGTAGATCGCGGCGAACGCCGTCTCGAGCCCGATCGTGCCCATCGGCGCCTGCTCGAACGGAACCTCCTTCTCGTGACGGGCGTGCGGCGCGTGGTCGGTCGCGACGCACTCGATCACGCCCGAGCGCAGCCCCTCGATCAGCGCCCGGCGATCGGACTCCGCGCGCAGCGGCGGGTTCATCTTGAAGCGGCTGTCCAACGAGCGCACCGCCTCGTCGGTGAGCCTCAGGTGATGGGGCGAGACCTCGGCACTGACCTTCGCGCCCTGGGCCTTGGCCGCGGCCAGCGCGTGCACCGACTCGACGCAGGAGAGGTGTTGGAAGTGGACGCGTGCGTCCTCATACAGGGCCAGCGCCGCGTCACGGGCGACCATCGTCGACTCCGACAGCGACGGGATCCCGGCCATCCCGAGCCGCGCCGAGACCGCGCCCTCGTGCATCACGCCGTCGCCCGACAGCGCCGGGTCCTCCTCGTGCAGGGCGATGATCCCGCCGCTCAGCCGCTGGTACTGCAGCGCGCGGCGCAGCATCCCGGCCGAGGTGACCGGCTTGCCGTCATCGGTGAAGCCGATCGCGCCCGCGTCACGCAGGTCGGCCATCTCGGTCAGCTCCTCGCCGCGCAGACCGCGAGTGATGCTCGCCAAGAAGCCGGTCGGCACGCGGGCCCGCTCGGATGCCTCCGCGATCAATGAGTTGACGACGGACGCGGTGTCGACGGTTGGAATCGTGTTGGGCATCGCGACGATCGCGCAGAACCCGCCTGCCGCCGCGGCTGCCGTGCCGGAGTCGATGTCCTCCTTGTACTCCTGGCCGGGGGTGCGCAGGTGCACGTGCGGGTCCACGAACGCCGGGAACAGGTGCTTTGCGCCCGCATCGAGGATGTCCGCGCCGTCGGGCGCCGACAGCGTGCCGGCGGCGCCCAGCTCGGCGATCTCGCCACCGCGGATCAGGACGTCGTGGGCGCCGTCCATGCCGGTACGCGGATCAAGCGCGTGCGCGTTGCGGATCAGGATGTCCGCGCCGGCGCCGGGACGTGAGAAGAGCCGCTTGACCGGGCTCATCCCGCCACCGCCATCAGGCTCGGGGCGCCGACCAAGAGCTCGTACAGGACCGCCATCCGAACCGCGACGCCGGCCTTGACCTGCTCGCCGATCAGCGCCTGGGGCGAGTCGATCGTGCGTCCCGACATCTCGACGCCGCGGTTGACCGGCCCGGGGTGCATGACCAGCTGCGAGGGGCTCAGCCGGCGCTCGTTGATCTGGTATCGGTCGGCGTACTCACGCAGCGACGGGACGAACGATTGGGTCATCCGCTCGTGCTGCATCCGCAGGACGTAGACGACGTCGGCCTCGTGTACGCGGTCGAGCGTCACCGCCGAGTCGCAGCCGAGCGACTCGATCTCACGCGGCAGCAGCGTCGGCGGTCCGCAGACGGTCACGCTGGCGCCCATCCGCGTGAACGCGAGGATGCCCGAGCGCGCGACCCGGGAGTGGCTGACGTCGCCGACGATCCAGATGTTGACGTCGTCGAGCGTCCCGAGCCGGCGGCGCAGCGTGTAGACGTCCAGCAGCGCCTGGGTCGGGTGCTCGTGCTTGCCGTCGCCGGCGTTGATCACGGCCGCGTCGGTCCAACCGGCGACGAGCTTGGCGGCACCGACATGCGGCGAGCGGATCACGATCGCCGCCGGGTCATAGGCCGACAGCGTCTGGACGGTGTCCTTCAGCGATTCGCCCTTATCGACGCTGGAGCCCGAGCTCTTGACGTTCACGACGTCGGCCGAGAGCCGCTTGGCGGCGATCTCGAAGCTCGAGCTGGTCCGCGTCGATGCCTCGTAGAACAGGTTGACGACGGTCCGGCCGCGCAACGCGGGGACTTTCTTGATCTCACGTCCGGAAACCTCGGCGAAGGACTCGGCGCGGTCGAGCACGCGCTCGATTCCGGCGCGGTCCAGGTCGTCGATCGAGATCAGATGGCGGGCACGGTCGTTCATGCGGCAGCGCTCCTTGCGGGCAAGTCCGGCGCGATCGTTACTTCGTCGACGCCGTCGACCTCGTCGATGCGGACGTTGACGCGCTGGTCGGTGGAGGTCGGGATGTTCTTGCCGACGTAGTCCGGCCGGATCGGCAGCTCGCGGTGGCCGCGGTCGACGAGCGTCGCGAGCTGCACCTTGGCGGGGCGGCCGAAGTCGAAGATCACGTCGATCGCGGCGCGGACCGTCCGGCCGGTGTAGAGCACGTCGTCGACGATCACGATCGTGCGTCCGTCGACCGCGAAGTCCAGCTCGGTGCTGTGCACCACCGGCGCCGCCGGCCGGAAGCCGAGATCGTCGCGGTAGAACGCGATGTCGACGTTGCCCAGCGGGACCGGCGAGTCCAGCAGTTCGCCCGTCAGGGCGTGCAGGCGCTTGGCGAGATATGCGCCGCGGCGGTGGATTCCCACCAACGCGAGCATGCCCTCGGGGTTCTTCTCGACGATCTCGTGTGCGATCCGCTGCAGCGTGCGGCGCATGTCGTCGCGGTCGAGGATGACCGTGGTCTGCGGTTGCAACTTCTGCTCCTTCCTGGCCTCACGGGACCGGGTTAAAGGCGCTTATTCGATCTGGTATGAGCGACCGTAGCAGCGGTCGCGGACCGACCCTGCGCGGGGTGGCGGGAACTGAGCCAACTTTGTCCAGACGTGTTGGACGATTTTGGCGAAGTTCGCCCGCCACCCGGTTGCCGTGCTGACGGCGCGCGAGTTCAGGCCTCCGCCACCGCAGCGCGCTCGTCCCACCGAATGAGCGCGGGCTCGCCGCGCTCGGGGAACGGCAGCTCGATCGCGTCGAAGTCACGCGGCACGACCGTCCGCGCAAACAGCTCGCGCGCCTCGTCGCGGATCACGCTCGGCGGATGGCGGGTGGAGATGTGGTTGAGCGCGAGCATCATCACTTCGGCCTCCCGCGCGATCGTCGCCGCCTCCCGGGCGGTCGAGTGGCCACTCTCGGCGGCGCGGTCGGACTCCTCCTCTGCGAACGTCGCCTCGTGCACGAGCAGGTCGGCGCGATGCGCGGCGATCGCGATCGCGTCGCACGGCCGCGTGTCGCCCGACAGGACGAGCTTGCGGCCCGGTCGCGACGGGCCCATCACCTGCCGAGGTGAGACGCCGCGGACCGTCTCGCCGCGGTACACGCGCCCGAACTCCGGCCCGGGTTCGAGCCCAAGCCGCTGGGCCAGCACCGGGTCGAACTCCCCCGGACGCTCGTCCTCATCGATCACGTATGCGAGCGCCGCGCCCCGGTGTGCGGCCCTGACCGCCGCGATCCGATATCCGTCGCGGGCGAGCTCGTCGCCGGGCTCGAGCTCGACCATCGACAGCTCGTAGCGCACCCGGCCCGTCAGCCGCAGCGCGGCGGTCAGCAGCGCCCGCAGCCCGGGCGGTCCGTATACCGTCAGCGGTCGCTCCCGGTCACGCAGATCGAACGTCTTGAGCATCCCCGGCAGTCCCAGCCAGTGGTCGGCGTGAAAGTGCGTGAGGAACACCTCGGTCAGATCCATCAGCCCGACCGACCCCAAGAGCTGGCGCTGCGTTCCCTCGCCGCAGTCGAACAGGATCCGGTCGGCGCCGCGGCGCACCAGGATCGCGGGCAGCCCGCGCCGCGCGGTGGGCACCGAGCCGCCGGTGCCGGCGAAGAAGACGGACAGATCCATACGCGCCGCCGAGTCTGGCATCCGTCCCGGTCCACCGTGCTCAAGCGATGCGAGCTCATCGGTGTGGATCCGGCGCGTGCGTCCCTCCGACCACGTCCAGGTAAGCTGACCGCATCGGTCCCCACCGACTCGAGCGCCCGTAGCTCAGGGGATAGAGCGTCCGCCTCCGGAGCGGAAGGTCGCAGGTTCAAATCCTGCCGGGCGCGCTCCGAGAAAGCCCCGCACAGCGGGGTTTTTCTATGCCCTCATCCGGCCGTCAGCACGGACCGCGAAGTCGACCGGCACCACGTTGCTGCCCGTTGCTGCCCGATCACCGACGCCGACCAGCTCCCGTAGCGCCGTCTTGGACGCGTCGTCGCGGCGCATCCCGTGCCGGTACACCCTCAGCGTGAACGCCGGATCGGTGTGCCCGATCTGGTCCATCACCGAGCCAGGGTCGACCCCGAGCGACACCAGCAGCGACGCGTACGTGTGCCGCAGCTTGTGAGGCGTCAGGTGCTCGGGCAGCGGAACCTCGCCGGCCTGGTCGAGCTGGTCGTTCGCGAGCTCGACCGCGGGGGCGAGCACGCGCCGGCGCAGGTTGCTCGGCCCGTGCGCCTCACCGGTCGCGGTCCCGAACACCCGGTCGTCCGGGCGGCGACGCGGCAACCGCGCCAGCTCCGCATGCAGCACCGGGAGGATGTCGACCTGCCGGACGCCGGCGTCGGTCTTGGACGCCCGGACCGTGATCCGGTCGGCGCTGAGATCCACGTCACGCCACCGCAGCTCGCACAGCTCACCGATCCGCAGCCCGGCGAACACCAGCGTCGACAGGATCGCCTTGCGTTCGATGTGCTGACGGTCCCTCCGGGCCCTGGCGTCGAGTTGCCCGGCCGCGTCGAGCAGCACTGCGATGTGCTCGGCGCGGTCCAGCCAGATCGGCGAGGGCTTTGACCCCTTGACGCGGCGGCGCTTGCCCTTCGCGGGGTTGCGTTCGATCAGCTCGTACTCCACGGCGACCTCGAGGATCTGCGCGAGCCTGGTGATCGTCTTGTTGATCGACGTCGCCGACAGACGTCCAGCCGGGGCCAAGCGGCGCATCTCGCGACGCTTCGCCGGGTCGGTCTCGTTCTTCAGCAGGGTCTCCCACGCGGTCCGCGCCTCGGTCCGCTTGGTCGCCTCGCGGACCTTGGCGGCCTTGTAGCGGTCGACTTCGGCGACGGTGATCTGCGACAGGCGGTGGTCCTTGAAGAACGGCAGCAGGTGGCTGGACAGCTGCCACTGGTAGTCGACGCGGGTCTTGGGTCGCCAGCTGCCCTCGTTGGCGTGGTACCACTGCGACGCGAACTCGTGGAACGTCGGGTCGGCCGGGAGCACCAGCGCCGGCGTGGGCGTCCGGTCTGGTGGGTGCCAAATCCCGCGCTCGACGTCAGCGAGCGCGTGCCGCAGCGCGTCCTCGGCCTTCTGGTGGGTCCACCCCTCGGCAGCGGTGCCGAGGGTGACGTACTGCCGGCGGCCGTAAGCGCGGAACCGGAGCCCGAACACCGGGACCTTGCGGCGGTCGTCGAACACGACCCCGCCTGTTGAACGTCGGGGCATCACGCCTCCTCGTTGTTGATTCGGATCTTGTCCCGACGCGCGTCGCGGGCTGGAAGAGCGCGAGCAAATCGCTGACACTCGTCAGCAACCCAGCCGACCTCGACGTCCGCGGCAGCCATGAGTGCCCGGCGCGCGACCTCTGTCGGGTGCTCCTGGTACTCGGCGACCGCGTCGCCCTGGTGAAGCTTCAGCACGGGCGCCATCACGCCACCTCGGCGAGTTGGGCCTCGAACGCCGACAGACGGTCACGCACCCACCGCATCAGGTGAGACCTATCGTCATCCCCGTAGGCGTAGTGGAGGGTGTAGTCGACGAGATCCGCCAGATCGATCATCCGATCAGGCACCTCGATCGAGTCGCCGATCCGCGCGTCGCGGGCCTCTTCGGAGATGGCGATGCATTCCATCATCGAGGCAGTGCGGCGCACCAGCTCGCTCCGAGCGATCTCGAGGTCGTCCTCGCACTGATCCCACGCAATCCAGCACGCGTCATCTGTGGTCTCCGCCGTCGCTGTCGCCGCGTGCATCGCGAAGACCTGGACGATCCATTTGGTCTGCTCGTCGGTGATCGTGATCGTCGTCATCGCGCCACCACCGCGCACAACTCGTGCAACGCGCCGGCCATGCTCTTGCCCATCGGCTCATCCGGCGAACCAGAGCCACGCGTGAAACGCGCTTCGTCCCACCGGCCGTACTGCTCGACGACTGCGCGTAGCGCGGCCTCTCGTTTGAGCGCAGGATCCTGTATCTCGCCACCCCACCGCACGTACACCATCCGCGCGACATGGAACGCAAGCTTTGCGGTCTCCTTGTGCGGCTCCTGCGGCCATTTCGCGACCGCGAGACCGAACGCGATGCCGTACATGAGCCCCCAGTCGCGGACGTCGCGCTCGAACTCCGACAGCTCGTGTCGCGTCAGTTGCGGGTAGCAACTGACCTCGTTGAGCGTGCCGGCGAAGTCGTCCTCGCACGTGAGCTTGCGCAGCTCGCCGACGAGCCACAGCTCGCGCGCGTCCTGATCGTCGCTGCTGGTCTGCTTGGTTGCCATCACTGCTCCCTCGGTTGGTGTGGCTCCGAGAAGGCGGGTGCTCTGGCGAGGAAGGCGACGCCCTGAAAACAGATAGCGTGCCTGGCGTGCCGGGAGTCGTACCTCCTGGTGCCACGCCCCCGGGCCGCGTCAACGGTCGCGGGGGCAACAATAATTGTGCGCATCCTACGCCCAAAGTGCGGACCGATCAAGCGGCCCCGTTGACGTGGGCTCACGGGATCTGCGAGCGTCCTCGCTCCCACGGGCCGGCCAGCCCACCGGCCTTCACCTTGAACCAGGAGGAGCCGTCTCATGCGCAAGCTCATCATCGTTGCCATCGCTTGCTCAACGTTCGGCGGCATGATCGGCGCGCTCGTCACCGCGGCCACCCAATCCCAAGCCAGCCCAAGTGTCGGGGCGATCGCTGCGGCGGTGCAGCGCGTCCAGGACCAGAGCGCCGACCGGAGCCTCACGAGCATCAACACGCGGCTCGCCAAGACGGACACGACGCTTGGCAAAACCAACGCCGCGCTCGCTGGCCTACAGACCGCCATCAGCGGTGATCTCACCACGGACCTCGGCGACGTGGTCAACGACCTGGGAACCAACGGCGCCCTGGCTGGAGCAGCACACAATCTAGGCGTGATCTGCGCTGGCACGGCGGTCGCCTCCGACCAGTGCGATCTTGAGGCGACTCCTGCACCCACCCCGTAGACATGCACGCCTGCGTCGTGGCTGCATCAGCGTCGCTGCAGTAGTCGGGGCGGCAGCGGCCACGTGCCACGCTCTCCGGCCATCCGAGCCCGCAGCCGACCAAACCCCCGCGCCCGGTACAGCCGCCGCTGCAGACGGTCGCTGGTCCTCACTCCGCCTCGCTTGAGGAACGGGCCGTCTCCACATACACGACTGCGAGCGCAAGCTCAACAATGCTGGCATCCAGGGAGGCGAGCTGCTCCACGTTCCCGTCCGTGTCGACCGTCCGCAACCACTCGGCGATCCGGTCGTGCAACTGGACACGAATGTCCCGGCTGGCGTGGTCAAGCTCGGCCGGGTCTACCGCGAAATGAGTGTGACCGGGGGCGCCACCGGAGGTGGTACCCACGTTCGCCGTGGTGTTGCCGGGGGTGACACTAAATCCAACGCCTGGCATGGTGTGCGTTCCTTTCGTTGAAAGCTGATCCCGTAGGTGATGTCGTCGACCCCGAACAACCTCGGGCCGAACACCGGGTTTGTGCACTCGCCGACGAGCGCTGGGTCAAACAGCACACTGTCGTCGCTCATCACGAGGCAATGGCTCGAGAACCATCGGCCGGTGTCGACGACGACCCCAATCCACCTCCGGCGCCGCGCCGGCACGACGCGGTGCCGGATCAGGCGAAGCTGTCGCGCGTCCAGCCACCGGTCCCAGGCATCCCAGGCGTCCCGATTGATGACTCGGGGGTCCTCACCGCCGCGCTGCCGCGCGGCGAGCTGCGGGTCGGGCACATCGCCGATCGGTACCTGCAGACACGTCGCGGCCGCGGCCGCGAAGCAATCGTCGCCGCGCGGCATCCGAACGTGGTAGGCGGTCGTCCCGTCGTGCAGCGTGCGCGTGAGCAGTTGCGGGACGACGCCTATCAGGTGTCTCCATTGGGCCATCGAGAGCCTCGACGCCACGTCAGCCACCGTTGACTCCGATCCGGTGGTGTGCGACGGTGACGTATGGATCGACGATGACCGGCTTCTGGATCTTCGAGGGCGTCACTATCGGCCCGTTCCTGTTCTTCGTTTCGATCGGCGTGCACGTCAAAAAGCGCGACGCCGCATGCCGTGAGGCTGCTCGGATCAGGCGCCTGGACATCCGCGAAGCGCGACGCGAAGGCCACGCCTGAACGACGAGTAGGCGGATCTCGTCGGCACCCTTGGGATCCTGCGCGACCTGCCTCCGGGGGGCGACGCCAGCCCGAACGGTGCCAGCGTCACCCCATGAGCCCGGGGCCAGCGGGACGGTGGGAGAAGGAACCCCGCCCCGAGGATCGATCACGCGGGCCACGCCTGCACTCCCTGCGCAGCCGCCTCCTGCTCGAGCTGATCCTCGAACGCTTTGAGCCTCGCCTCCGTGTCCTCGAGGATCTGACGGCCCGCCAGGATCTCCCGCCGCAACACATCCAACTGCTCCGCGGCCGCCTGCCGCTCCCGCTCCTCACGCTGCCGCGCCATACGCTCCTGCTCGACAACCCACGCCGCCTGAGGCTTCGCAAAATGCTGGTCCAACCGCTCCCGGATCGGGGCCGTCTCCTCCCCAGTCAGCCGCCATCGGTCGTCCCACATCGCCCGCTCGGTGTCGTCGACGACATCCTCGAGCTCCCGCTCGTTCAGCGACTCAAGCGGACGTAGATCGCCGACCGCGTCCCGCAGCCGGCCCAGGAACGCGTGATCGCCAAGAGCACGACGCCGGTCACGCTCCCGACCATGCGTGTCATAGAACAGCCGCCGCTGAAACGACGTCACCGACCCGCCCCAACGGCTGAACGGGACGACCTCACCCTCCGGCGGCGCCCACTCCAACGCCGGCGACGGCTGCACACGAATCTCCCCATAAGTGCCGACGCTCGAAGTGGGGCTCATGACCAATCCTCCGAGTCGAAGCCCAGCGCCTCACCCAGGCTGGAAGGCTGGTAGTTCACCTCTTCCGCGGCTCGTTCCAGGCGAGCCTCGCCGCGCGCCTCGCGCAGCTCCTGCTCGACCTCGTACGCCGTCAAGGACATGCCCATTCGGCCCATCAACCCCGGCGCCAACTCTTTCAAGAACGGCTCTTCTGGCTCTTCCATGGTTGCCTCCTGTTCCCGGCCAAGCCGGGTCTCCGTGAACGCTTCCTCCAGTCGGCGGATAAACCGGCCGCCCGCCCCAGCCTTGGTCACGATGTCCGCCGACCCCAACTGCAGGATCTCCCGAACAACGTGGTGCTGACGACCGTTGATGTTCTGCTGCTCGGTGTCGCCGTACCCGTCGATCGAGATGCCGACCAGCGGCTTGTCCGCCGGCGACCCGAGCGAACTCTCGATCAGGCTGATCACCCGGTCCTTATCCATCCCACCCGGCACGAACTTCGCGCGCACCTCCGCCGGGTTGCCATCAACGAACCGCGCCTCCTTGAAGTGCCCAGCCAAGTAGCGGACATCGCGCTCGGGGCGGTCACGCGCCTCGCTCTTCGACGGATGGTTCAGGTACGCCTGGAGACCATCGAACCGGCCCGCGGCGACAGCCTGCCGGAGCGCCTGTTTCGTATAGAACCGCGCATCCGACGGATTGCCCGGACCCTCCCGAACGATCGTCGCCTCATACGCCTTCGCGCCGGTCGCAGTGGTCGTCGCCTCCCGCAGCAACACCCCCAGCCGGAGCGGATCGCTGCCGCTGCTCTCACGCGCCCCGGATGCCGGGATCATCCGACTATCCGGACCAGGTGAAGCGACCTTGAGAAAGTCCTGGCCCTTCCGGTCCGGACTGCGACGCAGCGCCGCGATCTTGGCCTTGTGCTTATCCATCAGCGCCCGCAGCGTCCCGATGTGCACCTCGCCGAGCCCAGCACCGGACTGCAACCGGTCAAGGATGTGCAGCGCCTGCATGTTCTCCAAGTTCGGGCTGCCGGTCGAGTGCTCCTCAGACAGCACCGTGTACAGGTCCGTGGCATCCCGCAACGTCTCTGGTCCGTCGTCGTAGTAGACGCTCCGACCGTCCCCGAGTTGGTACGTGCCCTCCCGCACCGGGCCCAACAGACCCAGCCGATCCATCCACAGCGCTTCGTCGTAGGTGATCGCGCTCATGACTGCTCCTGTTCTGTCCCGGGCGCATCGCGCTCCGAGCTCTTGTTTGCGTACAGCAGCGCTACCAGCCGGCCGACATCCGTCGGCTCGAACCCGAGACGGGTGAGTTCCAACCCGAGATCCCGACCCATGAAGTCGTCGTAGCGCTCACCCGTCAGCAGCATCAACAAACCCCGCATCTGCTGACGTCGTTGCCACACCTGGCGCGACACCCGGGCCGACTCCTCCAACCGCCGGTCCACATCTGCATAGACCCGCCACTCAATATCCACGTAAGGCCACTCAACCGTCATGACTGCTCCTTATTGGCCGCTCAGACCGCCGAACCGTCCGCGACGATGCGCCCTGCCGAACGCGTCTCATGCAGCCACCCGACGCCGGCCGTGATAGAGCGGCCGGTCGTCGCCATCGTGAGTCATCAACCAAGCGGTCGCATCAAACGACCCGAACGGCGCCTCGACATGCGACCGCACACGACCACACTTCGCGCACACCAGGTCGCCCTCGACGTCGACCACCGCGAGCGCACGATGCCCGCACACACACTTCGGCCGCTCAACAGCGTGAGCGTTCGCGCGGTCGCGCCTCGCTCGCTGCCGGCACGCGGCGCTGCAAGTCTTCGCGTCCACGCTCCTGCTACTGATATCCCGGCCGCAGCCGAGACAAAACCGTCCAGTCCGAACGGTCGAGAAACCCTCCGGGTCATCCCCGAGGGTGGGGGTCCAGCTATGCATAGGAACTCCTGCTATCCCGCGGCCAGTCGGCAACGCGGGTCTTGTGGTCGGTCCCGACCGGCCCCACGTCCCCGGTGAGGCGACGAGAGGCCGCCGGCGCCACCGCCGACGACCCCCGCCACACACCGCAAGGGCCGGAGTTCCAATCTGACCACGACCAACCCTACAGATCGATGTCACACCTACCGCGGTCACGACCCACCACCGCATCCAAGCTCCGGACGGCCTGCACCAACAGCGCATGGGAACCGGCGCTCACGATCCAGATCACGCGTGTTCATCCGAACTCGCTCGACGAATACGCGCGACGCGAGATCCCGCTGCGCGGCACCACGAACCCCGCCGGCGGCCCGCTGAACTCCTCCAGCAAACCGACCGCCATCAACGACAACGACACCGCCATGTCATCGTGCCCCGACGACTTATGGTCGAAGGACCACTGGCCCGCCGAACCCTGCACCAGCCGCAGCGCGAGCAGCTCCTCGCGCAACCCCTCGGCCTCATAGAGCGCGAGGTTCCCCGCCCGCAGCGAAGACAACAACGTCGCCGCCAACCGCTGCTTTGACGCCACCGTGAACGTGTACTCCGCCACCTCCAACCCCTGCGCACGAAGCCGCTGACACATGTCCAACGACTGCCACGGATCGGCCAGCAAACGCCGGAACCGGAACTCCCTGTGCGCCGACAAGATGAACGCCTCGACCTCCCCGAGATCGACCGGGTGATCCGGCGACGGCGACCAGACCTCCATCCGATCAAGGACCACCACCTCACCCTCCACATGGCCGATCGACACGACCGTCCGGTCCTTCACCACCCCCAAGTCCAACGCCGCGACCCACGGCCCGTGCACATCAGGCATGTCCGCCGGCAAGTTCGCCGGCCCGTCCAAAATGAACGCCGCATCAACCTCCGAAGGCTCCAGGAACGAGCCCTCGCTCCGTACCCACCGGCCCTCGAACAACTGCTCATACACGCTGGGCGGTAGCCGCGCCTTCTGCTCCGCCAAACGATCCTCCGACATCCACGGCGACGGACCCACACGCTCCGAGACCCTCCACAGCGACGACGCGCGTGCAGCCTGCAACACCTTGAACGACCAATGGTCCGGGCTCGACGGGGTCGTCAACACACACAGCCGAGCGTCTGACCGCTTCGCAACCGCCGACGACGCGGCCTCCCACAGCCGCCGCGCGCCCGTCGTGGCAGGCCAATTCGCCAACTCATCCGCAACCACCAGATGCGGCGTCAACCCCCACGCACCAGCAGCATCGGCCGGCAGGATCTCCAACTGCGCGCCCGACTCCGGCACGATCACCCGCCGGGCGAGCACCTGCACGTGATCGCGCAGAGCGGGGGTGCGCTGCACGAACCCGGTGATGGTGTCGATCGCCAGCGCCGCCTGCTCCGCATCGCTCGCAAGCCAGTACGCGCGGAACCGGCCGTCGGCAGCGAGCAGGAAGCTGAGCGTCACAGCGGACAGGTCGACGGTCTTCGAACAGCCACGACTGCGGGTGAAGTATCCGTACGGCCGCTCGCCTTCCAGGACCGCGAGCGCGTCGTCTCGCTGCCAGGGGTACGCGGCCTTGATCCACAGGACGTCGTGCTCGAGCTTCAGCGTCGCGAGGACGTCACGAGGCAGCATCGGACACGCTCCCGTCGACGCTGTCCCACGCACCGGCGGCATCGGCGACCTCGTCCTCGAACGTCCGGCGGGCGCGTGCTAAGTCGAGCCCGAGCTTCGCGCGACTGGCTGGCGTCATCCCGAGCTCGCGCATCATGTCCAACGCGTGTGAGCGAAGCCGAGCCTCGTACTCCAGCACCGGTCTCGGCTTGCCGTCCTCGCCCTCCCAACCACGACGGGCCAAGTACTCGCCGATGCTGTCCAACCGGCACAACGTGTCAGCCAACAGCCGGACCGCCGGCACGTCCGCGGCCGGCAACCCGCCGTCGTGCTCTCGGACCGGCGCGTCGGCAGCGAGAGCATCGAAGATCTGCCGGGTCGCAGCGTCGAGCAGGTCGGGCGCGACCGTCCCGTACGCGCCGTGCAACCGGCGGCGCTGGTTGCCGGGCGGCGCCGACCCTTTCCCCGAGCCGAGCTTCAGGTTCGCCAACTGCCGTTCCCGCTTCGACGGGTCCTTCGACAGCGGGCTCATCTCGCGCGCCTCGCTCCTGTGATCCACACCCCGAACGGGACAGTGGCGATCTGGTGCCTCATGCGGCTGTTTCACCTCTAACGGGCAGCAGCTGCCCAGTCGATTGGGCAGCAGCCCCGCCGCGGCGGGGCGCAACCCCTGTCGTGACGGGCGGTTCGGCCGGGTGCGACCTTCCGTTACCAAAGCGACGGGTCCATGCCTCGAGCGCCGTTTCGACGTCGAACCGGACCGGTGCTCGAGGCCCATCACCGAGCCGCCGACCACCCAACTCCTCGACGTGGTCATACACCGTCGACCGTGAGATCCCAAGCAGCCGAGCCAGCGTCCCAGCGTCCACCAAGCCAGCCGGCCGGACACGCTCGTCCAGCAGCTCGACGACTCGCCGGGCGACCGCCTCGACGAGATCAGCCTGTTCCGGGGTCAGCAGCACGACCCGAGACGGGCAACGAGCGGGCCCAGTGGCGGGGCTCGTTTGAAGCTGCCCAGCAGGGCGGCGCGACGAGCGCGCGCGCGTGCCCGTCATTGCCGGTGTCCTGTGGTGGGTGCTTGTACCTCGGTACCACGGTGTACCCCTGCTCTACGCGGGTGCGTGCGCGCGGGGGCGCGCGTGGGGGCGATAATTGGGTACAACGGGGTACTGGGGTACGGGCGCGTCATTGGTCGTCCCAGTCGGCGGGAATCGCGAAGACGCGTGCTTTGAGCTTGCCTGTTCCGTTGGGGTTGCGCTGTTGGATTTGGCCGCGGTGTTCCCAGCCGATTTCGACCATCCGTGAGTGCAGCGAGGGCCATGGGATCGGTCGTCCGCTTTGTCCGCGGACGTGGGCGCCTACGTCGTTGACGCGGACGAGTCGTCGTCCGGTGCCGTCTCGGATAATCACGGCGCGTTCTGCGGGCTCTGCCCAGTGCGGCAGGTCGTCGGGTGTTTTCCAGTTTGTGAGGACGGTGAGTGCCTCCCAGCGTCCCTCGGGGGAGGTGAAGCTGGCAACGTCGATCGTGTTGCGGTTGGCGGCGGCGAGAAAGGTGTCGGCCCAGTCGTGCGCTTCGGCTCGGTCGTCGTCTTCGGCGGCGAGGTCGCTCATCCGGATGAGCGCGGTCGCGATCTTCTGCGCGTCTGCGGCCTGGTAGTGCGGGATCGTCGCGCCGGTGGCGGCGATCACGTTCTGGGTGAGCTTCCGCGGTTCGAAGATGTCGCCTTGGCGGTCGAATGTGACGCGCTGTCCGGATCTGAGCGTGAGCACCATCCGTGCGTCGAGGTGTCGGCCGTAGCGGACCGCGCTGTCGATTGCGGTCTCGCCCCCGAGCCCGAGCGCGATGCTCGTCCACGCCGCGAGCACGGTCGTGGTCACGTCCTGTTCGGGCGGATCGCTCGGGAGTTTGCTTTTGGCGCGGCTGCCGCTCGTGTTTTCGGCTTCGCGGCGTGCCTGTGCCTTTTCGGCGAACTCGGTCACGCGGCCAACTCCTCGGCGAACTCTTCGATCAGCAGTCCGCGGACGATCTGCCTGTCGCGGTAGTTGAGCGGTAGATCGAACCCTCCGAGCCACCCGGCGAGTTGGTAGATCCGACCGCCCCTGTCGCAGCCGTAGCACTTCCATCCGCCTGGGTAGACCTTCAGCGAAGGGGTCGAGTCGGCGCCGTGGACTGGGCAATGCACGTAGCCGGCGCGGTTGATCGGTCTTCCAGTCAACCGCGGCACGTAGACCGCGGGTGGGATGCGGTGCAGCGGGTCTCGCGCGGCGAGCTCGTCCGTGTCGACGGTCGCGATCACCTTCGCCGCGGTCGACTTGGTCGCGAGCTTGGTCAACCATCCGGGCAGCAGTGCGATGTCGGCCTCCACGAGAGGTCTGATCCACACGTACTCGCGTCCGGTGTCCGGGTGTACCGACGGTGGCGCGACGAGCTGGCGGCCGGTGCCCTTGATCTCGACGCCGGGGTAGCCGTCGGCCTGGAGATCGCGTGACTCGACTGTCGCGGCCGTCCGGTAATACAGGTGCCGCCCGCCGCCGCCGGTTGCGACCTCGCAGGTCGCTGGCAGCGGTCCGTGCTCCTGTTCGAGCCGCGCCAGCGACCGAGCCGCGTCGTGGCGCGGGTCGATGTCGACGCCAATGAGCCCGTTGCCGGTCCGGATGCCAACGTTCGCGAGCGGGTCGCCGCCGTGGTCGGCCAGCCAGGCGCGGATGCTTTCCGGTGTCGCCGCCCAGTCCGGCCAGCCGCACCCGACCGCTGGGCGCTTGCCGATCAGCGGGATCGTCCTCGGTCGGTAGCGCAGCATCGCCGCCTCGAGAGCGGTCATGCGGCCTGCTCGAGCCGGCGGGTCCGCTCAAGCGCGTCGGTGAGCTGCTGCGTGACCCGGAGCGCGGACTCCTGCCGCTCGGGCGGATGGCGGTCGGGATGCGCAAGTCCGATGGCGGCGCGGATCAACTCGGAGGGAACGGCTGGCACGGTCCGCTCGCGGACGACCGTGAACGTGCGGTTTGAGTTCGTCCGCGCGCCGCGCTGGTCGTGCCAGCAGTCCCAACATCTCACGTGGTAGTCGCGGCTGGCGCGGAACTCGGCTCCGCAGTCGACGCACCGCCGGGTCATAGGGTCTCCCCGTTCCAGCGCGCCGCGTCGATGAGGTCGGCGAGCGTTCCGCGCAGGGGTACGCATCGCAGCTCGCGCTCGTCGGCGGTAAGGCCGGGCGCGATCGCGTTCTCGATCGCTCGGAGGGTGGCGATGCAGACCCGCGCAACTGCGGGACTGGTAGCTGCGCGCGGTCCGGCGCCGACGCGTCGGAGGGCGTCGTCATACTGCGGAGTCACGGGGTGGGCGATTCCAGCGCCCAGCTTCAGCGGGGGTCTCGTTCGCGAGGCCCCCGTTTTCAGTCGGGAAGATCTCCTCTACGGCCACGCCAAGCGTTAGCGCAAGCACCCGCTTGGTCGCACGGTGAGGCTGCTTCCCCCGGACTTCGATGTTGTAGACGGTGCGCGGGCTGATGCCGGCGTACACCGCCAGAGCGTCGCGGCTGAGCCCCGCTGCCTCTCGGACGAGCGTGAGCCGGACTGTCCTCGGCACCGGTGACAATGTTGCTGAACCCATGGTGAAGAATGGTCCGAAGTCGACAGGGGTCAGAGTTTCTGCGGAGGTTGACCTCGCAGAGATCTTGCGTCGAGCAGGCGCCCCGGGATCCCTCGGCGCCGCGGAGGACGCAGAGACACGCCGTCACGCGATCCGGGCGGCGCTCGCGGTCCTCTATCCCCGCGGACCCGGGAACAGTCGCGGCCCGCTTCCGGTCAATCCTGAGCATCTGAGTCTGGCGTGGAGGTGGGCGCTCCTCCTCCCCCGGCTAACTCGAGAGCTGGCTGCGATCCGCGTCTGGAACGTCTACGAGCGCTGGGAACCGGGCCACCGGTCCCGCGACGAGCGAGAACGAGAGATCGCCGCGGCGGTCCAGTCTCTCAAGCGCTGGCGCAGGCATCTGCTCGAGCTCGCCTCACGCCTCGAGAACGCACCCTGGACGCCACTCGCTCATTTCCAGCCGCTCAGAGAGTTGCCGCCTTCATTGGAGGATGAGCGGCACGATCAACTTCGTCGGCTTCGCGAGAACGAGAAGGCGTACGCGTCGATGAAGCCGCGCCTGCGTGCGCTGCGCGCTCAGGTCCGCAGCTCCTCCCCGGACAGCACGGTCCGGCTCGAGGACCTCGGCGAGGCCGCGCTCACAGACCCTGACGTCCGGACGATCGCCGACGGGTGGGCCGACCGTCACGCTTCCGAACCCCATGAGAGCGCGACGGGCCAGCGCGCCGATGACTTGATCATCGCCTGCGTCGCCGCCTACGGTCAGCGTGACCCCAAGGTCCGACAGTTCACCCCCACCCCGGCAGACGACGAGGAGTTGCTCGAGCGCGTCGACCTCATGTGCGCCGACCAGGTCGCGCGGGTCGAGCACCGGCCCGCTGACGAGCGCGCGCGCCGAGCAATCCGGCTCGCACTCACAGACGCGCCGGCCCTCTGCGCTGCCGCACGTCAGCTGCGAGGCGACGACTGGCAGACGCTGGTCAGAGAGCGCGTCGCCTACGCGCTCCAGGCTCCCTGCTGAGGCTCAGATGGCGCGAGGCACCGAGAATCGGCCTTGTGAGATCGCGATCTCCAGCCACAGCTCAAACCCTCACCACGAAGTGTGGCAACCGTATGTCCCGCTTACGGCCGGCTTACTGGAGTCCCGCGACGACGAACTTCTGTAGCTGAGTGTGCGCCTGCTCGAGGTCATCGTGCAGCATCGTGGCTGGAGTCGTCGGATATTCGATCAAGCGAGCAAGCGCGTAGCACGGGCCGAGCGCCCCGAGCGCGATGTCGCGCCCTAGACGCTGCGCCCACCGGAGCGTCTCGTGAAGAACGCGGAGTTCCTCGGGAAGGGTCAGATCCACGCCCGTGAGCACCTTCGGAGGGGGCTCAAGCGGGCGTGGCTCCACGTCGGCGGCGAACACCACATTCTCGGGCAGCAAGCTCTGCGCCTCCACCAAGATGTCAGCCAAGGGGGTCCGGAGCGGCAGCAGCAGTTGCAGAAGCTGGTCACGGTCAGAACGCAGCCGGGCCGCGATATCACTGATCCGCATGTTGTGCCACGAGTAGCGCTGACCGTCAGTGAATACCGCGCTCGGGTCGGCGTCGATCGCTCGAGCAAACGATCCCGCCCGCTCGTGTAACGCCGATTCCTCAAGCTCGTGGTGGCCCTCAAGCGTCGTGATCGCCCGCGACATGTCGCTCGCGGACCGGGCCGCAGGCTTCCGGGTGCTTGTCACCAGACCGTAGACCGGCGTGGGCTCTGTCACCCTAGGAGTCGTCTGACGGCCAGTGGTGAAGCGCCCCGCTCGCAACTAGCTCGCTGATCGGCACGTCACCCGGAACGTCGTCGACGAGACCGTCGCGGTGCAAAACGATCATGCGGCCGTCCGGGGTTAGGGCCTCCAAGACCGGCAGGTCGGGCGCAATGTCATCGTCGGACTGGATGACGAACAACGCAAGGCTGTCGCCTAGATCGATCCGCAGTCCGCCCCCGCCCGCGCGCGGATCGACTCCGACGACTCGCTTCCCTCTCGCGATCTCGAACCGATCGATGGCGCTCTCGTCGTCCTGATAGGTCACCACGGGGTCATCGCCGCGAACGAGGCACCAGGTAGACCCGGCCGTGCTCAAGCTCAGCGTCCCGTC
>Ga0302325_10004139_pt1 | contig 33660 bp, 28 predicted proteins | sample Palsa_T0_2_FD_201948 | JGI IMG/M metagenome (GOLD analysis project Ga0302325, IMG submission 201948) | Peat permafrost microbial communities from Stordalen Mire near Abisko, Sweden - Palsa_T0_2 | ecosystem: Environmental > Terrestrial > Soil > Palsa > Peat permafrost | place: Sweden: Abisko... | reverse complement strand
CCACCGCCACCTTGGCCTTGAACTTCGGGCTGTACTGCTTTCGCGTTGTCGTCATCGCCTCTCCTTGCGCTTCCGACTCCGCCAAATTCTAACTTATCGCCTGGTCTGAATTCTGGGGACCACTATATTTTTCGTCGTGGACAGGGTATGAGTAAGCAGCCTTTGGGCCAACTACTGGAACAGGGTGGGGTCGAAGCAGTCCAGGTCTAAAGTAGAGCTTGCGGGCAGCCCAAATAAATTACTCTCGCCGCTGCATGCTCTTTTTGCCGCAGGCGCCGCCCCCAGTTCGTATTCGTCCCACGAGGGAGCAACTGACGAACTGGCAGGATTGTAGAGACCAAAATCGTACTGGTTGCCCGACCGCGCCTGCCACGTGGTGAAGCAATACGGAGTAAAAGGAACCAATGCCGCGATGCCGTCGCCGCAATGCAGCCGCCCGTCGCCGTCGTAGAATGTTTTGTACTCGACATCCCACAAAGGCAGCGCGATCAGCGAGGCGCAATTGTTCTTCCAACCAGTGCCGCAGCTTCCAGTAATCGTTTGCCAGCTCTTGTTCGGGCCGTCGGTGTAGATCACCGCTCCATGCGGCAGGTTATAGGCCTGAATAGCCGACACCGCCGCTGAGATTCTGGCGATGCGGTCCGCTTTGCCGATGACCACCCTGCCAGTATCCTGCCAAACCACCGTCCCGTCAGCGGGAGTGCCGCCCGCATCGTTCCACGCGGGGGCCGTGGGTCCGGACGTGCCTGCCGTAGTCACTCTCTGGATATGATTCGCTGGGTCCATGATCACGCTGTTGAGGGCGTAAGAGGTAGATGCCTTCCAACTCGTGAACTCCCCACAACAGATCTCAACATCCACGACGATGAACTTCAAATCCGATATTGCCGATCCGAGGGCGTCAATCGCTTGACTGACCTGATACGCGGCTGAATATTTTGCAAAGTAGTTGAGCAATATATACGCGCCGGTGTTCAACCCAGCGCTCTGCGCTCCGAGGAGTTGAGCTTCCGCAAGCGAGTTCTGCGAGCCTCCGCCCCACGCCTGAAGATGACATTCGATACCCCGGCTTGTTGAGCTTTCTGCCAAACGGTGGCCGAGACAGCACCGGTACCATTCGATATATCCATGGTATTGGGGACTCTCCCAACGAAGCCGTGGTACGTAGTGTCATAGTTCTGGTACAGTCCCACAATAGCGCCGCTATCGTTGATGCTACGGGGACCGGGTCCGCTGCTCCAGGGCAGCTCGAATAAGGTGGTATTTCCCTGTGGATCTCGAACGAAGGCGGACCCGTTGAAAGCGGCGTCTACGTAGGTCCCCACAATTGTGCCGCTATCGTTCATGCTTGCCACAGTGGTGAAAGTACTCCCGGACGGGTCGAACGAGGTGATGTTTCCCTGCGCGTCCCGGATGAAACCGTGGACCACAGAGACTGCATCGAAATATGACCCCGCAATGACGCCGCTAGCATTGATGTTTGCGGGCAAAGTGTCTGTACTACCGGTGGGATCAAACGAGGTGATGTTTCCCTGCGCATCCCGGATGAAGCCGTGCATCATAGTAGAATTTGCGTTTTGATAAGTCCCGGCGATGGCGCCGCCATCATCGATGCTGCCAGGCACCGTTGAGATGCTCCCGACTGGGTCAAAGGAGGTGATGTTTCCCTGCGCATCCCGGACGAAGCCGTGGTAACCCCCGGGATCCTCCAGGTAATATCCAGTAATGGCACCGCTAGCATTGATGCCGAAGGGCTGGGTGTCACCGCTCCCCAACACGTCAAACGATGTTATGGTCCCCTGCGCATCCCGGACGAAGCCGAAGTAAAAATTTGCACTATTACCGTAATTCCCCGTAATGGCGCCGCTAGCGTTGATGCTTGTAGGAATGGTGAATATGCTGCCGGTGGGGTCGAATGAGGTGATGTTTCCCTGCGGATCTCGAACGAATCCGTGGGTTGAACTTTCATAAACGTAAGTTCCCGTAATGGCACCGCTAGCGTTGATGCCAGAGGGGCCGGTCCCAACACTCCCCGCCGGGTCGAATGGGTAAAGCTTCGCGCTGGCCGGAATTGTCACGGCGACTAAGAAGGGCACAAGCCAATGAATCTGCATGTAATTTCTCCTCCGCTTCCCGTCCACGGAAGTGCAACGCGCACCCGAAGATTCTCACTGGAACAGTCGATAGTGCTATCTTCGTTTGCTTGGCCCCTGTACTCGAAGGTATTCGCGTTCTCGACTTGAGCGGCATCGTCGCTGGTCCCACTGCCAGCATGATTCTCTCCGACCTGGGCGCCGACATCGTCAAAGTGGAACGGGCCGGAGGCGAAGATGGCCGCGCTATGGGTCCGTTTCGCGGAGAATGGGGCGCTTATTTCGTGGCGCTCAATCGCGGCAAGCGATCCATCGCTCTGAACCTCGCCAAGCCCGAAGGACGTGAAGTAGTGCTGCGCCTGGCTTCCACGTGCGACGTCTTCCTGGAAAACTTTCGCGGCGGCAAAGCGGCCGCGCTGGGCCTGGATGAAGAGGCTGTTCGCGCGCGCAAGCCCGACATCATCTTCGCTTCGCTCTCCGCCTACGGCCCCAGCGGACCCGATTACACCAAGCCCGGTTACGACGCCGTCCTGCAAGCGCGCACCGGCATCATGAGCGTTACTGGATCGGGCGTTGGGCATCCGATGCGCACCGGCGTTTCCATCCTCGACGTAACCACCGGCGCCTGGATGGCGCTCGGCATTCTGGCCGCCTTGCTGGAGCGCAAGAACTCCGGGAAGGGCCAGCGCGTGGATGCGTCGCTGTTCCAAACCGGCCTCCAGTTCATGGCCTACCATCTGGTGTACCGGCAATTCGCGGGCGTGAATCCCCCGCCGCAAGGCGCGCGCCACAAAGCCTTCGCTCCCTATGGATCGCTGCCCACCGGCGACGGACAGATCATGCTGGGCATTTCGGGCGATAAGCAGTTTCAGCGCCTGTGCTCAGCGCTCGGCCATCCAGAGTGGGCGAGCGACCCGCGCTTTCGCCACAATCCCGAGCGCGTCGCCGACGTCGATGAACTGGAAAATCTCATCGGCGCTGTGCTGCGCACTCAGCCGACTTCGCATTGGGTGGCGCTGCTCGATGAGCACGACATCGCGAACGACGCCATCCAGAATCCCGGGCAAGTCTTGGAAGATCCGCAAGCCGCCGCGCTGAATTTGTTCGCTCCGATCAATTTGACCGGCGAACAGCCCATCGTCCTGCCTCGGTTGCCCATCGGACTTTCATTGACGCCGCCCACACCGCAGGGACCGCCGCCGCGCACCGGCCAGCACGCCCGCTCCATTCTGCACGAGGCCGGCTACACCGGCCATGAAATCGAAGATCTGATCCGCCTCGGCGTCTGTGCCATCGAAGGAGGCGCGTGAAGCTCCGCTCCATTCCGCACGAGGCCGGCTACACCCAATACAGTTCACTTTGTGGGACGCTGGCACACGCGCCTTTTAGTCGCGCCTCATGCATACCGAATACAAACGCGGCTGAAGCCGCATATACCTCTGGCGCGACCATACTAATCGAAGATCCGATCCGCCTCGGCGTCTGTGCCTTCGAAGGAACCGCGTGAAACCGCTCACCGAAGAACAACAGCTCATCCTCCGCACGGTCCGCCAGTTTGTCGACAAGGAAGTGATCCCGGTTGCTTCCGCCATGGAGCATCGCGACGAATATCCGCACGCGCTGGTGGACCAGATGAAAGAGATGGGGCTGTTCGGATTGAACATTCCGGAAGAGTACGGCGGCTCGGGCGTCGACACTACCACATTCGCCATGATCTTCGAAGAGGTTTCGCGCGGCTGGCTGGGACTCGCGGGCATAATCGGGAGCAACTCCGTGATGTGCGACGTGGTGGCGCACTTCGGAACCGAAGAGCAGAAGCGCCGTTTCCTCCCCGGGATGGCGACTGGCGAAAAACGCGGCGGCATCTGCCTCACCGAATCGAACGCGGGCACGGATCTGCAAAGTATCAGCACTACAGCCGCGCGCGACGGCGGCGTCTATCGCGTCAACGGTTCCAAAATGTGGATCACCAATGCGCGGCACGGGAACACGTTTTTGCTGCTGGCGAAAACAGACCCCGCCGCGCACCCGGCCCATCGCGGCATGAGCGCTTTCGTGATCGAGAAGGGCGCGGGCATGACCGTGAGCCGAGACATCGAGAAGATGGGATACAAGGGCGTCGAAACGTGCGAGCTGCACTTCGCCGATTTCCCCGTGCCAGCCGAAAACCTTATCGGAGGCGTGGAAGGCCAGGGGTTCAAGCAGGTGATGACCGGCCTGGAAGCGGAGCGCCTGAACGTTGCCGCGCGTGGCCTGGGCATTGCACGCGCCGCTTTTGAAGAAGCCATCCGTTACGCGCAGCGCCGCACCACGTTCGGAAAGCCGATCTCGGAATATCAGACCATCCAGAACAAGCTGGCCGACATGGCCACGCACATCGAAGCGTCGCGGCTGCTGATTTATTCCGCCTGCGAAAAGCGCGATCGCGGCGAGCGCTGCGACCTGGAAGCGGGCATGGCCAAATTGTTCGCTACTGAAACCGCGGCGGAAGTTTCGTTCGAAGCCATGCGCATCATGGGCGCCAACGGCTACTCCAAGGATTTCCCGGTGGAGCGCTATTATCGCGACGCGCCGCTGGTGGTGATCGGCGGAGGCACCAACGAACTGCAGCGCCTGATTATTGCGCGGAATCTTCTGAAGAAGTACAAGGACGGCGCGTAATGGAATTTGGCCGCTGTTATGAAGACTTCGAAGTGGGTGCGATTTACAAGCACTGGCCCGGCCGCACCATCACGGAATACGACAATACACTCTTCGCGCTGCTGTCGATGAATCAGAATCCGCTGTTCATCGACGAGCATTATGCGCGCTCGCAACCCCTGGGACGAAGGCCCGTGCTCGATACGCTGCTCTTCAGCCTGACGGTCGGCATGAGCGTCTCCGACACCAGCGGCAAAACCATCGCCAATCTCGGATACGAAAGCGTAGTCTTCGAGCGGCCTATCTTTCCGGGCGATTCGCTGTATGCTGAGTCTGAGGTTCTGGAAAAGCGCGAATCGGCCAGCAAGCCCGACCGCGGTATCGTCGCCGTTGAGACCCGCGGCTTCAACCAGAGCCAGGAGCGCATCATCGTGCTTCGCCGCCGATTTCTAGCTCCCAAGCGAGGCGCTGCATGAAGTTTCAACAGCCCGAATATACCCGCGAGTTAGTCGAATTTCTTCACCAGTTACAGCCCGGCAATTTGCCCGCTGAGGTTCTCGACCGCGCCCGCTACTTCCTGCTCGATTATCTGGCGTGCGCGATCCGAGGCTCGCGCGAAGAATCGTCTGCCGCGGTGCAACGCATGGTCCAACGCGTCTTCCCTCAAAGAGACGGTAATGGATGCTCGACGGTGATCGGCACTCGCATCCGGACCATCCCAGGCTTCGCGGCAATGGCCAATGGCGCTGCCGCGCACGCCATCGAAATGGACGACACGCACAGCGGCGGTTCCATTCATCTGGGCGCAACCATGTACTCGGCCGCGCTGGCCCTGGTCGAAAACATGCCCGAGACTTCGTCCGAAACGTTCCTCGCCGCCGTGGTCGCCGGCTACGAAGCGGCCGCGCGCATCGCGATGGCGGTGCAACCAAAGGAACATTACGCGCTGGGTTTTCATATGACGGCCACGTGCGGTGTTTTCGGCGCAGCCATCACTTCCGCGAAACTGCTGGGCCTGACTGCCGAACAGACTCTCTCCGCGGTTGGAATCGCCGGAAGCATGGCCGCGGGTTCCATGGAGTTTTTGGCCGAAGGCGCGTGGACCAAACGAATCCATCCCGGCCTGGCGGCGCAAAACGGTATTCAAGCGGCGATGCTCGCGGCGGAGGGATTCATCGGCCCGCGAAGAATTCTGGAAGGCCGCGACGGATTTCTGAACGGGTACTCGCGCGAGGCGCTTCCGGAACTTCTGACTGAGGACCTGGGCGAATCTTTCGAGATCCTCCGCACCGCCGTCAAGCCGCACGCCTGCTGCCGCTACATGCAAGGCCCGATCGACGCCATTCTCGCGATTATGCGCGAGAACCATCTGCAAGCCAGCCAGATTCAACGCATCGAGGTCGCGATACTGAGAGCCGGATGGGGACTTGTCGCCGAGCCGCGGGCCAAGAAATACCATCCTGAATCGGTAGTCGACGCGCAGTTCTCCATGCCCTTCGGCGCGGCCATTGCCGCGCTGGAAGGTGCTGCCGGCCTGGATCAATTTACAGCCGAAAAAGCTCGCTCGGCGCAAGTCCGCAAATTCATGGGCCGCGTGACGGTCATGAAGGACATCCGCATTGAGAAGAACTTCCCGCGGGAATGGCCGGCGTACGCGACGATCGACCTTGCCGACGGCCGGGGCTTCGAAGAGGCGATTCGTTATCCCAAGGGCGATCCGGAAAACCCGCTGACCTGGGACGAGTTGGCAGCCAAATTCCGAACGCTGGCCGGCGCGGCGCTTTCGCGGGAACGCTGCGACGAAGTTATCGCGGCGATCTCCGAAGCCAAGCCCGCCACGCTGCCCGCGCTCTGCGCCTAAATTATTGCCGGAGTGAAGCTGCCTTTGGCCGCGGCTGAGACTCGGCTGGCACGCCACGGCAAAGCCAAATTCCGAGCCGCGACCAAAGGAAGCGGAACAGCCCATGGCCTTGATCCTCAGCCGGCTAGCATAGCAGCCTGTGTCTAAAGTCCGAAAAGACCCCTTGCTCACGCGCGCGGCTCGGTAGATTGCGCGCGTTACGGAGCCGCGACCGTAAGGAAGCGGTGGGCCGAGCCTGGGGCGCAAGGCGGTAAGTCGGTCGCGCGAGTTCTTGATTCCAGGCGCGACCACTCGGGCGTCCGGTTTTCAGCAGCCCGCTAGGGAATCAGCTCGATGAGCAGGCCGTTGGGATCGCGCACGAACACGCCTACGGCGGGGCCCAGCTTCACCGGCTCACCGCCGCGCGTGACGATCGGTCCGCCGTTAGCGGCCACCGCCTTCATCGCAGCCTCCACATCCTTGACGTGAATCGAAACCGCGGGCGATCCGGGATCCGGCACACTCGGCTTGAACGGCTTGCGCGCTACGTCTTTGAATTCCAGGAACTCAAAGTCCACGGGGCTACCAGGCACTTTTGCGGTGCTGATGCGCCATTGCGCTCCTTTCGCGTCAATCAGCGCGGCGATGGTCGCATTGGTTTGAAAGGCCGGTTGCGCGGGCTTGGTCTCAAACCCCAGCACGTCGTGATAAAACTTCATGGTCTGATCCGTATCCTGGATCGTAACGCCGATGCGCGCGCCGACCACGTTGCTGTCGGCCGGGGCGGTGGATTTGGGCGTCGGCTGGATTCCGGCCAGTTCCAACATGAACCCGTCGGGATCTCGCACGAAGACCGAGCGGCTCTTGCTGGTCTCCGGGCCCACCTTCATCGGCTCTCCACCGATGCTCAGCACCGATCCGCCGTTCCTCTTCACTCCGCTGAGCGCGGCGTCGACATCGCGGACGGTCAGTATAAGCGTCGCCGCGCCCGGATCCTGCATGTGCGGCGTGGCCTGTTTGCGAGGCGTATCGGTGAATTCGGTCAACTCCAGCTCCAGCCCTGCGCCCGGAAGGTTGAACGACGCGTTGCGAAACTTCCCGCCATGCGTATCCGTGAACTTCGAGAGCGATTCATCCAGCGCCCGAGGCACCGGCATCGCGGTCAGCGGCTTTCCGCCCATCCCCACCGGCTGCAGGCCAAGTCCATCCCGATAAAACGCGACGGTTTTATCCAAATCCGCCACCGAATGAATGATCGCTCGCGCTCCGATGGCCGGTCCCGGACCATCGGCCGTACCCGCGCTCAAAATTCCGCAGGCGGCCGCAGCCGCCAATACGCTGGATCTTATTCCTCGCATTTTGTCTTTCTCCCGGTGTTAGCTTACCACTCGGACCAAAACCTTGCCCATCGGACCCTCGGCCAAACGAGCGAAGGCCTGCTTCACCTGGTCGAAGGCGAACACATGATCCACCACCGGCTTCTGTCCGGTTGCGTTCAACCTTCCCGTAATCTCTTTCCACGCCGTCTGCGCTTCCTCGGCCCCAAAATCCGAAACCGCCACTCCGCCGATCCGATTCCGCTTGAAAAACAGAGCCGCTGTGTTGAAGCTGGGCACCTCGCCGCCGCTGCGGCCCACCACGCTGACGCGCCCCGCGTATCCCAGCATCGCGATCACCTGATTGAACAGCGCGCCACCCACGCTGTCGACGACGATATCCACTTTCTTCGGCGCAATCGCGGCGAGGGCAGCTTTCCGTAGGTTGGGGTCGGCCGGATCGAATACATGGTCCGCTCCCAGGGCGCGCAGCTTCGCGCCTTTCTCCGCGCTGCGCGATAACGCCACTACCGTCAGCCCCATCGATTTGCCGAGCTGCACCGACGCAGTGCCCACGCCTCCGGAAGCGCCCGTTACCAACAGCACCGATCCCGCGGGAGGCGGCGCCGGCGGATCGCTCCACTGCGTGAGCGCCTGCCAGGCAGTCAAATAAACCAGAGGCGCGCCGGCCGTTTGTTCCAGGGACCATCCCGCGGGCGGCGGCGCAACGCTGTCGGCCGAAGCCACCACCTTCTCGGCCAGCGTTCCCCACTTCTCCACGCCGCAATCGCACCGCAGAATGCCCACCGTATCGCCGGCCTTCACTTTCGACACCCCCGTGCCCACCGCCACCACTTCGCCCACGCCATCGCGTCCCAGAATGTGCGGCAACGCAGGCTTGGCCGGATACAGGGCCTGCGCCAGGAACGCGTCCGCGGGATTCAGCGCCGCGAATCGCACACGAATTAAAACCTGATTGGGACCAGGCTCGGGATCGGGCGTCTCGCCCAATCGCAAGTTGTCAACGCCGTTGTAGGCATCCATGAACCATGCGCGCATTCCCGTATTCTCGCGCACTTGGGAAAAAATCCAGAATCCGCTCCGGTGCTTAACCGTTTTGGGCTGGCTGGCATCGTGGCGCACGCACTCCTGCGTCCTGGACGGAACATCGCTGCGCACGCCTCTCGCACTCCTGCGTGCAGCGTGCACACTCGTGTGCACGCGACATGTTTCAATGCTTGACGCGATTTCCGCATCAGAGCCGCGCCCCCCCAAAGCGGCTGTCAGTCATGCGTCGAGGCGTCCCATTGGACCAGATCTCCGCAACTACGTCGCGCCCGCCAGACATGCTTCTCGCCGAACGTCCTCGCCCGGGTTAGTTGCACCGCGCCCGGAGAGGGGTTCGGGGACGCAGCGAACAGCAGCGGAGCGGATGGGGGTTGGCATCCGCGGAGATTGACAGCCCGGCGCGTTTCTTCCATACTGCAACTATTACCCGCCGCCGATTTTTCCTGGGACCGAATTTATGATTGAAGTGCGCAATCTCGTCAAATCCTATGGCGATTTCATGGCCGTCAAGGACATCTCCTTCGATGTAGACGAAGGCGAGATTTTCGCTTTCCTTGGACCGAACGGCGCGGGCAAAACCACTACCATTAAGATCCTCACTACGCTGCTGAAGCCGACCAGCGGATCGGTACGGCTGGACGGCCTGGATCCGAGCGTTGAAAACAACGAAGCGCGGCGCCGATTCGGCATCGTATTTCAGGATCCCAGCCTCGACGAAGAATTGACGGCCTACGAGAACATGGACTTTCACGGCGTGCTGTACAAAGTGCCGCGCAAGGTCCGCTTGGAACGCATCGAATCGCTGCTCAAAATGTTCGAGCTGTGGGACCGCAGAAACGATTTCGTCAAACAATTTTCGGGCGGCATGAAGCGGCGTCTGGAGATTGCGCGCGGCCTGCTGCACACTCCCAAGATCCTCTTCCTGGATGAGCCGACGCTGGGCCTGGACCCGCAAACCCGCAACCAGCTCTGGACGCACGTCAAGAAATTGAACGAGGAGGAGCGCGTCACGGTATTTATGACCACGCATTACATGGAGGAAGCCGACCGCGCTGCGCATCGCATCGCCATCATCGATCACGGCAAGATCGTCGCGCAGGGAACTTCGCGGCAGCTCAAAGAACAGACCGGCACAGAGACGCTGGAACAGGCCTTCCTGGCGCTGACCGGCTCCGCCATCCGCGATCAGGACGCGAGTGCGACGGATCAGATGCGCACCATGAGCCGCATGTTCCGCGGGAATCGCCGATGAGCGCGATCTACATACTCTGGCTGCGGGGCGTGAAGCGCTATTTGCGCTCAAAACCGCGCATCGTCGCGTCACTCGGACAGCCTCTGCTGTTTCTGATCGCGCTGGGCTTCGGTTTTGGTCCCATCTTCCAAAAGGCCGGGCAAGGCAATTACATGCAGTTTCTCGCGCCGGGCGTGATCGCGATGACTATTTTGTTTACCGCGGTTTTCTCGGGGATCGAATTGATCTGGGATCGGCAGTTTGGTTTCTTGAAGGAGACGCTGGTGGCGCCGGTGCCGCGCATCCTGATCATGATCGGACGAACGCTGGGCGGCGCTACCGTGTCTTTAATCCAAGGCGCCATTGTAGTGCTCATCTGTTTCGCGGCGGGCTTTCGTGTAACCAATTTTCGTGCGCTGCCGGTGGCGATCCTCGTAATGGTTTTGATCGCCGTCATGTTTACGGCTCTCGGCACCGCTATTGCGTCGGTGCTGTCCGATTTTCAAGGCTTTCAGCTCATCATGAATTTTCTCGTGATGCCGATCTTTTTCCTTTCGGGCGCGCTGTTTCCTCTGGCCAATCTGCCCAAGGCGCTGGGAGTTGTCGCCAGCATCGATCCGCTCTCTTACGGCGTGGACGGCCTGCGCGGGGCGCTGATTGGCAACCCGTTCTTCGGTATTACACTTGACCTGATGGTTCTTTCGGTTATTACCGTGGCGCTGCTGGGAGCGGGCAGCTATCTGTTCTCGAAAATTCAGCTTTAAATCATGAACAAGGTATTTCCATCCAGCGACGCGGCGGTGGCCGATATTCCCGATGGCGCAACCATCATGCTGGGCGGCTTTGGCTTGGCCGGCATGCCCGAGAACTTGATTCGCGCGCTGGTGCGGCGCGGCGTGAAGGGATTGCACACCATCAGCAACAATCTGGGCGTGGATGGCGTCGGTTCCGGCGTGATGCTGGAATCGGGCATGATCGCTTCGCACCTGGGCAGCTACGCGGGCGAGAACAAGCTGCTGGAATCGATGGTGCTGGCGGGAAAGCTCAAGCTCACGCTGATCCCGCAAGGCACGCTGGCGGAACGAATGCGCGCGGGAGGCGCGGGCATCCCCGCGTTTTATACGCCCGCCGGAGTCGGAACGGTTGTTGCGGACGGCAAAGAGGTGCGCGAGTTCGACGGCCGCAGCTACCTGCTGGAGCGCGCGCTGACAGCCGACTTCGCGCTCGTCAAGGCCTGGCGCGGCGACCGGCTGGGCAATCTGGTGTATCGAAAAACCGCTCAAAACTTCAATCCGATGATGGCGGCCGCGGCGAAAATCACGATTGCGGAAGTCGAGGAATTGGTGGAGCCAGGCGCCATCGATCCCGATCATGTGGGAACGCCGGGAATTTACGTGCAACGCATCGTGCATGGTGAAAAATACGATAAAACAATTGAACGGCGAACTGTGAGGACTAAAGCGTGAGGACCCATGGACCCGCGTGAGCGCATCGCGCGCCGCGTAGCGCAGGAGCTGCGCGACGGCTACTACGTAAATCTCGGCATCGGAATTCCGACCATGGTCGCGAATTACGTTCCGCCGGGGATGGAAGTGATTCTGCAATCGGAGAACGGCATGCTCGGCGTCGGCCCGTATCCGGCGCCAGGCGACGAGGATTGCGACCTCATCAATGCGGGCAAAGAGACCGTCACCGAATTGCCGGGCAGCGCTTATTTTTCGAGCGCGGAATCGTTTGCGATGATCCGCGGTGGGCACGTCAACCTCAGCATTTTGGGCGCGATGGAAGTGGATCGCGAAGGGAACCTCGCCAACTGGATGGTCCCCGGAAAAATGGTGAAGGGGATGGGCGGCGCAATGGACCTGGTGGCCAGCGCGCGGCGGGTGATCGTTGCGATGGAACATGCCACCAAAGCCGGCGCTCCGAAAATTGTCGAAAAGTGTACGCTGCCGCTGACCGGACTGCGCGTGGTGGAAACCATCATCACTGAACTGGCCGTCATTCGCGTCACGCCGGAGGGTTTGGTGCTGGAAGAGCTCGCGCCGGGTGTCACCGTGGAGGATGTTCAGAAGCTCACCGCGCCGAAACTCATTGTGCGTCAGCACCGGGCATTTCTTGACGGTTGAATTCGGCGGCCGCTAACAGGCTGTGTCGAAACCGGCTCCCTTACGGTTCTACTGAGCCACGCGCGTTGGCAAGCGGTCTTTTCGGACTTCCGACACAGGCCGCTAAGCCGCTTGAGTGTTTTTCCAGCGCTTTTACGCTTACTTGAATAGGAGGGACAACAACAATGGAACGACGAAAGCGGTTAAGAGTTCTCACAGGCCAGCGTGCGAGGCGGTTTGCCCCGATTTCGTTCGCAGTGTTGGTGGCTTGTTTTTCGAGCGGAATGCTTCCGGCGCAGGCCGCCACATCGGGATGCATTGCCGTTCCGCCCGGATTAGTTAGCTGGTGGCCGGGCGATAGCAATGAAAATGACATCGTTGGATCGAACAACCCCAACGCGATCGTCAACGTGACGCTGGTTCCGGGCGAAGTATCGGATGGATTCAGCTTCGGAACCAAGGGCTACATTCAGATACCGTCGTCACCTACACTCGCGAATCAGACCTTCACTTGGACCGCGTGGGTGAGGCCGGACGGTCCAGGGCCGAACAACGACATTTACGGAAGCGACATTCTCAGCAACAACATCAACGATGTCACCGATTCCGTCGCTTTATCCTGGAGCTCGGAAAACAATCGGTTTGTTTTCACTTTTGGCGACATCGACTCTACGTCGGGATATGTCACCTCGATGGACACATTTGCGCCAGGTAGGTTTTATCTCGTTGCGGCCACATACGACGGAAGCGTCTTTCGGCTGTTCGTAAATGGAGTCCTTGAGGCTTCCTTTGCGCAAACGAAAACGATTGCCTACTCCAACTCCGGCTGGACATTTGGCTCCATTAGCCCTGTCTATTTCTCCGCACCCTACTCAGGAGTCTACACCCGCACCTGGAATGGCGTGATCGATGAGATCCAAGCCTTCAACACAGCGCTCTCGGCCTCCGAGCTGTTGTCGATTTACAACGCAGGTAGCGGCGGGGAGTGCAAGGGTTCGAATGCCAGTTCTTTTGTGCCATTGACCCCGTGCCGCGTTGTCGACACAAGAAATGCCAGCGGCGCCCTCGGAGGGCCGTCGATCACAGGCGGCTCGTCGCGCGATTTCCCTATCCCGAATGGGTCCTGCGGCATTCCCTACAATGCCTCGGCCTATTCGCTGAACGTCACGGTGGTTCCCCAGGGGCCGCTCGGTTACTTAACCATCTGGCCGACGGGTCAGCCTCAACCGCTGGCCTCGACCCTCAACTCGGACGGCAGAATCAAGGCCAATGCGGCCATTGTGCCGGCCGGTTCGAGCGGCGCAGTGAGCGTCTTCGCTACCGACACAACAGACCTGGTTTTAGACATCAACGGCTATTTCGTGCCCGAAGGAAGTTCGGGAGCGCTGGCTCTGTACACGCTCACGCCATGCCGCATTGCCGACACGCGCGATTCCCCCGGAGCGCTAGGAGGACCGAGTCTGATGGCCAACAGCTCCCGGACGTTTCCCATTCTCACCAGCGACTGTGATGTGCCGTCCACTGCCCAAGCATACTCGCTCAACTTTACAGCAGTGCCCTCCGGAAGTTTGGGATATCTGACGGCGTGGCCATCCGGCCTGACTCAGCCGTATGTATCGTCACTCAACGATCCCACCGGAACCACCGCCGCAAACGCGGTAATTTTGCCCGCGGGCACGAGCGGATCATTCAATGTTTTTACCACCGATGAGACGGATCTGGTGATAGACGCCAATGGCTATTTCGCGCCCCCAGGATCCGGCGGCCTGTCACTGTACACGATGCAGCCCTGCCGCGTTCTGGACACCCGGCAATCGCCAGGTACGCCAATAACTTACCTGACGGTAAATGTGCTGGCCAGTACCTGCGGAGTGCCGTCGAGCGCCCAAGCCTACGTCTTTAATGCCACGGTAGTTCCGGTGGGATTCCTGGGGTTCCTTACTTTATGGCCGGATGGGCAGCCGCAGCCGCTGGCGTCGACCCTGAACGCGTCCGACGGGGCGATCACGTCGAATATGGCAATTGTGCCGGCCCGCGATGGATCGATCGACGCCTTCGCCTCCCAACCCACGCATCTGATTCTGGACATCTCCGGATACTTCGCTCCCTGAGAAACGGCTCGGAACTGGAGAGCCGAATCCTTCGCGATTATTCGCGGCGGTCACATCACTCTGAGCATTCTGGCTGAGCATTCTGGGCGCGATGGATCTGGTGGCCAGCGCGCGCCGGGTGATCGTCGCGATGGAACAAAATGCGAATCTCCAGTCCAATGGGGGTTGATTTTCCTCGGAAGCCGTGGGGCCGCTCATGGCGGCCCCAGGCGGTAAGACGGTCGCGCAAGTTCTTGATTCCGGGCGCGACCATTCGGAAGCCGGCTTCGACGCAGCGTGCTCGCGGCCCGGGGGTAAGCTCGAAACGGGTAAGCTCGAAACGGGTAAGCTCGAGACGGGTAAGCGCGAAACCACTTTGCGCGTTCTTGGGTTTAACGGCTTGCTCCCGCGGTGGGCTTTGTGACTCGCGCAGCGGGGTCGACGCTCTTGGAGGGGCTGGGTCGGCGAAGCGCCATCTGCATGAACGCCATCTGCAAGAGCACCCCCTCCCTTGACCGATTCTCGTTAAGAGCCTAGAATGATATCAGTTCCGATTCTCGTCTGGCGGTGAATTGTATGAAACTAAAGCAGTTTTTAGTGTTTTCCAGCGTCGTGACGATGGCCTTGGCCGGCGTTTTCCTGCTTGCCGCGCCACAAAGCGCGACTCAGCCTGCACCGCAGGCTGACAAAGACGATCAAAAACCGGCTGCCTCGTCGCGAGACACTGTCTCGAAGCCGATGACCGCAAAACAGAAGAAGAAGCAGGAAGACAAACTTCGCAAAGAGCTGGAAACGCCTTACAGGAAGTGGCTGAACGAAGACGTCACGTACATCATCACCGACGAAGAGCGCAAGGCGTTCAAGAGGCTGAGCACCGACGACGAGCGGGAGAATTTCATCGAGCAGTTCTGGCTGCGGCGCGATCCCACGCCCGACACCGAAGAGAACGAGTTCAAGGAAGAACACTACCGGCGTATCGCGTACGCCAACGAGCGCTTCGCATCCGGCATTCCGGGCTGGAAGACGGATCGCGGCCGTATCTACATTGTGTATGGCCCACCCGACGAGACCGACGACCATTCTTCCGGCGGCACCTATGATCGCCCCATTGAAGAGGGCGGCGGGACCACATCGACGTTCCCGTTTATCGATTGGACCTACCGTTACATCGAAGGCGTAGGCAGCAACATCAAGATCGAGTTCGTGGACACCACCATGAGCGGCGAGTTTCGCATGAGTATGGACCCTTCGGAGAAGGATGCGCTCACTTATGTGCCGGGCGCCGGCCTGACCCTGGCGGAGCAGATGGGAACGGCCGATAAGTCGCAGAGGTTCAGCCGCACAGACGGTACTACTCTAGGCACCGGCACCCAGCCCCTGCCGGAGAGCATGAATGAGTTCACGCGTCTGCAGCAATTTGCGAATCTGCAAAAGGCCCCACAAGTGAAGTTCAAGGATCTGCAGGCGGTGGTGAGTTCCAGCATCCGGTACAACAATCTGCCGTTCAAGGTGAAGGCCGATTACATCCGGATCACCGATTCTACGATTCTGACCACCGTCACCATCCAGTTCCAGCGCCGCGACCTGCAATTCCAGCAGAAGGACAACATTTCCAAAGCCACCGTGAACATTTTTGGGCGCATCACTTCCATCGCCGGCCGCGTGGTGAATACTTTTGAAGATCCCGTCACCATCGAGGTGCCGGCCGACATGCTGCAAAAAGCGCTGGACGGAGCGTCCATCTATCAGAAGGAGATTCCGCTGGCTCCCGGGATGTACCGGCTCAACATCGTCTGCAAGGACATCGTAGGCGGCAACATGACCAGCTATCCGATGGCGCTCACGGTTCCTCATTTTGACGATGAGAAGCTGGCATCGAGCAGCTTGATCCTGGCGGACCTGATTGAAAAGGTCCCCACCAACAGCATCGGCAGCGGACAGTTCGTGATCGGCGATACTAAAGTTCGGCCACGGCTGAACGACACGTTCGACCGTGACGAGAAGCTCGGAATCTACACCCAGTTCTATAACTTTTCGCCCGACGAAAAGACCAAGAAGCCCAACGGATCCATCGAATACAACATCACCAAGAGCGGCGCCAAAGACGCGGTTCTGGACTACACCGAGGAACTGACTTCGATTCCGGGCGCGTCGTCCCAGCAGGTAACCGTTGAAAAGCTTTTGCCGCTCCAATCGCTTGAGCCCGGCCAATACACCTTGAAGATGACCGTAACGGACAAGAACAATAATCAGGTGTTAACCCCAACCGCGAATTTTACGGTAAAGTAAGTAGAAGCCTGTACTGAGCAATGACGGGTCAGCTTAAACTCGCTGCCGGTTTGATGGGCGCATTGATCTTGTCAGCGCCCCTGGCGCTCCCGGCCACCGAAGCTCCCCTTTCGGGAAGTATCGCGGGCATAGTTCGGAATGCCAGCGGCGTGCCGCAGATGGGCGCCACCGTTTTCCTGTTCAATCGCTCGGAAAAGCTGATGGAACGGGCCCTGACGAACGAGCGCGGGCTGTTCGGTTTCGGCTTCCTGACTCCCGACATTTATTCGGTGCGCGTGTCCCTGGCCAGCTTTGTGCCGGCGGTAAAGCAAAAGATCGCCGTGCAGCCGGGCATGCAGAGCCTGCTTTATGTCGATCTGGCGAGCGTCTTCAGTTCCATCGAGTTGGTTTATGCCAAGCCCGGCGAAGGCGCGCTGATGAGCGACGATTGGAAGTGGGTGCTGAAGGAGTCCGCTTCCACCCGGCCGGTTTTGAGAATGCTTCCCGCCGGCAGTGATTCCAATCCGCAACAGGGTCAAGCGCAGAGCCAATCGCCGTCCGGTAGCATTTTCTCGGATACGCGCGGGATACTGAACCTCTCGGGAGGCGATCCGGGGTCGCTCGGTTCCACATCCTCGCAAGCCGATTTAGGAACGGCCTTCGCGGTCGCCACTTCCTTGTTCGGCCGCAATGAGCTGCAGTTGAGCGGCAACGTCGGCTATAGCTCGCACGCCGGCTTGCCCACGGCCGGATTCCGCACCAGCTTCAGCCGCGACGGCATGGGGCCCGAAATTGCGGTTACGGTGCAGCAAATCTATCTGCCGGTACGCGGCAGTTTGACTAGCCTGTCGGGACAACCGGATGGCGCTCCTGCATTGCGGACGATGTCGGTTTCGATGCACGACAGCGTGGCCGTGACCGACGATCTGCGGCTGGATTATGGCAGCTCGTTCGATTCGGTGAGCTACATGGATCACGTGAATTCGTTGAACGAGTTTGCGCGTCTGACCTACGATCTGGGCGCGGGCGGTAAGCTGAAAGTCGCTTACAGTTCGGGTGCGCCCCCTACGGAATTAGCCATGCAGCCCCGCGACTCTGAGGGGCGTAGTCCCGGTGACTCGGAAGCGTTAGCGCAGGATCTGGCGCAACTGGCGACGCTGCCGCGTCTGTCGTTGCTGGATGGGCATTCGGCCATTCAACGGTCCCACCAAGCCGAGATCGGCTATGAAAAAAAGATTCGCGCCACTACATTTAATGTGAGCGGCTATCGGGAGAAGGTGAGCAACGCTGCGATGACCGTGGTCGCGCCCGAGGGAGCGTTTGCTCCCGGCGATCTGCTGCCCGACGTTTCGTCCCAGAACAGCGTTTTCGACGCCGGCAGCTATCAGCGATCCGGCTTTGCGGCATCGGTATCGCAGGGGATTGGCGATCGAATACAGATTGGTTCTTCGTTTGGAAGCGGCGGCGCTTTGACCCCGGCCGGAGACGATCTGGCGTCGGCGTCCGCGGAAGGTTTGCGCTCGCGCCTGCAGGCCACGCAGCGCTTCTGGGTTTCCGCGAGGGCATCGGCCAGACTTCCGTTTACGGGCACCATCATCACCGGCAGTTATCAGTGGATGGATTACAACGACACCATCATGCCGGACCATTTCTATCTCACGCAGAGTCCTTATACCGAACCGGGCTTGAACGTTCGCGTGCGGCAGCCGATTCCGTCGGTGCTGGGGATGCCGGGGCGCCTGGAGGCCACTGCGGAGTTGCAGAACGGCTTGGCGCAGGGCTATCTGCCGGTTACCGAGGGCGGCCAGCGCGTCACGCTGGTGCAATCGCCACGAGCGCTACGCGGCGGTTTGAGCTTCATTTTCTAATCAAAAAATCTTGAAGTACGGCCATTCCTAACCGATGCCGATGCTCATATTGAGCAGCAGATCGTTCACGGCTTTCTCAAAGGGCGGAGTTGACGCCAGTTCATACAGCTTGCCGCGCTCTTCAATATCGCGAGCCAGCCTTTCATCGAGCGTCTTGAACTGACGCTCGAAGGCTGCTGTCAGTTCGCGCATGGCGCTAAGGAAATCCCGGCAAGCCGCCGAATGGCAGGCCAGCTCATACTGGATCTCTGAAGCCTGTGGCGATTCGGGCGCAGCCAGGCGCAGCGCGCGCTCCAGATAGAAGCGCGAACGCGCCGCGTCGGAAGATGCGTAAAGGCGTCCGAAACCCAGGTACAAACCCGCCAGCGCGGAAGCGGCCCTCGCCCCGGCGGCCACTTCGAGATAGGTGGCGGTGTTTTCGTCCTGGAGCAACTCCAGCCGCGCCTGCTCGCTGAGCGGCCGGTCCTGCCAGGCAGTCAGACGGGCGGCTATTTCCTTGACCTGAGCCTCCCAGCCGGCGGGCTGTAAATCCGGCATGGGCCCTTTGGTAACCGGGACGGCCGTCATTCGGCGCAGCCGCAGCTCCGTTTCCTCCTGTAGGTCACGCAGTTCCCCCATGGCCAGCCCGATCTGGTCCTGAATGTGGCCGATGGTTTGGTCCGCCTGCCGCGCGAAGCTGCTGGCGCTGAAGTATGAGGAGGCCACCAACACGACGGCGTACAGGCTGGAGGTGCCGAGCAGAACCATCACCAGCAACTCCATGTCGCCGACGCGCCGGTCGAGCCGCTCCATGCGCTGTTGCAGGATGCGCGCCCGATCACCGGCGCCAAAACCAGTTTCATTCAGCGGAGAATTAACCAAATGACGATGGTTAAAGAGCTCCCAACCAGCCATCGCCAGGACTCCAGTTGCCGCAGCCAGCAGGAGACCGAGGGCGGTTTTTCGAAGGACTGCCATTTCGACAGTTGCGACTGCTGCCAGGTAACTACTTACGCGCTCCCCGTTGCGGTTTCTTCAATCTGGACTGGCGGAGCTTCGGTTTCTTGCGCTTGGGCTTGCTGATAATGAAGGTTCCGCTGCCGTGGGCTTCGGCTGAATACGTTTTCTCGTCTACCATTAAGGTTCATTGTCGCATGAAACGCTTATTGTCAATCCTCCTCTTACTGTCAATCCTTGCGGCCGGGTTTCTGGTTTCCCCGGCGCCGGCGCAAGAGCTGTTCACCAACATCGGCCACATTAAGGAGGGATTGTCGGCGATCACGGGCCTGAAGTTCAAGCATGACGTTCCGTACGCGCTGATCGGCAAGGACCAGTTGCGCCGCTATCTGGAGCAGCGGCTGCGCGAGACCATGAAGCCTGAAGACGCACGAGCCGAAGAACTGACGCTGAAGATGCTGGGTCTGGCGCCGGCCGATTTCGATCTGCGGAAGAACACCCTCGATTTGCTGACCGAACAGGCGGCCGCGTTTTACGACTATAACCAGAAAAAGTTATTTGTGCTGGAAGGATCCGGGGGGGGCGACGAGGAGCGCATCGCGCTGGTTCACGAATTAGCGCACGCGCTGGCTGATCAGCACTTTCACCTGGCGAAATACATCCATGAAGGGATGCGGAGCGACGATAGCGCCACGGCGCGGCAGGCGGTGATGGAGGGGCAGGCCACCTGGCTGATGGCCGCTTACATTTCGCTGGAGGGCGGCGGCAAACCGGAGGTTCCGCAGGCGGTTCTGGAACTGATGAAGAAGAGCATCGAAGGATCGGCCGCGCAGCAATACCCGGTGTTTTCGCAAGCGCCGCTGTACATCCGCGAATCGCTGGTGTTTCCGTACTCGGACGGGCTGACGTTTCAGGATGCGGTGTTTCGGAAGCTGGGCCGCGAGGCTTTCTCGGAGGTTTTCCTTCAGCCTCCGGTGAGCAGCGGACAGATTCTGCATCCGGGGCGATACCTGGGGCATGGCGGTGCCGTGATTCCGAATCCGCCACGGCTGCCGGAACCGCGAGAATTCCGCAAGCTGGCCGATGGCACGCTGGGCGAGTTGGATTTCCGGGTGCTGCTCTCGCAATACACCAGCGCGGCCGAGGGCGAGGCTTTAGCGGCGCATCTAGCCGGCGGATCTTATGAATTGTTTGAGCACAAACGCGAGAAGTTTCCGGTGCTGGGAGTGGCGTCGACGTGGGATTCGCCGGAATCGGCGCGGAAGTTTTTCGAACAATATCGAAGAGTCATGCAGGGCAAGTGGAAGAAGCTGGAAATCGCGAGCGAGACCGCGGACGTGCTGGAAGGCCAGGGAGATTCGGGCTATTTCCGGGTGTGGATAGACGGGATGACGGTGAACCAGATGGAAGGATGGAAAACGCCTATTCGGTCCGAATCGCGGTGATCGCATCCACACGCAGCGCGCGCAGCGCGGGCGTCAGGCTGCCCGCCAGCGTCATCAACAAACACAAACCGGCCGTGCTTAGAAAAGTAGCGGCGTCTGCCGGAGGGATGCCTGCAAGCAGCGCTTGCATGGCGCGGCCGGCGGCGTAAGCGAGCGCCACGCCGAGAATGACGCCCGAAGTGGCCAGCAGGAAGCTGTCTTGCAACACGATCCTCAAGATATTGCCCGGCTGCGCACCCAGCGCGATCCGCACCGCAATCTCGGAGGAACGGGCGGAAACGGAAAAGGACAGCAGTCCATGGATGCCGATCCCGGCCAGCAGAAACGCTAGCGCGGCGAACGCGCCGACGATCCGTACTTGAATGGCGCGCGGCGCCGTATCGTCCTGCACGATTTCGGAGAGCATGCGGACATCTGAGATGGGCTGCTCCGGGTCGGCACTCTGGATGATGCGCCGGACGGCGGGCAACAGCAGGCGGGGATCTCCCGAGGCGCGGATCACCAGATCCTTAGGAGCGTAGCCCAGCGTTATCGCGTCCGGCTCCTGTTGATAGGGCAGGTACACTTGCGGCTCGCTTTTCTGTTCCAGCCCGCGCACGCGGATGTCGCCGACAACTCCAACGATCGTTCGGTCGAATAATGCGAATTTGAAATGCCGGCCGAGCGGGTTTTGACCGGGCCAATAGCGGCGAGCAAGGGATTCGCTGACAACCGCGACGAATGGTTTGTCAGGCGCGTCCGAATCGCCGATGTTTCTTCCCGCTCGCAGCGGGATTCCCAAGGTGGAGAAAAACCCGGGTGTGACGAACCGCAAACTGGCCGAGTGTCCTTCCGAACGGTCCAGCGTTTTCCCATCGATGTCGACGGGCCAGATGCCGCCGCGCATCGTCATGGGGAGAAAGCTGATGTAACCGGCGTTCGAAACACCCGGCAACGTTTGAACTTGCGACAACACACCGCGCTAGAAGCCCGTGCGTTTGGCGACAGCCTGGTACTTGGGCATCGGAAGCGCGGTCTGAAGCGTGAGTACTCCGTCGCTGCGGAATCCAGGATCAACCGATTCCACCCTCAGCAATGCTCGCAGCAACAGACCGGCCGAGACCAATAGAACCACCGACAGCGTGACTTCCGCGAGGATGAGCGCGGACCGCAGTCCGGCCTTTCGCCCGCTGCCAGCTCGCGATCCCTCGCGCAATCCGGCCAGGTCCCCGCGGCCCGCCCGCAGCGCGGGTACAGTTCCGAATCCAACGCCGGTCAGAATGGTGAGGAGCGCGGCGAATCCCAAAACGCGCAGGTCGATGGAAGGCGCGCCGGACACGGGCAAAGCGGGAACCAGCGCGGTCAGCAGCGGCAGCGCCAGACTTGCGAGCAGCACGCCGAGCAGTCCGCCGGCTAACGACAAGACCATGCTCTCGGTCACCAGTTGCCGGATCAGCCGCTCGCGCCCGGCCCCGAGCGCGGTCCTCACCGCCAGTTCCTTCTGCCGCGCCAGGGCGCGAGCCAGCAAGAGATTCGCCAGATTACTGCAAGCGATCAACAGAACGCAAAGCGCCGCTCCGGCCAGCGCAAATAGCAACAAACGCCGCTGTTCTGAGATCTCATCCCGCATCAGGTCCACGGTTGCTCCCGCGTGCTCCAGTTCCTTGGGATATTGACGCCTCAATTGATTCGCAATCACATCCATTGCGACTCTGGCCTGCTCAAGAGAGACTCCGCTTCGGAGCCGGCCTACGCCCTCAATGAAATTGTTATTGCGATCGGCGAACGCGCCTTCGGGAAACTCAAACGGCGTCCACAGCTCCACTTCCTGATTCGGGAAGTGAAATTGCGGAGGCATTATCCCGATTACCAGATACGGCTTCCCATCCAGATTCATCTTGCGCCCAAGCACTCCTCTGTCGCCGCCGAACGCCCGTTGCCACAGGCCATAACTCGACACCGCGGTGAGCAGCGCGCCAGCGCGATCGTCAGCGGGAGCGATGGAACGTCCGAGCAACGGTTGCACGCCCAAAACGGCGAACAAATTCCCAGTCACGATGGCGCCCTTGATGCGTTCCGGAGCGCTCTGCCCGATGAGGTTGAATTCTTGCGTTGTGATGGCGCCCATGTCTTCGAAGACGGCGTTCATGCGCCTCCAGTCGCGATAGGCGGCGGGGGACAACTCCATGTGGCGGTAGCCGGGCAACGTTTCCCACAGCGACACCAACCGATCCGGCGACGGAAACGGCAGCGGACGAATGAGGACGTAATCGGTGACGGAAAACACAGCCGTGTTAGCGCCGATGCCCAAAGCCAGCACCAGGATTGCGACCGCTGTGAATCCCGGCGCGCGGGCCAGCGTGCGGGCGGTATAGCGCAGATCCTGCCGCAGAATGTCCCAATGCACGGCGGGTGCGTTGCGCAGAACTTCAAGCGCGGCCGCAAGCAATGAAATGCCGTGCCGGCGATAAACGGCGCAGATCTCCTCGCCGTATTCGGCGCGGAAGGACGCAGGATAAAGGTGCAATAGCGCGCGATAGAACAGTATTAGGCAAACCCCAGCGCGCGCGCCCATTTGACCAGTTTGGACATGCGCGCGGTTTCCGCTTTGGCCACCGCGGCTCCCAGCGGCGCGATGCGGTAATAGCGGCGGCGCTCGTCGTCGAATTCGGGGTCCGGGCGCTCCTCGGTTTCGACGATGAGGCCTTGTTCCAGCATGCGCTGGATGGAGCGATACAATGTTCCGGCGCTCAGCTTGAGTTCGCCTCCGGTTCTTTCCGCGACATCCTGAATGATGGCGTAGCCATGGCGATCTTCTTCGGCCACCGCCATCAGGATGTGAAAGGTGGCGGCGGGCAACGGCAGGAACGATTCGGGTTGGGGCGGTTTGTACGCCATTTGCCTCATTATATCCACTATGGATATATTGTCAATGGCTATATTGGTGTGGCTATATTGGCCGGCTAGTCCATGCGCAGCGCGTGGACGGGTTCCACCGTGGCAGCGCGGCGCGAGGGCAGATAGCAAGCCAAAAGCGCGGTTGCTAAAACGCCCGCGGTGATGGTGGCGTAGGTGACCGGATCCACCGGGCTGACGTTGAACAGCAGCGAGGACATCAGACGCATGGTGGCGAAAGCAGCTACCAGGCCGCAGGCAATCCCGATGCCGGTGAGCCACAGTCCATTGCGGACGAACATCGCGGTGATGCTCTGCCGTTCCGCGCCGAGCGCCATGCGAATGCCGATTTCACGCGTGCGCTGCGACACCGAGTAGGAGATGACGCCGTAAATCCCGACGATTCCGAGCAGCAGAGCCATGCCGCCCGCTACCGCGAGCATCACCAGCGTAAAGGAAGTCCGCGCCATGGATTTCGTGTAATAGTAGCCGGCGGTGTGAACATCGGAAAGCGGAAGATTGGGATTGATGGACCAAACCGCCTGCTGGATTTCCTGCATGAAAGCCTGCGAGCCGGCGCGCGGGCTGCGAATGGCGAATGCGATGGCCCGGCGCACGGTTTCCTTTTGACCTTCGAAGCGGTCCATCATGATGGGCCAGTAAACGGTGGTGGGAGCCGGCTGGTTCACGCCGTCGTCGTATACGTCTGTTACCACTCCGATCACCTGCCGCCAGTCGTCATTACTGCCGACTCGGATTTGCTTACCGAGCGCATTGGCGGCGCTATGCCAATACTCGCGCGCAAAATTCTCAGAAACCATCGCAACCGGAATTTTGTTGTAAGTGTCCGTCCAGCTCAGATCGCGGCCGGCAATCAGCGGGGTGCCCAGCGTCGCCAGGAAACCAGGCGCAACGAATTTGAAGCGGCACAAGGGCGAGAGTTCGCCCTCTTTGTAGGTGCGATCCTGCGCTGTCACGGGATCGTTGGAGTTGCGCCCGTCCATCGGAATGACGGTTGAGAAGCTCGCCGACGTTACGCCTGGAACGGCCGCGATCTTGTCCCGGATGTCCTGTTCCATGCGAACCAGCCGAGCGGGTTCGGAATCCGGTATCTGAGTCTCGGGGATGTAGAGGCGAAATGTTTGCAGGGTGTCTGGAGCGGCGAATCCGGGAGGCACATGCATCAGTGCGCGAAAGGTACGAATCATCAGCCCCGAGCAAATCAGCAGAACCAGCGCCAGCGCCACCTGCAAAATTACCAGAGTATTTCGGGCGCGGTGCCTTTCGCGGCTCTGGCTGAGCGCGCGTCCACCTTCGCGGAGATTGGCGTTCAAACGTCCACCGGCGTATTTGAAGAGCGGGAGCAAAGCGATCAGAAAACTGGTGAATAGCGCCAGCGCGAGGGTGAACGCCAAAACCGGGATATCGATCCCGATTTCGTGGATGCGCGGAAGGCCGGCCGGCGCCAGCGACACCAGAATGCGCAATGCCTGGTAGGCTAACAGCAGTCCAAGCAGGCTTCCAAGCAGCCCCAGGACGACACTTTCGTACAGCAGGTCTGCCGCGATGCGGAGCCCTCCCGCGCCCAGCGCAGCACGAATCGATAACTCCTGGCGTCGTCCTTCCACGCGCACCAGCAACAGATTTGCGACGTTGGCGCAAGCGATCAACAGCACGATGCCGATGGATCCCATCAAAACCCACAGGACGTTGCCCACGTCGCCGATCACATCCTGCTTCAAGGGCCGCAAGTTGGGAGCGATGCGCGCATTTTCGAATAACTTGAGACTGAAGCCCTCCGGCGCCGGAAAGCTACGCATGACCTCGGGAAGCAGGCGCGCCATATCCGCATTGGCTTGCGCCATCGTAACTCCGGGCTTCAGCCGCGCCAGTGCTTCGTAACTGAAGTTCCCAAGCTTCACCTTATTTCGATCCCACTGGAACGGAACGATCAGAGAGGTATCTTCGCGGTCGAGAAAACGAAAACCATTGGGCAATACCCCGATGATTTCCCGCGGCTTGCCATCCACGGTGATGGATCGTCCAATGACGGAAGAAGCTGCGCCAAACTTCTGGCGCCAATAGTTGTACGACAGCAAAACCGTATCCCGCGCGCCCGGGGAATCGTCTTCGCGAGTGAATAACCGGCCCAGCGCCGGAACGACACCCAGGAGAGGCAGAGTGCCGTCGCTAACGTCCAGACCTCTCACATGCTCCGGCTCTCCAGCTCCAGTTACCGTGAACGCATCGTCATCGTAGGCGCCGATATCTTGAAGGGTCGCGCTCTGCTCGCGATCGATAAAATAGATGGATGGCGCCACGTTCAGGTCCTTGAAGCCGATTCCAGGCGCGGTGTGCCACACTCCGATTAGCTGTTCGGCATGAGGGTAAGGCAAAGGCTTCAACAGGACGCCTTCGAGCACGCTGAAGATCACCGTGTTCGCGCCTATCGCGACGGCCAGCGTGACCAGAGTGATGACGGTAAACAGCGGCGTCCGGCCGAGCCTTCGTAACACTTGCTTCAATTGATGCATCCGTCTCCTTAGCAGGCTGTGTCGAAACCGGCTCCCTGACGGTCGCGGCTCTGTAACTTTGCGCTCCTACGAATCCTGCTACGTCGTACGGCGGCGAAAAGTTCCGACAGCTCCCGTCAATTTTCACTTTTCAGTGTTGGAATCTTGTGGCGGGGCCGACTTGTCGGGGAAGCGCCATTGGCCGGGATCGGGAGGTGGTTTGAACTCGTCGGTGCTGAAAACGCGCGGTTCCTGACCGGGGCCGGCGACTTTCAACACCAGCGCAATCTGGTATTTCGGTCCTTGAAAATACGATACGCGCATGCGGTGCAAACCGCCTGCCAGATCGACGGCGCCGGTCTTTTCCAACGGCGCGTGGACGCCATCGTTATCGATTACCAGTTGATCGTCGATGTATAGTTTCGAGCCGTCGTCCGATAAGAGCGCGAATGTGTACATGCCCGGGTCGGCAATCCAAAACCTTCCGCTGTAGTCGATAGCGAACCATTCGTTTCGCTTGGTGACGCCGGGAAAGCCCTGCAGAAAATTCTGCGGCGGCAGGTTGAGCGATGAGGTGTAGATGGGCCGGCCGGCGGGCTTCAGCTTCTCAAAATCCGGAAGCTGTTTACTGTTGTGCCGGATGTGATAGACCAGGCCGCGCAGACCCGATGGGATGACCACCGTGGTCCCGAAAACGACTGTAGGCTGCTCTTGCGCGGCGCCGATGGAGACGCAAAGGGCCATCGCGAGAAGTGAGGCGCCGCGCATACGCTACACCGGCGCCGGCTCAATTGCCGGGGCGGGGAAGAGCTTGCCGAACCAGAAGGCGTGCGGCGAAGCGCCGTGCGCGCGATAGTGCTCCAGACGGTCGTGCGCTTCATCCAGCGATGGAATGTGTCCTTCTGGAACCCACCACAGCACGTAGTGCGCTTGGGTCGGCTTTTCGAACCAATCCGATCGTTTGAGATAGTAATCCAGGTGGCCGGAGCGATAGACGAAATGCTTCAGATCTTCGGCGCTTTTCCAAACCGACATGTTCACCAGAGCGAAGGGGTCTTGCGACCAGGGATGATGGACATCCGTGGCGTTTCCGGATTCTGTTTGCAGGCGCCAGACGAAGCCGGGCGATTGCTCGGCCAAGGCATTTACGTGGTCCAGGCCGTCCGTGAACTCCTTGATCTGGGGATGGTCCAGGGGATGGAGAATTCGGCCGACGTTCAACTGGGCGAGGTGAAAGGCCATAGAGTCATCGTAGCCGAGAGGCAGCCCGGGAAAAACCGAGCTAGCTAGCAGGCTATGTCAAAAGGTCGGAAAAGACCGCTTGCTCACGCGCGCGGCTCAGAAGGGGGCGTGGAACGGCCAGCGGTGCGTTCAGACGATTGTGAACGCAGCACGGTTGGGCGCGTGTACGGGGTTCTTAAATCGCGCTAAGAAGCAGTGAAACATGTCGCGTACACAGGAGTGTGCACGCTGCACGCAGGAGTGCGTGCGCCACAGGTTTGGCCAGTACATTCAATGGGGTGGGAGATAGTGGAAGAACGCTCCGGCGCGGACGGATAACGGAGCCCTGCCTCGTTACGATATAATCTGAGCGTAAACTAGAAGTAAAGGAGTCCTTGGATGCGCCTGGCCTGTGCAGCTTTCTTGCTATTCGCCGGAATGGGATTGAATGCGGCGACCCCCAAAGCGGAAGCCCCGAAAACAGAAGCTCCTCCGGTGCTTCGGAAGTCGCCCGAGTTTGTCATCAAGTTCGTAGATGGCCATCAGATGCTGCTGAGCAGCTTGCGAGGCAAGGTAGTGGCGTTGTTGATGGTCCACACCACCTGCCCGCATTGCCAGCATACATCGCAGGTTTTTACGCAGCTCTACAACGAATACGGAGCGCGCGGATTTCAGCCTGTGGATGCGGCGTTCAACACGATGGCCAACATGTATGTGAGCGACTTCGTGAAGAACTTCAACATTGGGTATCCGGTGGGCTACAGCACGCCCGAAGAGGTGATGGCCTATCTGGGGTTCAACGTGATGGAGCGCTACACGGTGCCGCAGATCGTATGGATCGACCGGAAGGGAAACATCCGATCGCAGACGCCGGCGGCGGGCGATGATCCGACCAATTACCAGGAGAGCTATTGGCGGAACATGATTGAGACGTTGCTGAAGGAGCCGGCCACCACGCCGGTCCACCACGCCGCCGCGGCGAAGGCGCACCCGGTGGCGTCCAATTAAAACGGACCCTGGCACCGCGCGGCGGTTATAATGGCAACAGAGCGCCCGTAGCTCAGTCTGGATAGAGCGTTTGCCTCCGGAGCAAAAGGTCAGAGGTTCGAATCCTCTCGGGCGTACCAAATTTCAAGAAGTAACTGGCGTTGAATGAGTATATTGGGTGAGGCGCTCATGATACGCGGCGCTTCCCTTGATTCGGCTGAGACGGGCCAATTTGGGCCAACTTATCAGGGCTACTTGGCCCAAAAGTTGGCCTGGGCCAACCCTCGCTACGGTCACTTCCCCCCTCATATTCAAGCAGCATGTTTTCGAGCTCCGGTTTTTGGGTTTTCGAAAACCATTCCATTGCCCGGTCCATGTCCTCTTGTGCTGGATGAACGTACCGCATCAGCAAACTGAGATCAGCATGCCCGAGAATTTTGGCCAGCACTGGAAGCGAGCCGCCCGCGAGAGCAAATCGCGTTGCGAATGTGTGGCGCATGTCGTAAAGTCTGCATTCGATACCGCAGCCTCCTTCGTACTTGCCGTCCTTGTTTTTCTTCCCGCGAGTAGCACGCTCGTGAGCCTTCTGAAGAGTCGTACGAGGACCGTCGTTCTTCGGCGAGGGAAATACCCAAATTCCAGGGCTCGCTAAACGCCTTGAGAGGATTCGAAACGTTTCTTCCGTCATCTTCAGCATGCGATGCGCATTTTTCGACTTGCCCTCGCTGCGATTGGCCCAAATCGTGAAATGGCGGTTGCTAAGATCTACGTGGCCTTGTTCCAGTGACATCACTTCATCCGGACGAGGACCTTGCAAGAGCATGATGGTAGCTATGTCGGCGAGGTCCACACTCTCACGTTTCGCCGCCGCGAGGTACCGAGCCTCTTCGCCTGGCGAGAGGACTCGCATTGCGTTCGAGTCCTGCTCATGGGGAATCCTCACCTCCGCGTCTTCGCCCTTGGCGAAAGGGTCACCTTTCACCCAACCTTGCTTGCGCGCATAACGAAAAAACTGAGCCAACAGAAGGAGTTGCTTGCGGAGCGTATTGTCGTGAATATCATTTTCGCGGCGCCACGTTTTGAAATCCTCCAACTGTGCTGGACCGATGCGCGTGAGAGGATACTTCGTCTGCTCGAAGTAGAACTGAAACGAAGCCATCAAACTCGCAGCCCATTTACATTTCCTGTTCTGGTGTTCGCTGCGATACCAGGACATAAATTTCGGAACAGCATGGTCAAGCGTCGTGATAACGCGCCTGATGACGGGTTTCCCCTTCTTCAGTTCCTCAATGTGCGCTGCGCGCTCTGCGTGCGCCTTAATGATGTTTCCCGGAACGGCCTCTAAATCGGTGACCCGAGAATAAGCCTGTCCGTTCAGATTGAACCGGTATTCCCATTTCCCGTTCTTCTCCCTCAGCCCTTTTTCGGTAGGATGTTTTGATAGTTCGCTCACGGATGAATCTCTCCACTTCGTAATCCGGATAGCGAACGAGTCGGCCCATTTTGGTGTAAGCCGGTCCTTCGCCTCGGAGACGCCATTCGTTCAAGGTTGCCTCCGCAATTCCCAACATTTTAGCCGCTTCGGCTGTTGTTAGGAGGGACATGCTGAATCCCTCCGTGTCACTTGCCGAGCTAGCGTTCGGTCAGACGACGAGATTTGGGATCTCAGGAACGGCGGAAAGTTCCTTCTAGAATCAGGACTAGTGGGGCGAGTCGGCGGAGTGGGGGAGTTTCCGGCCATGAAGACAAATCCTTAGACGGAGCGACTAGGATCAGTCTAAACCAGCTCGTGCCTTCGCCGCTTTACTCGAATCCGTCCTAGCGGTCCGAGCGTTGCGTGGTGACCGCGGTGTCGGGCTAGATCGTTATTACTTGGGCAATCTCGGATCTCCGGAGCAGACCGTATTCAACGATCGCCAGCTCGATCCGGACCTTGTGCCGCGCGTGACCGCGGATTTGCTTCAGCAACTACAGACGAACCCCTCTGCGCCCAGACCGATCTTTGTCGGTCGCAACTTCTACGTCGCCATTCGCGATGAAGAATTGTCGGACATTGTGGCGCTCAACCGCGCCCTTGCCCCTCGCATGGAAATGCTGTTCCGCCTCGCCCGCGCGAGGCCATTGGCTGCAAGAGCATCGGCCGGTGATTTCGTTGCGAGACCGGCAGATTGTCACGGATTCGCTCATTGTAGAGGTTCCAGGCTTTCGGCTTACCTTCAACCTTGCCAACGACGGCAATCTGTCGATGCTGATCTTCATGGGTGCGAAAGACCTGGCCTATCCAGTGAGCACATATCCTGAGATCCGTGAATTCGCAGGCATGCTAGATCGCGTTTCGGCCAGCGAAGTTTGGAACGGAGAACACTTCCATGCTTCGACTTTCCAGAGCGCGGCAGATCCGCCGCTGCGATTCCAGTTTCAGCGGCATCGCGACGGTATTAGCGTTGGATTATCGGCAGAGGAATGGGAATCTCTGAAGGAGGCTTTCGCGCAGGCGGCGGGATCTCCGAAGCTCCAGAAGGCCTACGAAGAGCTTTCTCTCGTTTACGGCGAACTTTAGCCGTACTGCGGGAGCGGTTGAGTCGGTAGCGAAGGAATCGGGTTTGTGAGCAACTCAAAACAAAACAGCATTCATCAAGATGCGAACGCCACGATAGTTGGCGCCGAAAAGAGAGTCATTCTCTCGATGGGCGGAAAAGGAGGCGTCGGCAAAACCAGCGTGATGGCTGGCTTGGCCGAATGGTTTACCTCCAACGAGATTCCGGTGAAACTGCTGGACCTCGACACCGAGAACAAGGCGCGCGGATCGCTGACGCACTTCTTCGGCGGAAGCGTTCCCAAGGTGAACATCCACACGCCGGCCGGTCTCGATTCGTTCGTCGACCAACTCGCGGACGGTCCGCCAGTGATTCTCGCGGATATGGGCGCGGGAGCAGGCCAAGTCACCTATGACTGGTTCGACAAAATGTATCCCGATGTCTCGGCCGCTGGCATCGTTTTCACCGCGATCGGCATTGTGACCGCCGATCCGGCGAGCGTGGAAAGCGTGCTCGCCTGGGCAGCGCGGCTCCAGGACCGAGTCAAGTACCTGATCGTCGAGAACAGCATCACAGACCACACAGACTTTACCTATTGGCGCGAGAGCGACCAGGCTGCGCAATTCCAGAGGCGCTTGCAGCCAACGGTGATTCGCATGGATTACCGACTCGCCGAACTAGAGAACGCCGTTCGGAATCACGGCGTGACATTGGGCGATGTCGCTGCCAGGAGAACGAACGCGGGGGAGTTGCAGCGATCGTCGCTGGTAATGCGCGCCCAGAGCTATCGTCGGCGCATGTTTGCCGAGTTCGACAGCGTCAAGGAGTTGCTGTTGCCGTGAACGAAACCAGCGATCCCCAGGAACCAGATCTCATCGACCGGATTGCGAACGCACTCCCTGTCGAAGTTCGGGCGGATTATTACCGCGAGATGCGGTATCTCCGCTCGCTACCCGAGAATGACGAAATGCTTCGCATCCTCCGAGCTATGCAATTCTTAACCGCACTCATCTTTGACGCTCCCCTAAGAACGGCCACAGAAAACCAAAAGCTCAAGGAAATGTTGGTCGAAGCATTCGGAACTATCCAGGAACTCATCCAGTCCATGAAGGCCCAGCAAGCACAGCTGGATCAGCGTTTGACACGGCTCCCGCAAGCTGTCGCAGCAGGTATTAAACCGGAGGCGATTGCCGGTTCGATCAACGAGAGCTTACGGCAACAATTTCATCAATCGACGATCCCAGAAACCGCAAGCACCCTCGCCGTTACCAGTGCGCAGATAAAGAAGACCAACGTTGAGTTGATCCAGACCGCCAGAGGGCTCAGCGATATACATACCGGAATCGTAGGGGAGACGCGCGAAGCTATCGCCAGCCTCAAATCGGAATCTTCCGAATTGAGAAAACAAGCTGCCAACTCCAAGCAAATCTTCGATCGAGGAAAGCGTGCGTCGTTCTCTGCAGTCCTGATCTTTGGACTGTCAGCCGGGCTTGTGCTCGAGCATTGGTTTCAACGATCCTTTTTCCCGTCGACGCCGCAGATCGTGTGCGCATCCGCGGAGCCAAGCCCTCAAATCAACGCGCCTTCGACCAAGGCGCCCGCAACTAAGCCGCGAGTCAAGCACTAGGATGACCCAATGCTCACGATCCGAGCCATGTCCGACGGCAAAGGATATTCGTCCCGGCATCTTGAACATGCCGACTACTACGCCGAGGGCGAACGCGTGGTTGGGCATTGGCAGGGTCATGGGGCTGAGCTCTTAGGTCTTGGCGGGCAAGTGCAGTCGGAGGACTTCGAAGCATTACGTCAAGGACTCAATCCGGCCAACGGCGACTTTCTGCGCCAGCGCCAGAGCGCTGATCGGGTCGCCGCCGACGGAACCACGCAATCCCACGGAAGGCATCTCTACGACTTCACCATCTCTGCGCCGAAGTCGGTCTCCATTATGGCAGTGGTCGGCGGCGACAAGCGGCTGATCGACGCACACGAGAAGGCCGTCACTGAGGCCCTCCAAGAATTGGAAGCTCACGCCGCCACGCGAGTGCGGCAGGATGGCGCGAACACCGATCGTGCGACCAGCAATTTAGCGATCGCCGTTTATCATCACGACACCAGCCGAGAGCTCGATCCTCAACTTCATACTCACGCCGTGGCTGCAAACCTGACCTATGACGGCGCCGAAGGCCGCTGGAAAGCGCTACAGGCATCGGGCATCTACGAGCGCCGGGCGTATCTTACCGAGGTCTATCGCAATTCGCTCGCCCGTCAAGTACGGTCGCTCGGCTATGAAATCGAGAATCGCCGCGACGCGAAAGGGCGGGATGGCGGCTTTGAGATTCGCGGCGTCTCCGAAGAGCTTCGCGGCAAATACAGCCAACGAAGCCGGCAGCGCGACGAAGCCATCGAGGAGTTCACGGAAAAGAATGGCCGGCCACCGACAGACAATGAAGTCGCGGTACTCGTGCGAGAGACGCGTGCCAACAAGCTCATCGAGATCTCCACAGACGAGTTGCATTCATGGCAGCGGTCGCGCCTTACGAAGAAGGAAGCGAGCGCTCTAGCCAACCTGCGCAATGAAAATCCGGCCCGAGCGCCGGCCATCGAATCCGCCGTGCCGTCGCTCCTACA
>Ga0302325_10004137_pt1 | contig 33664 bp, 28 predicted proteins | sample Palsa_T0_2_FD_201948 | JGI IMG/M metagenome (GOLD analysis project Ga0302325, IMG submission 201948) | Peat permafrost microbial communities from Stordalen Mire near Abisko, Sweden - Palsa_T0_2 | ecosystem: Environmental > Terrestrial > Soil > Palsa > Peat permafrost | place: Sweden: Abisko... | reverse complement strand
GCGACCCAAGCCAGCCCGTACAGTCCGGGCAAAGGAAAGATTGCAATCTGGAGGACCGCCGACAGCAGGACGAGTCCCCAGGCGCTGCGGTGGATTTTGAGCACGCATCAGAATAGCAAACCGAACTTGAGTCGCAAGCCGGCCTCGACCAGTCGAGCACCGAATTCCGCCTCGATCGGATACCATAGCGTGGTTATGAGCGTCAGCGTTCTACTGATAAAGATTCTGGAAGTCATGTTTGTCGCCGGGTGGGCCGGGTCGGCATTTGTGCTGGTGCTGACCGGTATCGAAGACATCGGAACCCTATTGGACAGGAAGGACGAGGACAGCCACTAGCGCTCCCGCTGCATGTCGTCAACGTCAAACGCACCAACCGGCAACAACCGGGTTCGCATTGTGGTTGCGACCTCGGTGATGCTCACCTTCATTTCCTACTGGCGAGCGGCCGCGGTCATTCTCAACGATCTCGGTTCCTCCGCTTTCTACGCCGGCGGCATCGCTGAACAGGCAATCGGCAAAAGCGCTCCCTGGTTTGTGCTGGGCGTGATGCTGTTCGCCTTCGCCGTCCGCGCCGTCTACGTGGAAAGCTGCTCGATGTTCGTGCGTGGCGGCGTCTATCGGGTGGTCAAGGAGGCCCTCGGCGGCACTCTTGCGAAGCTCAGCGTCTCGGCGCTGATGTTCGATTACATATTGACCGGGCCAGTTTCGGGGGTTTCGGCGGGACAGTACATCGCGGGTCTCATTAACGACACGATCGCCATCGCCGACGCCCGGGGGTGGGTCCCCGCCGCGATTCATCGCATGTTCCACGGCACGCCGCAGGTTGGTGTCAACGCCACTGCGGTCGTGTTCGCGGTCGCCGTCACCCTCTACTTCTGGTGGCAGAACGTCAAAGGCATCGAGGAGTCCAGCGAAAAAGCGCTCTGGGTCATGCAGATCACCACGGTCATGGTGGTGATGCTGCTCGGCTGGTCTTTCTTCACTTTGCTGAAGGTCGGCGGGCACCTGCCGCCGTTTCCGACGCTCGCCAACATCCATTACAGCCAGGAATCGCTCGGCTTCTGGAAACACAGCCAGCTCCCGCACATGTTCGGCATTCTCGGACTCATCATCGGATTCGGCCACTCGGTTCTAGCCATGAGCGGCGAGGAATCGCTCGCACAGGTTTATCGAGAGCTGGCGCACCCGAAGCTGAAAAACCTGAAGCGCACGGCCATCGTGATCGGCGTGTACAGCTTTGTCTTCACCGGCATCGTCTCTTTGCTGGCGGTTATGTTGATTCCCGACGATGTTCGCGTGAAGGTTTATAGCGACAACCTGATTGCCGGACTCGCCATGTACATGGTCGGCCCGGAGGTTGTGCGACTGGCCTTCCGCGCGTTCGTGGTGGTGGTCGGATTCCTGATTCTTTCAGGCGCCGTCAACACCGCGATTGTCGGTTCCAATGGCGTGCTCAACCGTGTCTCGGAAGACGGCGTGCTGGCCGACTGGTTCCGGCGTCCGCACAAGAAGTACGGCACCACCTACCGCATCATCAATCTCATCGTCGGGCTGCAGCTGTTCACCATAATTGTGAGCTGGGGCAACATCTACACCCTGGGCGAAGCCTACGCCTTCGGCGTGGTCTGGAGCTTCGTTTTCAAAACGATCTCGATGTTGGTTCTGCGCTACCGCTATAAGGGTGAGCGCAACTGGAAAGTGCCGCCGAATCTTCACCTGTTCGGAGTCGAGATCCCGATCGGACTGGCCTCGGTCGGCATGGTTCTGCTCTCCACCGCCATCGTGAATCTGTTCACAAAATCGGTGGCCACCGAGAGTGGCCTTATTTTTTCGATCATCTTCTTCGCCATCTTCACCTTCTCCGAAAGGGTCAATCGGCGCAAGCATGCCGATCACGCGGCCCAGATGACGGAGCAGTTCCAGTTACAACTGGCGGAGAGCGTCGAACGTGAGACCGTCGGAATCCGGGCGGGCAACATCCTGGTCCCGGTCCGCGACTACAACACGCTGAATCACCTCAAGTGGGTGCTCGAGCGCACCGACACGCGCGAGCAGGACGTGGTCGTCATGACCGCCCGCATCAGTCAGTTCGGGACCGCCGCTTATGGTCTTTCGACCGAGCAGGTGTTCAGCGATTACGAGCAGACCCTGTTCACGCGCGCCGTCTCGGTCGCCGAAAGCTTCGGCAAGCGAATCTCGCTTTTGGTGGTCCCGGCTCGTGATCCCTGGTCAGCGGTCGCCCAGACCGCCCACAACCTCGAGTCTTCCACTGTGGTCGGCGGGCTCTCCAGCAAAATAACTGCCGCCGAGCAGGCCTTTGCCCTGGGCAGCGCCTGGGAAGCCATACCGGAACCCAAACAGCAGTTCCTGCTGCAAATCGTTCAGACGGGCGGCATCGTCGATACCTTCCGCGTCGGTCCGCACACGCCCACCATGAAGAACGAGGACGTCGTCTTACTTCATCGCTTGTGGCTGAACGTCACCCGAGAGCCGGGCTTGGAAAACATACACCACCACGATATCGTGACCGAGGCCCTCACCCGCTTCGCGCACGATTATGGCTCGGGCGACCACGAAGATATCGTCACGCAGTTGCGCCGCCACGGCACCGAGGCCGGCCCACTGCCGGTCCGCCGCATCGCCGACCAGGTTCCGACCGTTCAGCCGGGACCCCGTTCCGACCGCGACGAGGAGCACCATGACGATCGGTCGCCGAACCCGCCCGCTGGCTCCAAATGAGGGCAGAGCCTGAAAGTCTAAGTCACTCCCTGGTTCTGCAACTAGACGGATTCTTCGGCAATCTCACCTGTCGCCCGAAGGCCCCCTGTGCGGTCTCCTGCTCCGAGGTTACCTAACTTTCGGTGAATCCAGATTTGCCGGCTTCTGATCGTCCGCATGAATGGCCCCATCCTCTTCCGCATAGAAAGAGCGGTGTTCAGTATCAAGTTGCTTGGGCGTCATGGTGAGCACGAAACCATCATGGTTCGGATCGTGGTTCGCGCGATCGTGGCGAGGATGGAAGCTGGCCGTGTAATCCCCGCGGTCGGTCGTGTGCGCCATGCGCTTGGTAAAGGTCCCGGTGCCCGCCAGCGCCTCGAGCGAATCCGTATACTTGCCATGGCGTTTCTTGTATACGTTCTCTGCCCGGAGCACGACTCGCATATAGCCGAGCGCCTGGGCTTCCGATTCCGACCGCGCCGGGTCGCCCGCAAACTGCGGCTTATATGGCTCTGAAGTTTGCGTCTCGGCCGACGGCAGCCCTGCGCCCATCATGCCGAACGCCAGAATCGCCGCGCAATATCGTTGCATCCACCTTCGGTTCACCGCGAAACCCTCCTTCTGGTGCCTGATCCTGGGGGTTACCCCCGTAATTTGTCGGGCGCGGCAATCGTTTCAATTCCGTGCTAGATCAGGCAAGCTTGAACAGGATGCAATCCTAACAGGGAAACCTTAAATGAAAGCTGCCGTCGCCAGAAAGCCCCTGATACGTGTCGCCGTAGTGGAGAGCGATCCGCTGCGGTTTGTGGGATTCCGGGCCCTCTTTGATACCGAACCTGATTTGGAGTTGGTCTCGGCCTCGCTGCCCGACCTTGGCCAGTTGCAGGCAATCGATCTGGTTCTGTTGGGCAACCGCGGCGGCCAGAACCTGTACGACATCATGGCCAGCATGAAAGCCATCCGGCCCGATCTGCGCATCATCGTGACCGGCTCCGGTATGGACGATGAAAGCGTCCTCAAAGCGATCGCCGCCGGCGCTAAAGGCTACGTGGACGAGGCCGCCGGACCAGCCGAATTTATTCAGGCACTCCGCATCGTCCATCAAGGCTCGGTGTGGGCTCCGCGTCGTGTGCTTTCGACGTTCATCGAACGTGTCAGCGCGTCTCCGGGCCGCATCTTCCCCGCTGGACGGATCACCTTTACCGACCGCGAGAAAGAAGTTCTGGAAATGCTCGTTGCTGGCCGCTCCAACAAAGAGATCGGCTCTGCCCTCGGCATCGAGGAGCGCACGGTGAAGGCTCACGTCGCAAAACTGATGCGCAAGGTGGGAGTGCAGAACCGCATCGCGCTGTCGGTCCATGCCATCACTCATTCGCTGGTAACGGCAAAGTAGTCTTCTTTAGGTCCCGGATCTGCAGTCTGTCTTTGGACAACGACTGGCCGACGCCACCTTAGAGACCCTTGCCGCCCGCATTCATGCGGATTCCTCGGCCGGATCGTCGCCAGCAGAAGACCGTGCCCGCCACCCACATCCACGATGGAGTGGACGTGGTCAAAATTGTAGGCCGCGCCGACGGCGGGGACCTCAAATTACGCAAAAACGCAGTCCTGGTGTCACCCGAAGACCTGCGCTTCGGGATTCTGCTTCGGCGATTCGACGATGTGCGAGCCGGTTGCCGACGACCAGGAGAAGCTCGGGTTTGCGCCGTCAGTTCTCAGGTTTCGCTCCTCTTCAGGTTTCGATCTTAGGACGGGAGATCTCCTAGGAGGGCGCATCGTACATCCGAACCTGCTCTTAAGTCGTTGAAAATGTGCCCGCGCTTTGGCGACAGAACCGCGACCGATCAAACCATCCTTTGGTTACCAAGGTACAGTGACCCTCGTAATCTTGTCGGCTTTTTCCACCTGCCCCATACTCGCTTCACCTACCACAGAACCTGGGAGACGGGGTTGGAAACGGAGATTAGGGTCGCCGATTTCAACCCCGCATTTTTTGCCTGCCGCCTGACTCACCCTGATAACCCCCGCTTCGCTACCCGCATCGAATACAATCACAGGTAGTAAATACGACAATCAATTCGATACTCCCATCTCCCAAGTGAGGCATGATGCGAAGTTCTCTCGTTCTACTGCTGCTCTGTTGCTTGATGGTACCGATTGTTTCCGCTGACCAAGAAACCAAATCTGCGGAACCGAGTACCAAGGCTTCCAACCGGGTCGAGGCCGCGGGCACCGTACTCGACGAAATCCAGGCCGCCCCGGACGAGCGCATCCCTGAAGAAATCCTCGGATCGGCGGAATGTGTGGCCGTGGTCCCGTCCCTGCTCAATGCCGGCTTCATGTTCGGCGGCCGTTATGGCAGGGGCATCGCCAGTTGCCGCACTGAAAAAGGCTGGAGCGCTCCCGCTTTCTTCACCATCGGAGGCGGCAGTTTCGGCCTGCAGATCGGCGGCCAGGCGACCGACGTCGTCATGCTGATCATGAACAAGGGCGGCATGGATAACCTGCTCTCGAGCGAGTTCAAGCTCGGCGCCGATGCCAGCGCAGCCGCCGGCCCGGTTGGACGCCACGCCGCGGCCGATACCGATTGGAAAATGCGGGCGCAGGTTCTGACCTACTCGCGCTCGCGGGGTCTGTTCGCCGGACTCGAACTGAATGGCGCCGTCATTAAGCAGGACAAAAACAGCACCCGCCAATTCTACGGCCGCATGGTGCCTTTCAAAACCTCGCTCAAGGGAGACGTCGAAGCTCCCCCGACCGCTTACCCGTTCTTGAGCACGTTAGCCAAGTGGGCCCAGGAAGCGGCAAAGTAGTAAAGTTCTCGGTTCCCCGTTTCTCGGTTCTCAGTGAGCGCATCGAAGCATTCTTTCTGAGAACTGAGAACCGGGACCTAAGAACTGCCCCCCATTGCGACAGCGCCTTGAGTACGCTCTGGTCTGGCCTTGGATCAAACTCCTGGGCGTGCTTCCCCGTCCTCTGGCGCGCGCCCTCGGGATCGCCCTTGGATTGACCGTCTACGCGGTTCATGGGCGCCTGCGTCGTGTCGGCCTGCGCAACCTGGCGCTTGCCTTCCCCGAAATGTCACCCGGCGAGCGCCGTCGCCTGGTTCGCGCAGAATTTATCTCCCTCGGACGCCAGCTGGCCGAAGTGTGCCTGTTCCCTCGCTACACCCGCGAAAATGTCTCGAACATCGTCATCTACGACGGCTTTGAAAACTTCGAACGCGCCTACGCTCGCGGCAAAGGCGTCCTGTTTCTCACCGGCCACCTCGGAGCCTGGGAACTCTCCGCGTTCGCGCACTCGCTGAATGGACATCCGCTGTCGATCGTCATGCGGTCGCTCGACAATCCCTATATCGACGCTCTTCTACAGCGCTATCGCACGATGCACGGAAATCGCACCGTCGACAAAGATGATTTCGTGCGAGGCCTGCTCGCAGCCATGCGCGCCGGTGAAACCGTTGGCATCCTCATGGACACCAACATGACCCCGCCGCAAGGCGTGTTCGTCGATTTCTTCGGCATCCCCGCCTGCACCGCCAGCGGCCTTGCCCGCATTGCCTTGCGCACCGACGCCGCTGTAGTCCCCGGCTTTACCATGTGGGATTCGAAGCTGCAGAAATATATCCTGCACTTCGATCCCGCCGTCCCATTGATTCGCACCAATGATAATGAGGCCGACATCGTTGCCAACACCGCAAAATTCACAAAAGTCATCGAAGACTTTATCCGCCGATATCCCGATCAGTGGCTCTGGGTGCATCGCCGCTGGAAGACGCGTCCGGAAGGCCAGCCGCCGCTCTATTGATGCCCCACTGCTGGTGTGGCAACGGGACTTGGACCCGCTCGGACGGCAGAGAGCCCGGTCCTCGACACCAGCCGCGACCAGCCATCTCGGTTGTACACACCCGCCCAGGGAAGCGACAATAAGAACCCATGAACCGCACTTTGCGCGATCTCGTCGAGCAACTCGGCTGCCAGCTCCTCGGAGACGGCTCCCTCACGGTAAGCGGCGTCTCCAGCCTGCCCTCGGCTACCAGTGACAGCCTGGTCTTTGTCGAAGATGCCCGGCACCTCGACCTAGCGCTCGCCTCCTCCGCCACTGCGGTCATTGCGGGAGACTTTGCGACCGGCTCGACCTCCAAGCCCATCTTGATTTCGTCCCAGCCGCGCTTGACCTTCGCCCGAGCTGCGAAACTGCTGCGTGACCCCGACCGCAATCGCGTGATTGATCCCTCGGCCATCGTTCCCCCGAGCGCTGAAATCGGCAAGAACGTAGCGATCGGCCCGCGCGCAATTGTCGGCGATCAGGTCGAAGTCGGCGAAGCGACGACCATCGGCTCCGGTGTGGTGATTGGCGATCGGGTGAAGATCGGAAGCCACTGCCGCATCGATGCGAACGTCACCGTCTACCCCGGCACAACTCTCGGCGACCGCGTGATCGTGCAGGCGGGCGCTGTTCTCGGCAGCGAAGGTTTCGGCTACGTCCGCGATTCCGAAACCGGACGCTACGAGCAATTCCCACAAATCGGACGCCTGGTGATCGAACAGGATGTCGAAATCGGCGCCAACTCGACCATTGACCGCGGAGCACTCGACGAAACCCGCATCCGCCGCGGCACAAAGATCGACAACCTCGTGCACATCGGCCACAACGTCCGGATCGGCCAGAACGTAGTCATCGCCGCTCAAACCGGACTTTCCGGCAGTGTCACCATCGAAGACAACGTCATCATGGGCGGCCAGGTCGGCATTGCGGATCACGTGCGCATCGAAGAAGGCGCGATCCTCGGAGCACAAAGCGGAATCCCCACCAAGAAAGTGATTCGCGGCAAGGGAGTGGTTTTCTGGGGCACTCCCGCGCGCCCGATTCGGGAGTATCTTAAAGAGTTGGCGTTCCTATCCCGGTCGGCAAAGAAGGAACGCTAGCTTCAGGGCGATTCTCTCGCATCGAAATTTGGCAAGCGCGTCCAACGCGGAAATTGGGGCCTGACGCTAGCCCCTAAGACCTAACACCATGCCCGTTCTCGTCATCGGCGGACACACCCGCAGCGTCGGCAAAACCAGCGTCGTCGCCGGTTTAATCGCCGCCCTGCCCGCCTTTCACTGGACTGCGCTGAAAATCACCCAATACGGACACGGCGTCTGCTCCGCCAATGGCGAAGCATGCGACTGCGCCACCGCCGATCATTCCTGGGCTGTGTCGGAGGAAAAAGACCGCTCCGGAGAATCCGACACTTCGCGCTTTCTGGTGGCCGGAGCCGATCACTCCTGGTGGGTCCGCACCCAGCAAGGCCACCTAGCTGAGGCCATGCCGCGCATCCGCAAGATTCTAGCCACCGCACAAAACGCCATCATCGAATCGAACAGCATCCTGCGCTTCATGAAACCCGATCTTTACCTGACCGTGCTCGACCCGCAAACCGCCGACTTCAAAGCCTCCGCGCAAACTTTCCTCGACCGCGCCGACGCCGTTTTGCTGCACTCCGCGGACAACTCCAACCATCCGGTCTGGGAAAAAGTCTCGCTCAAACCGGTCCTCGACCGTCCCATGTTCGCGATCCGTCCTCCAAACTACGTGACGCCGGAAGTCCGAGACTTCGTCCGCGCTCGCCTGACGTCTCGCGAGAATTCGCGACCAAAAACGCGCCTGTCATCCTGAGAAGCCAGGACCAACGTCTAACGTCCAACGCATAACGAATTCTGTTTGCAGCGCCAAGAGGATGTTGCTACCCCGCGTACATCCCAATCACCCGTTCGATCGCGCGCCGACAAACCGCACAAAACCTGTGATGCCGCGTGAACATGATGCAGTCCACCTCGGGACGGTAATACCCCTTGGCCTCATAGTTCGCGCCCTCAAACGCTCCCACTTTGCCGGCGTATTTCTCGGAACCGAGCATCGCATCTTCGTGGGCGCGCTCTTTGCGGAAAAGCTCCTCCATTTCCGCCTCCGGCTTTCCCGCCGCCCGCAGTGCTTTGCGTTGCCGCTGGATGTCCCGTTCGAAGCGGTCCAATTCGTCCTGGTCCCAAGGCGTCGGAATCGGCGTGCCCGAGGCGACCAGGTCTTTCCACTTCAAGCTTGCCGGATCGAGCAACGCAGTCACGTTCGGCTCCCAAGGCTCGGTCCGGTTCGCCGCCGGCAGATACGCGACATCCGACGTGTAGTATTCATCGGCCAGTCCGGCGAAGTGGTGCCCGAACTCGTGCACGCCCACATATCCCGCCCACACATTGTCGATGGCGACGGTTGCGTACTGATTGAAAATTCCGCCGCCGCCGTAAGTCTGCCCATTCACCAGAATTTCGATGAACTCATAAGGCGCGAACGACGCCACGTCCCGCAACGCACGGTTCTCGGTCGTCAGCACATAGCGCTCGGTGCCGAATGTGTCATAAGCAGCGCCCACGGGTGACCGCCGATAGATTCCGCTCGAAGGCCGCGACACGCCCGACTCCTCCGCCGCCGGACAGAGGCCCCACACATTGAAATCATTCTGGTGCTCGCGAAACGGTGACGCAGAAAACAGCGCATCCATGAATCGTCGCGCGTCGCGCTCAAACTTCACACGTTCTGCCGCCGTATAACCATCGCCCAACACCAGCAAATCCACCTTGGTCGCCGGATCGCCCATCTTCTGCAATTCGACCAGTGCACCGGGCGATGGAGGATGCGACCGGTCGACGAACTTGTCTTTCGGATCGACGACCGTTTTCCAAACTTCCCGCCATAATGGGCCCGAGTTCCGCTCGTTGCGCTCTTCGAGCGACACCTCCACCGGTGCCTCAGGGCCTGGAAAACGCAGCGACTCCGAAAACGTCCGATTGCCGTGGAGGGCCTCTTCGGTCGTCTTCCACTCTCCAAACACGGAGTTGAATCCGCGCGAGTACAACAACTTTCCAGTCGCTTTTTCGCGTACTTCGAACCGGTAGTTCCCCAACTGACTTTGGTCGATCGTCTTGCTCGGATTTCCCGGCCACTCCAGCGGCTCAAGCACCACTCGATCCAGACTGAACCATTGTTCGTGCGCGTTTCCGGTATGGTAATAATCGACACGCAGGGTACGAGGCGCCGCGAAGCCGGGTGCGGAAAAACTGAACAGGCCGAGCAGCAGAGAGGCGACCGCAACACCGAGCGCTCGTTTCATGAGTCTCATTCTACGACCGGAATTGTGGTTCACGGGCCCGGCTTGATCTCAACCGCCTTGTCGTTTTCGAAGGCGATCTCGAGCGGCTTTCCGCCATTCGCGTAATGCAGAGTTCTCGAACCATAATCGCCCGAGCCTTCAGCAATGCCCATTCCGATTGCGAAGCTGGCCTGGAGCTCGCTCATTCCCATTTGGACTTCATGGGCGTCAATCTTCTGCCAGACTTCGGCAGGCCAGTGCTTGTAAAGATCGTGAGGATCTTCGATGAAGAAGATGTCGTCGGCGCGAAGCTTGAAGTCGCTACCTTTTTCCGCTCCAATTGGAACCGCGTAGTTCCTGCCATCGAGCGCAAAGCACGCCATCACTTGCTTATTCCCTGGCGCTTGGCGGGCGACCTCGCTCACCACATCCAGGATTGCGAGCTTTTGCAAGGGTAGCAACATCGCTGCCTCATGCTCGAAATCGGTCTGGTGTCGCTGCCGATCGTAGGGATAGTACGTGAGCTGATAACCGTACTTCACCCACACTGGCTGCGCGGTCAACTGTTCCCGAGCGGATTTCAGATCGTACGCGTGCACCTTCTTCGGGGAAACATAATAGTCCGCCTTGAGCAAGCCCTCTTGCTTCGGCTTCGCATCCTCCTTCATCGCCTCGTGCCGCTCGTACACGACGTAGGCCGCGCGGCCACCCGCAACGACGATGGCTAGCAGGAGAAAGGCTTGCAGTTTTTTCTGAAACTCCGGATCGAAGGCCATGATCTAAAAAAGGCCTCCTTTGCGAGGGGAAGGGCTGTGCAGGGACGCGTGTACGGGTCCGGGTGCGTAGGCGACGGAACAGCCGCCCCCGGCTCCTCCGCCGAGCGTTCCTCCGTCGCCTGCGGTCCCAGCAATCTCGGATTGGCTATAGAATAGGAACAGGCGCACTCCGTAGGAATGCTCAATCGACGAGCTCAAAGGAAACTCATGGCCATCGCCCAGGATGACGTTCTGAACGCACTCAAGCAGTGCTACGATCCCGAAATCCCCGTCAACATCGTCGATCTCGGCCTGATCTACAACATCCGCTTCGATGACGTACCGGAAGGCCAACAGGATGTCACCGTCGACATGACCCTGACCGCCCAAGGTTGCCCCGAGCACGTCAATATCAGCGCGCAGGTCAAGTCTCGAGTCGAGCAACTCCCGGGCGTCCGCAACGCCAACGTCAATGTTGTCTGGGAGCCCGCGTGGTCTCCCGAACGCCTAAGCCCCGAAGCCCGCAAACAGCTGGGAATCGAGTAATGCTTCCGGCGCAATTCCGGCGTCTCGTTCGGAGCGAAGCGCAGGACCGGCCGGGTTGCTCGCAGATTGCGCAACGGAGGGAGCCGGAGATCAAAATTCTCCCAACTCCTCAAACGCACGCGCCGCGCGCTTTTCCGCCAGTTCCTTGATCTTGCCTCCGATCTTGATCGCCAGATCCAGAAATCGCATTCCCTGTTCCACGTACGAAGGCAACTCTTCGCGAATCTGCACGAACCGATCGGGATACTCCGACGCGAGCACCGCCAATCCCAAGCTTCCGACCAGCACCGCCGCCGGACGTCTACCCTTCAGGGCCAACATTGTCGCCGTCAGCGCCGATCCCGCAATCGCCGCCCGCTTCCAGTTCTCCATGTCATCTCCTGACGTCGTGCAATCAAGCCGCCTCCTGACGCCCTGGCCCGACTGAGACCGCTATTCCCGCTATTGCTAGCAGGATTCTAAACCACCGGCCTGATGCTTTATACTGCCGCCGACGCTCGATCAGGCTGTCGAATCAAACGATCCGAACAAGTCTACCTATGATGCGCTTTCGAATCCTGTGGTTTCTGACCGCTCTCGCCGGTATTGGCACTCTCGCCTCAGCTCAAGCCAAGCCCCGAGCCCGCGACCTCGGCGTGCCCTTTGACGGCACCCCCGGGCCGTATAACGCCATCACCGACGTCAAGGGTGTCGAAGTCGGACACACCACGCTCATCTCCGGCAGCGGCAAGCTCGTAGTCGGCGAAGGCCCGGTCCGCACTGGTGTCACTGCCGTTCTTCCCCGCGGCAAGGATTCCTTCGATCCGGTTTTTGGCGCCTGGTTTACGCTCAACGGCAACGGCGAAATGACCGGCACCACCTGGCTCGAAGACTCCGGCTTCCTCGACGGACCGGTCATGATTACTAACACGCATAGCGTCGGCGTAGTCCGCGATGCAGTCATTGCCTGGCGCATGAAGAAGGCTCCTGCCGACCCCGACGGCTATTTCTGGTCCCTGCCGGTGGTCGGCGAAACCGCCGATGACGACTTGAACGACATGAATGGCTTCCACGTGAAGCCCGAGCACGCCTTCCACGCCCTCGATACTGCCCATGGCGGTCCGGTCGAAGAAGGCAATGTCGGTGGCGGCACGGGTATGATCTGCAACGAATTCAAGGGCGGGATCGGCACTTCGTCGCGCGTCCTCCCCGCCAGGCTGGGCGGCTACACCGTTGGAGTCCTGGTGCAGTGCAATTACGGAAGGCGCAGCCAATTGCGCGTTGCCGGTGTCCCCGTGGGCCAGGAAATTACCGATCATTTGGTTCGCGACGAGGACATCGGATCGATCATCATCGTGGTCGCAACCGACGCGCCGCTTATCCCGACCCAGCTCAAGCGCGTCGTCCGCCGGGCCGCCCTGGGGCTCGGCCGCGATGGCAGCTTCTCGGGCGATGGCTCGGGCGACATCTTTATCGCCTTCTCGACCGCAAATCCTGGGGCGGCCGGCCCGAAAGGCGTGCGCGACCTGAAAATGCTCGCCAACGAACAGCTGAATCCGGTCTTCCTGGCGACCGTGCAGGCGACCGAAGAAGCCATCGTCAATGCGCTGGTCGCCGCCGAAACCATGACCGGCATCAACGATTTCACGGTCATCGCCCTGCCCCACGACCGCCTGCGCGAGGTCCTGAAAAAATACAACCGCCTGGCAAAATGACGCCGTGGAGAGACAGGTGACCCTGCCCGTCCAGGTTTCGCCTAGGGACAGCCGCCCCCCCGGCTATCGAAGCCTCGCGCTCGGCGACTGCCGCAGCAACCTCGGATCGCTCTAGAGTTACCTTGGCTGCCTCACCATGGAGTGCAACTGTTCTGCGCGCGGAGGACTACAATTTAACAAGTGAAAGCCTATCGAATCGAGCGCATCAAAGGCGGCATGAAGTTCACCTGCTCGTACTGTGCCCACAGCGTGAGCACTCTCGATTTCGACGAAAAGACTGGCAACCTCCGTACTCAAGCAGCAACCGCGATCAACGATCACGCCAGCAAAACCCACCACGAATCCTTGTTCGTTTCCCCCTCCGAAAGTCAGCAGCGCAGCTGGCGCTAGAATTGTTCGAGACCGCCCCAACTGGCAAATTGAAAAGGGCAAGGCCTCAGACGCTGGGGAGAGATTCCGGATTCGTATGCGGTATGCCGCGGCCATGCCGAAAGTCGCTTGACACGTCCCGGTTTTTTGGTTTGCCGAAAAACTCCGGTTCAGGCACGATCCGCCCATTCGTGCCGTTAAGTCGTTGAAAATGTTCCGAACCTTAGCCGCCGCAGCAAGATTGCGCGGATCGCGAGACACTTTTCGGTAATCTCTCGATCAGTCGATCTCCTCCTCGAACAACCTTTTCGTAAATTTGATTTAACATTCGCGCAACCCGGTGCCAAGCGCTAGAATCTGATTAAATAGAACGAGTCGCCCTGCTACTCAGGCTCGGCGCTTGAAGTTGCACTCCCACATCGTGAGGGAGGTAAAGATTATGGGCCCATCCACTTTTCGCAATTCCTTGGTAACGTTTGCCGTTTTCATCGGTCTCGCTTTCACCCCCAACCTGGCCCTTGCTCAGCACGGCGGCGGTGGTCATGGCGGAGGCGGCGGAGGCGGTTTCCATGGAGGAGGCAGTGGCGGTGGCTTCCATGGGAACGGAGGCTCGTATCGCGGTGGCGGTGGAGAAGGTCGTGAAGGTGGCGGGCGATCGTATGGCGGAGGAAGCTACGGCCGAGGCGGAGCATCGGATGCCGGCCGCGGTTCAGGCTCGTTCGCATCTCGGTCGTCGGATCGCAGCTCGTCGAATCTTCGTCCCGCCATCAACGACGGCCAGTGGCATTCGTTCGGCAACGGCGCCAGCTCCGCTCGGTCTGCCGGTTCAAGCGCAGGACGCGAGTCCTCAAGATCCCAGAGCTCAACCCTCATGGCTCGCAACACCGGTATGGCTGATGGGGGATGGCACTCATTTGCCGGGTCGGGCAGAGGCGGGGCGGGTTTTGAAGGCGGAGCCGGCGGCTTCCGAGGGTTCGATGGCGGCTTTGGCTTCAGAGGCGGGTTCGGAGGCTGGGGTTGTTGCCGAGGAGGCTTTGGATTTGGGTTCGGATTCGGCTGGGGTTGGGGCTTTGGGTTCGGATGGCCGTTCTGGGGCGCTTATTGGGGACCGTACGCCTGGGCTCCGTGGTGGTATTCCCCCTACCCCTACGGATACGATCCGTACTGGTACTCACCGTACCCAGCGTACAACTATTATCCGGACGACAGCTACAATTGGTCCACCAATCCGCCGCCTTTCCGGCCGTCGGATGATGACAACCAGCCAGCAAGCTACCCGAGTGCGCCCGGCACGCCGAGTCTTGTGGTCGTGAACACCCCGGAGCCGCCCACGGTCGGCCAACAATAGGACGGGTGGGCTAGGCGGAACACTGGGCGGAGGGGACGACAGGTGACAGGCGACAGACGATAGACGGCGAGTATTTGCTAGCTTCAGCCAGGTTCGAACTTTCGCGCCCACTCTCCATCGGCCGCCGATTGCCCGCAGTTCGGCCGAACACTCGCGAAGCTAGCAACTTGCCTAACAAACTTCCTGCGCAGACTCTTTGTCCTTGACCTGAACCTGAGACCTTTGCCACGATGGCCATAGCGACCTTGCGAGGCGTTCCATGAAATTTGGGGTCATAATTTTTCCCGGTTCGAACTGCGAGCAAGATGCTTATTGGACCGTCGAGCACGTGGCGAAGCAGAAGGCGACGTTCTTATGGCACGACTCGCACGACCTTGAGAATTGTGATGTGGTCATCGTGCCGGGAGGGTTCGCCTACGGCGACTACCTCCGCACCGGGGCGATTGCAAAATTTTCGCCTGTCATGGAATCGGTCCGCAAGTTCGCCGCCGGCGGTGGCCTGGTGCTCGGGATCTGCAACGGCTTCCAGATTTTGTGTGAGTCGGGATTGCTGCCCGGAGCGCTGATGCGCAACATCGGCCTGAAATACGTGTGCAAGCCAGTCCAGGTAAAGGTTGAGAACGACCAGACGCCGTTCACGAGCGGCTGCCGCAAAGGCGAAGTGCTGACCATCCCCATCGGCCACATGGAAGGCAATTATTTTTGCGATGCCGCGACGCTGGCCGAACTGAAGCGCGCGAACCGCATCGTCTTCCGCTACGCGAGCCCGCAAGGTGAAATTACGCCCGAAGCAAATCCGAACGGATCGCTCGAAAATATCGCCGGCATCTGCAGCCCGGGAGGTAATGTGGTTGGCATGATGCCCCATCCCGAACGCGCCGCCGAAGCCGAACTTGGGGGCACCGATGGTTTCAAGATTTTCGAGTCGCTGGTCGGAGCCGAAGTAGGTCTTAGGTCTTAGGTGTCAGGTTTCGGCTGGTCCCGAACACCTGGGAGCTCGCTCAGTACGCCCATCGGAGAAGCGTGGCTGCAGCGGTAAATCCCGCACCCACCGATGCCAACAGAACCAGACTCCCTTTCTTCAGTTTGCCTTGCTGGCGCGCGGTCTCCATCGCCAGCGGAATGGTTCCCGCTGTCGTGTTTCCGTACTCTTCGATGTTAATGATCACGGCTTCGGAACGCATGCTCAGACGATCGGCGGTAGCGAGGATGATGCGCTTGTTCGCCTGGTGCGGAATGAAGGCGTCGATCTCGCTGCCCTTGATATTGTTGCGCTTGAGAATCTCTTCGCAGAGCAAAGCCATTTTGCGCACTGCATACTTGAAGACCGCTCCTCCGTCCTGATGCACGAAATGCATCTTCTTGTCGACGGTTTCGTGAGTCGAAGGGTTCAGGCTTCCGCCACCCGGCATGTAAAGAGAGCACCCGCCCGCACCATCCACTTCGTGGAGAAAGTCAATCAGGCCGAGGGCGTCTTCGGTGGGTTCGAGCAGGACCGCGCCTGCTCCATCGCCAAAGATGACGCAGGTCGCACGGTCGGTGTAGTCGATGATCGAGGACATGACGTCGGCGCCGATCACGAGCACTTTCTTGTGCGATCCGGTGGCGACAAACTGCGCTCCAGTTTGGAGCGCGTAGGGAAACGCCGAACAGGCGGCTGAGATATCGAACCCCCAGACGTTTTTCGCGCCCAGCTTGTGCTGCACGAGACAAGCAGTCGAAGGAAAGAACATGTCCGGCGTAACTGTCCCCACGACAATCGCGTCCAGGTCGGAGGGGTCGATGCCGCGCTCGGCAAGCGCTCGTTTCGCAGCTTCAACCGCAAGATCGCTGGTCGCCACCCCTTTCTCAACGAGATGACGCTCGCGGATACCGACACGCTCCATGATCCATTGGTCATTGGTATCGACAAGTTTTTCGAGGTCGGCATTGGTAAGCAGGCGAGGTGGAACGTAGGTGCCGAGAGCGCTGATCTTAACGCGCTGAAGCTGGCTCAATGAAGTCTCCTCGGATGGTGCGATGCACTTTGAATTGATTATTCTGAACGATGAGGCCCGGAACGGCAAGGTCCAGGGTGACGGGGTGGCAGGAAAGATAAAATCAACTCCCCCTCACCTGCACGGTTTTCCTGCCACCTGTCCCGGCCCCCTACTTCATCCGTTCCGCCAGATGGCCGAACAGCGGCAATTCAAAGCGTTCGCCCCGCCATGCCTTGAGCGTCAGCACCATCCACAAGAACAACATGGCCAGCGAAATCAAAATTCCAAACAAGAGGAAAACCATGGCGGCAGCGACATTTGAAACCAAGAGCGCGACGATGGTCAAAACGAAAAAGACTCCCCAGAGCAAAACGCTTTGCCAGGCATGAAAGCGGACGAAACGGTGGTTGCGAAATGCCGGCAGAAATAAGATCACCGCGGCGGGAAAGAAGGTGAAATAGGCGATCGCCGCGGCCGCGCGCTGGGCGGAAGGAATCGGGGCTACCGACCCTCCGCATCCCGGACAGAACGCCGTGTTTGCCGGCATTGGGGCTTCGCAATGCGGACAGTTTACGGAAGCGTCCGCCGCATTCGCAGGGCTATTCGCGGAAACATTCGCTGGACCTTCCTCGAAACTAGACAATTCGGCGTCCATTCGTCTTCTTGGTGCTGCGGCATTGTTCGCAAATGCCGTAAATCTGAAAGGTGTGGCGGGTGGTAAGGTAACGGTGTTTGCGTCCGATCTCCTGCTCGATTTCTCCAACCTTCTCCAAAAAGAATTCAACCGAAGCGCCGCACTCCGTACAAACCATGTGGTGATGGCTGCGGCGGTTGTACTGATGCTCGTAGCGCGCAATGCCGTCGTGAAAAGCGACTTCGTTCGCCAGTCCGCATCCGGCGAGAAGCTTCAGCGTGCGGTAAACCGTCGTAGACCCGATGCGCGGGTCGGTTCTTTTGACCAACCGATGCAATTCGTCAATCGAGAGATGTTCACGAGTCTCGAGGAAGGTCCGCAGAATGGCGCTGCGCTGTTCGGTATGCTTCAAGCCGACGCGTTTCAAGTGTCGAAGAAAAATTCCTTCCGCTTCGCGGATGTTTTCCCGTGAAATGGTTGGCTGATCGTCGATTCGGTTCTGCAGCATGTTGGGTGGTGCGGACACTCAAGATGATAATGCACGCCAAGGGGTACGAAACATGATACTGGGTGAGCACGGGTTAAGCCAACCGAGCGAGCCAACCCGGCCGACCCAATCGCCGCACGGTTGTCAGGTACGGAGAGCGCACCTACAATCGTGAGAATGTCGGTCACGGCTTCCTTGCCCGAGGTTCGCCGGCGCCATCGAGCGTTGCGCACCCTGTACTACGCCTTCTGCCTGTTGCTGGTGGCGCTGATCGCCGCCGTCTGGTGGCTCTACTGGATCGCGCGCTCGCCACTGCCACGGCTCGACGGTAGCGTCGCGGTGCCGGGAATTTCCTCGAAGATACGGGTGGTGCGCGATGGGCGGGGTGTGCCGACGATCGAGGCGGCTACGCTCGAAGACCTATTTTTTGCCCAGGGCTACGTCACCGCGCAAGACCGGCTGTGGGAAATGGACATGATGCGGCGCGCCGCCGCCGGAGAACTCTCGGAGGTGATTGGCAAAGACACGGTGAAGATGGACCGCGAGGAGCGGATTCTGGGGTTGCGGCTCGCCGCCGAGGCGGCGGAGAAAAACATATCCGCGCGCGATCGGTCTTATTTTGACGCTTACGCTCGTGGTGTGAATGCGTTTCTCGAATCGCATCGCGACCGGCTTTCGCTCGAATTCCGCTTGCTCAAGTACACGCCACGCCCTTGGACGGTGACCGATTGCTTGCTGGTCGGCGCGCGCATGGTGCAGGATCTGAATCACTACAGCAATCCGCCGGCGATGACGCGAGAAAAAATTCTGGCGAAACTGGGACCGGAGCTGACCGCGGACCTGTACGTGAATTCTTCCTGGCGCGACCGTCCGCCTACGGAAGTGCGGCGGATGAACGATGAACCCGCCGCCAATCGCAGCGATCAAGAAGACGATGACGACGAAGAGGTCGATCCCACGGGCGGGGCGGGACGGATCACTTCTGCGTTTCCTGGCGCCGATCGTCCCGTCCACGGAATTCAACCCGGCAGACATGCCCCCCATGGGCTGAAGGGCGTCGGTGAGAATTCGGTCTCTTCGACATCGCTCCAGCCAGACTCTCCGGAACTCGATTCATCCGCTCCGCTTTCCCAGGCGTTGAAGCGCTTCGCTCGGCTCTCGCGCCCCTCGGGGGCTCGATTCTCCTCCGCCATCGAATCCCCATCCGGGGCAGGCTACTCCGACGATTCCTTCCGGCCCGGGTCGAACAACTGGGTCGTTTCCGGTCAGCATACGGTTTCCGGGAAACCGCTGCTGTCAAACGATATGCACCTCGATCACCAGATGCCGAACCTGTGGTTTGCGGCGCACCTCAGGGTGAGCGGCGGCAGCTTCGACGTCGCCGGGGTTACGCTGCCCGGCGTTCCGTTCGTGATTGTCGGCCATAATCAACGCATCGGCTGGGGATTCACGAACGTAGGCCCAACCGTCGAGGACGATTTCATCGAGGAGTTCAATGCGCAGGGGCAGTACAAGACCCCGGCGGGATGGGTCGAACCAGAGCATCGCCAGGAGACGATTCACGTCAAAGGCCAGCCCGACTTGGTCTTTGATGTGGTAACAACACGGCACGGACCAATCATCACCGAATTGCTTCCGGGCGAGACGCGCAAGATCGCCCTGCGCTGGACGCTGCAGGACGGCGAGGGTCTGGTTTTCTTCGACGTAAACTCCGCGCGGAACTGGAATGAGTTTCGCCAGGCCTTCTCAGCTTTTGACGCGCCCGGACAAAACGTGATGTACGCCGATGTGGATGGTCACATTGGTTATCAGGCGACGGGGCGCGTGCCGATCCGGGCGGCGGGCGACGGCAGCCTGCCGGTGAGCGGCAGCGATGATGCGCACGAGTGGAAAGGCTGGATTCCTTACGACGACCTGCCGCGTGTTTACGATCCGCCGGAGGGAATCCTGGCGACCGCCAATGGGCGCATCACTCCGAACGGCTACCAATATTCGATCAGCACCGAATGGGAAGCGCCTTGGCGCACCGATCGCATTTACCGGGTGCTCGAATCAGGAAAGAAATTTGCGCCCGCGGATATGCTGGCGCTGCAGATGGACGTGTCGTCAACGTATGACCGGTTCTGCGCCGACAAGTTCGTGTACGCGATCGATCATGCCGCGAGTGGCTCGGCGCGAGTGAAGCAGGCAGCGGACATTCTGCGCGACTGGGATGGACGGATGTCGGCGGATTCAGCGGCGCCGACGATTGAGACCAAAGCACGCCAGGAACTGGCGCGTTTGCTGCTCGAGCCGAAGCTGGGCGCGGCGGCATCCGGACCGAATCTTAGCGCGCAGTCAGGCGAGCTGAACTGGAACAGCTACCACTGGGCGATGTCGTCGGTCTGGCTGGAAAATGTGCTTACCAAGCAACCGGCGCGCTGGCTGCCGCCGGGATACTCCGACTACGGGAGTCTGCTGACGGCTGCGGTTGAGAACGTGGTACGGCAGAACCGACCGGTCGCAGACAAAGCTTCCGAGGACCATTCGCTCGCGCCTTCCGACCTTAGTCAGTGGAAGTGGGGGGAGAATTATCCGGTTGAAATCGATCACCTGGTGCTCGGCCAGCTTCCGCTGATTGGGCGTTTCACGGGGCCGGGATTGCATCCGCTGAGCGGGAGCAATTACACGGTGAAGGCGGTGGGACGCGGGTTTGGACCATCCGAACGCCTGACGCTCGACTTCCAGAACTTCGACGAAAGCACGCTCAATCTGGTAACGGGTGAAAGCGGAATCTTCCTCAGCCCTTATTACATGGACCAGTGGGCGGCGTGGTACGGAGGTCGGACGTTCCCGTTTCCCTTCTCAGGGGCCGCAGTCGAGCAACAACGGGCGCACGAGATGACGCTGGTGCCGCGCTAGGCTTTCCACTCCGTCACACAAAGGCACTCCCAACCTAGAAATCGACAGTCACGACGTCGAAGAACTGGCCGACCAGGTTGCTGATCTCACCCGGGTTATTCGAGTCGTTGGGGTTGTATTCCAAAGCATCGATCGTGTCGTCGTAAATGCGGAGCGATCCACCCTGGACCACATAGACCACTTGACGGGTCGCGATCGGCTGGATGCCGGTGGCGTCTCCGTTCATGGGAGGAATCAAGACGCCGCCACCCGGAACGCTGCCGACCTCGCTCGTCAGCGTGTTGTAGAGGGAAAGGCAGCCGCGGACTTCGGCACCGGCCGGTGGCGGCACGGGCGCAACAATCTCGGTGCAACGGCTCGCGCCGATGTAAAGCTGCCCGTTGTATCCGAGCGCGATCCGGTCGTGGTACCCGTCGGTGATGATGATCGGACATTGCTGGCCGGCTGGACAATTCGGAGGCTCGACTGGAGGTTGGACCACGCTCATGGTGTTGAGATCGAAAATCGTGAGCACCCCGCAGGTGGTTGCGGCCGTGGTTTCGTAAGGGGCACAGGGCTGAGAGGGGACTCCGCCGGAATAGGGCGTGCCCGCCAGGTACAGGGTCGAATTGTTGACCAAAGCGACGGTGGCGGCCGGAACCGGAACGGGCGCGCCAGGGGTGTTGGTCGTCAAATCGAGAGGTTGAATGCTGGCCTGGATTCCGCCGCACTCGGGGCCGCAGTTTAATACGTAGGCGGTGGTGTCATCGCTATTGAAGTAAGCCCAGATGGGATGGTCAAAGCCCGGCACGAAGGTCACGACCGGATTCGCGGTTTGGACGCTCGACGGCGTAATCACGTCAACCACGTTCGCGACGGAATCAAAATTCTGACCGGAGCCCTGGTTGAAAGCGAGCAAACGATTGCCGGTGTTGCCGATCGAAAGATACGTGAAAGCCGCGTTGATTCCGACCAGATTCGGATCGGTCGAAACGCAGACGGCGGGCACCGGATTTCCAGGCGGGCAGCTAATTGTGGTGGCGACCGCGCCCGAACTCATCGAAAGGACCTGCACGACCCCGGGAGACTGCCCGACGACCGGAGCCGTCGGCACGGCGACGTAGGCGGTCGAGCTGTCGGGGGAAACCACGAAGCTGTACGTCATACCGGGCAAAGTCAAGTGAGCGGCGCCCTGTTCGCTGGCGTTGTTGATGAAGCTGAGTTGGTTGTCCGACGATTGCGTGCCGTTACCGCTGAAGACCAGGGTCTGGGCGTGGTTGGGCGAGACCACCATCATTTCGGGATTGTTGCCAACGGAGATTGGAGGTGAGTTGGGACGAACATCGTCCTGAGCGTTGACGATATACACAGCGGCAGCCGCAGAGCCGGCGCTGACGCTGTTGGTGATGAAGGCGCGGTACTTGAGACCGGAGGTAGCCGCGGTCCCCGCCGAAGATCCTCCACAGCTCAGCCACGTCAGACTGGCCGGCAGCAGGGATAACAAAAGAATCAGGATCCTTTTCAAACCTGGAACTCCAACCTCATGCAGGATAATCACTTGGATGCAAGAACAGGATTATAGCAAAGGGATAAATTTTGGTTGAGGGGCGCCGAGGGCTCTTCGAAGACTCTAGACAAAGAACTGTTTCAGTAGATCCATCTTCACTTGCTCTCTGGCAACCGCCTGGCCGATGCGCTGAAAGTTGGGGATCTGATCGACCGCATCCATTTCGCTCACCTTAGCCGGATCGATGTCGCCGAGATCGAGCTCAGCCAGGCGCTCGCGCGTGAGGCTGACCGTGATTCGCTGGTAGGTCAGGGCCTTATCCGCCCCCGAGCCGAAGCCGATGAAATCAAGGGCATCGGCGGGCGGCGCACCCGCGGCCCGGGCGACCTTTGCTTCCGCGGCCGCAGTCGGAGTTTTACCCGCCGGCGGTTGGCCGATCAGGTGCATCAGCACGTTCTGCTGAAGGTTCGCGTCTTCCATGAGGGCTTCGATCGCGTAGCCAGCCCACTCCAGGAGGTTGTAGCAAGCGGCCTTGCCGGCGGGAATGGTGACCGCATCGAAGCCGGTGCCAAGCGAGATCAGCAAGAGCTTGTCGGCTCCAGCGGGCCATCCCAATCGATAATTCGGGTTGGTGGCTTCGAGAAACACTTGCAACGACGGATTATTGTAGCTGCTGACACCGCCGTCGATGAATTCATACTCCTCAGGTTGGCCGTTCGCCGGAACCGAAATCGTCTGCGGCGGAAAGTATGTGGGAGCGGCGCTGCTGGCGCGCACGATCTGCCAAAGCGGCAGTTGGCGATTGGTGTCGAAGTACTTTCCCTTCGGATTATTGGTAAAGAACCAGGTTGCTCCCAGTGTGGCGTTGGTAGAAACGATGAGGAGATTGGTGCGTAGTTTGCCGCCTCCAAGCGTGCTGTCTGCTCCGAAAACTTTTTGCAGCTCGGTTTCGAGCGGACCGCTTGGATATTTGTGCCAGAAACGAACTGGCAGAAAAACCTTGGTGAAGATTTTCTTGCCAAACTCGAGGTAGAAGTCTCGAAGCTCGGCCGCCTTCAGGCCGAGAGCGAGCCCGACCGCGAGGATGGCGCCGGTGCTGGTACCACCGATCAGGTCGAATCGCTCGCAGAGCGGCCGCGATTGGCCGCTCAGGGTGTCGAGCTGGCTTTCGATTGCAATCAGAGCTTCGGCGGGGATCAGCCCCTTCAGGCCACCGCCATCGATCGACAGGAGACGCTTTGGCCGCGTCACAACGTTCGGATTGTTCTCCATGATCTCCTCGGGGCGCGCTGCACTCGGATAAATGGAGGGGAAGGTCTGCTACGTTAGTGCGATTCCGGACGCAAGTCAAGGCAGATGGCCGAAGCTTGTGAATTTCAAATCAGGACGCCGGCCGCAAGGTCAACGAGCGATGCCGTGCTTGCGGCGAAACTCCTCAAAAACTTCGCGGCCGGGCGCCGCGGAGCGAAAGTGGCAAATCTGGGAAATCAGCCAGACGTCGACCATCCTCGGTATGGCAGAGGCGTAATTTCCGGAAGGGCGGTTGCAGGGTGGGCCCATTCGCGGGTGCAGACAATTCGGTCCTTCTTGTATTCTCAAATAGATGGCACAAGACTTTATTAAGCGTCTGCAGCAATCTCCGGTCCTCTGCGATGGGGCTATGGGAACGCTTCTCTACGCCAGGGGCATCTTCATCAACCGGTGTTATGACGAGCTGAACCTGTCGCAGCCGGAGCTGATTCGCGCCGTGCACCACGATTATCTGCAGGCTGGCGCCGAGATTATTGAAACCAATACTTTCGGCGGAAACAGCTTTCGTCTGACACGTCATAGCATGTCAGACCGCGTGCGCGACATCAATTTGGCGGGCGCCCGCGTGGCCCGCGAAGCGGCCAAGAGTTTCGATGTTTGGGTGGCCGGATCGATTGGTCCGCTGGGTGTCCGGATTGAACCGCTCGGCAAGACTTCCTTTGAGGAGGCTCGGACCGCGTTTCGCGAACAGGTCGCAGCCCTGGTCGAGGGTGGCGTCGATTTGCTGATGCTCGAAACCTTCGGCTACGTCGAAGAGTTGCACCAAGCCGTGCTCGCCTGCCGCGAGGTGGATGCGAAGATTCCCATCATCGCCCAAGTCACGATTGACGAAGACGGCAATTGCCTCGATGGCTCCGATCCCGAGGCCTTCGCGGCGCGACTGACGGAATGGAACGTAGACGTACTCGGCATCAACTGCAGCGTGGGACCGGTTGCCATGCTCGACGCCATCGAGCGGGTTCGAGCCGCGACTTCCCTGCCCCTGGCCGCGCAACCGAATGCCGGCATGCCGCGCTCGGTCGAAGGCCGAAACATCTATCTTTGTTCGCCGGAATACATGGCCAGCTACACGCGAAAATTCGTGGCGGCGGGCGTGCAACTGATCGGCGGATGCTGCGGCACCACGCCCGATCATATCCGCGCCATGAAGTCGGCTCTGCGAGTGCGCGAAGCGCGCGGCAAGAGCGCGATTTCCGAGGGGATTCATTCCGCCGCAGCGCCTTCAGCTCCGGCAGGCATTCCCCTTCCGGAGCGCTCACGCCTTGGAGCAAAACTCGCGGCCGGCGAATTTGTAACCATGGTCGAAATCGTTCCGCCCAAAGGCATCGATATCCGAAAAGAAATCGAGGGCGCGAGATTCGTCAAATCGGTCGGCGTGGATGCCATCAATATTCCCGACAGCCCACGAGCCTCGGCCCGCATGAGCAATCAGGCTTTGTCGCTCCTGATGCAACAGGCGGTTGGAATCGAGGCCATCCTGCACTACACCTGTCGCGATCGAAACGTACTCGGCATTCAGTCAGACCTGCTGGGCGCGGCGGCAACCGGGATCCGCAACCTGATCTGCATCACCGGGGATCCTCCGAAAATGGGGAATTATCCCGACGCCACGGCGGTTTTTGACGTGGATGCGATCGGGCTGGTGAATATCGTCCACAACCTGAATCGGGGACTGGATCTGGGCGGGAATCCGATCGGAGCAGGGACGGGCTTCGTCATCGGGGTGGGTGCCAATCCGGGACTGCCGAACCTGGACGAAGAGATCAGGCGCTTTGAATACAAGGTGGAGGCAGGCGCAGAGTACGTCGTAACCCAGCCGGTGTTCGACCTTACGCTGCTCGAGAATTTCCTGAAGCGGATCGAACACTGCCGAATTCCCGTCATTGCCGGAATCTGGCCCCTGGTAAGCGCCCGGAACGCCGAGTTCATGAAGAACGAGCTTCGGGTGTCTGTACCTGATGAAATTCTCAACCGGATGACCAGGGCCGCAACCCCGGAAGCGGCTCGCGAGGAGGGCGTGGCCATCGCCCGCGAAATGCTGGGGGCGCTCCGCGATCGGGTTCAGGGCGCCCAGATCAGCGCTCCCCAGGGCCGATATACCTCGGCGGTCGACGTCCTGGAGGCTCTTGGTTCGAAGCCGCGGGCATCGGTTTAGATTTGGGAACCGATGACTCCAAAGAATTGCATCAATTACAATAATTCAGTGGACATTTTGCACAGGAAGCGGCATTACAATAGAGCGTGGGAGCAATTGGATTGGTGAAGTTTGAAGAATGCCTCGAGCGTCTCGAAAAGATCGTTCAGGAACTGGAAAAAGGCGAGGTTCCTCTCGAGAAGTCTCTGACGCTGTTTGAAGAAGGCATGCAGCTTTCCGCGACCTGCAGGAAGCAGTTAGAGGAAGCGGAAGGTAAAGTGGAGATTTTGTTAAAACAGAACGGAAAGCTGCAAACTGAACCGTTCGAGCCCCCAGCCGAGAAGGCGCTGCGCAAATAGCGCAGCCACGACTCGGATCGGGTTCAACAATGACAACGCCGACGGCTGCGCCAGCTACCGCTGTCGCAACCTAAGGTCGCCGCGAACTTGCGGCTAAGTCAGGGGGTACTATGGAACCATTCAGTGTGGTCCTCTATCAGAATGACCCCAGAACTGCGCAAATTCTGGCGGTTAGTCTTTCACAACATTTTGAATCTGTTTATCTGGCCCGCGATTACGACGAGATGCGTGCCGAGGTAGCCGGGCATCACGTTGGAGCGGTTGTGCTGGATTTGGAAACGTTGGGGCCGGGGGAAGTCGAGCGCTTGCATCGTGAGTTTCCCGGCCTTTGCATTGTCGGCACCCATCGGCTGGCGGACGACAAACTCTGGGCAGAAGCGATGAGTTTGGGCGCGGCCGACATATGTGAGCCGCGTACCGATGACGTCGTGCGCTCGGTGTTGCAGCATCTCACGCACTCAGCGGCTGCTTGACCCCGGGTCTCAGATGTCAGGCGTCCGCTGTCAGGTCGCAGGAAAACACACAACACAGGGGTTCCTGAGACCGCCGATGGCCTTCGGGGTTCCTGACACCTGAGACCCGCCTTTCCCGCTTTTATAATGCGATGCCATGTTGAAACAAGTTCTGGAGCAGGGACTGAAGGCTGCGGACGTCGCGCTCGAGCAACTCTTGCCGCCAGCCACCCAGTATCCGAGTTCCATTCATCAGGCCATGCGGCACAGCGTGTTTGCCGGTGGCAAGCGCCTGCGGCCCATCCTCTGCATGGAAGCCGGACGAATGATCGCAGCGGCATCGGGAAGCCGTTCGCATGCCGGTCGTTTGAAAATCGACTCTCTGCCCGCCGGCATCGAGCAGGTAGGCGCGGCGCTCGAAATGCTTCACACATATTCCCTGATCCACGACGATCTGCCCGCGCTCGATAACGACGACTTGCGGCGTGGACGTCCAACCAGTCACAAGGTCTACGGCGAGGCCATTGCCATCCTCGCCGGAGATGCCCTGCAGACACAGGCCTACGAATCGCTCGCTCAGTTGATTTGCCCAGCCGAGGCGCGGGTTGCGATCATCCGCGAAATCGCCCACGCCACCGGCACCATCGACGGCATGATCGGCGGCCAGGTGGTTGACCTCGAGGCCGAGCACCGAAAGCCGGACCTGGCCACGCTCGAATACATTCACCGTTCGAAGACCGCAGCGCTGATTACCGCCAGCGTGGTTAGCGGCGGAATCTACGCGGGGGCAACGATTGCGGATATGAACCGCCTCCGAACCTATGGGCAGTCGATCGGCTTGGCGTTCCAGATCGTGGATGATGTGCTCGACCTGACCCAAACCTCCGAGCAACTGGGAAAAACCGCGGGTAAAGACATGACCGCAGAGAAGACAACGTATCCGGCATTATTCGGAATCGAGGAGTCGCTGCGGAAGGCCGATGTCCTGGTCGATCTAGCATGCGCGGAACTAGACGAATACGGCGAGGCGGCGACGACGTTGAAGGATTTGGCGCGCTACCTGGTCGAGCGCAAGAAATGAACTTCCTATCGCTATCGATGTCATGCCGGCGAGCGTTGTTTCTACGGAGAATCGCGGCATCGGCCCTTGAATCTCCCCCCGTCGGGCGGTAGAGTTAACATGCTCTCGATTCTCCCGCCCTCTCATTCCTCACCGACAACTTGCGCGTAATTGCTGTATGTTGTGTGCAACTAAAGGCGGTCGGTCGAACAGTACCCCAATATGTGGTGTTTTATCACTTGACCCGTACCGGCATTCGCCGTAGAGTTGGTCAAAAGCGTGGTGACGTTCTTCGGTTGAGCGGACGGCATCACACGGTGCGACGAGCGAGGAACCTCGGCAGTTAACAGGCGGTTTCCGGATTTTCGAGCGCACTCCAGCCAGCGAAAACCGAGTCTGCGGACCAGGGTGTCCGCCTACGAAGGAGTCACTTTGCTGAAACTCAAAAAGCTGCAAATCCTGGGATTCAAGTCATTTTGCGATCGCACCGAGCTGAAATTCCACGGCGATGGTATTGCCGCCATCATCGGGCCGAACGGCTGCGGAAAGTCAAACATCGCCGACGCGATTTCCTGGGTGCTCGGCGAGCAGTCGGCCAAGACGCTGCGCGGCTCGCGCATGGAAGACGTGATCTTCGCCGGCACGCGCGACCGCAACCCGACCGGCATGGCGGAAGTGTCCCTGACTTTGATCGACCCGGAGATCTACGGTGGGCCAGACACGAACCAGCCCACCGAGATCGAAATTCAAGACGACCTTGCTGAGCTCGAAGAACACTGGGATGAAGCGGAGATCCGCGCCCAGGCCGCCGTAGAAACGGAACGGGCGGTCGAAGAGGCTCAGCCCGGAAAGACCGAGGAAGTAGAAGGCGAGATCAGCTCGGCAGCGGGAGCCGAAGTTCCAGCGAGCGACACTGCTCGAGACGCTGCCGTGGCAGTGGCGGAGCCGCAGGTGGTTCTGAAAATCCGGCGGCGCAAGTTCAATCAGCAGCAACACCATGCCGGGGAAATTGCGGTGACGCGGCGGCTATTTCGCAGCGGCGACAGCGAATACCTGCTCAACGGAAAACTGTGCCGCTTGCGCGACATCCAGGAACTGTTCATGGGAACGGGCCTGGGGCCGGAGTCCTACGCGCTCATCGAACAGGGACGCATTGGGCAGATTCTGAGCAGCCGCCCAACGGATCGCCGCGCCATTCTCGAAGAAGCGGCCGGGATTACAAAATTCAAAACCAAGAAGCGGCTTGCCGAGGCTCGTCTCGAAGATGCCAAAACCAATCTGAACCGCGTGAACGATATTTTCGAGGAGGTCACGCGGCAGATGAATTCGCTCAAACGCCAGGCCAGCAAGGCTGAGCGCTATGCCAAACTGCGCGACGAGATGCGCACCAAGCTGCGGGTTGTGCTCGCCAGCAAGTTCACCCAGATGGACCAGGAGAGCGTCACCCTCGATGCCCAGATCCATCAACTGGGCGAAGAAATCCGCCAGCAATCCGAGAGCGTGCAGCACTCCGAAGCCGAGCACTCCGAGCGCACGCAGCGTGGCTACGCGATCGAGACCGAAACGCGGCACAATCGCGAGCGGCTGAACCAGATTGCGATCGAAGGCGACCGCGGGAAAGCGCGCGTCCGAACCAATGAAGAGCGCTGCACGGAATTGGTCGCGCGCACGGCGTCGGCGGAAGCGGAGCTCGCAGGTGCTCGAACCCGACTCACGGCGCTTGGGAAAGAGCGAGACGAGCACCGGCAGTTGCTCGACTCGGCCGCGGCAGATCTCGCAGGGGCCCAGCAGGAGCTTGCGCTCAGCCAGCAGGAAACAGCCTGTGCCGCCGCCAATCTGGCCATGCTCGAACAGGAGCAGGAATCGCATCGCGCCGCGATTTTGGAAGCGGTCGGCGGAGCTTCCAGTCTGCGCAATCAGCTCACACAGTCGCAGGAGCGGTTGGCGGGCCTCGGCCGCGAAGAGCAGCGTCTGCGGGCCGAGATCGCGACCGCCAGGGTGCAATCGGAAAGGTTTGGCGGACAACGCGGTCAGCTTGCTCTCGAATTCGAAAGCGTTTCCGAGCGCGCGAGCGGCCTGACTGCCGAGATCGCGGGCTTGCGTGAAGCGCTCGAGACCAAGCGATCGAGCGAGAGCGAAACCAAGAAGCATCTGGACTCGATCCGCTCCGAGTACGCCACCTCACTCGGCAAGAAGGGATCGCTCGAAGCGGTCATCGCCGAGCACGGCTACTCGACCGAGTCGGTACGGCGGCTATTTCAATCAGGCGCAATGCAGGGAGGAAACACTCCTGCCGGCGTGCTTGCCGATTTCCTCGAAGTTGAACCCCGCTATGAGCGCGTCGTCGAAGACTTCTTGCGCGATGAATTGAACTTTGTCGTGGTCAAATCGTGGGACGCGGCTGACGAAGGCTTGCGCCTGCTGCGCTCAGACGTCAACGGGCGCGCCACGTTCCTCGTTCATCCCGAGGATTCGCAGGCGAAGTTTTCATTTTCCGCCGATGAAAGCCAGCATTACGCTCCGCTGAACGATACGGTGGTTCCGCTCAAGAATTCGATTCGCGTGCTGAACGGATTCGGCAAGTCGCTCGAAGTGATTCTCCCGAAGCTCGGCAATGGCTACATCGTGCCCGATCCGGCGGCGGCGCGCGAGCTTGCGCTCTCCAGTCCCGATGCGTTTTTCCTCTCTCAAACCGGTGAATGTTTCCACAACGTGACCGTTACCGGAGGCAAGCAGCGCAGCGAGGGGCCGCTGTCGATGAAGCGTGAGTTGCGCGACGTGCTCCGTTTGCTCGAGGAACTGGAGCGAGCGCTGCGGGAAAAGGAAATGCTCGCGCTCACCCTGGGCCGCGAAATCAAGGAGCATACTTCCCTGCTCGATCGACTGGAAGACGAAAAGCGCGAAGCCGAGAAGCAGGCGATGACTTCCGGACATTTGCTGCAGCAACTGGAAACTGAGATGTCGCGGGTGCGCGAACGGATCGCGATCAGCGAAAGCGAACTGCAACGGCTTGCGGCAGAACGACAGGAGCAGGAGAGCCTGATCGATTCCCGGCAAGCGGAGCTGGCTGCGATCGAGCAAGCGCGCAGCCAATTCGAAACTCTGCTCGCAGCCGGGCAAGACCGCCTGACCGCTCTGCGCAGCCAACGGGACGTAGCCGCTGAAACCACCTCGCAGCGGGCCGCGCGCGTGGCCACGCTCGAAGAGCGCCACCGGTCGGCCACAGCGCTGCTTCAGCGCATCGAGACGCTTGTCTCGGAAATGCGCGAGCGGGCGGGCGCTCTCGAGACTCAGATGGAATCGGCGAGCTCGGAAATCGCGCAACGGCAAGCCGAGAACGTGCGACTGGCCGAGCAACTCGTGCAGTTCGAAGCCGAACGCAATGCAGGAGAAGCGCGGGAAGGTTTGCTCCAACTCGAGTCCGAGCAAGTGCGGACGCGTCTCGCCGAAATTGACGAGCTTCTGCGCAGCACGCGCCAGCAACTCGATCTCGCACGCGACCGCCGGGGTGAACGATCGGCTGCGGCTGCCAAACTGCAGTCCGATCTCCAACACTTGGCCGATACCTGCCTGAACGAACTTGGCGTCGAACGCCCGCTCCTGATGGCCGAGGTGGCATCCGGGGCAACCATTCCGCTGGTCCTTGCCGAGGAACTGGCGGCCGAAGATCAGGCTCAGCGCGAGATGCGCGCGCGACTCGACGCCATGGGTCCGGTCAATATGATGGCGCTTGAAGAGTACAAGGAAACCGCCGAGCGCCACGAGTTTCTTCGAACGCAGAGGAAAGACCTGCTCGACGCGATCGAAAATACCACGGCCACGATTCGGGAGATCGACCAAGTGTCGCGGCAGAAATTTGAAGAAGCGTTCCACCGCATCAACGAAAACTTCCAGGCCACGTTCCGCAAGCTTTTCGGAGGCGGACATGGCTTCATGCGGCTGACCGACGCGGAAAATAGCGCGGAGAGCGGCATTGACGTGGTGGCGTCGCCTCCCGGAAAGAAACTGCAGAATGTGCTGCTGTTGTCGGGCGGCGAAAAGGCGCTCACGGCGCTTGCGCTGCTGGTGGGCATTTTCCAGTACACGCCCAGTCCGTTCTGTATTCTGGACGAAGTTGACGCTCCGCTCGATGAATCAAACATCGCGCGCTTTACCGAGCTGGTCGGCGAGTTGAGCGTGCAGACCCAGTTCATCTTGATCACGCACAGCAAGCGCACCATGAGCATTGCGCCTGTGCTCTATGGCGTGACCATGCAGGAGCCGGGCGTCTCGAAGCTGGTGTCGGTGCGATTCGGGGCGGCCTGATCTGCCTCAATCGGAGAAAACAACTCTGGCAACGGTAGCCAAACCCTTCGCAAAGGCACGAAGCCCGAGAACCTAACGAATCCCGAAGCAACCGCAATCGTCGATCGTCCGGGAAGCTCCGAATAACTTGCGTTGACAGAAGCAAGGCTTTTGCTTTCTTGATTCCGAAAAACTGCTGCCCTTTTTTCCAGAGCTTTCCTCAGCTTTTCCACAACGCGGTCTCTCGAAAACCATTACTGGACAAGGCTTCTGGCTTACACTGGAACTGTCAACCCTTTTCCACCCAGGCGCGATCGGCGTGGCCGGGGGCCGATGATGGAAAGCGTTGACAAATTCTTCGCGGCAGTTAAAATACGCAAGGTTTTTTATCCGTGAATTCAAAAATGAGCCCCGAAATCCTAGACACTGTTCTGCTCCGCACCGACTACCCAGAACTCGAGTTGCACGCCAGCGGCAAGGTGCGCGACGTCTATAACCTGGACAACGATCACCTGCTGTTTGTGGCGACCGATCGCATTTCGGCCTTCGACTACGTGCTGGCGACCGGCATTCCCCACAAGGGCCGAGTGCTGACCCAGATCTCGCTGTTCTGGTTCGACTTTCTCAAGGACATCGTCCCCAACCATTTCGTCACCGCCGACGTGAACCGCTATCCCGCGGCCATTCGCGGTCATGCGGAGGAACTCCGCGGGCGCTCGATGATGGTGATGCGCGCCGAGATGTTTCCCGTCGAGTGCGTCGCGCGCGGGTATCTTTCCGGCTCCGGGTGGAAGGAGTACCAAGCGACGGGCTCGGTCTGCGGCATCAAGCTGCCAGCCGGATTGAAGGAATCCGACCAGCTGCCGGAGCCCTTGTTCACGCCCGCGACCAAGGCCACGACTGGGCACGACATCAACATTTCATTTGAAGAAATGTGCAAGCTGGTTGACCCCGAATTAAGCCGTCAGCTGCGTGACCTCACCGTGCGCATTTACAAGAAAGCCGCCGATTATGCGCGGCAGCGCGGCCTGATCATCGCCGACACCAAGTTCGAATTTGGAAAAACCGCCAAAGGCATCACTTTGGCGGACGAAGTTCTGACTCCGGACTCCTCGCGTTTCTGGCCGGCCGACACCTATCAACCGGGCAAGGCGCAGAATTCCTACGATAAGCAGTATGTAAGGGACTATCTCGAAGAAATTCGCTGGAACAAACAACCGCCGGCGCCGGCGTTGCCGCAAGAAGTTGCGCTGCGGACGAGCGAAAAGTACCTCGGGGCGTATCGTCAGTTGACGGGACGCGAGTTGGAGATTTAGACCGCGTGCGCTGGTGTCATTGAATTCGGATCCTGGACTTCGGATCGCGAGCTTCGGATCCGTGAGCTTGGGGTTGTTGAACCATGGGCATTGCGGACTGGATCATCATTGGCTTTCTGGCGTTTTCCGTGACTGGGGCGGCGATCGAAGGCTTCTTCCGTGAAGCGTTCGGCTTGGCTGGCTTGGTGGCGGGATACTTGCTGGCGGCCTGGCAGTATCAGCGCCTGGCGAACTGGTTCGCGCCTCATTTGAAATCGCCTTGGGTGGGCGAGATCGCCGGTTTCCTTATCATTTTTTTTGCGGTCCTGATGGTTGCTGGTTTTGCTGGACGGATCGCGCGCTGGGCCATGAAGAAAGCCGGTCTGAGCACGATCGACCGCATTCTGGGAGCGTTGCTGGGTTTGTTGCGAGGCGTCCTGGTGGTCGCCATCGTGCTCACCGCGGTCGCGGCTTTTGCGCCCGCAGCAGAGTGGCTGGAGGGATCTCAATTGGCGCCATATTTCCTGGTAGGCGGAAGGGCAGCGATCTGGGTCGCACCGTCAGAATTGCGGCACCGCTTCTACCAGGGCCTGGATTACATGCGTCAGGCGCGCTCGGCAACCGATGTGGGTCGACCGCAATCGTCCGGGCCGCTGAACAAGTGATTGGTCGTTCGAATCGGTCACTGAAAGATTTCTGAGAATGCGGAAACGAGGCAGCAAGTGA
>Ga0302325_10004135_pt1 | contig 33670 bp, 29 predicted proteins | sample Palsa_T0_2_FD_201948 | JGI IMG/M metagenome (GOLD analysis project Ga0302325, IMG submission 201948) | Peat permafrost microbial communities from Stordalen Mire near Abisko, Sweden - Palsa_T0_2 | ecosystem: Environmental > Terrestrial > Soil > Palsa > Peat permafrost | place: Sweden: Abisko... | reverse complement strand
CATCGTAGGGATTGTAGGAAGTCGCGGGATTGTAGGGACCCGCGAAGTTGAAGCCCTGGCCCGTTGCACCGGTCGCTCCGTTGGCACCGTTGGTGCCGTTCGCACCAGCAAGTCCTTGCGGCCCGGTGGCTCCAGTCGCGCCATTCGCTCCGTTGGTTCCGTTGGTTCCGTTCGTGCCGTTGCTTCCTGCCACACCGGTCGCTCCGGTCGGACCTGTTGCACCGGTCGCACCGATGCTGCCTGCGGTGCCTTGTGCACCAGTCGCACCCGCGGCGCCAGCTGCTGCTTCTAGCGTCCAGTAAGCAGGACTCGTGGCTGGATCTTGCGGGGCCGCCGAGCTGCTGGCCTGAATGGCATCATAGGTCGAACCGTTCTCGGTGACGACATCATAGGGATTGTAGGAAGTTGTGGAATTGTAGGGACCCCTGAAATTGAAGCCCTGGCCCGTCGCACCGGTCGCTCCGTTGGCACCAGCAATTCCTTGCGGCCCGGTTGCTCCGGTTGCTCCGTTAGCTCCATTGGTGCCGTTGGTTCCGTTCGTGCCGTTGCTTCCTGCCACACCGGTCGCTCCGGTCGGACCTGTGACGCCCGCCGCGCCTGTAGATCCCTGCGGCCCAGTAGTGCCGGTTGCACCAACCTGAGCTACTAATTGCCAATCGGGACTTACGCCAGGCAGATTGTTTGTGTTATTCGTCGTTACCGAAATATAGGATGAACCGCTGTAGGAGACTGTATCTCCTACTATGTAAGTTGTGCTGCTGTTCCACGGCCCATTCCATATAATTCCTGCCGTGCCCTTTGAACCGGTCGGGCCTGTTGCTCCAGTTGGCCCAGTCGCTCCCGCTGCGCCGTTGGTTCCGTTAATACCCGCAGCGCCAGTCGGACCTGCAATACCTTGCGAGCCGGCTGGACCAGTTGCGCCGGTGGCTCCGCTGGCACCTACAGTGCCTGTCGCGCCAGTCGGTCCCGTTGAACCAGTTGCACCGGTCGCTCCGATGCTGCCTGCGGTGCCTTGTGCACCAGTCGCACCCGCGGCGCCAGCCGCTGCTTCTAGCGTCCAGTAAGCAGGATTCGCAGCTGGATCTTGCGGCGCCGCCGAGCTGCTGGCCTGAATGGCATCATAGGTCGAACCATTCTCGGTCACTACATCATAGGGATTGTAGGAAGTCGTTGAATTGTAGGGACCCCTGAAGTTGAAGCCCTGGCCCGTCGCACCGGTCGCTCCGTTGGCACCGTTCGTGCCGTTCGCACCAGCAATTCCTTGTGGCCCGGTGGCTCCGGTTGCTCCGTTAGCTCCGTTGGTTCCGTTCGTTCCGTTGCTTCCTGCAACGCCAGTTGCTCCGGTCGGTCCAGTTGGACCAGTTGCGCCGGCCGCTCCGCTGGCACCTACCGTGCCTGTCGCGCCAGTCGGTCCCGTCGCGCCCGTTGAACCCGTTGCACCGTTCGTTCCATTTGTGCCGGTTGCACCCGCTGCACCGGCTGCTGCTTCCAGCACCCAATATCCAGAAGTTGTGGCCGGATCTTTCGGGTTGCCGGAATTGCTGGCCTGGATCGCGTCATACGTCGAACCATTCTCCGTGACTACATCGTAGGGATTGTAGGAGGTGGCAGAACTGTACGGACCGGTGAAGTTGAAGCCTTGACCGGTTGCACCTGTTGCGCCCATCGCACCACTTGCTCCGTTGGCACCGGCCAAACCTTGCGGACCGGTTGCTCCGGTTGCTCCATTCGCTCCGTTGGTTCCCGCGATACCTTGTGGTCCTGTTGCGCCCGTGACGCCGTTCACTCCGTTCGTTCCGTTCGTGCCCGCGCTACCTGTGGGGCCTGTGGGTCCAGTAACGCCCGTGGGCCCTGTGGCGCCGACGGCGCCGTTTGACCCGGTGGATCCAGTTGCGCCAGTTGCTCCTTCTTCCGCTAACAATTGCCATGCTGAACTGCTTCCCGGAACTTGACTCGAGGTCGCGCCAGCAGGTGAAACGTAAGCTGATCCCTGATAGAACACAGCGGCATCCGCGGTGTATGCTTGGCCGGTCACGTAGTTACCTTGCCAGTTCAGGCCTGTCGCACCAGTCGCGCCGGTAGCTCCGGTCGCGCCGTTCAAGCCGTTGGCGCCAGCGATTCCTTGCGGGCCAGTTGCGCCGTTGGCTCCGTTTGAACCGTTGGTCCCATTTGTGCCTGCCACGCCTTGCGGACCAGTTGGCCCGATTGCGCCCGTCGCTCCATTCGTTCCGTTTGTACCGGCAACACCGGTCGCGCCCGTTGAGCCGGTGACGCCGGTGGGCCCAGTTGCACCAGCAAGTCCAGTCGCCCCATTGGCGCCTTCTTGTGCCAACAGTTCCCATGCCGAACTGCTTCCGGGAACTTGACTCGAGGTCGCGCCAGCAGGTGAAACGTAAGTTGACCCCTGATAGAAGACAGCGGCATCCGCGGTGTATGCTTGGCCGGTAACGTAGTTACCTTGCCAGTTCAGGCCCGTCGCACCAGTGGCGCCAGTAGCTCCAGTCGTTCCGTTCGCGCCATTAGCGCCAGCAATTCCTTGCGGCCCTGTGGGCCCGGTTACGCCAGCGACCCCTTGAGATCCGGTGGGACCAGTCGCGCCGTTCGTTCCATTTGTTCCTGCAACGCCCGTTGCGCCAGTTACGCCTGTCGGGCCAGTAACGCCAGTGGGTCCAGTTGAACCCGTGGCACCTTTGGCCCCAGCAGCGCCTGCAGCTCCAGTCAATCCAGTTGGACCTGTTGCGCCTGTGGGACCCGTCGAGCCAGTTGTACCTTTGGCCCCTGCGGCCCCAGTCAATCCAGTTGGGCCTTCCGGACCCGTCGAGCCAGTTGCACCTTTGGCCCCGGCAGCGCCGGCAGCTCCAGTCAACCCAGTCGGCCCTTCTGGACCCGTCGCTCCGTTGAGTCCGTTAGTGCCTGTATTACCTGTTGCGCCGGTGGGACCGGTGGCGCCTGAGGGACCCGTCGAGCCAGTTGCACCTTTGGCCCCTGCAGCGCCAGCAGCTCCGGTCAACCCAGTCGGGCCTTCTGGACCTGTCGCTCCGTTAAGTCCGTTAGTGCCTGAATTACCTGTTGCGCCCGTGGGACCTGTCGCGCCTGTGGGACCGGTTGCTCCGGTAGATCCTTTGGCTCCTGCAGCCCCAGCGGCTCCGGTCGACCCAGTCGGCCCTTCTGGACCTGTCGCTCCGTTGAGTCCGTTAGTTCCTGCATTACCTGTTGCGCCCGTGAGACCTGTCGCGCCTGTGGGACCGGTTGCTCCAGTAGATCCTTTGGCTCCTGCAGTGCCAGCGGCTCCGGTCGACCCAGTCGGCCCTTCTGGACCCGTCGCTCCGTTGAGTCCGTTAGTGCCTGCATTACCTGTTGCGCCTGTGGGACCGGTGGCGCCTGAGGGACCCGTCGAGCCAGTTGCACCTTTGGCTCCTGCAGCCCCAGCGGCTCCGGTCGACCCAGTCGGCCCTTCTGGACCTGTCGCTCCGTTGAGTCCGTTAGTTCCTGCATTACCTGTTGCGCCCGTGAGACCTGTCGCGCCTGTCGGACCGGTTGCTCCTGTAGATCCTTTGGCCCCTGCCGTGCCAGCGGCTCCGGTCGACCCAGTCGGCCCTTCTGGACCCGTGGCTCCGTTGAGTCCGTTAGTTCCTGCATTACCTGTTGCGCCGGTGGGACCCGTCGAGCCAGTTGCACCTTTGGCCCCGGCAGCTCCAGTCAATCCAGTTGGGCCGGTTGCGCCATTCACTCCATTTGCACCAGCTGTGCCCGTTGTCCCCGTCGCACCGGTTGCACCTTTCGCACCTGCAACACCCGCGGCTCCTGTCGCCCCTGTGGGACCAGTTGGACCTGTCGCACCATTCACTCCATTCGTTCCGGAGCTTCCCGTTGCTCCGGTCGGCCCCGTCGGGCCGATTGGACCGCCCGCCGGACCTGTGGGTCCAGTCGGACCGGCTGTGCCCGTAGCAATCAAGATATCTAGTTGCGGATCGTGGCTGGTGTCCGTGTCTTCTTTCGCATCGAAAGTGAGGTTAACCCCGGTACCAACATTCGTGGCTGGATTACTCGACCAAATTCCAATTCCATTGTTAGTTCCTGCGTTAGCCATCCAGTATTGAACGATGGGCGTAATGTCAACCAAGACATAGTCCTGCTGGGTGCCTGAAGGTACTGTTACTTCTATCGGAGTCGTACTCAGGTCGCAACCGGGACTATTGAGTCCAGTCAGTGTTAATTCAGTCCAAATCTGATTTGCGTCTAATCGGCAAATATAAAAATTTCCCGCAGTGTTGGGGATATTGTTTACGAAAAGTCTGAGGGTGGCTTTTTCGATACCGCTGGAAGTAATTGTTGGAGGAATGTTTGCGAGACTGAATCGAACGTAGGCGTTGGTATTGGGACTTGAAACGACCAAATATATGTTGTGTCCATTGTTTCCACTGGTTCCGCTTTGAGCATAGGTGTCGTCGGTCACGGGAGATTGAGCGCGCGCTAGGCCGGGAATCAGAAACGACAGGCATAGAAATGAAAGCAGCGCGAGGAGATGAATACGCCTGGAAATAATCATGGAGAAACCCTCCGAAATATTCTTCCGTGCAGCTGCCTGAGATTTATTCATGAGGATACTCAAGGGAAGTCTTGGAATAATGTTCATAGGGACAGCGGTATCGCATCGTCAGACAAGTTGCGCCAGCATCCATTAGCACGGCACCTTGGTTCAGGCTGTTTAAAGACCGACACACCCCGACCGCACCCACGCTGTCGAGAGGCGCAGCGTTACGGCCGCAAAAAGCAATCGGGAAGCCATATTCGTTGAATAAATGGAAATTGGGGAAGCGAGCTGGAAAAATGAGAAGAATGACAGAGATACGCCTAGATCGTCACATTAAGAATGCTCATTTCAGGAAAAATCGAGCACGCGATAAGCAATTTTTCGTTAACGGAGCCATACGGTGTTCGTCACCTATAAATTACTCTTTCTAGTTGTAGCAGTCCTGTAGCTTGCGGCGCGCAAGTAGAGCTTCCGATAAGATTTTTTACGATACGACTGGAATGTTAAGAATCCGCGTCCGACGAATTGTCATTTTGGCGGCTAAGGAACGCTGTTGGGACCGTACAGATGCATTATGGTCAGGCGTTAGTCGAGGAATGTGACTTTGTTGATCTCTCGGAGGGTAGTCATCCCCGCGCGAATCTTACTGAGTCCCGAATCACGCAGGAAAGTCATGCCCTCCTCGCGGGCTACCCGTTTTATTTCCGAGGTCGGCCGGCGAGCAATAATCATCTCGCGCACGCGGTCGGAGAGGTCGAGTAATTCAGAGATGGCCGTCCTGCCGTGAAAGCCGGTGCCCGAACACTCGATGCACCCGCCGCCTTCATAAAATGCCGCGTCGATCCATTCGTCCGGATTTAGGCCCGATTCCCGCAACTCCTGAGCGGAATAATGAATAGGCTTTTTGCAGTGCGGGCAAATAATCCGCACGAGGCGTTGGGCCATGATGCAATTCAGCGCCGAAACAAAATTGTAAGGTTCGACGCCCATATTGATGAACCGGCCGATCACATCAGTAACATTGTTCGCATGAACGGTGGTGAATACGAGGTGACCAGTGAGCGCTGAATTAATTGCAATTTGGGCGGTTTCCTGGTCGCGGATTTCTCCCACCATTATCTTATCCGGATCATGACGCAAAATGGAGCGCAAGCCTCGCGCAAATGTTAGGCCTTTTTTTTCGTTCACGGGAATCTGGGTAATGCCGGCTACCTGGTATTCAACCGGATCTTCGATAGTAACGATCTTATCCTCATCATTCTTAATTTCGTTGATCGCAGCATACAGAGTCGTCGTTTTTCCGGATCCTGTGGGCCCTGTTACAAGAACCATGCCATAGGGTTCGTGGATGTATCGCCGAAACTTCGCCACATCCGCGCCGTCAAAGCCCACCACGTCGAGGCTGAGATTGCGGAATTTCTCACTTAGAGTTTCTTTGTCGAGAACGCGAAGTACGGCATCTTCGCCATGGACGGAAGGCATGATCGATACGCGAAAATCCACGAAGCGGCCCTTGTAACGCACCCGGAATCGGCCGTCCTGGGGGACTCGGCGCTCGGCGATGTCAAGTTCGCTCATCACTTTTATGCGCGAAAGAATTGTTGCATGCCAATTCTTAGCCAGAGGCTGCATGGCGCGTTGCAATACGCCGTCAATCCGGTATTTCACTAATACTTCTGAATTGGAGGTCTCGATGTGAACATCGCTCGCGCGGCGCTCGAGGGCTGTGAAGATCACCGTGTCGACTAGGCGAACCACGGGGCTGGACGCTTTTTCGCCCGTGAGGTTATCGATCGAGAGATTTTCCTCTTGGTCTCCCTGATCTTTGGCTTGTCCGGTGAATCCAACTGTAGCTTCATCCAGCACGCGTTGGGATTGCTCGGCGCGCTTGAGCATGTCGTTTATCTGGGTTGCAGTAGCAACGCGAATTTGCAGCTTTTTGCCCAGCAGCAAAGCGAGCTCGTCAGTCATCGCCAGGCGGCTAGGATCGGACAGAGCCACCGCGATCGAACCGTTGTGAGCTTCCAGCGGAACAAATGTATAACGAAACATCAGTTCAGCCGGGATGCTGCGCATCAGTTCTGGGTCAACGCGCTGTTCTCGTAGATCAATGAACTCGCAGCGATACCTTTGCGCGAGACGTTTGGTTCGTTCGCGCTCTTCCGATCCGTCAGGATCCGGCTCTACGATTGTGGGACGAATTAACGTTGACATACTTGTGATCCCCATATTACGGGTTCTTAACGCGGGTCTACTTGTCAGCATCGACCACGCTCGCTGTACTTGGTTGCAACTTGGCATCCAATTAGCGCAACTAGGAAGACAGGGAAGCACCAGGCTTAAAACGCTGGGTTTAAACAAGTTAAAACGGTTTCTAGGGGACTTTGTGACAGAAAGAACTCAATCGTGTACCGCGTCAACTGTGGAACCGTAATCAAATGAAGACACCTTATTGTTTTGGCAACCACGTTGTGAGGTCACCAGCTATCTGCTGCGGTTTGGCATTGTGGGACAACAAACGAGATTCAATAAATCAAAATCTTCGCAAGATCTCGAATTCGTTTCACTTATCTGGGAATTCGTAGAAAAAGAGAGCCAAGAGGCTACCACCAGCGACGGACATTAACAAAAAGAATACGATTGAAAGACTAATGCCGAATATAGACCCAGCAATACCAGGCATTCCCGCAAACCTCCCCGCCACAAGGCCAAAAACGACCGCGGATAAGGCAATTCCGACATACCCTGGGATGTGGAGCTTGCCTCGTTTCGCTGCCCTCGGAATCAGTATCGCAATTAACAAGCTCGCGAACATCAGCGGCACAGCTAACGGAAGATTTGTCGCGATCACGCCGAAAACTTCTATGGTCACAAATCGTCCCTCAAAAATATTGGTGAGTAATTACCGCGAAATTCGGTTCAATCAAACATTCCGAAACTGCAACTAGCCCTTATGTCCATTGGTGCTCGTTTTCACATGCATCTCTAGGGAAGTTGCGTTCGTATGATTTATTCGAAGCAATTGCTCGATTACCGAATTGTAGGAATCAACTTCCTCTTCACTGCGACCCAGTTCAGCGAGCGCGGCGGCTTTCCCGGCGAGGGCTCTGGCTATTTCATTTTGGAGTGAAGGTTCCGTTGACTCGCCATATTTTTCCATAACTACGTCGTAAGCCTGTAACGCTTCTTCTCGTCGGTTGAGGTGACCCAAAACTATACCTTTGCTCACTAGCGCTCTGGCGCCATTCTCGCGGAGTGAGAGCTCGCGAGCTCCGTCACATTTTGAAATTAATGAGTCATACGTACAAAGGGCTTCTTGATTTCGGTTCAATCGGCCGAGGGCGACTCCCTTACTTAGCAGAGCTCTTGCTACTTGCTCCCGCAATGAAACTACCGTGGCCCCGCCAAATCGTTTCAGCATTTGATCGTAAGTCCGAATCGCTTCTTCTCTGCGATTCAGCCGTCCGAGGGCGATGCCCTTGCTCACGATTGCTGTCGCTACCTGTTCCTGAAGTGCCAGTTCGATCACTTCGCCAAACCGGGTTATGACGAAATCATAAGCTTCGATAGCATTCTCCATCCGATTCAGCTTGGAAAGCACGGCTCCCTTGCGGACCATAGCGGTCGCTATCAGCTCTAGCAATACCAGTTCTGGAGCGTCGCCGAATCGGTCTACCAATAAATCGTATGATTGAATCGCCTCGTCTGCACGGCTTAGCTTCTCAAATGCCAAACCTTTGCCCAATAAAGCTCGCCCCACATGTTCCCGAAGCGAGGACTCTACAGCTCCACTGAACTTCTCGATCAGCGAGTCGTATGCCTCTACCTCATCCTCGAATCGATGGAGCTGTTGGAGAGACGAAGCCTTACTCGACAACGCTACGGCTAATTCTTCGCGCGACGCAGGGTCGGTAGCTGTAGCGAGCGTCTTCACGACCGAGTTATAAACTTGAATACCTTTTGGATCGAACATGGAAAGAGGTAACTCGACGCCCGCTCCTGCTAGGCGTTCAAGACATTGTGGGCGTTTGCCGGTCGAAACGAACTCACCCAAAATAGCATCGTCCTCGCCCACGCCGGTCTTATTGAATACGAAAATTTCCTGCAGGCTGACCGTTCCATCCTCTTGCATTCCTGTGATTTCGGAGATATTTACGACTTTACGTGTGCCGTCGGTGAGACGACTGACCTGGATAACGAGATTAACTGCTGAAGCGATCTGGGCGCGAATAACGGGCAACGGTATATTCAGGCCGCCGGTCGTTACCATAGTTTCCAGTCGACTGATGGCATCATAACCAGCTCTGGCATGTATTGTGGTGAGCGAGCCATCGTGACCAGTATTCATAGCCTGCAACATATCAAGCGCTTCTTCGCCACGCACTTCGCCCACGACGATGCGATCGGGCCGCATACGTAGTGCGTTGATTACCAGACGTCGCGGAGGGATCGCGCCGGACCCTTCGATGTTCGGCGGGCGTGTTTCCAGCCGTACGACGTGATCCTGGCGAAATTGAAGCTCCGTGGCATCCTCAATTGTGACGATGCGCTCTCGTTTAGAAATGAAAGATGAAAGCACATTCAGCAATGTCGTCTTTCCGGAGCCCGGACCGCCGGAGACAACCATATTGAGTCGCGCGTATACACAAGCACGAAGAAATTCCAACATGGGTGCGGTGAGAGTGTTATTTTGCACCAGGTCGTCAGCTTCGAGAAAGTGGCTCCCAAAACGGCGAATAGATAGACACGGACCATCAATGGCCAGGGGAGGGATGATGGCATTTGCACGCGAACCGTCCGCGAGGCGGGCGTCAACAATGGGAGAAGACTCATCCACGCGGCGGCCCACGGCAGAGACAATACGCGTAATGATTGCAATCAGGTGTGCATCATCGCGAAATTGTACAGAGGTACGTTCGAGACGTCCTTTTCGCTCAACGTATACTTGATTGTAAGCATTTACGAGAATGTCGGAGATGGTCTGATCTTTAAGTAGAGGTTCGAGGGGACCTAGCCCAAATACCTCGTCGAGCACTTCCGCGTATACCCGCTCCCGTTCCTGTAGCGTCAACGGCGTTCTTTCCCAAGCCGCCAGGTTTTCAACAATCTGTTTCAACTGAACTCCAACCGATTCTCGGCTTAATTGGGCAAGGCGGCCTACATCCAATTTTTCGCGGAGTTTCTGATGGATGGCGTCTTTGACTGCGCGGTAGTCGCGTGAGGTCGGTGGGGCTATCATAATTCGTGAATTACTGATATCTCTTTAAAAAAAGCGATACGGCTGATTATTAGTTCTCCTGTCCAACTGCGTGCGGTGCCGAGCACCCTTCGATTCCCAATTGATACAACCACAAAAATTCAATATCGAGCAAAATGCTTCGCGACTTAGTTTGTCGCGCTCAGAGGCGTGATTTCCAGGCGATCTCCGATACTCGTCCCCGTGCGGTAAATTGTGTGCGCCGGGAGCTCAAGCACACTGGCTGCTTTGAGGGACACTTGAGAAATCCGGAACGGTCGCAAGAACTCCTCAATGTGAACAACTTCCTTTTCTTTGCTAAGGAAGATCAGGTCAATAGGAAACATCATGCCAATGGTGTGGACTCCGCGAGACGGGACTATCCAAAGACCGCACCCGAGACGAGCCCAGCTTTTCGTCTTTCCGAGAAGTCCGACCAAACGTCGCAAATAGCTGTCTGCCACACGGGCTTCCGTAGCAACGAAAGTCTCTCGTGTCTTGTTATAGACATAGAATGACTTGTACGCGTGCTTCTTCCCCATTGCCAGAATATCGCTCCCTTCAAGACCGTGGAATACACTACGTTGCTTACTCGATGGACTTCCCACGTCGCCGGAAGATAATCACGGCCAGTATTATCACTGCCAAGACTGCTGCCCCGATCCGAATCATAGTTGAATCCATAACGCTCCTTTAGGTGCTTAAAGTTGTAAACCATCCATGTCTATTACGGGTTCATTTCTGTAACGTATGCATCAGCAATATTACTGCCGGACCCAAAATCACCGCCATCAAAGCCGGAAAAATGAAGAAAACCAAGGCCGGCACCATTTTTACGGATGTCTTGGCGCTCAATTGTTCGGCTCGTTGCCGCCGTTTGGTGCGCAAATCCTCAGAGTAAATACGAAGCGACTGCGCGATACTCGTACCGAAACGTTCTGTTTGAATCAGCATACCAACCAATGACTTAATATCGTCCAGTCCGGTCCGGCGCCCAAGCTCGCGAAGCGCTTCGATTCGCGTCTTACCAACACGCATCTCAGCTGTCACCAACTGCAACTCTTCACTCAATTCCGGATGAACTATAAGCAGTTCGCTAGCCACTCGCATAAGCGCTTGATCCAAACCGAGACCTACTTCCACGCAGATCACTAGTAAGTCGAGTCCATCTGGAAGGGCCAGGCGCAAACGGTTTTGACGAGCCTTGATGCGCCAACTCAGCCACATCTCAGGCAGCAAATATCCTAAAAACGCCGCTACGAGCAAAATAAAAAACGGGCTGGCTCGATATATTCCGGTTAGCAAAACAAGTAGTACAAGGAGAACAGGTGTCAGCACCTTCATCCCGCGGATAGCGAGAACTGCGTCGGCTGTGCGGTAACCGGCGCGCATAGCCATCAGCTGCCATCGAGTGATTGCTTGCGCTTTTGCTGCCGGCAGCATTTTCCCCATGGATGCGATTGCTTCGCGCAGCAATCCCGGCTTTTTCTCGCTAAGTTCTTCTCTCTGGCTTTCTCTAACGGAGGAATCGAGCACGCGCGCTACGCGTTCGGCCACCACCATTTCGGCGGGGCTGAACGCATAATACAAGGCCGCAAAAATAAGAATGCACGCGAAAAATGTTGCACCGCTAATAAGGAAGAGCATACCGCTTCTCCTGGATCACACTTGAATATGAACGATTTTCCAGATAATTATTGCACCCAAGATCTGCATAAAAGCTGCGACACCTAGTATCTTGGGTCCCAGGGGGTCGGTGAACAACACGTCTGCGTAACTTGGATTCAAAGTTTTCATCACGATTAGCATTCCAATCGGCAGCGCTATTAGGATGATGGCTGTCAATTTTCCTTGAGCTGTTCGCACACTCACGTCCCGATAAATCTGGAAGCGTTCGCGCATGACTCTCGCGAGTTCATCCAACAACTCCGCAAGATTGCCACCTGTTTCTTTTTGGACCAGTAGGGCCGTAACAAAAAGTCGCACGTCAATTAGGGGCACGCGTTCCGCAAGATTTAGAAGGGCATCGCGCAAAGGAAGACCGAAGTTTTGTTCTTCAAAAGTGCTCCGGAATTCGCCTGCCACCGGTTCCGCAGATTCCTTGGAAACCATTTCCAGGCCGGTTGTGAAAGCATGGCCGGCGCGAACAGCCCTCCCGATGAGATCCAGTGTTTCGGGAAAATGCTCTTCGAATTTTGCTAAGCGACGGTGACGTTTCCAAGCCAAGAACGCTAAGGGAAGCGAAGCGGCGAATAAACCGGCCAATATTGCAAACAAAACCTGATTGTAAGCGAATGCTATCAAGAGATAGGCAGCGAAACCTAAGACCGCGATCCACAGAAACAGCTTGCCAGGCTTCACCTTTAATCCCGCTTGGGTAGTGTAGTGTTGGAGCTTGACGGACCAGGGCATACGAATAAGAAATCGCTGGAACTGCGGAAGGCTGCTATATAGCTCGTCCCGAACAAGCTTCAAGTCTAGTGAGACCTCGCCGCGCTTCTCAGCCTTTCGTACGGCGGCCATTCGGTTCCGAACGATCTCCTGCTGTTTGTCCCCACCCGTCAGCATCCAAATTCCACCGAAGATGACGAGGGCAACTGTGAAAGTAAGAATCGCAATTAGAAGAGCCATATCATCCTCGCTGATCGCGAATGTTGGCTAACAAAGACAATGCGTCTTCGTTCGGTGGCCTTTGAAATGATCGCTGCTGCCAACATCACTTAACGCCCCATCGGGACATCGAACATGGAGGTCGGTAAATTAATGCCCGAAACAGCCAAACGTTCTGCAAACTTCGGGCGGATTCCAACCGGCATGAAATTACCGACCACTTCTCCGTTGTCCTTAATCCCTCGTTTGCGAAAAATGAAGATGTCCTGCATGGTTACGACATCCCCTTCCATACCGGTTATTTCCGCCAGATTCGTCACCTTACGCGTTCCGTCGCTTAACCGCGACACTTGAACCACCAAGTCGATGGCTGAAGCAATTTGGCGTCGCACAGCGCTATCGGGAATATTCAGCCCCGACATGGCCACCATGGTTTCCAAACGGCTTAAGGCATCGCGCGGTGAGTTAGCGTGAACGGTGGTGAGGGATCCATCATGACCTGTGTTCATGGCCTGCAGCATGTCGAGTGCTTCCTCGCCTCGAACTTCGCCGACGATAATGCGGTCTGGGCGCATACGTAATGTGTTGACCAGGAGCTGCCGCTGATGGATGGCGCCCTTTCCTTCGATATTCGGAGGACGCGTTTCCAATCGCACGACGTGTGATTGATGGAGTTGCAACTCTGCAGCGTCCTCGATTGTTACGATCCGCTCACGATCAGACAAATAACTCGACAGTACGTTTAGCAGCGTCGTTTTACCTGCACCCGTGCCGCCCGAGATCAGGATATTCAGACGAGCGCGTACGCAACCCTGCATGAGTTCCAACATCGAGGCAGTGAATGCATTTCCGGCCATCAAATCTTCTGCAGTCAGAGGTTGGCGAGCGAATTTTCGGATGGAAAGACAGGGGCCATCGACGGCCAGGGGTGGAATGATGGCATTGACACGCGAACCGTCGGGAAGTCGCGCATCGACCATCGGTGATGATTCGTCAACTCGTCGACCGACGGCGGAGACAATTCGGTCGATGATGCTCACTAAATGAGCATCGTCACGAAATTGAACGGAGGTCGCTTCCAGAATGCCTTTTCGCTCCACATACACCTTGTCAAAAGTATTCACGAGAATATCGGACACCGAGGGGTCGGCCAAAAGTGACTCGAGGGGACCCAGTCCAAACACTTCGTCAAGTACTTCCTGTGAAATGCTATCCCGCTCTTGCAGGTTCATCGGAGTGGAATCAGTGACGACAATGTCCTCAAGAATAAGAGATACTTCACGCCGCACATCCTCGCGTTTCACCCCCGCCAGTCGCTCCAGATTCAACTTCTGAATGAGCTTGCGATGGATGGCGGCCTTGACCGCAGTTAAATCTGATCGGACCGAAGATGAAGGACTCGTTGGCATGCTGTATTACCTCTTAGTTGCAAAAAGGTTGCTCAGACCGCTGCGTTTCTGAGTCGGTTGCACATATTCCGTGCCGGCCAATTGGGCGGCCAAGGCGCGATATCGAGTGCTCAACACGTTGTTATGATTTTCCATCAAGGGTGTTCCTAGATTGACGGCCGTATTGGCTTTACCAAAGTCATTAGGCAGGGTGGCGAAAATTGGCTGCTTCAGTTTCTTCTCAATTGTCTTTAGAACCTCATCGTCTCCCTTATGCCAGCGATTGATCACGATGCGAATCCGCTCAGATTCAACCCCCATGCCGGTAAGAGCAACCAAGCGACGTTCCAGAGTCCACAAAGAAGGCACATTTGCCTCCGCCACCATCAAGATCATGCGCGCCCTATTCAATACCGAGCTCCATTCAGAAGAGAACTGCGTACCAAGGTCGGCCAGGACCATGTCGAAGCTAGCTTGAGCGACATTGACGATGCGCTCGATGGGTAAAATTGGGATGGCTTGCCATTCCTCCGGCAACAAAACGCCGCCCAGAATCTCTAACTTTGTCTTGTGTTGGCTAAGCAGACCGCCGAAAAAGTGGGTGTCTAGCCGATCAAGGCTCTCGACCGCGTCACGAACGCCAAAACGAGGATGAAGATCAAGCATTAGGTGAACGTTTCCGAGCGGACGCGCGAAATCGAGCAGCACCGTTCGTTTTTGAGTATGCGAGGCGAGCTGGACACCCAAATTAACCGCCACGGTTGTCGTTCCTACGCCACCCTTGGAGCCCATTAAAACGATTAGCTTTTCCGCAGATCGGCGATCTCCTGGCTGTATTTCTAGACTCAAACGGTTCAAGAGCTCTTCCAAAGCTTCAGGTTTTGCTGGTTTCGGAATAAAGTCCTGAACGCCACTCCGCATCGCATCGAGCAGCAGTTGATGATTCGGCGGGACTAGAGCAGAACAAGCAATCAAACGGATATCGGGTTTGAGCCGGCGCAGGTGGGCTCCGAGTGTGAAACAGGGCTCCGGATCTCTTGCCAGATCCAAAAGCACGATGTCTGGCATGGTTTCCCCAACATCAGGGAGCTTATCCATCGGCAACGTCCATTGCTTTACCGATCCGACTAGGCCGGTTTGTGCTAAAGCAGCCTGCAATTGGCTACTGCTGCCTGGGTCGTTACCCGCAATCGCGACAGTCAGCATGCGCGTGTTCCTCGATCATGAAAAACTTTGTCGAAATCGGAGCTCAAGTGCCAGACTCCTTATTTTGGGCTTCCCGGTTCGTGTGAGGGTCCGGTGGAGGGGGGAATAAATGGTTCAACAAAGATGGGACCCGCTGGCAGTTTGTCCGGGGGCAGGGGACGAACAATCCGCGGCGTAACAATCACTAAAAGTTCATTTTTGCTTCTGTTCAAAGACTTGCTCTGGAACAATTTGCCGATAACCGGAAGATCGCCAATACCCGGGACCTTCGAAAGGATCTCAGTGGTACGGTTATCCACTAAGCCTGCGATCGCGAAGGTCTGCCCGTCTTTCAAGTCCATCTCGGAAGATATTTTGCGGCTGGAGAGAGCCGGAATGGTGAAGCCAGAGATCGTCAGCGAATTTGAATAATCCAGTGAACTCACTTCCGGCGCCACCTTCAGATGGATGGTTCCATCGTCCTGAATGGTGGGGATGAAATTAAGCCGCACTCCAAATTCCTTAAACTGAATCGTAATAGCAGGAACTGACCCGGCCCCTGCGGACTGTACGACGGGAAAAGGGAATTCTCCGCCGGCCAGGAAACTTGCTTCCTTGCCAGAAGCAGTTAAGAGGTTTGGTTCGGCCAAGATCTGGAGTACATCATGTTGCTGGAGCGCTTGAATTGTCGCTCCTACATTGAGCTTAGGATCGTAAAGGAAAATGTTCAGGAGGCTGCTCAGTGTAAACGTTGTTTGGGGAGTCGTCGTGGTGAGGGCGGTTGTGGTTCCTGTGGTTGTAGCTGTGGTGGTCGGAACGGTGGGTCCGATGGGACCTGAAAGCACGGTTGAGCCGAACTGTCCGGTTCCGACTGCACCGACCACATTGCCACCCGGAAGGAGCAAGTTAAAACCGAGCTGAGTAATGGCAGTCCGATCCACTTCGGCAAATTTAACTTCGAGGAGAATTTCCCCGGTGGCAGCAGCGGGAACTTCCATCAAGCTCGTTACTTTCGGCGTGGCATTTTTTACGACCTCTAGGATTTTATTTGCGACCGAGGCTGAAGATATTTTTCCAGACAGCATTACGACATCTTTGGAGGTCTCAATTTGCACGGGTTCGTTTGGAAATACTTCATGAATCTTTTGGCTTAAGCTGAGAGTATCAATATCAACAGAGACTTCGAAACTTTGGCTTTGATCATTCACATCCCAAATCAAGAGTGAAACGCCTCCCGGGGCCTTTCCATTTACCAAAACCTGGTTTGGAGTAACCGCCGTAGCTTCTGCAATGGTCGTGTCGGCAATCGAAATGCGCTTAATCCTGGTCGGGGACGTTATGACTAAGGAGCGGCCTACCAGCAAATGAAGAGCCTCAGGGACCTCGGGGGCTTGCTGCGGCGCGGATCCAGGGCGCAGTGAAATCCCGGAAAGAGCCTCTTTTACCGGCTCGGTAGCAGTGATAGTTGCTTTCGGCTGTCCCCCCACAGCGCTTTGGCCCAGAGCGGCAGATGCGCACAAGATCGCTAAAGAAGCCGCCGCAGTGAGGCAACCAGTTCGTAAAAGGTTTCGGTTAAAATTATCACGCATTCGGTGCTCCCAGTTATTACTCAGCTTTTGGAAAATACTTAATCTCGCGCTTGTTTCCGGTTATGACTTCAATCTCGTACTGTTGCGCGTCCTTGTGAGGGATGATGTGTTTAACGACGGCTGGAATAACAGCGGGGACCGGGGCTGGGGATCCAAACAGGGTTGCTTGCAATACTGGCGCCGGAGCCGTCGTCTTTGAATCAATTGTATTGCGCAGTGCGAGTTGAATTTTCCCTTCCGTGCTGGCCATGGTGAGCTTACCGGCTTGGTCGGGAGTAACAAGCAATGTGATAACCGGAACGGTTTCCGGTTTTCCCTCTCGGTCCTGTACGGTCTTTTGGCCAGCAGCCAAAACTCGGATATTTTCAAGAATTGTTTCGGTTACCGCGCTTCCAGCCATTGCGCCCCCAGGCGCCGTGCCGGTTACCAGCACATCCACCATCTTTCCCGGCGTTACAAATCCGGCCACCGCGACCACATCATTTACAGCTACCGAGACGGCTCTCATACCCTGGGGAATTGTCACGGACAAGCCGGCACCCGCGTCCACGGGAGCCAGTTTGCTATCAAGAATGGCCTCGTTTTCCTGGACCGAAGTAATCAATGCCCGGTTCGTGCATTCCTGGACTTCGGTGCAGGCGCCGGATATAGGGTCATTGGCGGGCCAGGAAATCGTACGTAGCTTCGAGGCGTCTAGCAATGTCCCTAGCTCAAGTGGCTCAGCGGCGACCACGATGTGGCGGGTGGGAACCGCCGCCACCGACTGGGATGAAACTCGTTGGAACTGTCGAAAGACGAAAGCGCTGACCAGAAAGGCCAAGACCAGCGCAATGGCGAGCCCGATTAATAGTCGATTCCGATTCATGAATGTCCTCTCATTGCTTCAATACAAACCGCAGCGAAAAACCACAAACGTAATCACCGCGCCTATTGCCGCAGCCACGCCGAAAGGCAGCTTGAGAAGAGTCGGATTATCTAGAGAAATCTCCGGATGAGGTCGCACTCCGAATGCAAAGAACCCCCGCACCAGGACCACCAGGTTGCGCAGGGTTTGCTTCACGCGTTTCGTCTGGATCATCAGCACCATGGCCATTAGTCCAGATACAAACACGCTCGCAAGCAGCACAAACAAGAACATCCACGGTCCCAAGAATGCACCGACTGCTCCCATTAATTTCCAATCTCCCGCTCCGAGTGCTCGCATAAGTACCAGAGGAAGCAGAATGACTAGGGCCAGACCTACTCCCTCCAGAGACATCAAAACGCCGCGCCATCCGCTAATCGATGCGTGCAGAATAATGGCGACGAAAAGGCCCGGCACCGTCAGCCAGTTTGGAATCCGGCGAGACCGCCAATCAACCCAACCGGCATACATCGTGAAACCTAAGGTGACAGCCCAGACGATTTCTGTAGCGCTCATAAGGTTTGGATTCATCTTGTATCGTTTTTCATCGCCCGCTAATTTCCAAGAGCCCTTAATCCGGGTCGTGTTATGTATTGGTATTGAGATTCGTCGCTGCGTTGGAAAACGTGTTGCTGATCGCAGTGGCCAGACCTTGAATTCCGGCAACCGCTGCCAAAGCAAGTAACACGACCAACAACGCATATTCCGTGAGATCCTGCCCTTCTTCATCGGACCACAAGTTAAGAAATGCTTCTCTCATTCGCTATCCCTCCCGTTTGAGTTTTCGAACCTCAGCAAAGTAAGGACGGACTCTGGCCGCAGCAGTCGCACAGCACATGCAACGGCCAGCAATCCACCGTTTGAATGGCCCTTGAATAAACAGGCGTATTACGTGTTTGTGGTCAGGTTTGCCGCTGCGTTGGAGAATGTGCTGCTGATTGCCGTTGCTAAGCCCTTGATGCCGGCGACGGCCGCCAGTGCCAATAACACTACCAACAACGCGTACTCGGTAAGATCCTGGCCTTCTTCTTCCCGCCACAGTCGCACGAAAAGGTTCTTCATTTTTCTCCTCCTGAGGTGATAGGTTGAGCGGCAGGAAGCCCGCCGCCATCCGTCCTTTGATAAGCACCTGGGGAACCACTTCACTTAGGCATGTCATTTCGCTGTAACTGCCTTACATTATTTTGCTTATGTTGAGTAAACCGTCTTCGGACTCGCCCGGGAGTTTAGAAAACGTCTCCGTTAGGAGACATCTGTCAAAGGTCGTCACGATGGTTTGGTGACGCAGTAGCGCTCCGTTAGTCCCTCGAAACAAATCACTTAAAAGCACACTTTGGCCCTTATTCGGTCGACGGGGCAACGTATAAAGCTACGATGGGGAAGTCTGCGAGGCCTTGTGGCCCCACATCACAACGTTCCAGGCCATCCAACGGAAGCCCGGTATCCGCGTGAGGACGCTGTCTAACGCTCGTAACGGAGTCCACCAGCGCAGCGATCCCTCGTTCTCGCGCAGCATCCGTTTCCAATAGCGATCTTGATTAGGATGGATACGATCAATTAAGAAGTACTTCACGAAAAGGACCAGCGTGGAAATCCAAAACTCGCGGTGGCCTACGCCGCGAAAGTACTTTTTTGCTAGCCGGATGTCAGCAAGCGTCAGTGGTGCCTCGTCTACTGTCCGAACTTTTGTGGCTATTCTCCGATAGATGTTGATAAGCGGGTTGTAGGCAAGCGGGTCGTAAGAGAAAAAAATTCCACCGGGCTTAAGCGCACGGTTAATTTGCTCGAATAGCCTCGCACGGTCGTGAACGTGGTGTATGGTGTTCGCTAGATAAATGATGTCGAATTCGTCTTCTAATACTTGTAAATCCTCCCCGCCTGAAACCACACCCTGGAGTTCCACCCCGAATTTCTTCCCTAGCTCGACCGCTTTTTTAACCATCAACGGAGAAATGTCCACAGTCGTTACGTGTGCCCCGCGAAGGCCAAAATAAACCGACGATTCTCCAAGGCCGGCGCCGATGTCTAAGATTTTTTTGCCTTTAAGTCCTCCCAGTCGTTTTAATATGAACTGGTTTTCGACAGCGGTGGGGGCCTCAAAAAATTCCCGCACGAGTATCTCGTCAGCGGGGGTATCACTGGCCCAGTCGTCATGAAACTCCACCTCACGATCGTGCAGGGTGGTTACGTCCGCTTGAGATGACACGAGATCTCCCTTTGGTCGCAGTTTGCTTCAGCGCCCGGTTTGGTTTGTTCGCCGAAACCGATTCGATCCCGCACCACATAGAGAGGGCGGCGTTTAGATTCACCATAAATCCTGCCAACATATTCACCGATGATTCCGATGCAGATGAGTTGCACTCCGCCGAGAAATAAAACGGCAATCACAAGGCTAGCCCAGCCCCTCACCAACCCGATGACACCAAACAATCTTTCGATCACGGTAAGCAAAATACCGACGATGGCTAGCCCTGAAGCCAGAAATCCCACCCAGGTGGCTATCCGAAGGGGAAGAATTGAAAATGAAACGATTCCATCGGTCGCAAAACGCATCATCTTCAGTAGAGAAAACTTCGTGCTTCCAGCAGTTCGCGGAGCACGACGGTACGGAACAGCGATCTGTGAGAATCCGATCCAACTCACCATGCCTCTCACGAAGCGGTCGCGTTCCGGCATTTCTAGCAGGGCATCGACAACGCTTCGGTCTATCAGGCGAAAATCGCCTGTATCCAGGGGAATTTCGGTATCAGAAAGCTTGCTGATAAAGCGGTAAAAATACTTCGCGGTCCAAAGCTTAAAGGGTGATTCGCCGTCCCGTTCGGTACGGACGCCGTACACCACCTGATGCCCTTCCTTCCATTTCTCGACAAACTGAACAATAAGCTCCGGTGGATCTTGCAAGTCCCCGTCAATAATGACCACCGCGTCGCCGGAAGCATGTTCCACTCCGGCGGTAATTGCCATCTGGTGACCGAAATTTCGCGAAAACCGTACGACTCGGATGCGACGGTCACGGGCTTGCAGCTCCCGGAGAATACCTGGGGTGGAATCGGTGCTTCCGTCATCTATGTAAATGATTTCGAAGTCCATCGGAAGACTTTCGAGCATCGCTACGAGGCGGCGATTCGTTTGGTGAAGGATTTCTTGCTCGTTTGCGCATGGAACTACGACCGAAAGTAATTGTAGTTCGCGAGGGGAACCAGCAAGACTCAGTTGAACCGCGCCACCAAAGCGATTGAGGGTGGTTTGATCCATGTTCACTCCTTCACCAGGGGATTCTCCGGCAGTTTTTCCTGCGTTCGTCGCACAAACAGGACGCTGCGATTATCTGAGTAAACTTGTTGCCAATCCGGTAGTGCGCTCAAGACAGTCGCGAACGACTCTTCGCGATCCAAGAGGCACGAGCGTATGCCGTAGAAGCGAAGAATAGCTAGAGCCGGCGGCCGAACCAGCAGCACTTGCATGTAATCATGCAGCACTCCGCCATGCTCATAGAGTTCGCTTCGGCCGTCGATGAACACCTTGTGTTCGGGCCAGCGAGACCAAATAAGATAGCCACCAAAGCCGTAAGCGTTAAACATTGGTTCAGGCACGGAATGTTGTTTCAAGTATTCGACCGCTCCGACCGGAAATCTTTGAGCAAGTTTTTTCTCAAGATCGGCCCGTGACGGAAAATAATGGATCATCCCTACAAAGGCTACGGCGATCATTACCGCGTTGACGGCCCAAGGATCCTTTGCGCGATCGTACGGCGGGACCCACCGAGCAAGGATTGTCGCTAGCACAGGTGCAAAGAAGGGTACACAAAGAAGCACGAAACGAACGTGCAGCGTGGCCATTGCCGCGCCGAATAAGACCAAAACCAACTGCTCGAGACGCCACGATAAGAATACAGTGACTTGCACGAGAAATACTGCTACTAGCAAAACCAGAAACAGCTTGCCCACCAGCAGATTGAACGGCATCGGTTGCCATTCCAGTATGCTTGCCATGCTGACCGGCAAGGATGACGCCACATCGAACGGATAAGTGCTAAGCTGGGTGCCATACGGAGTAATCGGCAGAACGCACAAGCAAAGCAGGAACACGAAAGAAATCTGTTGGCGTTCGCCTGGCTTCCATGGCAGCGCCTGGATTGCACCAGCGCGAAACTTGAACAACCCGCTAAACCAGTACGTCGCGATAACGCCGAGTCCGATAATCCACGAGCCATGGGTATTGATCCATAGGAGGAAAAGAAGAGGCAAAAACCACAATGCCCTGTGTTTACCTTGACGAAATCTCTCAAGAGCAATAAGCGTGAGAATCAAATACAAATATCCCAACATCTGTGGGCGCACGTTGAACGATGGTATAGCGAAAACAATCAGGATAGCGCAGGCGATAAATGCAGCCTTGGAGTTCCCGGAACTTAGCGTTGCCAAGCCATATAGCGCAATCATCACAGCGGCGGCCATGAGAATCGAAATCGCCATCAGACCGCGCAGGCCTCCGATGCGGGACGCGGCGGCCAGCACAACGTCACCCCCCCACTCGTAAGATAGCCATGGCTGGCCGGCAACGGTGAAAGAATATGGGTCTGTAGTAGGCCAATGATGGGTCGAAAGAATTATTTCCCCGGTCATGGTATGCCACCAGCAATCTGGATCGACTACGAACTCTCGTCCGGTAAAAAAGACACCGGCAACAAGCAAAACACCCAACATCATCGGGAATGAGAAGATCCCAGAGAGCAAAGTTCCCAAGCTGATCTTGATGCGAGCGAATCCGAATGTCGCCGACGCGCTTGCGGGATCGGCTGCGATCGTTACGGCCTTCAAATCACTTGCCATAATTTTTCCGGATGTTTCTGGGAAAATTCCGAGGGCAGACCGACAACTCTGCCGTTCTCATCCTTCTAGGACTTGTTGAGTCGATGTCTGTGCTTATTGCTCGCATAAATCCTCGACATGCGACGTGAGTCAATTCACGTTCGGTGGCCTTGCGGCCGGTTTCTGACGTAAGTACTGAAAAGCTTCCAAAACTGCAAAAGGATTGCAAGTTTGATCGATGGTGTCTCCGATCTGCTGGATCTTCTCCGCTTGCATATGGCCAAGTAGGGTTGCGGCGCGCGAAATGTGCTTAATTTTGTCCGGGCGCAAGCCCATCACCCGAGCGCATGTAGCATCAACCGCGACTGGGTCGTCCCCGCAAATCACAGTGCCACACCGTTTCAAAGTGCCTTGAATAGGTCCATTACCTTCCATTCCTATAATTCCGTCTACAATTGCAAAGTTCGGCCTTATGGCCGCGTTAATGTCTAAGATGGCCCGATCGATGCCCGCCCAGTGAAGAATATTCTTCGGCCAGCCATAACAACCTCCCGGTACAGCGCCAAACATATTTTTCAGCGAAAGAGTGACGCCTGCCCAGTGGTGGGTCTTGAGTTTGGGCAAAGAAACCACGAAGTCTGCAGCTAGTAACGTTTTCGGAAGATAAAGTTCCCTGAGGCGAGACGCTCGTGTTCTCAAGACCGTTCGCTCTACGTCATCTATGTTCAAATCAACAAAAACGCGAGAGAGTGGACCCACGTATTCGCGAAGGTGCACAGATTCGATAATCGCCCGGGTATCGCGGTCCATGGCTGGGCCATCTGCAATTAAAACTCTTTCAGCCCCCAATCGTAGGAAGGTCTCCCGACTGGCCGCGATCAATGCAGGATGTGTGTTCATCATGCCCAGCGGGTCGCTGCCCACGAAGTTAGGTTTCAATAGCACTGTCCTTCCTCGCACGGGTAGCGCGAATTCGCTTACAGTTTCGTACAGCAGGGTCGAGAGATCGGACTGGTAGCTTGTGACACGACGGATTGCCACTCGAGAGGGCGGTCGAGAAAACGGTGGCAATAGCGGTGGCGCCGTCCTTGGCATCAGAGTCTGACACTCGAGCACTTAAGGTTCAGCCAACGCTGCTTCGAACTCAGTGAAAGCGCAACCCAGCCTGCTTCCGGAATGCTCCAAGAAATATCATCTTGAGCACGATTATGAGAGAGCGCGTGGGCTGGGGTCGCTACTTGTCTGCCGAATACATGCAAAACAATGTCGGTCAGTGCGTTGGAAGTGGGACTTGCGACAGTAACAGAATTTTTTTTCAGCCAGTTCAAGCTTTCTTCTATTTCGGATCGCGAAGAACTCTCCAGCAAGGCCAGCAGCGCAAATGCAGTAGGCGTCACCTGAGGTTCACCGGCCACTCCATAAACCATGGGATTTCCACAATTCCAGCCGCCGCCGGGGCACATGCGGTCATAGAGCATTTGTTTGGCTATTCTTATCCGGCTTTGCATTTCGATCGACAAAGCCGCTTCCGGTAAACTACGCAACACGAGTAACGCATAGCTAGTGGGCTCGACCCAACTCGCGGTACCGGGGGTCCAGCTCCAGCCGTAGTAGGAATCGCTTTGCCTGGAAATGTTTTGGTTCGTGGCGAGCCGTCGAAGCATACGCCACCAGCGACCAGAATCACCGGGCCTGTCCTCCTGCAGCCAACGCAAGCCGGCAGTAAGATTTTCAGTTTCAGTGCCACTTGCTAACAATGCCCAACACGCAAGCGATGTAACCCATGAGCCACGCAGTTGGCTGGGTGATGCTGCCCACGAGCCGTCAGCGAGTTGCGAATTCTGAAAAAACCCGATAGCTTTCGAAAGCGCATCCTGTATTTCATTGCCCTGACAATGTTCGGATAACGCGAGCGTGGCCCAGGCCGTCGGTTCCACCCGGCTATCTTTGCCTGCTAGAAACCCCCAACCGCCGTCAAGATTCTGCGACTGACGAAGATAGGGCAGACATTCCTGGTACACAAAGGCTGAAGCCGACTCGTCCTCTGGAATGCGGTTGTCGTTCAATATTCACCTTGACAGGTGCTGGACCTGATTGACTGTCCAACTTTCTCGGCAGGCGCCGTTTCTTCAAACTCTTCTTGCGGCTGCCTCAGCTGTAGCTGGTTTATAAGACGGTGCAAATAGCCCCGGGCAACTCCAAGATTCCGCGCACTCTCAGCCTTGCGCCAACCGCATTCCTGCAGCGTTCTTAATAGAAGGCGGCGCTTGAACTGGCGAACTTCATCTTCATAAGAACGGCTGAGACCTGGTTCCTCCGAGGTGCTGCGAATGCCTTTTGGCAGATGCCAAGCGTCAACTGTATTGCCCTCCGATAACACCACGCACCTCTGAATAGTGTTTTCCAATTCTCTGACGTTTCCCGGCCAACTGTACTCCTCTAGGGCGTGCAACGCGAGGTGGGAAAACCGCTTTACCTTCTTGTTAAATTGTTGCGCGGCGATCTGGAGGAAGTGTTGTGCGAGCACCGGGATATCATCACGCCGCTCCCGCAACGGGGGAAGATGCATCTGAACAACATTCAAACGGTAGTAAAGGTCTTCGCGAAATGTGCCTTGCTGCACCATAGCGCCAAGCTCTTTATTGGTCGCGCAAATTAGCCGGATGTTAACATTCGTGGCCGCAGTGGTTCCTAACCGCTCGAATTTCCTTTCTTGAAGCACACGCAGAAATTTCGGTTGCAATCCCAGGCTCAGGTCCCCAATTTCATCCAGAAAAAGGGTTCCCTGGTCGGCCGCTTCGAGCCTTCCCCTACGGCTCATAAGCGCCCCTGTGAACGCTCCTTTCTCGTGCCCGAACAGTTCATCCTCCACGAGAGTTTCTGGGAGATTAGCGCAAGAGAAAGCAACTAGCGGCCGTGAAGCGCGTCCGCTCAACTGATGGATGGCTCGTGCCAAAAGTTCTTTGCCCGTTCCGGTTTCGCCCGTAATAAGGACATTGACATCGCATGGACCAATTTTCTGGGCCAGAGCAAAAAGTTCTTGCATAGGGGCCGAAGTTCCGATCAAGTCGAAAAGCTTTCCGGCTGCGCGTGCGCTCGCCCGAAGCCTTTCTAGTTCGCGTTCCGATCCCCGCATTTTATGCGCCCGCTGCAAGATAAGCCGGAGTTCAACGATGTTCGGCGGGTTCGGAATGGTGTCGTACGCCCCGCACGCAAGAATTTGCATGCTGAGAGGGCGATCGTCTTCATGGCATAGCGCTATCACCGGTGGACGGTTGGCGGATCGGTGTATTTCCTCGATCAGAGAAAATCCGCGGTCCGAAAGGGCTGGCCCCGTCCGAAAATCAAGAAGCACGACATCGCAGCGGTCCTTCCAGTCACCCCACCGGTTCAATTCAAAATTGCCGACATGTTGAGCCCTGAAACCTTCTCCCAGCGCGCGTCCCATTGCCTCAGCTAAACCAGAATCCGCACCCATCAGACACAACCGTATCGGGTCGAAAGACATATTCCTCCTACAGTGAATCCTGTAGATTCGATTTATCGCGCACTTCTTGCATTCAATTTCGACTCGCTTCAGTAATAAAAAGGAAACTAAGACACGATCAAAGGACCAGCTTCCAGGAGATTCGGGCCCGAATTCTGTTTAAATTACTGGCACGTCTACTTCCAAAGACACATGTCACCCTTCGTTAACTGATTTTGGCTAGCAATCTGTGAAATCAATGTCTTGGAAGATCGTATTGCACGTACTGGTAATACCAGAGTCGGCGCACGAGAGAGTGCTGGGGGGAAAGTAATGACCCATTTACTCCAAATAGTTAGAACTTCCTGAGTTGTACGGCATCATGTTTTCGAAAAGCGGGGGGATTTATATTCTTCGGACTAATGTATTTCGGATGGCGCCGACTGGATACCTACCAAAATATCAACGGCAACCGGTTTTCCATCTCTAATCGCGGGCATAAATTTCCATCGACTCAGCGCAACGCGCGCGGCCTCGTCCATTTCAGGGACTAGGCCGCGATACACTTGAACATCACTGACCACTCCGTCCTCGCCTATGACGGCCTTGAGAACAATAAGCTTTCGTCTTTTACCTTCTGGAACAGGCAATCTAAGGAAGTCAAATTTCTCTGTCGGTTGAGGCGGTAACAGCGCTTTTTCCATGTGAATGACAGTCGCGCGAACATCTGCGGAGGCAGAGTTTTGGATTTCAGCGCCGTGTGGACAATACTCGAGGTTCCAGCTTTTGCCGGGCATTTTCACAAAAATGGTGTAAATCTTGCCGCAGGTCAAAGCGTTATATTCCGCCAGACCTCCACCACCGATTGGACCGCTCGACACAACGGTTTCATTTCTGCGTATGAGAGGTGCAGCGACCGGAACAATCATTTCTTCAGTAGTGAGTGCTCGATTGTTGAGTGTTCCGTCACCATTCGTGAACTCTCCGCCACCAGAAACGCTTACAGGAAGTGAGTCTGTCGCATTTCCTCCTCCGCCACCTGACGTGCCGCGTCCAATACCGACGCTTCCATCGCCTCCAGTGCCTTCCTTTCCGCTTCCACCTCCACCGACTGTTCCATTCGGACTTCCGCCTGGCGAGCCGGGTTGCCCGCCGGCGGGTGATACTGAGAAATCACCCCAACGATTACCCGGAGGCAGCACCACCCTGGAGTCCGAGCCCGGGTCTAAACCAATCGCCAAGAGGTCGTTGCTATCACCGCCGCTAGGAATGCTCGACACGTCAGGAGCTCCCGATGCTTGCGCTTGGCCATGTCCACTGCCTGATCGGATAGGAGTTGCGTATGTGCCCGCGGGGATCAGCAATTTGGGCTGAGCGACAGTGGGCATAATATTCGTGGCAAGTGAGGCTTGTGCACTCTGCTCGAGCGGCGCAGATTCCGTAGCATATTGCTTGTTAGCTCTAGTCGGCTTTGCGTTGGAAGGATTAAATTTGATAGCAGGTTTAGGAATATTCGGGTTCCCCAACAATATAATGGGTAGTTTGATTTCTGTTTGAATGCGAATATTTGGAGGAGAGGAACGTTGCCAGATTGTTTGGCGAGTGTTGTCAGGGCGTACTGGTTTCGAAACGGCGAAAAGATTTTTGAGTTTTGCCGTGCTTCCCAAAATCGGTTCCGCGAATTTAGGACCTTCTCCAGGATGCGGCCCGCCGGGCCCGGCTGGAGCGAGACGAGGCGTGGATTTCGATATATATCGAACCGGAAGGGGATAATAGATTCGCTCTGAAACCGCGTTCGTCGAGCGTGGCGATTCGCTAGGCAAAGCGTAGTGCAAATAGATCAAAAAAAGAATGCAGGTCCCGTGTAGCAGCATGGATAGAGTCAAAGACCGGCCGGGTATGCCCGCCGCAGCAAACGGACGGAATAAGCGCGCGGTGTCTTTGCCAGGGAGCATTTTAAACCGGGCCAGCACAATCTTCAGGGAGCTCCAGAAGTTCACGGGAAATGAAGTGCGCACGATCAAAAAGACAGGAACGGGAGTCTCGATCTTACGATCCGAGAGAATCTGCCGAGAAGCGTGCGACCGTGCACCAAACAACTTGAGACCGGAGTCTTTCCGCTGAGTCATTAAGGCGGATTTGCCTGGCACTGCGCTCTTCGAACTCAATGAAAATCCTGTCCTACCAAGATGCGATGACACTCCGCCCCGGCTTCGGCAAAGCACCTGTGATACCAATGCCGTAATTCGTGGCGTAACCTTGAGCGCAAAGGTTGGAATCTGGACTAACTGTCACTGTTTGGAGACAGCAGAACTTTTCAGTGAGCTGTTTTGGTACCCACTTATGAGCTCGAGCGCCGTGGGCCGGTACAGTTCTCCGGTAAGGCCTATCGCTCGACCGAGCCCCGCTGTGAGAAACAGCCCTTCGCTTTGGTATTACTTATGCTCTACAAGTGAAGGCTAATCCGTGTGTCTAAGGCCTGACAGAAGCGTCAATGTGGTTACCTTTGCCGGCTGGAATTAAACATGAATGAACTGGGATCACTTAGAAGTGCATTAGCCCCATTCACGTGGATTGTCTTGTTGTCTGTGGGATTGTTGGTTCCCCGGCCCGCGAACGCGCAAGCGGCGGCGGCTGCCGCCACTGCTTCGGCTCCGCCCACGACGCCAACCGTGTCCACGAATGTAGGTGCGACCGAAACGAAAAAGCCGGGCTCAGTTGCTCTAGCTACTCCTGTAGCCGAAACCGGATCTCCGCACTTGGTGGCACACAATGGCCCTCCGGCAGAGGAAGTAAATCGTAAGCTGCTCGAAGAAAAGGCCGGGCTCGATGCGGCGAAACTCATGTTGCGATCTTCGCCATCCGGCGCACAGATTTTTATCAATAGTGCGTTTGTCGGACATACGCCGCTGTTACTGATGGTCGCTCCTGGAAAATATACGATCGAAATGCGGGGTCAGCGGGACGATACCGCCAAACGTACACTGGGACTAATGGAAAATGAGACACAGGAAATTACTTTAGATCTGGCGACGCATTACCCGGCAAAAATCTCGACGCGATAAGTTACTTCAACTTGGGTGACAACATGGACCATAAAAGCACGGGAATTGAATACGATCGTGAATTATTTGTTCCATCGGGCCAGCAAGCGAAGAATGGCGGCCCGAGCGTGACAGGCGTTCTTTTGCTCGTGCTTGGGATCGTATTGATAGGCGGGTTAGGATTTATTGGGTACAGAATTGTGTCGCAAGGAAGTGCCGGATCTACCGCGGCGGACTCGCGCGCCCTCGTTCAAGTTCAGCAGAGCCTTAGTCAAATCAACGATCGTCTCGATCATTTGGAGCAAGAAAACCATCGGTTGGCTATGGCTCAATCGTTGTCGAATTCGAAAAAACTCGCGGCTGTCGAAGCTCCGCCGACGGTTCCGAGTGTGCCGGGTCGAATCGTATACCGCGTAAGTCCTACAATTCCACAGGCTGGAGCGTCAACGGATCCAGCAACCGCCCAGAAATTGACGGCTCTCCAGAAAGATCTGGGAACCACCCAAAGCGAGACCAATGCTAACCGTGAAGCATGGCAGGCCACCACTGACCGGCTGGCGGACGTCGCAGGACGGGTGGGAGCTCAGCACGGGGAAATTCTTCGCGGTCAGGATGAACTAAATCAACTGCTCGCACAGACCGAACGCTCCGCTCTTCCTTTTGAACTTCGCCGCGGTTCCTCTCCGCAGCAATTGGGCCCAGTTACTGTGGCGCTAAAATCCACAAATGCAAAAACACAACGCTACACTGTGTGCGTGTACGTGCAGCGTTCTTGTGTTGAACTGAAAGACCGCACGCCTTATGAGGTCGTGCAGGTGGCTCTATCCCGCGATGCTCCCCCGCTGCAAGTCATAGCTACAAAAGTAACTAAAGACTTAATTACCGGTTATTTGGAAGTCCCCCGGGATGCACAGTAGTAGGCTTTGCACTGGCAAGGAAGTAGCTTTTGCAGGCGGTCTCAATTGTGCTCTGTGAGATTTGGACTTCGCCCCCCAAAAAGGCGGCGTTCCACAAAATTTGATTGATGATATCGCGCACGTAGCAATGCGAGAGAGGCTTCTTCACTTCGTGCTGCAGATAAAAGGCGAGATGTTGGGCCATAGACCGATCGAAAGGCAAAGATCGTGCCGCGCATTCCATCTGAAAAATCGCCGTGAACTGTTCCGGCGTCGCATAGTCCACATTAATTTTGTTGGGGATTCGACGTAAGAAGGCTTCATCCGCCAAGTCCGCGGGATCCAGATTCGTGGCGAAGACGACGAAAGCGTCGAAAGGCACCTCAATTTTTTTCCCGCCCGAAAGAGTAAGAAAGTCATATCCCAGCTCGAGCGGGGTCATCCATCTGTTTAAGAGTACTTGCGGAGCGAATCGCTGGCGCCCAAAATCATCCACAACGAATACGCCATTGTTCGCTTTCATTTGCAGCGGCGCGGTGTAATATCGGCTGACGGCGTTGTATTGCAGATCCAATTCTTCAGGCGAAAGCTCGCCCCCCGCTAACACTTTCGGCATGCGGCAAAGTACCCAGCGCTGGTCATTTTCTTCCGCGAAGGTTACTTCGACCTGCTGATGCACGCTGGAGTCATAAACTGTAATGATATGACTATCCACCTCGATCGCGTGGGGAATCCAAACCGCGTCTTCGTAAACGCCCGCAATGCAATTTGCTATGCTGGTTTTACCGGTTCCCGGGGGGCCGTACAAGAACATCGACCTGCTGGACACCATGGCCGTCCCCAACCGAATAAACAGATCCGCACTGAGTACGAGCGATGCGAACGCCTGAACCAAATCCGCGGCACGTACGACCGTTTTCGCCTTACTTTGTTCGCGTACACGAGCGCCATATTGCTCCAAGGATATGGGAGCCGCTCCGGCATAGGAGTTCAAGGCCAAAAGCTCCATCGCCCGAGCTTTACCCTGTGAACTGGGAATGATGCGATACGTGCCCAGCTCCATTCCCTTAACTTCGCAAAGTTGCTCGCGTCGAAGGGATTGAAAAATAGCTTCTATCACCGAGTGCTGGAGGCCCATGATCCTGGACAGATCGACCAAAGACATTTCACCGCGAAGGCCGAGAATTTTAATGGCCAACTGCTCGAGCAGGCTCTTGCTGATCCCTGTCTCGCTGATCGTATTGGGAGCCGTTATAGCAAGAGGTTTTTTAGGAGTCCGAACGGTCGAAGCTGCTTCCATATTTAGACCTCCCTCCGAGATAACCATCCAGCCCAGTCGGCGCGTTAATCTATTTTAGACGATGGCAATCTAAATGCTACAACAATGGAGGATTTGCCCTGTTTCGGAACAATCTAGGTGGATTTCTCAAACGAGGTAGTAAAGCCATGAGATGTAAAACGGCTGTTATTCTTGTTTTGTTTATTACGTTGTATGAGCCTCTTTTCGCACAGCCGAAAAGCAATCCGCACCCGCCGTCAACCGGCGTGCGGTATGATCAGAATAAGCCGCGCTTCCACCCGAAGACTCGACACGAATCTAGCCATCACACGAACAAACATCACGGCAAACATAAAACGCACAAGCACTAATGGGGACGCTTACAGAGATCGGACGAGGTAATTACTCCCGCACTGATCTTCAAAAATATTGGGACAGCAACTGCGATCCGGTGATAATCGGATTCAGGAGAATTAAGCAATGCGGATAGGATTCGTCTTGGCTGTGCTCCTCTCGCTTAGGCCCGCCACTATTGCGGAGGTGAAAGTTCAAGACCATGTTCTCGGCGAATCCGCCAAACAATTTTTCTCCGAAGGTCATGAAGGAGACGCCCTCAGAGCTTGCGCATCGGGAGACTTCAAGAGCGTTAACCAACCTAACAAGAAAGCGGGGAAAGAGTATTGCACCAAGTTATCCGACAGCCGTCAAAGCCTAACTGTCAACGGAAACGGCAAATATAAGGCTGACGCTAGCGGCGACTCCAACAAAACTATCACTTATATTTTTCTAGCCGGCAAATTTGTAGCTGCTGAAATTACCTTCATCTCTCCAGACCCGACGAACAGCTACCATGGGAAGGCGTTTGACGAAATCATCGCGGGATTGAGAGGCGCTTATGGCCCGCCCGCGAGTGAGACTACGGTCTCCCTCCAAAGCACATACGGCGCACCGTATCAAGCGCGCCGCGAACTTTGGCTGGGCGACGACTACGCAATTGAAGCCGCGGAGCAGCCCACGCAGTCGGGCGCAACCGGCTGGACCTCCGTAAACGTATCAACGCGGGAACTATACGATAAGCTCAAGGCCAACGGTGGCCCGAAGCCTGCGAATCCATTAGATAAATAGATAGGATCCCCCTGCGAACTTGAGGATTCTACGGTTGCTTGCAGCTCTCATGGACTACGTCCAGTTTCGCGACGAGCAAATGATTCTGCGGTGAGGTGTCGTTGCTATTTTTCGGCTCACTCGGGATCGTGCCTGTTACGGTGACTATTTGACCCACATGCGGACTGAGTGAAACAGCTTTGCTGCGAAGATCCCATGTTTTACCGTCTTCGTCTGTAAGCAAGTAGGCTTTCTCAGTCGCGCCCTTCCGAAGACATCCAGTCGCAATTTGCTGTGACGTATCCTTATTGTCTTGCCCGACTGAAATTCCGGGAACCGCCATTATGGCAATGAAAAGTATTCTGATTGCTAGCTTCCGACCCATATCCTCCTCCATGAGGTTCACGAGTACCATACTACTAGCCGTTATGAAACCGAAGCGTGCTGTTCGCGATTGAACCTTCGCGGGACATCTCCTTTCTGCGCGACATTGTGGAAGCCTTCGTATAGATGATGGTCCCCGCACGTATCGTGGCTTTTTCTATCATGAGTGACCCAGATCGATATAAGAGACGATGCATGAAAATAGGGACGTTACCTGAACTGATTGGCGCGCGCAACTCACCGCTAGCCGGCACGGACGAATTGGGTAAGCGATCTGCTTATGTTAAAATTGAATTGAAAAATATTTATGTGCAGATCTAGAAATTATTCGCGGAGTCTGTGGGTCGTGGGCGCAACGCTGCTTCTGATTGCGTCGAGCAGCGCGCATGCCCAATCGCGCCTAGTGTCTCCTCATGAGCCCTATTCTCCGGGGCGCCAGGATCATCGCCTGCTTCTTTACAACACGCACACCGCTGAGCGCATTGATATTGTTTACCGCCGCGGTGATCAGTACATTTCGGGCGCGCTCGCCAAGCTTGATTTTTTCCTTCGCGATCATCGGACGGGCGACGTGCGCCATTTCGATCCGCGCCTGTACGATATTCTGTCCGATCTAACATTTTCAATAGGACATCCCGACGGCGAGATCGACATCGTGTGCGGCTACCGCACTCCGTCGACGAATGAATCCCTTCGCGCGCACACCACCGGAGTGGCCAAGAACAGCCTTCACATTCAAGCGGAAGCGATCGACCTGCGCATGCCCGGCGTCGATACGCTCAAACTGCGCCGGGCGGCTCTCGCTCTGCGGCGCGGCGGCGTGGGTTACTATCCTCATTCCGACTTCATCCACGTCGACACCGGCCGTGTCCGTCAGTGGTGTTTCGATTGTCCCGCCAGCTTGACGACCGGCGACTAACCCGGATACGGGTAGCCCTTGTCGAGTACTTCTTCCAGAGAGGCGTCGTGCCCGTAGATGTCGTCGTAAAAGTGAACGGTTCCGTCCTCCGTGACGATCACCGTGCCGTAAACGATTAAAACCGGAATCCGATGCGCAAGGTTTACCTGCTGCGTCGCGCTCCCATTCATCGTTGCACGGACCCGATCCATGTCCCAGCCCGGATTATCGCGCAGCACCCAGACGGCCAGATCCGCGGGCTTTCCCAGTCGAATACAACCATGACTGAAATCCCTCCGGGACTTCGAGAAGAATTCCTGCGCGGGAGTATCGTGCATGTAC
>Ga0302325_10004134_pt1 | contig 33676 bp, 28 predicted proteins | sample Palsa_T0_2_FD_201948 | JGI IMG/M metagenome (GOLD analysis project Ga0302325, IMG submission 201948) | Peat permafrost microbial communities from Stordalen Mire near Abisko, Sweden - Palsa_T0_2 | ecosystem: Environmental > Terrestrial > Soil > Palsa > Peat permafrost | place: Sweden: Abisko... | reverse complement strand
TAGCCTCACGTAGATGGTTCATGGCAAGATCTGGAAAACCGGCGGCGATCTCGGACATGGCACGTCGCTGCAGGGCGCCGGCGTGACGTTCGGCTAGCCCCAACGCGGCGGTGATCTCTTCGTTCTCCCGCGATACGGAGGCGGAGTTGTTAGCAAGGTCCGTGCGTTCCGCCAAGAAGCTGAGATCCACGTAAAACTGTTGAGCCCGGATGAGCGGGTAATTTCCACCCCAATACATTGCAAGGCCGTGAGCATCCTCCCGCCAAGCCTGACCGACGTTTCCAATACGCCGGAAGCGGTCAGCGGTGAACCCCAGGGCGCGCAACCGCAGCACCGGGTAGTCAGACCTTACCGCAGCTCCCAGCGCGTCTATATAGTTCGCAGCCGAGCGCTCGAAATCACCGGAGCGTTCCCGGCAAACCCCGGACTCCATGAGTGCACCGGCGATGAGCCACGGATAGGGCTGCAGGACCGCGGACTGCGAGAGTGCTTCAGAAGCGGCGGCACAGGCGCCGTATAACCCGCGCAACTGAAGGGAATGCACGTATTCAAATTCGGCGTGCAACGTTCCGGCTTCACTCGCCGCCGCCCGGAACAGCCGCACGGCGATCTGCGCATCCGAACTTGCGTGAGCGACGTCACCGGCATAGTTCGCCTGTGACGCGCGCCCCAGCGCGGCGAAGGCTTCCGCCGCCTCTGGTGAGTGCGGAGTCCTTAGCGCATCGCGCAGCCAGGAATCGCGGTGCCGGTTCACAAAGGCGTCCGCCATTTTTCGCAGAGCGTCCCCCGCGGCGGCGTCCGCTCCCGCAGCATAATACCGCGGCAACAAGCGCGTCACGGCAACGTTGAGATACTCTTCGTCCGGAGCTTTCAGCTCGCCCGAGGCAACGCCGCTCAGCAGTTCCGCGATCAGTTTGCCGGGGGTTGTAGCGGCGGCGTAGGCCCGCTGCCGCTCAAGTTTTTTTTTACTTCGTCCCGGTGGTGGCGAGCCTCCTGGGCCCAACCGCTCTTTGCATCGACCCGGAGGTACGCTTCCCAATCATCCAGCGCTTCGTTGTAGTCGAACATGCTTTGGGCCGCCAGAGCGCGGTTGAAAAGCAACACGGGATCGTTCCCCTTCAGCCGCACCCCTTCCGAGAACCGCTCGAATGCCTCTGCGCGCACCTGGGCATCGTCGAGCTTTTCCGCCCTCTGGAAGAGAGCCATACCCCAGTCCAGCAGGATAGACGCGTCGGCGGGGCGCAGGGCGTGCGCGCGCTCCAACTCGGTGATGGAAGCGTCTTCTTTGCCTTCCAGCAGATCGGCCCGGCCCTCCAGTTGCAGCCATTTGGGATCGTCCGGGCGGGAATCGAGAGCGCGCTTGATATTGGATATCGCGTCCGTCAGTTCTACAGGCTCATTGAAGCTCGATCCCGCCACGCTTCTTTGTGTGCGCCCGCGGCCCCAGGCTGCGCCTGGCATGCGCATTTCCATGGGACGGTCCTTCGTGTATGCCTCGGCGAGCAGCCGCTCGGTGTGCGCGGCGCTCTGCGACCATTGCGGATAGCCGATCGCAACTGCCACTGCCGCGGCCGCCAATCCCCATGCCGGCTGCCACCGCCAAATCCAAAACCGCGATGCGTCGCCACTCCGCTCGCGCCTGGTGACGATGCGATCGGCGAACTCCCGCCGGTGAAGCGGATCGGCCAACCGCGCCTTGCCTGCCAATTCCTCTTCCTCACCGGTGGGAGGATCGGTCAGATCCTGCGCGGCCTCCCGCAACACCGTGCCGCACCAGTCGCATTCGGCGGCGTGCGTCAGCAGCTTGTCGGCTTCCTTGGGTTCCAACTGACCGGGCAGCAGCAACCGCAACCTGTCCTCATCGGGACACTTCCGCGTCTTTTGCGGCCTCCGATGTGCCTGCGCGCCGGCCTGCAGCCGCTCGATTAGGTCTCCGCCACTCATATCCCCAATTTTCATACTCATCCTAACAAACGACTCCGCCGCGCTATTGCCTTTCCCCATTCTCAAAGGCATTGCGAATTAACTGATTTAAACGCACGATTACACTCTCTACACCCTTAATAGTCAGGTTGAGACTGGAGATCGCGGCAATCTCTTTCGCCGACATCCCCTGCCGGTAGTACAGCCAGAAGATCTGGCGGTCTCTCGCGCCGATGGGCGGCTTCTTGAGCAAATCGTCGATGTCGCGAAGCAGCAGCCGCCATTCCGTTTCGTCCGGCCCAGCCACATTATCCGGTAAAGGGCAGGGATCCGGATGCTTGCCTAACTTCGATTTGAAATGATCGTGTACCACATTTGCCGCAATCACCCTTAGATAGCCGAATACCGCGCCTGGATACCGGGGCTCGAATTCGCGCAGTACTTTTGCCCGGTTCGCGCTGAATTTAAGGTAAACCTCCTGCGCCAGATCGTCACTCAAGCCGGCGCGATCGAATCCATACCGCCGGATGGTGCGCACAACGGTGGCCACGATCAGGGGATTGAACCGGCGCAGGAATCTGTCCCAGGCTTGGCTCTGGCGCAGGTCGGCACACTCGCGCAGCAGTTCTTCCGGCGACTCTTCCGCGGCAGTCGGATCGCAGGGAGATTCCAACGCTTCAAGGGCGAGTCCGGCTTGATCTTCGCCGCCAGTTTCCAATCTAGACATGTGCGCTTACCTAGAACAACGACGCGGCCGGGTTATTCCCTTTTTCCAGGGTCGAAGTTTTCCTGAATGAGCCCCTTCAGGCGTAATAAAACGCTCTCCACGCCCTTGACGGTCAGCCCTATGCTGGCTAGTGCGGCGATCTCCTTGGCCGTCATCCCTTGCCCGTAGTGCAGCCAGAAAATCTGGCAATCCCTGGCGGTGGCATGTTTCCGAAGCAGATCGCCGAGTTCTGTCTTCCGCGCCAGCCATTCCGTCTTGTCGGGCGCAGCCACATCGGGCGGGTCCACAGGGAGTTCCTGCAAACGATGAAAGTCTTTTTTCTTGCAGCAGTCATGCGTCACTCGTACGGCGATGACCTGCAAGTAACAGCATGCCGATCCCGGATGCCGGGGCACGAACTCGCGCAACGCCTTGGCCTCGCGTGCGGCAAGTTTCAGATAGGTTTCCTGTACCAAATCGTCGCACAGGCCGCGTTGAAACTGCGCATACCGGCGACCGGTGCGCAGTACGGCTGCGAATATTGCGGCGTGGAAGCGGCGGATGAACTCGTCCCATGCGGCGGCGTCCCGTAGGTCCGCGCATACGCCCAGCAACTCTTCCCCAGTCAAGTCGCTATAGTCGTGTGCCAGTGCAGGAGATCTTAGCACGTCCGGAATGCTGGACACAAATGCCTCCGATAATGTCCCCACCGCTGCTTACGAAGGGAATTCGCAGAAGGTTTCGATTTGTTACGTGAAATCGGCGGGAAGATAGCGCAGGAGGCGCGCGACTGCCCACCGCGTGACACTCAGTCTTCGGAATTTGAGCAGTCGGTCAGTTTGCCTGTGAGGCACCGTTGAAACCTGCAGCTAGGAGGCCAGAGCCGGCTAAAAGACGGCTGCGGCCAAGATTGGCCGCCCTCCAATTGGGTTCCCCACGAAGGGAAGTCGCCGCCGCTTTCGATTTATTACTTGAAACCCGCCGAAAGGATGCACAGGCGGCGCGGCGATACTTGGCCACGCCTGACTAGCTATCCATCGAGCGAAGGAGCATTTCGTCATGAATTTGGATGTAAGGTGTGGTGTGCCCCGCGGGGATGCTGCCGCGCAGCCGCAAGGGATCGCCATGAACTTCGACGCCGGCTTCTTAGCCAGATTGAAACAGCGCGATCCGGACACCTGCACGTTTCTGGTATCCTCCCTTACGCCCGTGCTCGAAGCCAGGCTGCGTTACAAGCTTCGAGACCACGGCGCCATCGAAGACATTCGCAACGAAACCTTCTGCAGAGTATTGGGCCTGGTGGACGGCGGGCGCGTCCGCCAACCCGAGCAGTTCGGCTCGTTCGTGCGCGGCGTGTGCGACCGGGTGGCCCAGGAATCCGGCCGCAAGACCCACGCAACCGAGGCCTTGCCGGGCATGGAACCGCCCGACTGCCAGCCGCATCTCGATACCATTCTGGTGGACAAAGAGCGGAAAGCGCGGCTGTGGCGTGCAGTGATGAAGTTGTCCGAAGAGGACCGCAAACTCGTCGTCGAGATGCATTGCGAAGAGCGCGACCGGCGTGAGATGGCACGCGAACGCGGCATCAGCCCAACCGGCCTGAACGTCCGCCTATGCCGCGCGCTGAAGCGTCTTCGGATGCAGATCCTGCAGCCGGAGCCGGTCCTACGACCCGCCTGCCGGCCCCGTGGCGCACGCACTCATGCGTGCCGCGTCCCCAGGCGCCTCGCAGATGGGGACGCCTTCTCCGCTACCATGGCAGCATGAGTGTCCGCAGTGGGCGCTGAACCCGCGCCCGATATCTCGGTGGCCGTCGTCAATTGGAACCGGCGCGACTACCTGCGCGCCTGCCTGGCATCCCTGGCCGCCCAGCGCGGCGCCAACTTCGAAGTCATCGTAGTGGATAACGGATCGAGCGACGGCTCGGCCGAAATGGCGGGCTCGGAATTCGGGGTACGCGTAATTGCCAACGCGGCCAACCTGGGCTTCTGCGCCGCCAACAACCAGGCCTTCGCCGCCGCGCGCGGGCAGTTCGTCGCACTGCTAAACAACGATGCGGAGGCTGCGCCGGATTTTCTCGCCAATCTGCGGCGCGCCTTTGATGCGGCGCCGGAAGTCGGCATGGCCGCCGCGAAGGCGCTGGTCTGGGACGATCCCCGCCGCATCGATAAGGTCGGGCACCTGATCTATCCCGATGGCCAGAACCGCGGCCGCGGCACCGGCGAGACCGATCATGCCAAAGATGGCCAATACAACCGGGTCGAAGAGTGTTTGTGGCCGGATGGCTGCGCCGCCATGTACCGCAAAGCCATGCTGGATGCGATCGGCGGATTCGACGAAGACTTTTTCATGTTCGGCGATGACGCGGAACTCGGACTGCGCGCGCGTATCGCGGGTTGGCGATGCCTCTACATGCCCGCCGCGGTGGTGCGGCATCGTCGCGGCGCCAGCCTGAATGCGGGTTCCACCAAACGCATCTTCCTGATCGAGCGCAACCGCGTGCTGCTGGCCGCGAAACTGTTCCCCTGGAGCCTGTTGCTGCTGAACCCTTATTACTTCGCAGTGCGCCTGGCCAGCGGGTTGCTGGCGGCGGCCGGCGACCGAGGTGAGATGGCGCGCTTCCCGGGCCTAATCAATAAACTGCGGCTGGCATGGACCATTCTGCGCGCGGATCTGGCGGCTCTGCGCCTGCTGCCGCGCATGCTACGCAAACGCCGCGAGGTGCGCCGCATCGCCAAACTGACACCCGCGGAAATCCGCCGGTTGATTTTGGGGAACCGGATTGCGGTACGCGCATTAGTGGAGAAATCGAATTAGCGATGAATTAGCCATGCGTCGGCACGAGTGCCGACGCGGCACGCACGAGTGCGTGCGCCACGTCACTGGATAACCTCACGCCCCACGGCCGTGTTCAACTGGCTGGCAGCGCTCAAATACGACCCAACCAAATTGATGTAGGCCACCTGCGTGGCACGGTAATCGCGTTGCGCGTCCAGGTAGTCCAGCAGCGCCGCCTGGCCGTGCTGATACGCAAACGACATGGCGTCCCGAATCCGCGTGGCCGTCTCCAGATAACCGTCCGCGCCCTTATAGGGCAGCAAAAGATTCACCGAGCTGACTACCGTGAAATAGGCTGAATCCACGTCGCTGAATACCTGCGCCTCGGCGGCGTCCTTTTGCCGTCGCGCGTGCGAGATGTCAATTTCCGTGCGCTCCTTTTCCCCTTGGTTCTTGTCGAAGATGCGCAGCGGAATGTTTACGCTGAATCCTATGTAAATCGTGATGGGAGGGTTGCGTCCCAGATCCACGCCGAAGGTTGGATCCGTAGAGCCATTCGACACCGCGAGTTTGTGGTCGGTCTCGGCCTTGTCGACGGTCTCTACCGCAGCCTTCAGATCCGGCCTGGCCGCTAGCGCCACGGAGTGAAAATCGTCGAGCGGCATGGTCCGCTCCTGGAATTCGAACGGCCCCGCCACGTCGAATCGATCCACCGGCGTGCGGTCGTCGAGCAGCATCAGCAGCGTGATCTTCGCGGTTCTGGCGTTGACCAGCGCGGTCTGATAGTCGGATTCGTACTGCGCGCGCTGCAGCACCAGGCGGTCCAGGTCCACGCGCGCGATATCGCCGGATTTGAAGCGCACGCGGCTGATGGACAACTCTTTGTTGAAGTAATCCAGGTTCTCCTGGGCACTCGCCAGCAAAGTCTTGGCCTGCAGCGTTAGCACGAAGGCGTTGCGCAGATTGAAAAGCAGTGTGCGTTCCAGATCCAGTTGCTGCGATTCCGCGATGGAGGTGCCCTTCTGCGCGCTTTCCAGGCGGAGTTCGCGCTTGTGCTGCCGTTCGTGCAGATAGTCGAACGCCACCAGCGGGAAGACGTAGGCAAACGGACGATAGGGATTGCCGTTGAAGGGCTGCAACTGATCGAGGCTCGCGGTGAAATTCGGGTTCGGCCGCAGATACGCGGTGATCTCGTCCGCCTTGGATTCCTGGATGTTCAGTTGGCCCGCGCGCAGGTTGGGGTTGTCCGCTTCGAACTTGTCTTTCACCTGCTGCCACGTCAGCGTGGTTTGGGCATGGCACAGGCACCCGCCTACGAATACCCCGATTTGTAAACGCCAGATCAATCGCTGCATTTTTGCTCCATCAAATCCAATAGTGTCGGCACGAGTGCCGACACGGCACGCAAGAGTGCGTGCGCCACAGGCTTTGGTCCATCAAACCTGCAAAGTATCGCCGTCCCGCGCCGCCAGCGCGTAGAGCACCGGTGAGAGGAAAATCGACAGGAAAAGCCGGGAGGCCAGGCCCGCTACGATCACGATGGCAAACGGCTTCTGCGAATCGCTGCCGATGCCCGTGGACATGGCCGCCGGCAACAAGCCGAAACAGGCTACCAGCGCCGTCATCATGATGGGGCGCAGCCGCAGCAGCGAGGCTTCCAGTGTCGCCGTCGGAATGTCTTTTCCTTCCAGGCGCAACTTGTTGATGAACGAATAAAGAATCACGCTGGTCTGCACCGCGACACCCATCAGGGCCACGAAACCCAACATCGACGACACGCTGAAATTGGTATGTGTAATGCGCAGCGCCAGCAATCCGCCAACCGGCTCGGTCACCAGCACGCTGAAGAAAATGATCAGCGGGAATTTCAAGTTTCCGTATAGCGCGAACAGAATCAGGAGAATCAACAGGACGGTCAAGGGCCCAATGATCTTCATCTGCTGCAGTGACGCCAGGTACTCCTTATATTCTCCGCCCCAATCGAATTGGTAGCCGATCGGAAGCTTCACCGCCGCGGCGACTTTCTTGCGGGCTTCACCGACGGCGCTGGCCAGGTCGCGGCCCTCCACGCTGAACTGAACTCCGATGAAGCGCGAATTCGACTCGCGATAAATAAAGGATGCGCCGCTTTCCACCTTGATCTCGCAGAATTGGCTGAGTGGCAGATATTGGCCGTCGGGCGTAGCGATCAGCAGGCTCTTGATGGCGTTCTCATCGCTGCGGTATGGCTCCTGCATGCGCACCACCAAGTCGAACTGGCGCTCTCCCTGAATCACCTCTGTGGCGGCCGTGCCGCCCATGGCGGTTTCCACCATCGTGTTGACGTCGCTCACGTTCAGGCCATAGCGGGCCAACTTGGCGCGGTCCGGAGTGATCACCAGGGTGGGTTGGCCGAGTTCCCGCACCACCGTGATCCCAGTGATGCCCGGAACCTTGCCGATAATGTTCTTCACCTGCACGGCCTTATCTTCGAGGGTAGCCAGGTCCGGGCCGAAAATCTTCACGGCCAGCGAACTCTTCAACCCGGTTTCGGCCTCGTCCACCGCGTCCTCGGCCGGTTGCGTGTAGTTGAAGATGATGCCGGGAAACGCCGCCAGCTTCTGCTGGATGGCTTTGGTCAACTCGGGCTTGGTGCTGATGCTGCCATGCCAAGCGCTGTCGTTATAGGGTCTCAGGCCCACATAGAATTCGTTGTTGAAGAAGCCCGTAGTATCCGTGCCGTCGTCGGGCCGGCCCAGCTCGTTGGCGACGGTGGTCACCTGCGGGAAGCTCCGTAGAATATCCCGGATCTGCGGCGAGAGCTTGGAAGCCTCCTCGAACGAAATAGTGTAAGGGGTGGTGGCGCGGACCCAGATCGCGCCTTCGTCCAGGTGCGGCATGAACTCGCCGCCAATGGACGGAATCAGCAGCAGCGACGCGACGAAAATCGCTAGTATCGCGGCCACCGTGATCAACCGGTTGCGCAGACACCAGCCCAGCATGATGCCGTATCCGCCGCGAATCTTTTCGTAGACCCGGTTGCGCGCCTCGTGCACGTGCTTCCGCAGAAAGAAGGAACACAGCACCGGCAGCAGCGTCAGGGCGCAGAGCAGCGCGCCCAACAGGGCGAACGTCATGGTGTCTGCCATGGGCTGGAACAGCCTGCCCGAAGGCCCCGTAAGCACGTAAATCGGAAGATACCCGGCGATGATCACGGCAATCGCGTAAAAAATCGGCCGCTCCACGTCGTGCGCCGCCGCGCGGATGACTTCGATGAAGTGCAGGTGCTGCAGCCCCCTCGCCTCGCCGGCATCGTCTTGACGCCGGGCCGCCAGCTCACGGAAAATATTTTCCACCATCACCACCGAGCCGTCCACGATGATGCCGAAATCGATGGCGCCGATGGATAGCAGGTTCGCCGGAATATGCCGCCAGTCCAAACAGATGAACGAAAACATCAGAGCGAACGGAATGGTGATCGCGACGATCAAGGCCGTGCGCACGCTGAACAGGAACAGTCCCAGAATCACGAGCACCAGCAGCATGCCGCGCAGCAGGTTCTCCTCCACCGTTTTGGTGGTCTCCTCGATCAGGCCCTGCCGGTCGTAATACGGCACCACCTTCACGTCGGGCGGCAGCACGTGGTCGTTGAGTTCCTTGGTCATGGCTTCCACGCGCCGCAGAATGACCTGCGCCTGCTCGCCGACGCGCATCAGGATGACGCCTTCCACGGCCTCATCCTGCCGCATGTATCCGAACTGGCCGAGCCGCGGCGCATGGCCTATCTCGACCTTGGCGATGTCTTTGACGTAAACTGGAATCCCGTTCTTCTCCTGCAGGATGATATTCCCGATATCCGCGGTATCGCGCACCAGTCCCAAGCCCCGGATGTAGTAGAACTGTCCGCCCTGGGAATAGAATCCGCCGCCGGCGTTGGCATTGTTATTACCCAGTTGCTGGGTCACTTGCGGAACAGTGACGCCATAGGCGAACAGCTTGGTGGGATCCAGCAGCACCTGATACTGCATGTCGGTGCCGCCAAAGCCCGAGTCGTCCGCCACGCCCTGTATAGAGCGGTAATGGCGCTCCAGAACCCAATCTTCGATCACCTTCAGGTCCTGCGGCGAGCGATCCGGACTCTGCAAAACATAGCGGTAGATCAGGCCGCTGGGGCTGAATAACGGCGAGATAGTGGGCTGCAGGCCGTCGGGCACCGAGGCGTTGGCCATGCGCTCAAACGCCTGCTCGCGCACGAAGTACGGATCCGCGCCGTATTCGAAATTCATCTCGATGGCGGAAAGACCGTAGAGCGAGATCGAGCGCAGCGCTTCCAGACGAGGGATGCCGTTCATCTCGATTTCAATCGGGATACTCACCAGCCGTTCGATTTCCTCCGCGGCATGGCCGGGCCACTGCGTGATGATTTCCACGTGCGGCGGCGACAGATCCGGGTAGGCGTCAATCGGCAGCTTCTGAAAAGAGAGTGCGCCCCAGAGCATCAGGGCGAGCGAGGCGATCACGATCAGGAATCGCTGCCGCAGGGCGAAGGAGACTAGTTTCGCGATCATTCCGTTTGCGCCTCTATTGAATCGCGTTGGCGAACTGCAGGAAGAGACTGCCGTCGGCCACCACACTTTCGCCCGCCTGCAAGCCGCTGGCGATCTCCACCAGCCCATCCTGCTGCGGCCCGATGGTTACCGAACGTTGCGCGAATTTGCCGGGCGACGCCTGCACATACACGATCGGCTCGTTCTTGTCGTCGCGCAGCACAGCCGCCACAGGGACCACCAGAATGTTGTTTCGCCTGCTGGTATGGACCACTGCATCGACAAACATATCTTTCTTTAAAAGGCCGCCCGGGTTGCTGGTGACGATGCGGACCGGCGTGGTGCGAGTGTTGGGATCCACGAAGGAGCCAACGTACGCAATCGCGCCGCGAAAGGTGCGGGTGAGGGAAGGATTGCTTTCCTCCACTGCATCGCCATTCCTTACCGACGGCAGGTCGCGATCGAATATGTGGCCTTGCACCCACACGGTGGAAACGTCGCTGATTTGGAAGCAAACAGTTTGTCCCGCTTCAATCAGCATGCCGGGAGAAATCAGCTTCTGCACGATCACTCCGGAGATGGGGGACCGGACGGCCAACTCAGTGCTGATGGACGTTCCCTGCTTCTCCGCCTGGTCGATCTCCTGCGCGGTAATGCCGAAGATCCGCAGCGGCTGGATGCTGTTCTGGACGTCGGTGCTGGCGTCGTTGAAGTCCGCCACGCTGCTTTCGTAGTCCTTGACGGCCACCACCCCGTGGTCCAGCATTTCCTTCATGCGGTCGACGATGCGCTTGTTGAATTGCTCGCGATTGCGGGCCTTGCGGTAGGCCGCGATGGCGTTGGCAACGTCGGGACTGGAGACGTAGAGCAACGGCTCGTCCTTCTTGACGGGTGTGCCGACGTCCACTAGAATCCGAGTGATTGGCCCGTTAACTTGCGTGATGGCCTGCGTGGTGTGGTCCTGGTCCCAATCCACCGTGCCGGTGGTGTGGATTGCCACACCCCAGGACGTCTTCGCCACTTGGGTGATTTTCAGATGCGCCAGTTGATCCTGTGGCACGGTGAAGAGTCCAGCCTGCGCGCTGGACTCGGACGCGGCTTTGCTCTCGGCCTTCTTGGACTCTCCGCAAGCCAGTTGGGATAGCCCCAGCGCCGCTAAGAGAGCTGCCGGGGCACATGCGGCGAATGAAAATCGCCGCATGCCAATGCACGACGATGCTGTCTGCATGGCGGTACTCTTCTCCTCTTTTTAGTAAACGGTAGATAAACAGTTGGGAGGAGCTATGCGGCGGGAGGTCCCCGTGAGGAGGTGGCGAACAATAGCGCCGTGGGGGCAGGCTCGAAATCGGGGGTGGGAGCCAGCCAGGCTATCAGGAAGACGGGCGTCACCGTAGCAGTCACGGTGGTCTGCAGGAACGGCAGCGGCCCGACGTGACACAGCAGGCAGCAATGGTCGGGCGCATGGTGCGATTCTTCCTGGGAGTCCAGCGCGAGGGACTGGCCCAGGAGGGTCAGACACACCAGCAGGAGGACCAGCAGGGTTCTCCTGGAATGCTGAAACTCGCGAGCCAGACGAATACTATGGTTGTGCGTTCTTATGGGCTTAGGTTACCAGAAAATAGCCGGTCCCGCGGCTGAGAGCTGAAGCTGCGGTGGATGGGCGTATTTTCATGTAGACTGGTGAAGTCCATCTAACCAACGAAGGAGGTCATCGGATGCCCGCAGCGAAACCCGCACAGGCAAAGGCTGGTGTGGCCCAACCAAACGACGAAATTTCCGTCTCGCCCGCCGTGAATCCCGGAACGGGCCTAGTGATCGTCAGCGTGTACGACGGCGCCCGTCAACCCATCCAGCAGGGCACGCAAATGCTGGTGACCGTCACCGACGGTGCGCAAAACCAACTTTACAGAGACTACGTGGGTGGCCCAAGCGTTACGCTGAAGCTACCCTTCCACAACAATTTCGCGGATAACTACTCGATCGTTGTCTGGGCGAAGGGATACGAACAGGCCGGTTTTCAACCGGTTAAGATAGGTCCCAACGCGCCAGTCGCACTAGACTTGATGCTGCTGCCGTCGCAAAGCACTTTTCACTTTGCGCAGGCGCAATGGACTGACGTGTTGACCCAGAAACCGCCGCTGGCGCGGATATTCGCGGCAAGCACGGGCGATGCCGGCGACGCATATGGAGCGCTAATGGAAGCCCATCCCGACATTCTTGCGTGTTTGTTGAACATCACCACGGCCATGGAGCGGATATTCCTGGCGCAAGGCACGCCGCTCGACTACTTCAAACAGCTCGATTTGCAGGCCTTGGCGCCCGATCGCATCTTCGGCTATGCGGACGCGAAGCTGGTGGAACAAGTGCGGAGCGCCGCGCAGCAGGGAGAATTCGCTACCGAGCCGGCCATCGATCTGACCTTGCACGGCGACGCCACCAGCAGCTTCAAACAGATCCAATTTGGCGAAGCTAATGTACAACTCACCTTCCACGAGAAGAACAGAAAAACGATAGACGGGATCGATTGCGTCTACGTGGAGCCGGATATCGACTACTACAAGGATGCCGGCGCGCATCTTCTCCTGGAGGTCGTTCCCAATGCGTTGACGGGAAATGTAAGCAGCCCTCGAGTGGTGTACGTGTTGCGTTGGATCGCGGGTCGGCATGCCGGAGTGCCCAACTTCGATCCGCTATATACGATCGAGTAGGGTACCACACCGCCCGCCCCCCAGTTCGGTTACAATATGGTTGCCAATTCGGAGTGTGCCGCTTGGCCCCGAACGATTCTGGGGGTAACCATGGATAAACCAGCGCAGAACATTCAAGACAGCTTTTTAAACAACGCGCGAAAAGACAAAATTGTCCTCACCATCTATTTAATGAGTGGGGTGAAACTTTCCGGCCGCATCAAGAGTTTCGACAAGTATTCCTTGGTTTTGGAAACCAACAACCAGGAGCAACTCATCTTCAAGCACGCCATTTCCACGGTGGTGACTTTGAAAACAGCCCACTCCTACGCCGGCAATTCGCAGCCCGTCGCGCAGGCGTCGGCGGCCGGCGCATCGGCATCCGCCGCGGTGGCGGAGGCGGAAACCACGGAGGTCTAGATCTCCACGATTCCGCATTTCTCACATGTTGCCCATCGGCGTGGCGCGCGCACTCCTGCGTGCCGTGTCGAGACTCGTCTCGACACCCTGATGCGGCACTGGAGGTGTGTCGGGGACAGGCGTCGGCATGAGTGCCGACGCGGCACGCACGAGTGCGTGCGCCACATCATCGCCACCGAATGTCTGTGAGAAATGCCAGCTAGCCCTCAAACGCAGCCGGAACGGGCGATCCTGGTCGGGGTGGATTGGAAGAGCCGCCGCACCGGGGCGCACCTGGGGCCCGCGGACGCCGCGGAGTCCCTGGAAGAACTGGCGGAGTTGGCCGCCAGCGCGGGCGCCGTCATCGCCGGTCGCGTCATCCAATCCCGCGCCGCGCCCGAGGCCGCCACCCTCATCGGCCAAGGCAAAGTGCAGGAGCTGGCGCAATTGGGCGAGTCCGTGGATGCCGATGTGTGCATCTTCGACCACGACCTGACGCCCACTCAGCAGCGCAACCTGGAGAAGGAGCTTCCGTGCCGCGTCATCGATCGCACGCAACTCATCCTGGATATCTTCGCTCGCCGCGCGCGCACCCGTGAGGGCCGCTTGCAGGTGGAGCTCGCGCAGTTGAATTATCTGCTGCCGCGCCTGACCGGCCGGGGGGTCGAGATGTCCCGGCAGGCCGGCGGCATCGGCACGCGCGGCCCCGGTGAAACGCAGTTGGAAACCGATCGCCGCCGCATCCACCGCCGCATCAAGAAAATCGAGGAGGATCTGGATAGCGTGCGGGCCGGGCGCGCGCTGCATCGCCGCAAGCGGCACGCGGTGCCCTTACCGACTATCGCCCTGGTGGGCTATACCAACGCCGGAAAATCCACGCTCTTCAACCGCCTGGCCCAAGCCGCGGTGCTGGCCGATGCGCGCATGTTCGCCACGCTCGATCCGACGGTTCGTCCGGTGACGCTTCCTTCCCGCCGCCGTGTGCTGGTCAGCGACACCGTGGGATTCATCGGGAACCTGCCGGCGACGCTGGTCAAGGCCTTCCGCGCCACGCTAGAAGAGGTCACCGACGCCACCCTGATCCTGCACGTGGTGGACGTTTCCGCGACGCACGCTAGCGCGCAGACCGGGCACGTGCTCAGAGTCCTGGCTGAAATCGATGCCGCCGCCATTCCGCAACTCCTGGTGTTGAACAAAGTGGACCGGCTCCCCGAAGCCGAGACCGACGTGGAAGCGTACCGCCAGCGTCTGCTGGGCGGCTCCGGCGCGGCGGCCGAGTCGCGCGCCGTGGCCATCTCCGCGCTGACCGGGCAAGGGATCGATCGCCTGCTTGCCGCGGTCGATGAAGTTTTACCCTTCGATCCCATCGTGCGCGCGCGCCTGCGTCTGCCGATGGGCGAAGGCGCGCGCATCTCGATGGTGCACGACCTTGGCCGCGTGCTTGAGACCAGCTACGTGGGAGACTGCTGCGAAATGGACGTGGAGATCCCCGAGTCGTTGCGGCAAAGACTGGCCGCCTTCGTGAAACCATGCGTATAGCAATTCTCTGTCTGATCTATTCCGCCTACGCGGCCGCGGAGATCCATCACAACCCCGGCAGCACGGTGCCCCTGCCGCACGAGAAGTACATCCACGTAGTGAGCGAGGCTGACTCGCCCGTCCAGCAGACCTACATCAAATCCAAAGACGGTCTGTATATCGCGGCGGCTATTCGCAAGCCCAAGGGCAGCGGCCGCAATCCCGCGATTATCATTTTCCACGGCGCGCCCGGCGGGCGCGGCATGGAGCAACTCGTCGGCTGGTCGCGCGGCGACACCGGCGGACCCGTTTGGGAGCGCTTCCTGCAAGAAGGTTACGTCGTCGCTGTGGCCGACTATCGCGGCGGAAACATGAACCTGACGTCCGCCCCTTCCACCAATGGCGTGATCACCTCCATCGACGACGGGTTGGCCTTGATCGATTACATCAAGGCGCTGCCCTACGTCGATCCGGACCGCATCAACCTCTATGGCGTCAGCCTGGGCGGGAATCTGGTGATGAATCTGGTCTCCAGGGTTCCCGTGCATGCCGCCATCGTGGGCGCGCCGGCGGTGATGTGGTTTCTCGGCATCCAAATGCCTCCGCCAGGCTCGCCGCCGAACCCGGATGCCTTCAAGAATCCGAAGCCCGACCCCCAAATCTCCCACAAGAACATCGAGCCTATCCGCACGCCGGTCCTGATTCTGGTGGGCACGGCCGACCGCCTGATGCCGGTCGCCATTGCGCTGCATGATGCCCTCGCCGCCGCCGGCAAATCCGTGCGACTGTACATTTACGAAGGCGGTTATCACGACTTCTGCCTCGGACCGCAAGGGCAGAAGCGCCCCGACCTGCCGCAAGGCGAGGCGTTGTTCGACTCCGCTCTGGACGCGCTGGAGAAATCTGTTCTGTTCGCGGCGGGAAAGCTGAAATGAAGTACGACACAGGCTGAAGCCTGTGCTTCCCGCGTTAAGATAAATTGGAATGGCCGCACGCCTGAAATATCTCTACCGCAAGCTCGGGCGCATCGAAAAGACGTTCCTCCTGCTCGTGGTTCTGGCCGCGGTCTTGGCCTATGCGGCGCCAACCTCTTTGGTCGAGCTGCTGGCCACTTTCGCGGCTTGGATCGCGGGCTTCATAGTCGCCGTTCGGCTGGCGAGAACTGGCGTCAAGAAGCTGATCTGGCGCTTGCGCAACCGCCTCATCGTGGCCTATGCGTTCATCGCCATGGTGCCTATCGTCCTGATCCTGGCCTTGGTCCTGGTCAGCACTTACGGGCTTACCGGCCAGGTCGCCATCTACCTGATCAATTCGGAATTGGACCGCCGTACCAACATTCTGAAAGGATCCGCCGCCACCATCCTGGAAACTCCTGCCGAGCGCCGGTCGGAAGCGATCCTGCGCACCCAGAACTTCACCCAGCATTTTTTCCCCGCCATCGAGATCCTGGTGCGCGATGGCGCCGAATACCGCTATCCCGCGTCGTCCACCATCGCCGCCCCGCCCGCCGGATGGAAGGACGCCAACGGCATCATCGTCAAGGACGCGCAACTGTATAGCTGGGCCGTCGCGCATTCCGGCGGCACCGAAGTGGCGATTATGGCCCCACTCAGCCGGGAGTTTCTATCGAACCTGCTGCCCGGCATTGGGCAGGTGAACCTGGATTTCTCCGAGTCCCTGGGCGGGTTGCGCAGTGCGCCCGCGGGAGCGGCGCCCGCCGCGCGCATTCCGCCCAAGAACAACTCCCTCGACATACAAGTGAATTGGGGATCCCTGGTGCCCGTGATGTTTTGGAACTCGCCGGGCCGCAAGAGCGACAGAGGACTGCTGCTGGTCCACACACGCATGTCGGCGGTGCTCAGCACCCTGTTCGGCAACAATATCAACCTCGGCGATATGGCCTACGGGCAGGTCATCTGGGGCGCCTTCCTGGTTACCGTGACGCTCTTTCTGATTGTGGAGTTGGTCGCGCTGGTAATCGGCGTGTCGATTTCACGCACGATTACCAGCGCCGTGCACGAGCTGTATGTGGGTACGCGCCGCATCAAGGAGGGCGATTTCTCGCATCGCATACCGGTCCGCGGCAACGACCAACTGGCCGAATTGGGATCCTCCTTCAACACTATGACCGAGAACCTGGAGCGCCTCATCGTGGTGGCCAAGGAGAAGGAGCGCCTGGAGTCCGAACTGGAAATCGCGCGCGAGGTGCAATTCCTGCTGTTCCCCAAGAACTTGCCGGGGCTGAAAACCCTGATGCTCACCGGCGTGTGCAACCCGGCGCGCGTGGTCTCTGGCGATTACTACGATTTCATGCGCTTCGACTCCAGCGTGGCGTTCGCCATCGGCGATGTGGCCGGCAAGGGTATCTCGGCGGCGCTGTTGATGGCATCCATCCAGTCCACCATGCGCATGCAGCTTACGGCGGAAGTCCCCAGCATGGCCGGCAATGGCTGCCCTCCGCAGCCGCTCTCCACCGCCGTGATGGTGTCGCGTCTGAACAAGTTATTGTATGCCAATACCGCGCCGGAGAAGTATGCGACTTTTTATTTCGCCCTATATGACGAAACGACCCATACTTTGACTTACACCAACGCCGGGCACTTGCAGCCCATCCTGTTGCGCAAAGGCGTGCCCGAGTTACTGGAAGTGACAGGCACGGTGGTGGGCGCGTTTCCCTTTTCGCTCTACGAGGAACGGAACATCCAACTGGGCAGCGGCGACGTCCTGGTGGCTTACACCGACGGCATGATCGAGCCGGAGAACGAGTACGGCGAGATGTTCGGCGAGCAGCGGCTCACCGATTTGCTGGCCAAGAACGTGGACCGCGATTCGCCCGAAATCATCGCGCGCACGATGGAAGCCGTCTTGCAGTGGTCGGGCGACGCCGCCGAATTGTCGGACGATATGACCATGCTGGTGGCGAGGCGCCCGTGAAGGTTCTGACCGCCGCGCAGATGCGCGAAGTCGACCGCCGCACCATCGAGATGGGCATCCCGGGCCTGGTGCTCATGGAAAACGCGGGCCATCGCGTGGTTGAGTTGCTGGCCGAAACGTTCGCGCCGCTGTCCGCGCACCGCATCGTCGTCTTATGCGGCAAAGGCAACAACGGCGGCGATGGCATGGTGGTGGCCCGGCAGCTCTTCACCCGCTTCCGGCTGAGCGCGTTGCACATGGTTCTGCTGGCCGAGCCGGAAGGCCTGAACGGCGACGCCGCGCAAAACTACCGCATGCTGCAAGTGTGCGTCTGTCCGGTCGAGCGTGAGATCCCCGCCGCAGCGCGCCTGGCGACCATCGTGGTGGACGCGCTGCTGGGCACCGGAATTAGCGGTCCGGCCGCCGGCGCAATGCTGGATGCGATTCGCGAGATCAACCGCGGATTTCCACTGGCCAAAGTGGTGGCCGTGGACATCCCCTCGGGCATGCCCAGCGATACCGGCGAGCCGCTGGGCGAGCAGGCGCGCGCGGATTACACGGTCACGTTCACCGCCCCCAAGCCGGCCCACGCGCTGGGGCCGAATTGCGATGCCGTGGGCGAGCTGCACGTGGCGGCTATCGGCAGCCCGCCTTCGCTGTACGATGCGGACGATTCTATCTGGTTGTCGCTGCTGCAGCCGGTCATGTTCGGCCACGTGCTGGGGCGCCGCCCGCGCGCCGGCAACAAAGGCACATTCGGCCATGTTTTGGCGATCGCCGGGTCGCACGGCAAGACCGGCGCAGCCGCTATGTGCGGCATGGCTGCGCTACGCTCCGGCGCGGGCCTGGTCACGGTGGCGTCGGAGGAATCCGCCATCCCGGTCATCGCCGGGCACGCCGCGGAACTGATGACCGAGCCGTTATCGAGCGCGCGGCTTGCTGAGATCGTGGAGAAGAAGGATGTGATCGCCATAGGGCCCGGGCTGGGTGCAGATCCCGAAACAGTCGCCATGGTGCGGCGCGCATTTGCCGAATTCGTGCAGCCCATGGTAGCGGATGCCGATGCCCTGAATGCGCTGGCCGGTTCGGCATGGGCTGGCGCCGGGAAGTTTCGCGTACTGACGCCGCATCCCGGCGAAATGGGCCGGCTCCTTGGCAAGACTATCGCGGAAATTTCGGCTGATCGGCTTGGCGCTGCGCGTGGCCTGGCCACCGAGCGGCAGGTCACCGTGGTGCTGAAAGGTGAGCGCACCCTGATCGCGTTTCCGGATGGGCGCGTTTGGGTCAATCCCACCGGCACGCCCGCCATGGGCACGGGCGGCACGGGCGATATCCTGACGGGCTTGATCGCCGGCCTCCTGGGCCAGTTTCCGAAAAACCGCGACCAAGCCATCGCCGCCGCCGTCTACCTGCACGGACTGGCGGGAGAGCTAGGCGCTGCGGCGCTCACCGAAAAATGCCTGGTGGCCACCGATCTGCTCCGCTATCTTCCGGCGGCCCTGGAGGAGTGTGCCCGTCTTCCGCACCGCCTCTGAAGAGGAGACTATCGCCCTTGGCGAGCGCCTGGCGCGCACTCTGCCGCGGGGCGCCACCGTGCTGCTGATCGGCAACCTGGGCGCGGGCAAGACTACGCTGGCTAAGGGCATGGTCCAGGGATTGGGTGCAGCCCCGGCCGACGAGGTCTCCAGTCCCACGTTTACGCTGATCCATGAATACGGCTCGCCGGTCGCCGTCTATCATGTGGACCTGTATCGCCTGGACAGTGCGCGGGACGCCGCTACGCTGGGTCTGGACGAGTTGTTCGATAGTCCGGCACTGGTGATCGTGGAATGGGGCGAACGGTTTCCGGAATTGATGCCGCCGGACCGGATCGAAATCCGGCTGCGGGCGCTCACGGGCGATGAGCGGGAGATTGAAGTGCTTGATCCAGATCCAGATTTAGCGCCAACACGTTGACTCGCGGTTCGCCGAAGATTCCGAACTGGCGGCCTTCCACGTGCTTCTCCACTACTTGGCGGATGGCTTCCGCGGTTACGCCGCGGGCCTTCGCCACGCGGTCCACCTGGGCGAACGCCGATGCCGGACTGATATGCGGATCGAGGCCGCTCGCGGAAGTGGTTAGTAAGTCAGCCGGTATCGGACCCGTGTAAGTTGGATTCTCCTGGCGGAACTTCTTGATATCGTCTCCTGCGCGCTTCACTAGGGCCTGATTAGTAGGTCCCAGGTTAGTAGCTCCGGAGTTAGCGGCATCATAGCCATCGCCCGCCGCCGACGGACGTCCGTGGAAATACTCCGGCTTCGTGAACTTCTGCCCGATCAGTTCAGAGCCGACTATCTTGCCATTTGACGCGATCAGGCTGCCGTTGGCCTGGTGAGGAAAGAGCGCTTGCGATAGTCCGTACACCACCAGCGGGTAGATCAGCCCGGTGAGAATCGTAATTACCAACGTCAACATTACGGCGGGAATCAGTATCTTTTTCATGAGTCAATCCTCAAGCCAGATGCAGCAGACCCAGTATGCGGTCGATCGCCCAAATGCCCGGAAACGGCGCAATCACTCCGCCCACGCCGTAGATTACGAGGTTGCGGCGCAACATCGCGCCCGCGCTCAAGGGCTTATAGGCCACGCCGCGCAGCGCCAGGGGAATCAGCGCGATGATGATCAGCGCGTTGAATATTACCGCCGCCAGCACGGCGCTCTGCGGGTTCCGCAGATACATGATATTCAGCTTCTCGAGTGAGGGGTAAGTAGTCATGAACATGGCCGGCAGAATCGCGAAATACTTGGCTACGTCGTTCGCAATCGAAAACGTAGTCAGCGATCCGCGGGTCATGAGCAACTGCTTGCCAATAGCCACCACTTCGATGAGTTTGGTCGGATTGCTATCCAGATCCACCATGTTGCCGGCCTCTTTGGCGGCCATGGTGCCGGTATTCATGGCCAGGCCCACGTCCGCCTGCGCCAGAGCCGGCGCGTCGTTGGTGCCATCGCCGGTCATGGCCACCAGGCGGCCGCCGGCCTGCTCCTTCTTGATGAGATCCATTTTGTCTTTGGGCGTAGCCTGCGCTAGGAAGTCGTCCACGCCCGCCTCCGCCGCGATGGCCGCCGCAGTCAGCGGATTGTCACCCGTGATCATGACCGTGCGGATACCGATGCGGCGCAGTTGCTCGAAGCGCTCGCGCATGCCGCCCTTGACCACGTCCTTCAAATGGATGACGCCCAGCACACGGTCGCGATCCGCTACCACCAGAGGCGTGCCCCCCGAGCGCGAGATGCGCTCCGTGGTTTCGGTCAGCTCCGGCGGGATCTTGCCGCCCTGCTCCTGCACGAATTCCACTACGGAATCCGTCGCGCCCTTGCGGATGCGGCGGCCGTCAATGTCCACGCCGCTCATACGGGTTTGCGCCGTGAACGGAATGAAGTGGGCCTCGTGGTCCGCCACCTCGCGCCCGCGATAATCGTACTTCTCCTTGGCCAGCACCACGATGGAACGGCCTTCCGGGGTCTCATCCGCCAAGCTCGAAAGCTGCGCCGCATCCGCCAGCTCGGCCTCCTTGGCGTCGCCGATGCGAATGAACTCCACCGCCTGCCGGTTGCCCAGCGTGATGGTCCCGGTCTTATCCAGCAGCAGCGTGTTCACGTCGCCCGCCGCTTCCACGGCTTTGCCGCTCATGGCCAGCACATTATGCTGCATCACGCGATCCATGCCCGCGATCCCGATAGCCGAGAGCAGCCCGCCGATGGTGGTCGGGATGAGGCACACCAGCAGCGAAATCAGCACCGTCACGCTGGGCGCTTGGCCGCTGCCGGCGGATTGCACGCTGTACTGCGCGAATGGATACAAGCTGACCACGGCCAGCAGGAAAATGAAAGTCAAACCGGCGATCACGATGTTCAAGGCAATCTCGTTGGGCGTCTTCTGCCGCTCCGCGCCCTCCACCAGCGCGATCATGCGGTCCAAAAACGTTTCGCCGGGATTCGACGTGATTTGGACTTTAATCTGGTCGGACAGGACGCGGGTGCCGCCGGTCACGGCGCTACGGTCGCCGCCCGATTCGCGGATGACCGGAGCGCTCTCGCCCGTAATCGCGGATTCGTCGACGCTGGCGATGCCTTCGATCACATCTCCATCACCCGGGATAATATCGCCACGCTCCACCAGCACGACGTCGCCGCGCCGCAACTCGGTGGCCGCAACCGACTCGTACTTCTTGCCGTTCTTCAGGCGCTTGGCCATGGTCTCGGTCTTGGTCTTGCGCAGGGTGTCGGCCTGCGCCTTGCCGCGGCCTTCCGCCATGGCTTCAGCGAAATTCGCGAACAGCACCGTGAACCACAACCAGATGCTGATCTGCAGCGTGAACCCGATGTTGTGCCCCTGGGCGAGTTCCTTGAAGATCTCGATCGTGGTCATGGCCGCGCCCACTTCCACCACGAACATCACCGGATTCTTCATCATCAGGCGGGGGTTCAGCTTGACGAACGAATCGCCGATGGCACGCTTCACGATGGGCGGATCGAACAGCGGGCGCGCGCGCACGGCTTTCTTTGAAATCAGCAGCGGCTCGGTCACGTAAGAGGAACTAGAGGGCGGCGGTTCCATTAGAGGCATTATCTTAGCTCCAAAACCCCGTGATCAGGAGGGAAAACAGTTTGCCATTGTTCATCAGGAAGTGCTCCACGACCGGGCCGAGGCAGAGCGCCGGGAAAAATGTCAGCGCGCCAACAACCAGAATGACGCCCACCAGCCAAGCCACAAATAGGCCGCCGTGCGTAGGGAAGGTACCCGCCGAGACCGGCACCATTTTCTTGTTCGCCAAGCTGCCCGCAGCGGCCAACAGCGGGATCATCATCAGAAAGCGGCCGATCAGCATGGCGTATCCGATGGTGGTGTTGAAGAACGGCGTGTTGCCGCTAAACCCGCCGAACGCGCTGCCATTGTTCCCCGTGGCGCTGGTGTAGGCGTAGAGCATCTCCGACAATCCGTGCGGGCCGTTATTGGTCAGGATAGCCGCGGCGCCGGGCGGATTAATCCAGGCATTCTTGGATAAGTGGGCCACTATGCCGGCGGCCGAAAACAGCAGGATGCTGGCAGCCAGCACCAGCATGGCGAGCATGGCCATCTTGACTTCCTTCCGCTCGATTTTCTTGCACAGATACTCGGGTGTGCGTCCCACCATCAGACCGGCGAGAAAAACGGCTAGAATGGCGTACATCAGCATGCCGTAGAGTCCCGCGCCCACGCCGCCGAAGATCACTTCGCCAAGCTGTATGTTGACCATCGGCACCAGTCCGCCAAGCGGCGTGAAGCTGTCGTGCATACTGTTGACCGCGCCGCAACTGGCGTCCGTGGTGACCACCGCGAACAGGGCGGACGCTGGAATGCCGAAGCGCACCTCCTTGCCTTCCATGTTGCCGCCTGGTTGCGTGTCGCTGGCCGCGTCCTGCAATCCTAGTTTGGTCAGGTTGGGATTGCCGGATTGCTCCGCCGGATACACCACGAAGACTCCCGCCAGGAACACGACACTCATGGCGGCAAACAGCGCCCATCCCTGGCGGGTATCCTTCACCATCCTGCCGAATGTGTAAGTGAGGCCGGCGGGGATCGCGAAGATGAACAGCACCTGGAGGAAATTGGAGAAAGGCGTGGGATTCTCGAACGGATGGGCGGAATTCGCGTTAAAGAATCCGCCGCCATTGGTGCCCAGCATCTTGATGGCTTCCTGCGAAGCGGTGGGTCCCTGCGCGATGGTCTGCGCGCCGCCTTCCAGCGTGGTTACTTTATCGTAAGCACGGAAATTCTGAATGCAACCCTGCGAAACCAGGGCGAGCGCTGCTACGAGGGAGAGGGGAATCAACAGGTAAAGCGTCGCGCGGGTCATATCCACCCAGAAGTTGCCGATGGAGTTCGCCGAGCGCCGCGAAAACCCGCGCACCACCGCGATAGCGGTGGCGATGCCGGCCGCCGCCGAAGTGAAGTTATGCACGGCCAGCCCCACCATCTGCGTAAAGTAACTGGCGGTAGCTTCGGGCGTGTAGACTTGCCAGTTCGTATTAGTACCGAAACTGGCGGCGGTATTGAACGCCAGGTCGGGGGACCACAATTTGCCGAGGAAGCCTTGCGGATTGAACGGCAGCATTCCTTGTATCCGCAGAATCAAGTAAGTGAGCAGGATGCCCGCCAGGCTAAAGGCCAGCAGCGAACCGGCGTAGTGCGTCCAGTGCTGCTCGGCGGATTCGTCCACGCCACCGACCTTGTACACCAGCCGCTCCAGCGGCCGGATCACCGGATGCAGGAAGGTGCGCTCCCCTTCAAACAGCCGCGCCATGAAGGCTCCTACCGGCTTGGTCAGCGCCAGTATAATCAGGAAGAAGAGGAAGATCTGGAGGAGCCCCATTGAAGTCATGTTAGAAGCGCTCCGGGCGCAAGAGCGCGTAGATCAAGTATACGCCTACCGCGGCGGCAATGATCGCTGCAATGATATATTCCATGGCCGGTCTCCTAGAGGTGGTCGCAACCGCGCACGTACGCCCAGGCAATCAGGAAAAACAAAACGGTGATTAAAACGAAAAACAGATCCAGCATATTCTTATCTCATTTTTACAATAGCAACGCTGTGGCCGCAGGCGGTCAGTCGCCGCGCCAGACGTTCTTCGCGCGTTCTCCACCAGCGATCTTTCGTACCGATCACGACCAGCGACTGGCGGCCTAGCAGACCGAGGTAGGCATCTTCACGATCGCGCGCGAAGACCAGCTTGACGCGGATCGCCACCGGGCTGGTACGCGCCACCGCGGTCAGTTCGGCTTCCAGCCGTTTCCGTATCCCTTCCTGGCATTCCAGGGGTGAAGGATACGGCAGCACGTAGACCGCCATCAACGTGACTGCCGCCTCGAAACCCCGCGCCAACTCGGTTGCCGCGGTCAGCGCCCGAGCAGCCAACGCCGGATTGGTATACGGTACCACTAGATCGAGTGGGCGCTGCGACGGGTTAATCTCAGCCAGAGACAATCGGGCGCTATCGCGCAAGAACGTGATTCTGCCGTGCATCTATGTGCCTTTAAACAAGATAGGGAGGGCGGCGTAAGGAAGTCGTTAGGGAACGATCATGATTTTGTGGGCTGCCTGGGGCGGCTGGCTGCTGAGCGGGCGAGGGGGCGATCCGGGCTCGGGGAGTTGGGCGGTTTGGGGCCGGCGGATTTCGTTTCGGGTTGGGCGTTCTTGTGCGTCGTTGTGCGTCTGTCGGCGCCTGACTGAAATCGGCCAAACGGAACTAATTACGTTCTGGAATCAGTTAAGTTGAAGCGAATTGCCGTGGGCGCCGCTGGTGCCCGGAGGGAGGAAGCCGGGCGTCCAGTAAACGCTTGGAGGGCGGCCAATCTTGGCCGCAGCCGCCTTTTTAGGCGGCCGAGCCGGCTGAAAGCCGGCTGCGGGCAGGATTGCCCGCCCTCCAAGGATGGTTTTCAACGGTGCCCCACAAGCGGCGAGTGGCCGAAATCCCATGGACATCCTCGTCTCGATCTATTGTTTTCAGTCGATTGCGCCATGGTGATGAGCATCCCATTTCAATGAATTGTGCGGGTCTTGCGGTTCATGTAATCCATCAACAAATACTGCCCAAGGGTATAAGGCGTCGTGAAATAAGCTTTGCCCCGGCAGATCTCGGTTACTTTCTGCACGAAGTTGACTAACCCGTAGTCGCTGGCCAGCATGAACGTGTTGATGAGTATGCCCTGCCTCTTGCAGCGGCTTACTTCCTCCAGTGTGCGGCTGATCACCAGCGGGTCGAGGCCGAATGCGTTTTTATACACGCGCCCGTCTTCAAGCGTCAGACAGCTTGGCTTGCCGTCCGTGATCATAATTATCTGACGCATGTCCTTGCGCTCCTGCGCCAGCAGCCGCTGCGCCAGGATCAGGCCGTCGCGGGTGTTGGTGTAATACGGCCCCACCTGCACCCGCGCGAGCTGGCTGATGGCCAGTTCCTCGGCCGAATCGTGGAACAGCACGCAGCGCAGGCTGTCGCCGGGATACTGCGTGCGGATCAGGTGCGCCAGCGCCATGGCCACTTTCTTGGCGGGCGTGAAGCGGTCCTCGCCGTACAGGATCATGCTGTGGCTGCAATCCAGCATCAGCACGGTGGCGCAGGAACTCTGGTATTCGCACTGATGCACGTGCAGATCGCTGTACTCCATATCGAGCGGCACTTTGGCGCCCTCACGCCGGATGGCCGAAAACAGCGTCTCGCTGATATCCAGGTTGAGCGTGTCGCCGAATTCATATTGCTTCGACGAACCGGACGCCTCGATGCCGGTAGCCAAATCGCGTGTGTCGTGCCGCCCGAAGCTGGATTTTCCCAGCGATCCGAGCAGGTCCTTTAGTGTTTTGAAACCCAGAAAGTCGAGCGACTTATCGGTGACTTCGAAGCGGACTTTGCTGTCCGGACCGTCGCCCGCGCCGGCCGCGCCTTGCGGCTGTTCGACGGTGATCTGCCCTTCGTCGATCATCTTCTGCACCAGATTGTCGAGCAGCTCTTGCATTTGCTCGGGTGAGAGGTTTTGGAGGCGCTCCATCATCTCGCGCATGTGCTCGTTGTCGAAAAGATCGCCCTGCTCCAGCGCTTGTTGGATGGCTTTCTTCAGGTCTTCGAGCGTGTGCTCGTTCCATTCGCTGAAGGGCATGTACTGAGTGTTGAAGCCGCTTTGCAGAAGGAAGTCGGAGAGCGCTTGCAAGAGGTCTTGGGCGTCGATGCCTAAGTCTTCTCCGGTGTATTTGGAATAGTTGATTTTCATGAGAAGAGGTGTCGAGACGAGTCTCGACACGGCACGCAGGGTGCGTGCGCCACATCATATTTGGAATGGTTGATGTTCATCCGCAAAATTCCACGGCACCGAGAACCCAGAGCCCATTAGTTATACTGGCGCCGCATGTTCGGGCGTTGGGGCGGCCCCTCTTCGCGCGGCCCTTCGCGCTTGCGCTCACCAGCGCCGAACTCGCGCTCCTCGTTACGGCTGATCCGCCGGTGCGCGTACAAACCCTCGAGCACGAACTCCGCAGCGGACGCGCGCACCGCATCCGGCTCGTTGGCCGACAGCTTCAGCGCTTTGAGCTTTTCCATCAAGCCCTGGATGGATCCCAACGCCTGTACCATGGCCGCCGCATCCTGGCCCTCGTCGAGCTTCAAACTGCCGCCCAAATCAAACCATTGCACGATTTGCGATACATTGGCGCCTTCGAAATACTTGTCGTACGTCTTGCCCACCGCCACGCGAATTAGCTCGCGCGCCACTGCATCGCCGCCCTTCAGCTCGCCTTCATACTCCAACTCCATCTTGCCGGTAATCGACGGCAGCGCCGAGTAAATATCCAGCACGCGGGGAACGGCCAAATGCTCCTTGCTCTTCAACGCGCGCCGCTCCGCGTTCGACACCACGTTTTCCAGCACCGAGATGGGCAGCCGCTGCGAAACGCCCGAACGCTTGTCGACGCGCTTGTCCTCGCGCGCCAGGAAGACCAACTGCTCCACTATTTCTTTGATGTATACGGGCACGCGCACGTCGATGGATGCGTTGCTTGAAGCGGGCCGCTGCAGCCAAGCCTCCTGCGCGGTGATGGCCATGCCCTGGTCCAGCGTCACCGGATAGTGCGTGCGAATCTCGCTGCCGATGCGGTCCTTGAGCGGCGTGATGATCTTGCCGCGCGCGGTGTAATCTTCCGGGTTGGCGGTGAACACCAGCATCAAGTCCAGCGGCAGCCGCACGGGGTAGCCTTTGATCTGCACGTCGCCTTCCTGCATGATGTTGAACAAGCCCACCTGGATTTTGCCGGCCAGGTCGGGCAGCTCGTTGATGGCGAAGATGCCGCGATTAGCGCGCGGCAACAGGCCGTAATGTACGGTCAGTTCGTCGGAAATGTCCTGCCCGCGGCGCGCCGCCTTGATCGGGTCGATGTCGCCGATCATATCCGCGATGGTGACGTCAGGCGTTGCCAACTTCTCCACGTAACGATGCTCGGCCGCGAGATAGCCGATGGGTGTGTCGTCGCCCTCTTCCTGAATCAGGTTGCGGCACCGCCGGCAGATCGGGCGGTAAGGATTGTCGTGGATCTCGCAGCCTTCCACGTATGGCAGCACATCGTCCAGCAGCGTCGTCAACATGCGGATCAGGCGCGTTTTGGCCTGGCCGCGCAATCCCAGCAGAATGAAATTATGCCGCGAAAGAAGGGCGTTGACCACTTGCGGCACCACGGTTTCTTCATAGCCTACAATGCCCGGAAACAGAGGCGTGGGACATTGCAGCTTGCGAATCAGATTATGGCGGAGTTCGTCCTTGACGGACCGGTCGCCGATGCAGTCCTCGGAGAAAGCGCTGTTGCGAAGAGCGCCGAGAGTACGGGGCAAATCCCAGGTGGCTTTAGTCAACTGCCGACCCCCTTTGCACGATTGTAGCAGAAGGGGGGCCTCCCGCCGCGTGACGTTGCGGAGTGCTGCGCGTCGATTGATACATTGGAGGCTGAGGTCGCCATGAAAATCTTGGATATCCGGACCTGCACGGTGATGGCGCTCGCGATATTTCCGGGCGTATGGCGCGGAGAGGCATCGGATTTGGCTAGCAAGGCGACGTTTGCCGGGCAGTGCAAGACTTCGACATTCGCTTTCGACTGGCGCCAAGGAATGATCTTCGTTCCAGTTCGTCTCAACGGATCGAGGCCTTTGTCCTTCGTCCTCGACACCGGGTCTACCCGCAACCTTATCGACCGCGGGCTTGCAAAAGCTCTCGGTTTGAAGGCAAGCGGAACAGGTTCACTGCAAGGCGCCGGAGCAGGGCGCATCCCGATTGCATTCATTCATGACGTGAGCATTGCGCTGCCGGGAGTTGAGAGCACGGGATACGAATTTTCCACGGCCGACCTGCAACCGCTGGAAGCCAGCGTCGGCGTGAGAGTGGACGGGATTATCGGATACGAGCTCTTCAGCCGATTCGTGGTGACGGTTGATTACAAAGCGAGACGGCTGACGGTAACGCTTCCAGAGGCCTTTCATCCGCCGGGCAAGTCCGCGCAAGTACTGCCCATCGAACTGCGCGATAAATGGGCTTTTGTGAAAGCCGAGTTGGTGCTGCCCGGACCCGTTACCGTGCAGGACAGCTTTCTAATCGATAGCGGTTCCAGCGACGCAGTGGACCATCCGATAGTCATGAACCTTCAGTCGCGGGTCCGGAGCCAGAGTGGCGCAGGTCTGGGCGCGCCCGTTACAGGCGCTACGGCGCAGGCGACATCGTTCCGGCGGGGACGTTATACCGTCACCGCGCCAACCGTGAGTTGCTGCGGCGCAACCGAAGCGACCAGTAGGCTGATTGGGAACGAAGTGCTGCGACGGTTTACCGTCACCTTCGACTACCCCCACTCGCGCATATTCATTACGCCCAATTAGGTATCGAGACGAGTCTCGACACGGCACGCAGAGTGCGCAATGCCGCATACTTTTACGTAACCGAGCACCTGTATAAATTGTGGGGCAGTCCCCCTGGACCGCGCCCGACGCCCTCGTCGGCCTCATATTTGGAAAAGTATGCGGGATTGCGCAGAGTGCGTGCGCCACGCGTTAACGCCGCAGCGAGATCGCCGGCAGATACACTGCGTGCTCCTCCCGCCGCCACCACGCGCCGTTCCGCCGCCGTTCCGCGAAATCCGTGAACTGGTAACCGTACACCACCGCCCGGATATACCGCGGCGGACTCCCTGGAAAAGGATTGCGCTCCAGCAACCCCAGCACCGGCGCTGAACCTTGCATTAGCCGCGCCGCAAAGTTATAAAACCAGCCATTCTCCCGCGCGCTGCCCAGCGCGGCGAACCACATCTGCCAGTCCAGCCGCGGCTGATACGGCGCCACCCAGGGCGGCGCGCGCCGCACATCGCCCGGCTTGTAACGGAACTCGTATGGCGCCCAGTTGGTCCCGTCGTGGGAGCCTTCCACCACGATTTCCGGGCGCGTGGTGGTCATCACCGCAAACAACCCGTATGAGTTGACCAATCGCAGCGGTGAGATCCAAGCCAGGTAGCTCCGCGCCGGTGCGGGCAGTGGCACGCGGAACATCTCCAGGAACTGCAAGCCGCTGGTGGTCAGCACGAAGACCATCAGGGTCATCGTGACAGCCGTCGTGGCACCCAAGTTGGCGCGGGTCACCGGCTGCCTGTCGCGAGGCGGCGGGTCCGCGAACAGGAACACGCACAGCGCGATGGCCAGCAGATTGAAGAATGTATAATTGCCGGTCAGCAGTATCAACAGTTGCAGCCCGATCAGCAGGCCTCCTGCGATACGCCGCGGCTTGAGCGGCGCGAAGATCAAGAACGGAACCAACAATTCCACTAGAAGCACGAAGGCCGTGGAGGCCTTCTGAAACCAGGCGGGGAGTTGAAACATATACCAGGCCAGCGGCGTCGGCAGCGGCTGCGTTTCATAGTGATAACCGAGCGCCGTCAGGCCGCGCCAGGCAGGGTCGCCGCTCAACAGCTTCACCAGGCCGGACGTGAACATCAAGCGGAACAGCAGCCATCGGAACAGCCACGTGCGCCCAGGCGACCCATCCGCGAAAATCGCCAGGAAGCCCGCCTCCGTCAGCAGGATGTCCCACTGGAAAGACCAGAAATCCTGGCCGGCGGTCGAGATCGAAATATATAGGATCAGCATGGCGACCAGGCACGCGCGCTGGAAAAAGCCGAGCATGAGGACGATGGCCAGCGCGGCGCCGGCGATCCACGCGGCGCGCAACGCGAGGTCGCTGGAGCCGGCCCAAAACACCGTGGGCGCGTACCAGAACGCGCCTGCGCCGAGCGCCGCGCGCATGCCCCGCAGGTAGTCCGCGACCGGCAAAATGCCCCGCGAGCCGACCAGGCCGCCGGCTTGCACTCCGAACGACACGAATGCGATCAGGTAGATCGCGCCCAACGCCTTTAGGAACAGTCCGGTGGCGCGGTTCACGAGACGCACTCGAGAATGTAGTAGGTCTTGCCATCCTCGCGGGCTATCTTGCCGGCGACGATCCATTCATGGCCATCGGCCAGGTAAATGCGCCGGTAGGAATCGTACTCCACCCCGATCTGGCGGTCGATGCGGGAGACTTCCACCTCGCGCGTATCCCCCGACGTCCAAGATTGCTTCACGACGTGGAAAGGATCCATAGCGCAATTATAAAACGGCCGTGGGACAGCGTCCTGCACAGATCTCCGGCAGGCTCCCGCTCCGCATCGAGTTGCGTCCGGTAACTACCTGGTAACGATAGTCGAAAGGCAACCCTATGAAACATACTTGGCTTATACTTGCCCCACCATCCTTGTGTCGTATTCTTCTAACTACAATTCCAGGCGCCGTGGCCCAGAAGCGAGGATTCGGCGTGCAAACCAACGCCTCGCGGAAGGCTCGCGCGGATACGGCTGGGGCCGTATTCGGCGCCGCGCAGAGCTATCCCGCCGGATTCGGGGGCGCTTCCCAATCGGTTGCGGCCGCCTTCAACGGCGATGGCATACTCGATATCGCGGTTGTCAATCCCTGCAGTTCGTCCAACTGTGGCAGTGGCTACGCTTCGGTGGCCGTCCTGACAGGCAACGGCGATGGCAGCTTTCAGGCGCCGGTGCTGTATGCCACGGGCTCATACGAACCCATGTCACTGGACGCCGGAGACTTCAACGAAGACGGCGTGCTGGATCTGGTGGTGGCGTCTGAGTGCGCCTTCGGTTGCGGCGCCGGCCAGGTGGGAGTCCTATTGGGCAATGGCGACGGCACCTTGCAGGCGCCTGTCAGTTATTCGACAGGGGCCACATCCACTGCATCCCTGGCCCATTGGCGATTTCAATCAATACGGCTCTTGAACCAGATCAAGCCCCGGCCGCGACCACCACCCAGGTCGCTTCATCGGTCAACCCGGCGGCGCCCGGCGAGTCGTTCACCTTCACGGCAATTGTGAGGTCCGCCACCGCGTTCGTGATCGGATCGGTGACGTTCACGGCTGGCTCCACAGTCCTGGGCACCGCGATCGTTTACAACAGCTCGGCTGCGTTGGCGGTCATCACGCTGCCGGCGGGGGCGACCAACGTCACTGCCACTTATGCAGGAAGCGCCAACGTGGCCCGGAGTTCCTCATCCATAACTCAAAGCGCGGAGTGACGGAGGCGGAAGACCGGTGTACAATGTTCGGCATGACACCCGAACTGGTCGCGGAAGCTCAGGCGGTCTACCCGCCCTTCACTTCGGAACACGACCTGATCCGCCAAACCGTCAAGCGCTTTTGCCGCGAGGAAATCGCACCCTTCGCCCAGGAATGGGACGAAGCCGGCATTTTCCCGCGCGAGATTTTCCGCAAGGCCGCCGATCTGGGCCTGTTCGGCATTCGCGTTCCCACCGAACTGGGCGGCAGCGGCCTGGACTGGTGGGCCACGGCCGCGGCCTTGGAATCCATCGCGTGGGGCGACAGTCCCGGCGTCGGCATGGCTCTTATGGTGCAGGCCGAGCTTACCATTCCCATCGTCAATGAACTGGGCACGGCCGAGCAGAAAGAAGTCTTTCTGCGGCCCGCCATGGCCGGCGAGTGGATCGGCGCGCTGGGTATCAGCGAGCCGGGCGGCGGCTCCGACGTGGCGGCCCTGCGCACTTATGCGCGCGCCGACGGCGACGAGCTGGCGATCTCCGGGCAGAAACTGTGGATCACCAACGGCTCGCGCGCAGACTTCATCGTGCTGGCCGTGCGCACCGGCGAACCCGGCCGGCGGGGCGTCTCTCTGGTCCTGTTCCCCACCCGCACGCCGGGCTTCTCGGTCGGCAAGAAGCTGAAGAAGGTGGGCAATCTCTGCTCCGACACCGCCGAGTTGTTCTTCGACGATTGCCGCATTCCGGCGCGCTATATCCTGGGCGGAAAGAACCGCGGCTTCTACTACATCATGCACAACTTCCAGGGCGAGCGACTGGCTTCCGCCATCATGATGGTTGCATCCATGGCGCGCTGCCTGGACCTAGCCATCCAATATGGCAAAGAGCGCAGCGCCTTCGGCAACCCGGTGGGCAGCTATCAGGTTTGGCGGCACAAATTCGCCGAGCATCGCACGAACGTGGAAGCCGCCCGCTGGCTGGTCTATCGCGCGCTCGACTTGACTAATCGAGGCCAGAAGGCGGTGCGCGAGATCACCATGGCCAAGTTATACACTTCCGAATTGGCGCAGCGCCTGAGCTACGACTGCATGCAGATCTTTGGCGGCTTCGGTTACACCACCGAATATCCCATCAGCCGCTACTGGCGCGATTTGCGGCTTTACACCATCGGGGCGGGGACTTCGGAGATTATGAAGGAAATCATCGCCAAGGAAGAGGCGCTGTAGGTGCGGTGCGCGCCGTTGGTTGGTGGGACCAGATTTTGCAAGCGCGAAAGGAACAAAAATCTGCCAGCCGCAGTTGAAATTGTCAAGGAACGAGGGGGGGCCGACAGAACACCTTACGGCTAACGGGAGCCTTTACCCGACATTAGAGTAGCACGAGGTTTTCTTGATATCAGAGAGACCGACGTCCTTAGCGATTGTTTTCAGTCTATTAATTGGGCTGAGTTGTGTGATCGAAAACCGCCAATCGGCAAAGAGGCAGGCCGGGATTCTTTTACAGCGTGAATTCTGATATTTAGGAGCAAAGGCGGGGCTGCGGAGTCATGTGCCTTGGCGAGCGATGATGTAGGGCTGGATTCCGCTTGCCACTAAGCGGTAGACGATGTACATCAACAGGATGAAAGCGACAAACGTCAGCCACACGATGACGCGGTGATTGACGCGGGAAAGCGTGGGGGGCGCGAACGCGGATCCGGATTCGTCAGGTATTGCTTACATCCGTCAGGCGCTTCGCTGTGGCGGAATGCGATATCGCCCTGGCCATTGACGTTGACGATGTTCGTGGCGGACGGCGGGTTGAATTTGCTGCCGTTAATCTCGAAGTCGAAGCGATCCTGGGCGGGGGATGGCGCGGTCGGAAAGACGGAGTAGCGGCTGCTCATCGCCCGCGCCCCCGGCACCGGCACGCTTAGATCGACGATTTAGGGTAATATGGGTGGAGGCAAAACGGAAATCTCGTTCAGACATCATCTTGTTTACCTGATACCTGGATCAAAAGAAGCGTAGTGGGTCAGTTTGACTTGTGGTGCGGGCAATTCTGCCCGCAGCCGGCTCTGGCCGCCTAAAAAGGCGGCTGCGGGCAGAATTGC
>Ga0302325_10004133_pt1 | contig 33689 bp, 33 predicted proteins | sample Palsa_T0_2_FD_201948 | JGI IMG/M metagenome (GOLD analysis project Ga0302325, IMG submission 201948) | Peat permafrost microbial communities from Stordalen Mire near Abisko, Sweden - Palsa_T0_2 | ecosystem: Environmental > Terrestrial > Soil > Palsa > Peat permafrost | place: Sweden: Abisko... | reverse complement strand
CGCAGCCCATCTGATGGAGCGAACGATCGTCGCGTAGCCGGTGCACCGGCAGATCTGACCAGAGATCGCCTCGCGGATCTCGTCGTCGGTGAGCGGCTCCCCGCCCGCCCGTGCGTCGAGCAGCGCCCGCGCAGTCAGCATCATCCCCGGCGTGCAGAAGCCGCATTGCAGGCCGTGCTCGCGACTGAAGCCCACCTGCACCGGGTCGAGCACGCCGTCGACCTCGAGCCCCTCGACGGTCTGAATCCGGTGACCGGAGGCGGTCGCGGTCAGCAGCGTGCAGGACTTGACCGGCTCACCATCCATCAGCACGACGCAGGTGCCGCAGTTGGAGGTGTCGCAACCCCAGTGCGTTCCCGTCAGCCGCAGGTCGTCGCGCAGGAAGTGAATGAGCAGCAGCCGCGGCTCGATCTCCCGCACGTACTCGTGGTCGTTAATCGTCACGCCGACCCGCATCAGGCGACCGCCTCGGCCGCCCGGGCGGCGGCCCGATGCAGCGCCCGCGTCACCAAGACGGCGGCGACGTGGCGCTTGTACTCCGCCGACCCGCGCTGATCGGAGACCGGCGTGCACGCCGCGGCGGCTGCCCGACCGGCCTGCTCGAACAGTTCGTCGGACGGCTCCCGGTCGACGACCACGTCCTGCGCGGCGCCGGAGGTGACGTCGGCCCCGACGGCCACGAGCGCGATCCCAGCATGCGCGATCACTCCGTCGCTGAGCGACAGCGCGGCTCCCGCGGCGACCACCGCCCAGTCGCCGACGCGACGGTTGACCTTCTCGTATGCGCTGCCGGAGCGCTCGCGGGTCGGGATCCGGATCTCGGTCAGCAGCTCGTCGTCAGCAACCGCCGTGCGGTACGGGCCACGGTAGAACTCCTTCATCGGCAACGTACGCACCCCGTCGAGGCCGCGGATCACCATCTCCGCGTCGAGCGCCGCGCAGACGGCGCTGAGATCCTCGGACGGATCGGCCTGGCACAGAGCGCCTCCAATCGTGCCGCGGCTGCGGACGATCGGGTCGGCGATCACGCGCTCGGCGTCGATGAAGATCGGTGCCAGCCGCGACAGCAGCCGCGACTCGAGCAGCTGCCGGTGCCGCGCCATCGCGCCGATCCGGATCTGATCGCCGTCCTGCTCGACGTATCCGAGCTCGTCGGCCAGGTCGTCGATGTCGATCAGGCACTCAGGGGTCGCAAGGCGCAGCTTCATCATCGGCAGCAGCGAATAGCCGCCGGCCAGCACGCGTGCGTCAGGGCGCTCGGCCAGCAACCCCAGCGCATGCTCCACGCTTGTCGCGCGCTCGTACTCAAACGGTGCCGGAACCTGCACGTCCTTCACTTCCTCTCCTATCACGACGCGAGCGACCGACCTCGTCACGCGAGGCACATGCGCTCAGGCCGTTATTTTGAACCCGCCGACGCCGCGGCCGCAACCGCACCTAAGTGATCCCTTAGGCCAAATGGAAACGGCCGTGGTCGTCCGCCGAACCGGGTCCAGATCGGCGTGCTGGGGCACTGCCCATGCACGGGCGACAGATCCACCGAAGGCCACTACACCGATCGCCCGCGCGTGTGGACCGGGCCGGACGTCTCGCGCAACGGCGCCGCACCGCGAAGTCGATCGCGCCGACGACCACCATCTTCGGCCTGCGGTGCATACGCACGAACATGGACCAGGCGCTCGGCGCCGATGGTGGCGCCGTCGCCTGCGCGACTCGACGGCCGCCAGTCAGCCAACGGATCGTCATCTCCTGAGTCGCGTCGACGACCGCCGACTCGATCATTCGACCATCTCCCGACTCGATGTCTGCAGCCGGAATTGCACCATCGCTCCTCCCGCCGGCAACCTTGGCGCGCGTGCGCGGCGATGCGCAAACGACACCTGAGCGAACGCTTAGCCAAGCCGCCTGGGTCGCCACCAGGCGTCCCGAGCGACGTCACTGCCCAACCTGGGGCGGCTGGCGGCCATGCTCGCCGGCGCGATGCGACGACACCCATCGGGCAGACCCGTACGGTTCATGTGCGATTCTGAACAACTTGCTCGCTCGCGCAGGCTTCGACAGGTCACCCTCTACTCGCCAATGACGCTCGCACAGCTTCACTCGTTCGTGCTGGTGGCACGGCTGGGTTCGGTCAAGGCCGCCGCCGCCGAGCTCGGCGTGACCGAGCCCGCCGTGTCGGTCGCGGTGGCGGCGCTGCGCCGGGAACTCGGCGACGAGCTGTTCGTCCGTGACGGACGGGGGATCCGGCTGACCGCCGGCGGCCGCCGGCTGGCGGCGCTCGCGTCCGAGATCCTGTCGTTGGCCGAGCAGGCGCGCCGGTCGGTCCATGACGGGCCCGGCCGTTCACGGCTGATGCAGGTCGCGGTCACGAACGTCGTCGCCGAGCACGTGGGACCGCTGATCGACTCGTTCACCGCCCGGGAGGCGGGGCTCGAGGTCGCGATCGAGACGGTCGCCGGGGGCGAGATGGCCGATCTGCTCGAGCACCGCCGGGCCGACATCGCGCTCGGCCCTGCGCCGGCGCCCGAGCGGGCCGCGACGATCGCCTCGGTGCCGTTCCTGCGCTGCCGCCTGATCGTCGTCGCCGCCCCCGCGCACCCGCTCGCCGGACGGACCGACGTGCCCCCCGGCGAGCTCACCGGCGCGCGCTGGCTGGTCGGCCCGCCCGAGCTCGATCCATCCACCGGCACCGGGCTGCTGTTCGCACGTGCGGGGATCGCTCCCGCCGATGTGGTCACGTACAACAGTCACGCGGCTGCGGTCGCGGCCGCCGTCGGCGGCGACGGACTGGTGCTGACGCTCGCGCACACCGCGTCGAGCGAGGTCCGCCGTCGGGCGCTGGTGCGGATCGACGTGCGCGGCACACCGATCCTGGAGCTGTGGCACGCGTCGACGCTCGGCTTCGGCCGTGCCCTGCCCGCAGCCTTGGCGATGCAGCGGTTCGCCACCAGCTCCGAGGCCACGCAGCTGATCTCGACCGGTCGCGCCGGGGCCAGCTCATCCCGTGCGCGCGCCCGGCCGCACGTGACGCTGTGGAGCTCGGTCGCGGCCCGCACCGGATCGGATCGGTGAGCATCCGGGGCCGGTGACCGGCGGGACCGCCCCGACTCCAGCGCGCCGAGCCCGTGAGCGACGGGCCGGCCCAGACGGTCCGAAGTGGAGTATCTCGAAACAACGTTTGTTGGGTTTCGGGTTAGGGAGGTTCAGGAAGCTTTTGACGGTGGTCGATAAGGAATCGATGCCCGAACAGATGCTCGTCCACGAGCCCGTCGCGATCGGGACGCTGGAGGGTCTCCTGGATCTCGCGCGAGCCGCGAGCGACGAGCCGCTGCCCAGGGTGCTGGAGTCCGCCGGCGAGGCGATCGAGAAGTCGGCCGGCTTCCGCGTCGTCTACATGAACATCTACCGTCCGGAATACGACGACTTTTCGACGACGCTCGTCCACGGCCGTCCGGAGTTCTCCGACCCCAGATTGCGGGAGCCACCGCTCCCGCGTGACTTCATCCTTCGGTTGCCGGGCACGCCGGTTCAGCGCGCGCCCGGCATCTACTTCATCGCCGGCACGCCAGGGATGTGGGACGGATGCCCGAACTTCTCCCCGTCGCGCGCGCCCGAGGCCGACGGGCCGAATGCATGGCGCAACGAGGACGTGCTGCTGATGATGCTCCAGGACGTCGACGGCGAACCGCTCGGCGTGCTCTCGGTCGACGAGCCGGTCTCCGGAATGCGGCCGACCGAAAGCGACCTGCGGCTGCTGCGGGTGATCTGCCTGTACGTCGAACAGGCCCTGCGAACCGCCAAGCGAGCCCGCCAGACCGAGGAGGACAAGCGGATGCTCGCCCGCCTCTCGGAGATCTCGCCGCGGATGTCGGAGTGCCGTGACCGGCGCGAGCTGTACCGGCTGGTGGCCGCCACCATCACCGCCGACCTCGGGTTCGAGCGTGCCGCCGTGTACGTCAGGAGCAGCGCCGAGCAGACGCGACGGGTCCACGTGGTGGGATGGGAGTCGGGTGATCTGCTGCCCGAGAAGCTGCCGACGCCGCTGATCACAACGCTGCTCGCCGCCGAGATCGACGACGGGGGGGCGTGGCTGGTGCCCGCACGTGATCTGTTCGGGCAGTGGGTCGGTCGGCGTTCGCTGCGCAACGGCTCAGGGCCTCTGGCCTGGAACGACCACTGCCTGCTCGTCCCGTGGTTCGACGACAAGGGCCGCCTCGCCGGGCTCGTCCTCGCCGAGGACCCGGTCGACCGGCTGCTGCCGCGTCAGGAGTGCCGCCGGTCGGTGCGGCTCCTGGTGGACCTCGCGGCGTCGATCGAGCACACGATCACCCAGAGCGCCCGGCTCAACCGGCTCGCGAGCCTCGATACGCTCACCGGCCTGCGCAACCGGCGCGGACTGCACACGCTGATCGGCGAGAACCGTGACTGCGCCCTGATGGTCTGCGATCTGGACGACTTCAAGGAGATCAACGACCGCTACGGCCACGAGACCGGCGACCTCGTGCTCGCCCGGTTCGCCAAGATCCTGCGTGAGCACATCCGTGAGGCCGACATCGCGGTTCGGCTCGGGGGCGACGAGTTCTGCGTGATCCTCACCGGCACCGACCGTGAGGGCGCGACGCGCGTCTCCGAGCGGATCCGCACGGCCACGCCAGTGCGGATGCAGGGGCTCGTGCCGGCGACGGTGACCGTATCGGTCGGCCTGGCGCACCGCGACAATGCCACCCCGAGCCCACGATCGCTGCTGACCGCCGCCGACCGCGCGCTCTACGGCGCAAAGCGCGACGGTCGCAACCGCACCATGATCGCCGGCTGGCCCGTCGCTCAGTAGTTGCCCGACAGCCGATCCCAGGCGCGCCGGAGCTTGCCGGTGATCGCATCGCCGGGGTCCTCGCCAAGCACGGCCGGGTTCGCCGACGGTTCGTGAAGGCGCTCGCACGCCGTTCCGTCGAGCTTGAGCACGACGCCGCGCTCGTGGATCTCGCCGATATCGTCGGCGTCGGCGAACACGTGTCCGCGCCCGATCCCACCGCGAGCGATCACGATCCCGTCGAACACGTCCTCGCGCTCGTCGGCGAGCACATGGTCGACGTGGCCGATCGCCTGGTGGTCGGAGCTGAACACCTCGGTGCCCCGCTCGAGGACGAGGTAGGAGATCGGCGCGCCAAGGTCCATCGTCGACCTGAAGGTTATACGGCGGTCGATCGGCAGCACGCGGTCGGATCCTCGATTGGAAGTAAGGTGGCGGCCGTGGACACGGCCCGGACGGAGCTGACCTCGTTCGGCGCGGACGCGCCGATCCTTCAGGTGATGAGCACGATGCGCGCGATGCGCCGCCTGCGGCCCGACCCGGTCGCCCCGGAGCTGCTGGAGCAGCTCGTCCAGGCGGCCACGTGGGCACCGACCGCGAGCAACACCCAGGCGTACACGTTCTTGATCGTCACCGACCGGGGCCGGATGCGAGCGCTCGCCGACCCCTGGATGGCCTGCTGGAAGTTCTACGAGCACACCGGCGTACCGCCGGAGGGCATGTCCCGTGAGGCCTTCGACCGTGAGCTGGCCGCCTCACGCTTCCAGGCCGAGCACTTCGACGAGATCCCCGCCCTGATCGTCCCCTGTTACGACATGGGCCCCTGGCAGCGCCAGGTGACCTTCAACGTTCGCGGCGTGGCCCGGGGACTGGCCGGCCTCGGCTGGCGACGCACCGCCAGCCTGATCCGCAACAGCGGCCGCTCGGTCTCGATCTCGGAGGCCGGCAGCGTCTTCCCGGGCGCCCAGAACATGCTGCTCTGCGCCCGCGCGCTCGGTCTCGGCGCGGTCATCACCACCTGGCACCTGTGCCTGGAGCAGGAGTTCAAGGCCACGCTGAACATCCCCCGTCGCGTCAAGACGTTCGCGCTGATCCCGGTCGGCTGGCCGCGTGGCCGCTTCGGACCGGTCCGCCGCCGGCCCGCGGCCGAGGTGACCCGCTTCGACAGCTGGTAACGCGGGCGCGGGGGCGCGCGAGCCGCGGCTCGGCCGCAGCGAGGACGCGGTCGGCGGCGCGGGCGGCGCGCGGCCGGCCTCAATCGCCGCCGGCCACCAGCTGCGAGAGCGACAGCGTGTTGCCGTCGGGGTCCTTGAACCAGGCGACCCGATCGCCGGCCGGCGTCGTCCAGATCCCATGCTCGTCCTGTTCGATCTGGGCGTAGTCGGTGAACTGAACGCCGCGCCGCACCAGCTCCGTGACCGCGGCGACGAGGTCCGCGACGTTCCAGCCGGCGATCGTGAAGGGCTGCGGTGTGAGGTCGGGCACCGTCGTGACCCGGACCATCGTGCCGTTGGCGTCCAGCACGAGCGCGAACGGGGTCTCGAACAGCACCGTCAGACCCAGCGTCGATTCGTAGAAGGGCCGCGCGGCGGCCGCGTCGCGGACCGGAACGAAGCCGACGAACGGGACGCCATCGAGCACGCCGCCGACCTTATCCGAGCGAGGCCGCCGGAGACGACCGGCTCACGGGCCCGGCCGCTTGGCGCGCAGGCCCCGGTCGACCATCTCGATCAGCCGCTCGTAGGTCTCGTCCAGTGCGGGCGCCAGCGCGAACCCGCCGGCGCGCTCCAGCGACACGAATCCATGCATCGCCGAGCGGATCAGCCGGACGGCGTGAATCGCGTCATCGCCCTCCAGGCCATAGCCGCGCAGCACCGCGGTCAGGACCCCCACGAGCCGGGCCGCGGCGGCGTCACGCTCGCCGTCGCCCGGCTCGGGCGCGCGCTGCATCGCGGCGTAGACGCCGGGGCGCTCACGAGCGTAGGCGCGGTAGGCCAACGCGACGGCGTGCAGCGCCTCGCGGCCCGCACGGCCGGCCGCCGCGGCCGACAACGCGTCGGTCAGCTCGACGACTCCGAGCGCGCCGACGCGGTCATGGAGATCGCCGAGGCCGCCGACATGCGCGTACAGCGACGGCGCGCGGACGCCGAGCTCGGCGGCCAGCCGCGCCAGGGTGAGTTGCTCGAGCCCATCTCGGTCGGCGAGGCGCGCGGCGGCGTCGACGACCGACGCGGCGTCAAGCCCGGCCCGCGCCATCAGCGACCGGCGCGGCGGATCGCAGCGTCGAGCGCGGCTCCCGGCTGCGCGACCGGGGAGCCGTGCCCGACGGCCAGCAGGCTCGGATCCAGCGCGCGCAGCGCCCGCGCCGACTCGAGGTCCCGCGCCTTGTCGTAGGTCGCCATCGCGGCCAGCGGAAAGCGCCAGTAGAAGTGGTTGCTGACAGCGGTCGTGCCGATCGTCGTGAAGACGTCGCCGGCGATCAGCGTCCGATCGCGCGTATCCAGGAACGAGACGTGTCCGGGGCTGTGGCCCGGGCTGGCGATCACCTCCAGGCTGCCGACCCGGTCCCCGGCGTTCAGCCGGACGTCAGGCACCGTCGCGAGCTTCGGCCAGCTGCCGGTCAGCTTGCCCGTGACGACCTTCTCTCCGGCGTGGATCCTCGCGTCGGCGTCGGGCATCAGCACCTGCACGCTCGCGCCGAGCGTCGACTTCAATTCGTCCAACGAGCCGACGTGATCGCCGTGCCCGTGCGTCAGCGCGATCCGCGTGATCGGCGCCCCGGCCCGGTTGGCGGCCGCGATCAGCTGGGCCCCCGTCCGCGGCATCGTCGTATCGATCAACGTGAGGCCGTCGTCCTCACGTACGAGGAAGGCATTGACGAACCGGTAGCGGGTGAGCTGGATCAGGTTGTCAGTGATCTTCGTGGTCTGCATGCGGGCCTCCGTTCGGCTGAAACTATGGATCGTAGACTACTACCTATGATTCGTAGTTGTCAACCGCGCGAGCCTCGGGAACAGTTGGGATTGCCGTCGACAGGTGAAAGCGATCTCCCACCAACAGACAGAGGATCACCCGCGCCCACCCGCAGATCGCGACCCGCGGTGCCGGGCTCGGCCGTCCGCACCGGTCGGACGAGAGCCCGGAACGAAGCGCCGCTCGCTCAGACGGCGGGCGCGGTCCGCGTCGCCTGCGCCAGCTCGGCGGGACGCTGCTCTGCGGCCACAGTCTGCTGGCCGCGTCCGGCCCGCCACATCGCCCGCATCCTGCGCACGAACGGCTTCGGCTTCTCGGCGTAGACCCGCCCGCCGAGCGCCAGCGCCTGCCTGCGCAGCTCCAAACGGCGGTGGTCGATCAGCCCCACGACCGCGTCGAGGTCTGCCGGCACGTGCACCGGCTCGTCGGTCAGCGCGCGCCGGAGCACGACGAGATCGTGATCGTCGCCGAGCAGGTCGGCGAGACGGTGGGCGTCCTTCGCCTGTCCGACGCACGCGGGGCCGGCCGCGTCGCTCAGTAGGCGCTGCTGGTACCAGAGATCCTTGACGCGCTTTCGCCACCGGTGCCAGTCGGCGCCGGAGTGATGGTCACGCGCCCGTAGGAACGCTCTGCGCCCGTCGCGGTAGGAGCGTCGCAGCCCAGCCTCGATCGCGCTCCAGCCGCCATCGGTCAGCTCCCAATCGTCGATCCGCGAGCGGACGGCACCGAGCTCCGCCGCCGCGCGGGCGGGCAGATCCAAGTCGCCGAACTGCGCGCGCTGCGCGTCACGGCGGCGCTGCAGCGGCGCGCCGACGGCGTCGAACGTCCGCTCCGACAGCTGTCCGGCGTAACGGCCGGCGAGATCATCGAGCGTCGCCACCATCGCCTCGGCGTCCCGTGCCGCCGACAGCGTCCGCGCCGCATGCCGGAGCGCGCGTTCCTCGCCACGCCGTCGGCCCCCATCGATCGACCCGCGTGCCAGACGCAGCAGCGATCGCTCCTTCTTGACCGCTTTGCGCGCCGCGTGGACCGCTGCCTCCGGGTCGGCATCGACGCGCTCGGTGAGCTCGGTCACCGCCCGGTCCAGCTGCGCGGTGGCGCAGCGCTGCAGCCCGCTGCGAACGGCCTCGTCGGACGCGAGCCGGTAGGCCTCGCTCACTTGGACTTGGCGCGTGTCCGCGCGCCCTTCTTGGCGGCGGCGCTGCGCTTCGCCACGTTGCGCTTGCGGGTCTGGGCCGCCTTCTTCCCGGCGGCGCTGCGCTTGGGGTCGACGGCCCGCTTGTCGATCGAGGAGGCCACGTCGCGCAGATTCTCCGCGGACGAGGACAGCGCCTTCGATCGCTTCCGGCCGGCCTTCCCGGCAGACCGGCTGAGCATGCGGGCGACCTTCTTGCGCAGTCCGCTCGCCCTCAGGACGTCGAATAGATCCTGCTCCTTCTTGGCCATCTGGCCCTCCTCTGCACCGGCGAGGCGGTGCGGATGTCGCGATATTCCGTTCAGCTTATGGCTACCCGCCGCTCGATCGGGCAATCACGGCGCCGACCGGTCTCAGGCCAGCAGTTCGAGCACCGCACGCTCGATCCGGCGCCGCGGTCGTGCATCGTCGCCGGCCAGCGCAGCGCCGCCGTCGCGCGGGAGGCTGATCGTCGATCCCGAGCGATAGCGATCGAACACGCGGGGGTCGATGTACGCGCGCCGGGCCACCGCCGGCGTATTGCCCAGCAGCTCGGCCACGTCGCGCACCGCCCCGTCGACGACCCGCTTGCGAGCCGTCTTGGTGCGCGCGTCATCGCGCTTGACCGCCACCGCCACCGCGGCCATCACCGTCGCGTTCCAGGTCCGAAAGTCCTTGGCGCTGAACCCCTCGCCGAGATGGCGCTTGATGTAGTCGTTGATGTCCTCAGAGCGCACGGCCATCCACCGACGGCCGTCGCGATAGGCGAGCAGCTCCGGGCCGCCGCCGCGCCGGCGCTTGAGCGCCCCGATCACCGCGAGCGAATCTGGATCTCGAACCTCGTGAACGCGGCGCACTCCGCTCTTGGCGGGATAGTCGAACACGATCGCGTCGTCGCCGAGCCTGACGTGCGCTTTGCGCAACGTCGCCAGCCCGAGCCCGCCACCCTGCTCGGCGTATTCCTCGCCGCCGATCCGGAACAGCCCGACGTCGAGCAGCCGCACGGCGCAGGCGAGCACCCTGACCTCGTCGAGCTCGTCCCCCGCCAGTCCCTCCGTCAGACGGCGGCGCAGCCGCGGCAGGGCCTGGGCGAACTCGACCATGCGGCGGAACTTCTCTCGGTCACGCTGCGTTCGCCAGGCCTCGTGGTAGAGGTACTGCGTGCGACCCGCGGCGTCGACGCCGGTGGCCTGCAGATGGCCGAGCGGATCGATGCAGATCCACACATCCTGCCAGGCCGGTGGGACCGCTAGCGCGCGGATGCGCTCGAGCGCGCGCTCGTCGGACACCCGTTCGCCGGCCGCGTCGACGTAGCCGAAGCCACGGCCGCGCCGGACGCGCCGGATGCCGGAGTCCGAGCGATCCGATCGCCGCAGGCGACGACGTCGCGGCGGCGACGAGGGGTCATCGGTCACGCCGGGACGGTACCCGGCGGTGACCCGCCGAAACCCCGCCCGCGCCGCGATCGCCGTGCGGCGGCGGCCCCGCGCCGGGCCCGTCGCCCGGCTGGTTGGACCCACGTGTGGCGGGTAGCCCGATCGATACCCAGCGGATGACCGGTAAGGAGACCACGATGCCACCTCGCGGCGTCAAACCGGGCACCAAGCGCGCCCGACAGTACGAGCAGATCAAACAGAGCGAGCAGGACCAGGGCCGCAGCGAGAGCCGCGCGGAGGAGATCGCGGCTCGCACCGTCAACAAGGAGCGAGCGCGGGCGGGCGAGTCTCGGACCGCGTCGCGTACGTCGACCGATGACACGTCCTCATCCCGGCGGGGCGGGCGGCGCTCGGGCACGAACCGAACCAAGGGGCGCACCCGCGATCAGCTCTATCAGGAGGCTAAGAAGCTGAACGTCGACGGACGGTCGAAGATGAACAAGGCCCAGCTCCAGCGCGCGGTCGACGCCAAGAAGTCCTAGTGGCCCCCGAAGTGCAATTCTCCGGATTGCGGACGGCGCTGAGGGGAAGTGGGGTTAATGGCCTCGTCGGAGCTTGAGCGCGTGCCATGGTCTTAGCGGGACTCAAGGGCCGGCGAGGTCGCTCATCGACCGACGCCTCCACGTACTGGGGCCGAGCCGGCGTCGAGGGTTCGTTCTCAACCCGCGCGGGTCCCGGGAAGCCCGGGCGGCGTATTTTGGCAAGCCGCTTGAACGGCGAGCGGCCTCCTCATCACGCCACAGCCGGCGTGTGGGCCAGACCGTCCGCCTCGCCCCGCACCCGGAGGGACGCATGTCGACAACGCTGAACGGATCAGTGCAGGCCCACCGGCCGAGCTCGGAGCTCGCCCAGGCGCACGTCGAGGAGCTGATGCGACGGTGGCACGACGAGGGCGACCACCGCGCCCGTGATCAGCTGGCCGAGCTGTTCCTACCGCTGGCGTGCCGGCTCGCCAAGCGCTATCACAGCCCTTACGAGCCGCTCGAGGACCTCACGCAGGTCGCGTCGCTCGGCCTTCTCGGCGCGCTCGACCGGTTCGACCCGTCGCGCGGGATCGAGTTCCGGTCGTTCGCGATCCCGACGATCCTCGGCGAGCTCAAACGTCATTTCCGCAACACCGGATGGACCGCACACGTCCCCCGCGGCGCCCAAGACCTGGCGCTGCGAGTCGACCGCGCCGCCCGCGAGATCACCGACCTGACGGGACGCCCGCCGACGCCCGCCGAGATCGCGGCGTTCCTGGAGATCGAGCTCAGCGACGTGCTCGTTGGAATCGACGCGGCGACCGCGCATTTCTCACTGTCGCTCGACGCCCCCGTCGCCGCATCCGATGCCCGGGAGCCGCGGTTTCTCTCAGACGAGCTCGGCCGCGCCGACGGCGGCTTCGATCTCGTCGACGCCAAGCTCTCGCTCGCGGTTGAGATCTCGCACCTGCCGCACCGGGAGCGCACCGCCCTCCAGCTCCGACTTCAGCAGGACCTCAAGCAGAGCGAGATCGCACGGCGGATGGGCTGCTCCCAGATGCAGGTCTCGCGCCTGCTGCGTCAGGCCGCGACGCGGGTCCGGGAGCTCACGGACCCGACTCTGGATTGCCGGCACCGATGAGATCGTCGGACTCGCCTCGCCCGGGCGTGGCGCGGTCGTCGAACACGAAGATCTCGATCGTCAGGTTGGGATCGAACAGCACCTGGCTCTGGTAGGTCACGACTCGCCGGCCGGTGATGCGCTCGATCATCCGAGTCACCACCTCGGACATCTCGTTCTCGAACTCCTGGCGGAAGCTGCGGACCGTGCCCTCGCGGCCGGCGTCGAGCATCGTCTGCTCGGCCGTGGTGATCCCCTCGCGCATCACCACGAACAGCAGGTCGTCCACCAGGTAGGACTTCGCCGAGACGGGGCCCTTGCCGTAGTACTGCTTCATCGTGCGGACCATCTCGGTCGAGATCCGCGCGAGGACGCTGCCTTCCTCGGAGCCCCCGCCCTCAGCGGCGGGCTGACCATCGGGCGTCCCGGTCATGGGCAAAAAGATACATCCCGGTGAGCACGCGCCAGCCGGTCTGTACGAAAGATCCATCGGTCCTCCCCAGGCGCGCGGTCGACTAGGCTGATACGTAGCGGTTGCGAGATCCTGACCGGGTCACGGGCTGTGTCGATAGGCGAGGCACGTGATCGGAGTCACATCCGACCTCGATTCACGGGCAACGCTCGAACACCGAGCCCGCAGATGGAGCACCCTTGCCCGCATCGATCATTGACTCACCGCCGGCAGAGCCGAGTCCGGCACTGCACCGGTTTCGGCCCGAGCGTCCCGCCCATCCGCATCGGCGGGATCTCGGCGAGAGCGTCGCCGACCGCAAGGCCGCCGGCGCGATCCGGCTGCTCGAGCAGCTCCCCGATCTCGCCGCGGATCTGGAGAACGGGCAAGCGGCGGCCGCGTCCCGCGCGCTGACGCTTCCCGCGATCGAGCTTGGCCCCGGATGCTGCGAGACCGGGATCTGCGAGACCGTCCCGACGGTCACCGGACGCCCCTTCGGGGTGCTCGTCGTCGACGGCCTGCTCGCGCGGGAGGTGCGGCTCGCCGATCGGACCTCGACCAGCCTCTACGGACCCGGCGACATCCTCGATCTGCGGACCGACGAGGGCAGCTCGCTGGCCGCCGGCGTCCGGCTCGTGTGCCCGGAGGTCGCCGTGCTCGCGTTGCTCGATGATCGCGTGCTGGTCGCGATGCGCGAGTGGCCGCGGATGATCCCCCGTCTGTTCGCGGTCGCGATGCGCCAGCTCGAACGCGCCGACATCAACGCCGCGATCGGCCGGCTCGAGCGGGTCGAGGACCGGCTGCTCGGGTTCTTCTGGCTGCTGGCCGACCGCTGGGGACGACGAGGGCCCGACGGGATCGCGATCGAGCAACCGCTGACACACGAGGCGATCGGCCATCTGATCGGCGCCCGGCGGCCGACCGTCAGCCTCGGGCTTCGCGCGCTGTCAGATCAGCGCGCGCTGATCCGGCGAGCCGACGGCACCTGGCTATTGGCTCCGGACTCGCTGTGCCAGTTGGTGGGCGCCGACCGTTGCGGAGCCCCGGCATTGCCGTGATCCAGGCCGGCTCAGGCCTGCGGCGCGCGGCGCGTCTCGTCGAGCACGAACCCGTACAGAAGGTGGTCGGCGGCGACCGCCAGCCGCTGCGTGATACCGGCCTGCTTGGCGTGCGGCAGACCGAGCAGCGGCGCGGTCGCCTCGAAGCCCGTCCAGATCACCAAGCCGTAGATCGGGCCGGTCCAGTGGCGCTCGCGCCAGGACCGCGGTAGCGCGCCGAAGCCGGCGGCCGCGAACGCGCCGAACCCCCAATGGGCCAGCTCCACAAGCGCGCGCCGTGTCCCGTGTGACTCTCCGGCGAGCTGCTGGGGCGGTGCCTGATCGACGAAGCCGAGCGAGACCGTGACGACCCGCATGCCGGTCATCGCCATCGATGCGATCGCGCCTCGCAGCGCCGCGTGTGCGACCTCACCCGCCTCCGGGACCTGCCATTCGTCGCCGGGCATCGCCCACACTACGAGTAGGAACCGTCGGCCGGGGGCGCGGCCGCCCGCGAGGTCCTGCCGACACGTGGCAAGCCGGAGAGCAGGACGAGCACGACGGCGGCGGCACCCCAGATGATCTCCGTCAGGTGGTTGGCGGCGAAGATCCCGAACACTCCGTTGCCGCGGACCGCGCCCACGACGGCGGCCGCCCCGAGCACGAGCGCGACGAGGAACGCCGAGGTCTTCGCGCCCCAGTGCAGCGGCGCGCTCAGCAGCAGCAGCAGTCCCGCGGCGATCGACAGCAGGTTGCTCCAGCCATTGACCTCGATCCCCAGCCAGTGCTTGCCGTGGATCGCGCCGTGAGGAATATGTGCGGTCGTGAAGCCGTGACCGCCGGCGATCAACCCGACCACGCCGAACGCGATCCCCAGCACGCCGACGATCGCGACCGGACCCTTGACCAGCGACCATCCCGTCCTGCGCGTCGACAGTGCCGACATCTCGCTCCTCCTTATGTGGGCTTTCGGTTCAGCTCGCGCTGATCACATTGCGCGATCGTCACGTGCCGACCCTGTATGAGGTGCTGTCCGCACGTTCGGTCCGGAAACCGGCGGCCGCGCGCGATGTTGGAATGCAACCGGCAAACCGTTCCACGGGCGGTCGGCGCTGATCGTTTGGCCAGGCGCTCCGATCGCTGGTTTGCGTCCCCTGGGCACGGGTATCTCAGGGCGGTGAGATTCGCCGCTCTTGGATCCGCGCTGGTGTTGTGCGCGCTCGCGGTCGTGGCCGCCCTGACGCTCGGCGGCTGGGGCTGGATCGTCGTCGCCGCCGTGTTCGCCGTGATCGCGCTGATCGGCATCCACGACGTCGTCCAGCGACGCCACTCGATCCTGCGCAACTACCCGATCCTCGGCCATGCGCGGTTCGCGCTCGAAACGGTCCGTCCGGAGCTGCAGCAGTACTTCATCGAGCGCAACACCGACGGCCGGCCGTTCGACCGTGACACCCGCACGTCGATCTACGAGCGCGCGAAGGGGATCAAGGACGAGCAGGCCTACGGCACCGAGCGTGACGTCAGGGAGCCCGGCTACGAGTGGCTGCTGCAGTCGATGCATCCGCAGGACCCGCCGAAGGCCGAGCCGCGGATCACGATCGGCGGACCGGATTGCTCACAGCCTTACGAGATGGCGCTGCTCAACGTGTCCGCGATGTCGTTCGGCGCGCTCTCCGGAGCGGCGCTGACCGCGTTGAACCGCGGCGCGGCGAAGGGCGGGTTCGCCCACGACACCGGCGAGGGCGGGCTGACGCGGTACCACCTCAACGGCGCTGACGTGGTCTGGGAGCTCGGCAGCGGTTACTTCGGCGCGCGCGCCAAGGACGGCGGCCTCGATCGCGAGCAGTTCCGCGACAAGGCCGCCCAGGACGCGGTCAAATGCGTGTCGCTGAAGCTCAGCCAGGGCGCCAAGCCCGGAATCGGCGGTGTGTTGCCCGGCGCCAAGGTCACCAAGGAGATCGCCGATGCGCGCAGCGTGCCCCAGGGCGAGACCTGCGTCAGCCCGCCCGCGCACAAGGTGTTCTCGACCCCGCGTGAGCTGGTCCTGTTCATCGCCGAGATGCGGGAGCTCGCCGGCGGCAAGCCGACCGGCTTCAAGCTCTGCGTCGGTCGGCGTCACGAGCTGCTGGCGGTCTGCAAGGCGATGGTGGCCGAGCAGGTAACGCCCGACTTCATCGTCGTCGACGGCTCCGAAGGCGGCACCGGAGCGGCACCGGCGGAATACGAGGACCACGTCGGGGTGCCGCTGACCGAGGGGCTGATGACCGTTCACAACGCGCTCGTCGGCTGCGGCCTGCGTGACCGGATCCGGATCTGTGCCAGCGGCAAGATCGCAACCGGCTCGGACGTCGTCAAGCGCCTGGCGATCGGCGCCGACTACACCAACGCCGCCCGGGCGATGATGATGGCGGTCGGCTGCATTCAGTCCCAGCGCTGCAACACCAACGAGTGCCCGGTCGGCGTCGCCACCCAGGATCCCAGGCGCTCGCGGGCGCTCGATGTCGCCGACAAGTCAGAGCGCGTCTACCGATATCAGCATGCGGTCGTTGCCGAGGCCCAGCGGCTGATCGGCTCGATGGGTCTGCACTCGCCGGCGCAGGTCGGACCCCATCATCTGGTCCGCCGCGTCGATCACGTCACCTCGTCCAGCTACGCGGACCTGTACGAGTGGCTCGCTCCCGGCCAGCTGATCGAGGAGCCGCCCGAGTCGTGGGCGCGAGACTGGGAGCGCGCCGATCCCGACACGTTCACGGCGGCCGCACCGGAGCCCAGCCCCGCATGAGCGACGTCGCCGAGACGATCGTCGAGGCGCTCGCCGGGCTCGGTGTCCGCACCGTCTGGGGGGTCGTCGGTGATGCGCTGAACCCGATCACCGATGCGATCCGCCGTGACGAGCGGCTGGAGTGGATCGGCGTGCGCCACGAGGAGACCGGCGCGTTCGCGGCCGGCGCCCAGGCCCAGCTGACCGGGACGCTCGGCGTCTGCATGGGCACCGTCGGCCCCGGCTCGCTGCATCTGCTCAACGGGCTCTACGACGCCAAGAAATCGCACGCCCCGGTGCTGGCGATCTGCGGTCAAGTCCCGCTCGCCGAGCTCGGCTCGGACTTCTTTCAGGAGGTCGACAACGACGCCGTGTTCAGCGATGTCGCCGAGTACTGCCGGACGGTCACCAGTCCCGCGCAGCTGTCCGGAATGCTCGAGCAGGCGATCCAGCGGGCGCTTGATCGTCCCGGCGTGTCGGTGCTGACCGTGCCCGGCGACGTCGCCGGGCTCGACGCCCCCGAGCACGCGCCCCGCTTCGCCCGGACCCAGGTGCCGGTGGTCCCCGACGAGTCCCAGCTTTCGACCGCCGCGGCGATGATCGACGAGTCGACCAACGTCACCTTCCTGGTCGGATGCGGGGCACGACATGCGCGTGAGGAGGTACTGGCGCTCGCTGACCGGCTCGGCGCGCCGATGGTCCTGACGCTCAAGGCCAAGGAGGGGCTCGAGCGAGACAACCGGTTCGAGGTCGGTCAGAGCGGGCTGATCGGCAACCCGGCCGCACAGCACGCGTTTGAGTCCTGCGACCTGCTGCTGATGCTCGGCACCGACTTCCCCTACACGGATTGGTATCCGAGCGGCAAGCGGGTGATCCAAGTCGATCATCGCCCGGGCCACATCGGGCGGCGCACCGCGGTCGAGCAGGCCGTGATCGGCGACACCCGCCTGGCGGCCGCCGAGCTGTTGCGCCGCGTCGCGCCCAAGGACGGCCGCGATCATCTCAAGTCGGCGCGATCCCGTTACGACGACTGGCGCGACCGCCAGCGAAAGCTCGCAGATCCGGACTACGACGCGCGCGGCGTGCTGGAGAAGGTCAGGAGCGTGTTCGACGACCCGGACGACCGGATCCGGCCCGAGGCCGTCGCCGTGGCGGTCGATCGCCACGCGTCCGAGCGCGCGATCTTCACGAGCGACACCGGGATGTCGACCGTGTGGCTGTCGCGCTTTGTCTCGATGCGCGGACAGCGGCGGCTGCTGGGCTCCTACAACCTCGGCTCGATGGCCAACGCGATGCCCCAGGCGCTTGGCGCGCAGGCGCTCGATCGCTTGGCCGAGGTGGTTGCGTTCTGCGGCGACGGCGGTCTGACGATGCTGATGGGCGACCTGATCACCGCGGTCACGCACCAGCTTCCGGTGCGGTTGGTGGTGTTCAACAACGGCCGGCTCGGGATGGTCAAGCTCGAGCAGGAACAGGCGGGCCTGCCGGAGTTCGGGACCAAGCTGAGCGACGTCGACATCGCGGGGATCGCCCGAGCCGCCGGTCTGCGCGCGCTCCGCGTGGAGCGACCCGGCGAGCTCGACGAGGCGATCCGTTCGGCGTTTGCCGAACCCGGTCCGGTGCTGCTCGACGTCGTCACCAACCCCGACGAGGTGTCGCTGCCACCCAAGGTCAAGCCCGGGCAGGCATGGGGGTTCGCGATCGCCAAGCTGACCGAGACGCTCGAGAGCCGCCCCTCCTGACGTGTCCTCGGTCGCGCTGACGTTCGACGACGGGCCCGATCGGACCTGGACCCCGCGGCTGCTGGAGCTGCTGCGCGCACTCGACGTCCGCGCGACGTTCTTCCCGATCGCGCCGCGCGCGGCCGCCGCGCCCCAGCTGCTGGCTCAGATGCGCGACGACGGCCACACGATCGGCCTGCACTGTCACGATCACTTCCGGCATACCGAGCGCGACGTCGATTGGCTGCGTGCCGACACCAGCGCGGCGCTCGACGAATTGGCGGCCGCGGGCGTGGCGCCGACGCTCTGGCGGACCCCGTGGGGCGACACTGCGCCGTGGACGGCCGCGGTCGCCCGCGAGCACGAGCTGCGGCTCATCAGCTGGACGACCGACACTCACGACTGGCGCGGCGACGGTGCCGAGCGGATGCTCGATCAGACGCGCGAGGGGCTCGTCGCCGGCTCGATCGTGCTCGCGCACGACGGGATCGGACCCGGAGCCCGTCGCGACGGAGCGGCCGAGACGATCCGCTACGTCGAGCTCGCAATCGCACACGCCCGCGCACACGGGCTGACACTGGAGGCCTTGGCGTGAGCCGCTCCGCGGTCGCGCCCGCCGCCCCGGAGCCCGCGCCGGTGACGATCACGGCAGCGCTGCGCGCGATCGCCGCCGGGGCCGCGGGCCGGGACCGGAGCGCGACGCCGGTGTTTCCCGATGACGCGATCACGCTCCTGCAGGAGGCCGGCGCGCTGGCGTTCAACGCAGTCGACGGCCCCGAGCGACCACCGGCGGGCCAGGAGCTCGAGCTCGTCCGATCCGTTGCGTACGCCGATGCGTCGGTCGGACGGATCTTCGACGGGCACCTCAACGGCGTCGAGCGGCTCGCGGTGCAGGCGCCGCCGGCGCTGCGCGAGGCAGAGCTCGCGGCGGTGCGCGAGCGACGTCTACGCGTCGGGGTCTGGGGCGGCGACCCTCGCCCGGGCGAGGGCCCGCCGGCGACGGTGGAGGGCAGCCGCACCACCGAAACGCTCTCCGGCGTCAAGACCTTCTGCTCCGGCGCGGGGGGCCTGGACCGCGCCCTGGTGCTGGCGCGTGACCTCGACGCACGCCTTCCGGTCGCGGTCTGGATCGACCTCACCGACCCGGATTCGGTGACGGTGGACGAACGCTGGTACCGCGCCTCGGGGTTGCGTGCCTCGGTCTCGCACCGGGTGGTGTTTCATCGAGCCCCGGTGCTGGCGCGGTTCGGGCTGCCGGGCGGCCTATCCGAGCAGCCGTGGTTCGGCCGCGACGCGCTGCGGACCGCCGCGAGCTGGGCCGGAATGGCCGATCGCGCGCTGCACGCCGCTCTTGACGAGCTCGCCGGCCGGCCGGACCCCGGATCGCTCGAACGGCTCGCGGCCGGGCGGATGCTGACCGCGCAGCAGACGATCACGGCCTGGTTGGAGCGGGCCGCGCGGGCGATGGACATCGCCGCGCTCGAGCTGCCCGCGATTGCGCTGCACGCACGGGTCGCGATCGCACAAGCGTCGCGGGAGCTGCTGGACGAGGCCGCACGGGCCTGCGGATCGCATCCGTTCGCGACCGGTGGTGACCTGGACCGTGCCCGGCGTGACCTTGAGCTGTTCCTGCTTCAGCACCGCCTCGAGCCGGGGTTGGCCGCCGCCGGCGCCCGGGCGCTCGAGGACCGCGCGGAGGCCGATCGATGACGGCGGCCGAGTTCGAGCGGCGCTACCGTCGCGACGGCGACCCCTGGGGTTACCGCTCGAGCGACTACGAGCGCGCCAAATACGACGCCACGCTCAGCGCCTGCGGCCCCGGTCCGTTCGCGTCCGCGCTCGAGCTCGGCGGCTCGATCGGCGTGTTCAGCGCCATGCTCGCCGGGCGCTGCGACGCGTTGACGACGATCGACTTCTCGCCGACCGCGGTCGCGCTCGCGCGGGCTCAGCTCGCCGGCTTCTCGCACGCCGAGGCGATCATCGGCGAGATCCCCGGCGCGATCGGACCCGACCAACACGATCTCGTCGTCGCCTCCGAGATCCTGTACTACCTGGACGACGACGCGCTGACCGCGACGCTTGAGCGGCTGCGCGCCGTGCTCCTCGCGGGCGGGCAACTGGTGGCGGTCCACTGGCGTCCGAACGGGCCCGAGCGCCCACAGACGGCCGCTGCGGTCCACCGGCGGCTGCGGTCGCTGCCGTGGCTGCGCGCGGTCGCCGATCTGAGCACGGCCGACTACCTGCTCGATGTGCTGGAGCGAACATGAGCGACGACTTCGAGCTGCTGATCATCGGCGCCGGACCGGCAGGACTCGCGGCGGCGCGCGCCTACCGTCAGCTCCGCCGCGACGGCGAGGTCGCGATCGTCGGCGACGAGCACCGGATGCCGTATGAACGGCCGCCCCTGACCAAGGAGCTGCTGCGCGGCGAGATCGGGTTCGATCAGCTGGCGATCGAGGAGGAAGACTGGTTGATCGAGCAGCGGGTGCAGCTGATCTCCGGCCGCGCCGTAACCCTCGACACCGGCGAGCACACCGTCAGGCTCTCAGGCGGTCGTCAGCTGTCATACGAGACCTGCCTGCTCGCCACGGGCGCCGAGCCGAACCGGCTGCCGATCCCGGGTGCCGACCATCCGCGCGTCCGCATCGTGCGCACCGCCGACCACGTCCGCGAGCTGCTGGTGCGTTTGAACGGCGGCGCCCGGGTGACCGTGATCGGCTCCGGGTTCATCGGATGCGAGATCGCCGCATCGCTGCGGATGCGGGGCCATCCGGTGCAGCTCGTCTCCGACGAGACCGCGCCGAACGCGGCGCGGCTGGGGGACGAGGCCGCCGCGATCATCCGCGACTGGCTGCGCGACGACGGCGTCTCGCTGCACCTCGGAGCCCCGGTCGATCGGATCGAGCCCGGCGCCGGCGCCGCGGCCGTGATCGCCGGCGAGCGTCGGATCGAGGCCGACGTGATCGTGATGGCATCCGGCGTGAGCCCGCGCTCCGAGCTCGCCGCACAGGCCGGCCTGGAGCTTGACGACGGCGCGATCGGAGTCGACGCATCGATGCGCACCGCCCGTGACGGCCTGCTCGCCGCCGGCGACGTCTGCAAGGCCCACAACCTGACGGCCGGCCGCGCGCTGCGCGTCGAGCACTGGGGGGACGCGCTGTCCCAGGGCGAGATCGCCGGCGCGACCGCCGCCGGCTCCGACGTCCGCTGGGACTCGGTGCCGGGTTTCTGGTCGACGATCGGCACGCGCACGCTCAAGTACGCGGCCTGGGGCGACGGCTTTGAGCAGACGAGCCTGCGGCGTCATCACGACGGCGGCTTCACCGGGTGGTACGGGACCGGCGGCCGGCTCGTCGGCGTCCTCACCCACGACGCCGACGAGGACTACGAACGCGGCAGTGAGCGGATCGCACTGGGAGCTCGATGGACCTGGTGACGGTCATCGTGGTACCGGCTCGCGACGAGCAGGATCGGATCGGGGCATGCCTGGAGGCGCTCGCCTCGCAGACCATCGGCCGGCACGCGTTCGAGACGATCCTGGTCGCCGACCGTTGCCAGGACCGGACCGAGCAGGTGGCGCGTGAGACCGCGAAGCGGCTCGGCCTGAGCTTGACGATCCTGCAGGGCCCGGGCGCGGGCTCGGGCCCGGCTCGCGGGCTGGGGATGGATGCGGCGGCCAGGCGGCTGAGCGCGCTCGGGTTGCCGCGCGGCCTGATCGCCACGACCGACGCCGACTCCGAGCCCGCGCCCGACTGGCTCGAGTGCCAGCTCGCGCACCTGGAGCGGGGCGCGGACGTGATCGCCGGGGCGATCGAGCTTGCCGCCGAGGCCGCCGAGCTGCCGTTCGCGGTGCTCGATCGCAGACGCCGAGACGCGCAGATGCGGATGGCGGAGATCGCAGCGGTCGACCCCGGCGCCGCCCACCACCACTTCGCCGGCGCGTCGCTGGGCGTCCGCGCCGACGTCTACCGCCGCGTCGGAGGGATCGACGCCGCGCCGGCGCTCGAGGACGAGGCGTTCGCGGACACCCTCGCGCTCCACAGGATCCCGATCCTGCGGCCCGCTGACGTCCGCGTCAGAACCGCTGTCCGCACAGATGGCCGCGCGGCGCGGGGATTGTCGGTCGACCTGGCGGTATCGACGTGGCTGGCGCGCCGCCGCTTCGCGGCCGCGGACTTCGATTCCGACCGGCTGCGTGGCCACGGGGACCGGCCGTCGGTCACGGTCGTGATCCCGGCCCGGGAATGCGCCGCGACCATCGCCGGCGTGATCGAGATGACCGTCGGCCCCGCGCGGGAGGCCGGGCTGGTCGATGACGTGGTCGTCGTCGACGCCGCCTCCGATGACGGGACCGCTGACCGCGCTGTCGTGGCCGGCGCCCGGGTCCTGCAACAGGACGCGCTGCACGCCGAGCTCGGGCCGGCGCAGGGCAAGGGCGATGCGCTGTGGCGGACGCTGGCCGCGACCGGCGGTGAGATCGTGTGCTTCCTGGATGCCGACACCGAGGATCCTGACCCCGGACATCTGCTCGGACTGCTCGGGCCGCTGCTGACCGATCCGGAGATCGCGCTCGTCAAAGGGGCGTTCGCGCGCCCGTTCAATACCGGCGCACGCGCGCTCGCCGATGAGGGCGGCCGTGTCACCGAGCTGATGGCCAGGCCGCTGCTGAACCTCCACTTCCCGCTGCTGGCTGGGTTCACCCAGCCGCTCGCCGGCGAATTCGCCGCCCGCCGCCGACTGCTGGAGCGACTGCCGTTCCCGGTCGGCTACGGGGTCGAGATCGCCCTGTTGATCGATGCGCTCAACGAGCTGGGTCTCAACGCGCTCGCCGAATGCCGGATCGGGTCGCGTCAGAACCGCCACCAGCCGCTGCGCGCGCTTGGCGAGATGGCATTCGCGGTGCTCGCCGCCGTCGAACGCCGGATCGATGGCCCGCGTAGCGCGACCGGCGGCCAGTTCCTGCGCCCGTGGGAGGACGGCCGCATCGTCCGGGTCCCGGTCGGCGAACGCCCGCCGCTCCGCCTGCCGCCAGAAGTCGCGGTCGGCGAGCCGCAGGCCGCTGCTCGCCCCACGAGCGACGAACGGGAAGCCGCGTGACAATGCGGGACGTGCCCGAGTGGGACGCTGAGATCGAGGTCGGCGAGGACAGCGCGCGCGCGCTGATCGCGGGGCGGTTTCCCGAGCTCGACGTCACGTCGATGGAGAGGATCGGCGAAGGCTGGGACAACACGGTCTGGGCGACGGCCGACGGGATCGCGTTTCGTTTCCCGCGACGGGAGATCGCGATCCCGGGAATCAAACGGGAAATCGCGATCCTGCCGTGGCTCGCGCCTCACCTGCCGGTCGCGATACCCGATGCCGCCTACGCCGGCGGCCCGAGCGATCGATTCCCGTGGCCATGGTTCGGCAGCCGGCTGATCGATGGCCGCGAGATCGCCCTCGCCGGTCTCGGTGATGATGAACGGAATGCTCTTGCCGCCGATCTCGGGCACTTCTTGCGCCGCTTGCACCGGCTCGAGCCGCCGGACGCCGATCAGCTCGCGATCGACCCGATGGGTCGCGGTGACATGACCCGACGCGTCCCCAGAACCCGCGACGCGCTGACCGCCATCGATGCGCGCTGGAGCGGCGGTGAACGGGCGAGCGCCGTGCTTGCACAGGGCGAGCGCCTGGCGCCGACCGACGAGTCGGTTCTCGTGCACGGAGACCTGCACCTGCGCCACGTCCTGATCTCTGATTCAGGGCGGCTCAGCGGGGTCATCGACTGGGGCGACATGTCGCGCGGGCCACGCTCGGTCGACCTCTCGCTCTACTGGAGCGCGTTGCATCCGCCCGCACGCGCCGTCTTTCAATCGGTCTACGGTCCGCTCGGCGAGGACACGCTGCTCCGTGCCCGGGTGCTGGCCCTGTTCCTCAGCGCCGTGCTGGCGGCCTACGCCGAAGACAAGGCGATGCACGAACTCGAGCGAGAGGCGCTCGAAGGACTGCACCGAACCCTGCTCGACTGATCCTGCAACTCCCTAGCCGAACCGGGCGATCTCGCTCTCAATCCACGGATGAATCGTGTCCACCCGCCCGAACGCTTGCGGGATGGCGCCGTCGTACACATCGTTGGGGATCACGACCAGATCATTGATCCCGGCGATGGTCCAGCTACCGGCCGAGGACTTCACGAGCAGAGGACCACCACTGTCGCCCCTCGTGACGGTGTCATTGTTAGACGGGCTCTGGGCACAGATGTCCGAACTGGGCACCGCAGTGTCGTACTCGGCCCAGGTGGCCTGACAGGAAGCGAACGACTGGATCGTTGTACCAGCCGAGTACGCAACCTTCGTGACCGCCGAAGTGTAGGTCTGCTGACCGTAGCCCGTGATCATCGCTCCGGTCCCGGCAGACGGCTCCACGCCCACCAGCGGGAGCGCCGGCTCCTTTGATGGCGATTTGAGGATCAGGACAGCCGCATCATCGACGTGAGTTGCGGGGTCGAAGCCTGGAGCCGTGTAGTAAGCAGAGACTCCGAGATTCTGGTGGGTGTTTCCAAGAACAACCCGGATGGTCCCCTTATCTAGGACACCCTGTAGGCAATGCGCTGCGGTCAGCACGACCTTTGGGGCGATCACCGCTCCGGTGCAGTTTTCGCTGAACGTGGAGATAGCCACGACTCCGGCGACCGACCCCACCGCACCACCCGCAACGTAGTTGTGCACATCAGTCTTGGCCTGGGCGAACGTGGCTTTCGTCGATGCGGGCGCGGAAGCCGCGAGGGCGACGGACGCCGGCACCAGCATTGCGGCCAGGAGGCTGAGAATCAGGAGTCGTTTCATGTCTTTCATCGTGGGTCAGTGGAGGGTTTTTTTCGTCCGCCGCGGCGGGTGATCTTGCATGGGAGCAGGGGGACGGGGCGGGTGAAAACAGGCTCACCCTTGGGCGTTATGAGCCGAGCCGCACGCGAGCTGCGGGCTCGCTACGGATCGGTCTGGTGGAGGTGAAGCTCAACGCCGCAGATGCCAGCCCCTTCGGCTCTGCAGCGCTTGTGTCCGGCGCCGTGGTGGCGGCGGGCGCGCTTCTCTTCACCTGTAACGAGCGACGTCCGCAGAACTTGCGCGGATTCGTCAGCTCGCGGCAGGGTTGAGCCGTCTTGCTCACCCTGGCGGGGTGAGCTGAAAAGGTGATCGGGGGACGGGCCGGGTGAGACCGGGCTCATCCTTTCGGCCGGGTGTGCCGATGTAGTTAGGGCGGCTCTGGCGGCACGCCGGTGACTCGCCGCCCGCGCTTGAACCCCCATGCCCGCTTCTCACCAGATCACCCTGGTCGTCGGCCATTTCGAGGACCTCTTAGCCCGAGGCCTGCGGGTCGTGATCGACGGCGACCCGACGCTGGAGGTTGTGGCTGACGACGTCGAGACCGATCGCCTCGATGTCGTTCTTCGTGCCCACCGTCCGCGAGTGGCGATCCTCGACGTTGACGCGCTCGTCAAGCTGGCGCGGGTCCGGGAGCTCAGCCGTCAGCACTCGGGCACTCGGCTGATACTGGTGGCCAGCCAGCCCACGATGAGCACGTGCGCTCAGTTGCTCGCCTTCGGGGCCAGCGCCTGTCTGGGAAGAGATACCCAGGCACGCGATGTCCTGACGGCGATCCACCTGGCCTCCCGCGGCATTCAGCTCACGCCCTGGCACAGCGGGCAGGCTTCAGCGCTGCCAGTCGCGGGGTCCGAGCTGCTCACCCCACGCGAGGCCGAGATCCTTCCGATGCTCCAGCAGGGCAGCTCGAACGCCCAGATCGCCCGGACGCTACAAGTTGGCGTGGAGACGATCCGCACGCATGCGCGCAACATCTACCGCAAGCTCGGGGTCGCCTCCCGTCGAGAGCTGGCCGCGGTGCCGCCGCGAGCCCTGCCCGAAGACCTGGAGGACGCACCCGCGCATCCACCGCTTCGCTGGGCGACGCCGCACCGCGAGCGACAGCGGCGTTCCGGTTCACAACGCCGCTGACGCCGTCACGACGGTCCGCAGGCCACGCTCGACGGGCGCGCGATACGTAGAGATACACGCCGATACGTAGCTATACATAGACATCCACCTATGAAGCTAATACGTTCGTCTATTTATCAGTAGATCGCTCGTCACGATGATCGGTCAGTCGAGATAACACCTAAGGTCGTAGGAGACGGAGGCCATCCTCATCCCATAGCGCAGAATTGTCCCGTAGCGCAGAACCACCGGGTGTCTTCAGGCTGAAACTAGGGAGACTCCTATGAGTAGGTCACGTCGCAGGACGCGCGCACCCGATTCCGCGCAGGAGAACAGCCCCTGTCGTATGGCTCGGCTGGGTAAGACGAGGGTCGGCGTAGGGCTTGTCTCGATCCTCACGTTGACCGCGCTGGCGATACCGACCAGCGCGATGGCGATCGGAACCGCCCCCTCTCTGGGGACGGCCGACCCGTTTGGGGTGCTCGCCGCCTCTACGGTGACCAACACAGGCCCATCGCTCATCGGCGGCGATCTCGGTCTGTACCCGGGAACGTCGATCACCGGGTTTCCGCCCGGACTCGTGCTGGGGACGATCGCTAACGACAATGCCGTGGCCGGGCAAGCGCAGGCGGACACCACAACCGCGTATAACACGGCCGCGGGCGAAGCCCCGGACGTGGTGCTCCCGTCGGCTGATCTCACCGGCCTGACGCTCGATCCTGGCGTCTACCAGAACGCCTCGTCGGTGATGCTCGACACAAACGGGACCCTTACGCTCGACGGACAGGGCAACCCCGACAGCGTCTTTATATTCCAGGTCGGATCCACGCTGACCACCGGTACGAACAGCACGATCAGCTACATCAACGGCGCCCAGCCGTGCAATGTGTTCTGGCAGGTGGGCAGCTCGGCGACGCTCGGGACCAGCTCGTTGTTCGTCGGCACCATCCTCGCCGACCAGTCGATCTCGGTCAGTGACACCGTCACCGTCGATGGACGGCTCCTGGCGAGCAACGGTGCGGTCACGCTGATCGACGACACGATCGTCCCGTCTGACTGCGCGACTTCGGGCACCGGCGGCAGCGGCGGCAGCGGCGGCAGCGGCGGCAGCGGCGGCACGGGCACCGGCGGCACCGGCGGCACCGGCACCGGCGGCACGACCACCCCGATCGGCGTCCCGGTCACGACCGGTCCGACCGGCACCACCCCGGTCACCACCGGTCCGACCGGTACCCCGAAGGGCGGCTCAACGATCGGATCCAAAAAGGCGAAAACCGCCAAGCAGCGCAAAGCGCGGCTCGCGAAGCAGCGCAAGGCACGGGCCGCCAAGCAGCGCAAGGCACGGGCCGCCAAGCAGCGCAAGGCCCGGCTGGCTAAGAAGCGCGCGCGCCACCAAGCGGCTCAGCACCCCAAGCATCACGCCGGCTTCACCGGCTGACCAAGAGCCGACTCGAGATGCCGAGTACGGTCACGCGTTCTTCTGAGACCGGCGCCCCGCGCCGGTCTCAGAACGTTCGCCGGTTTCCGATCCAGCTGTTCTGTCTGGTCATCGTGCTCTGCGCGTGTAGCGGGGTGGCCGCCGCCTCGGCGGCGGCCGCGAACGCTCCTGGTCACATCGGGGCCACCCAACGGCTCGCGGAGATCCGGTATCAGCATCAGGCCTACCGCTCTCCGCGGACAAGCTCTCCAAAGGTCGCGTCTGTGCCCCCGCGGACGCCGATCACCGGTGAGCACACGACGCTCCCGGTCATCGCTCAGGCCACCGGAACCGGCGGCACGCGCTGGCTGAAGGTGATGCTGCCCGGACGCCCGAACGGCCTCAGCGGCTGGATCGAGCAGGGCGGCACTATCGAGCGGATCACGCCTTGGCATATCACCGTGAGCCTCGGCGCCCGGCGGCTGCGAGTCTATCTCGATGGGCGCGTACGGAGAAGCTTCAGCGCCGTCGTCGGCAAACCCTCGACGCCCACCCCGACCGGCAACTTCTTCGTGCAGGAAACGGTGATCCTGGGCGCCGACCTCCCCGGCGGTCCGTTCGCGCTGGCGCTCAGCGCGCGGTCCAACGTGCTGTCCGAATTCGACGGCGGACCAGGCCAGATCGCGATCCACGGACGCGATCTGCTCGGCGGCACACTCGGCCAAGCCCAATCGCATGGCTGCATGCGCCTCGCCACCGCAGCGATCGACTGGCTCGCCGCGCGCATCGGCCCCGGAGTGCCCGTAAACATCTATTGACAACCAGCACTTACGCCAATGCGACAGACCAAATCTCAGGAGGAAACACCTCCTCCCAGCGGCGGTAGAGCCCGGCGCGGCTGAGATGCGCGGACATGTCCTCGGCAGGTGGCGGCAGTGGCGCATGGCCTCACGCGCCGTGAAGGTGTCCGTGCTGTGTGGAGCCTGTTCGGCGCTGAGCGGAGCAACGGTGTTCATCGTTGGTTGGGCGTGTGGTGTGACGTTTGTGCGCGCGCCGCTGCCGGGACCCGTCTCGATGAAGGCCAGCACCGCGGTCATGTTCGTCCTCTGTGGGACCGGCGTGGCGCTGCTCGCCGGCGATGAGAGGGCGAAGCGATTAGGGCGCCTGTGCGCCGCCGCGTGCTTGCTGATGGCGCTCACTTTCCTGTCGGAGTTCATCGTCGGGTGGAATCTCGGCATCGATGAATTTCCCTTCCGTGACGTCGCCGGGCGGACGGCGCACATCGCGCATCCTGGGCGCCCTGGTCTCACGACGCTGATCTGCCTCGTTTTGGCCTGCCTGTCGTTGCTCGCAACCAAACGGCGCCGGCGCATTGAAGGAATGTTGATGGCCCCGGTTTTCGGGGTTGCGGGATTGAGCATCGTCGGCTTCGCGTACACGATTCCTGCGTTCTACGGCGAGGCGTCGATCGCGAAGATCGCGCTGAATACCAGCGTCGTGTTCCTGGTTCTCGCCACCGGGATCGTGTTTGCCCGGCCCGGTGGCGGAATGCAAAGGATGCTGAGCACCACCGACCCTGGCGAGGTCATGGCCCGCCGACTGCTCCCCCTCGCGATCGTCGTGCCACTGGTTCTCGGATGGCTACAGCTCGTCGGCCGGCGCCACAACATCTACGGCCTGCCCGTCGGCGCCTGGCTGTTGACCACGGCCACGATCGCGTGCCTGCTCGCCGTGATCGCGTTAGCCGGACGGTCGCTGAGCCGCGCCAATCGTCACCGGCTGCGGCTGGAGGCCGAGCTGCACCGCCTCGCAGGCGAGGACGAGCTGACCGGCCTACCTAACCGGCGCCGCTTCGCCGACGACCTACGCCGCGACCTAGCCTTGGCCTCACGCCACCACACCCCCGGCGTCCTGCTGATGATCGACCTCGATCGGTTCAAAGCCATCAACGACAAGCACGGACACGCCGCTGGCGACGCGTTGCTCAAAGCCATCACCGGCGCGCTGTGCCAGGGATTGCGAGACACCGACCTCCGCGGCCGGCTCGGCGGAGACGAGTTCGTCGCCTATCTAGCCCATACCGACCAACCCGCAGCAATGCAGGTCACAGAACGTCTACTCGCCCTGATCCGCGTGACCAGCGCCGCGCTGGGCCCCGGCATGCAGACCACCGCCAGCATCGGCATCGCCATCTACTCGGCCGCCGCGTCGGACCCTCGGGCAATGCTCGACGCCGCCGACAGCGCGATGTACAACGCCAAACGAGACGGTGGAAACCGCCTCGCCGTCTGGGAGCCAACGTCTCGCCACGGGATGCGGAGGCACGACCGTGACCGTCATGCGACGCTTGAGCCCAGCATCTCGGCCCGCGATTGATGATGCTGCCTCGCGCTGCTGGGGTGGCGCGCCGGCGCGGCGAGACGTTTGGATCGGTTGGTTTGGATACCACAGACTGAACACTGCGCAGGGTTTTGACCAGCCGGACAACCCGTGTCTTGCGTGGTACGGCTAGCCCTACCACGAGGAGTGCCAGGCCCTCACGAGGGTACGACCCGCCTGACTTGACTCGGGCGCCTCAAAGGTGCAAGCTTGCGCTGGGTGCCCGAGGAGCGAGGAGGGGCCGATGACCGGGGCGTGCTACAGGGTTCTAGCGGTGGATGGTGGAGGGATCCGCGGGCTGATCGCCGCGCGGGTGCTCAAGGAGATCGAGACGCGCATGCACCGCCCGATCGCGGAGATGTTCGATCTGGTCGCGGGCACCTCGACCGGGGGGATCCTCGCGTTGGGCCTGACCAAGCCCGACCCGTCCGGACGGCCGCGGTTCACTGCCGACGACATGTGCGACCTCTACCTGAACGATGGGATCGCGATCTTTCCGCATTCCGTCTTCCAGGAGGTCAAGACGTTGCACGGGCTGGCGGACGCGCGCTACCCGTCGCAACCCATCGAGCGCATCCTCCAGCAGCGGTTCGAGGACACCATGCTTTCGGAGGCGCTCACCGAGGTCGTGATCCCCAGCTATGACCTGTCCGCGCCCGGCCCGTACTTCTTCAAGCGTGAATACGCCAAGAACGAAACCGAGGACTGGGACGTGCCGATGGCGCTCGTGGCCCGCGCCACCAGCGCGGCGCCGACGTACTTCGACCCGGCGGTGTTGCCCGCCGCCGGTGGGTACGGCGATCACGCGCTGGTCGACGGTGGCACCTTCGCTAACAACCCGACGCTGTCGGGCTACGCGGATGCGCTGCGGCTCAAGGAGGAGCGTCCACGGATCCTGGTTGTGTCCATAGGCACCGGTCTCGCGCCGCAACTGGCCGGCAGCGGACCGATCCCGATCGAGGCCGAAGACGTTCGAGACTTTGGACTTGCGAAGTGGGCGCGCCCGCTCCTCGAGGTCGTGCTTGACGGCGTCCCGAAAGCCGTCGAGTACCAGATGGGCGCGATCCAGGCAGCTCACCCGGAGGCACTTGCCTACTACCGCTTGCAGAGCGACCTTCCAACCGCATCACATGCGCTCGACAACGCCTCGCCGGAGAACTGCGCGAGGCTGGTCGCCGACGCCGAGACATTGATCAGTCAGGAGAGCGACGCGCTGAAGGACATCTGCGACGAACTGGCATCACCGTGACCGCCACGGCCACCACTCCACCGCAGCAGCTCGAGCAGTTCGCGATGGTGATCGACGGCGAGGCCGTCGGCGCCGTCTCGGGCGAGCGGTATGAGAGCGAGAATCCGTATCTCGGCCGTGCCTGGGCGTCGGTCCCCGACGCCGGGCTCGAGGACGTGGACCGCGCCGTCGCCGCCGCGCGGGCGGCGGTCAGGGGCGAGTGGGGGACCATGACCGGCTTTACGCGCGCCGCTCTCCTGCGCCGGCTTGCCGATCTCATCACCGAGAATGCCGCGCGGCTCGCCCAGCTGGAGGTCAACGACTCGGGCAAGCTGTACCGCGAGATGCTCGGCCAGACCCGCGTGCTGGGGGGCTGGTATCAGTACTTCGCCGGGATCGCGGACAAGATCGAGGGACGCCAGATCCCCGCGCCCAACCCCGACTATCTCGTCTACACGCTTCGTGAGCCCGTCGGGGTGGTGGCCGCGATCACCCCCTGGAACTCGCCGCTGCTGCTGTGCACCTGGAAGCTCGCCCCGGCGCTTGCCGCGGGCTGCACGATGGTCATCAAACCCTCCGAGCACTCGCCGGCGGCGACGCTCGAGCTCGTCCGGCTCGTCGGCGAGGCCGGCTTCCCCGCCGGCGTGGTCAACGTCGTCACGTCCTCCAAGCGCGACGTCGGGGCCGCGCTCGCCGGACACTCCGGGGTCGACAAGGTCGCCTTCACCGGCTCGACCGCGACGGGGCGCGCGGTGGCGCATGCCGCGGCGGAGAACCTCAACAAGGTGACGCTCGAGCTCGGCGGCAAGTCCCCGCAGGTCGTCTTCGCCGACGCCGATCTCGCTGCTGCCGCCAACGGCGTCGTCGCCGGCGTGTTCGCCGCGACCGGCCAGACGTGCATGGCCGGCTCGCGGCTGATCGTCCACGCCGACGTCCATGACGAGCTCGTCTCGCTCATCGCGCAGCGCGCCCGGGCGATCAGACTCGGAGACCCCAACGACCCCGACACCGAGATGGGGCCGGTCGCCAACCGCGCGCAGTACGACAAGGTGCTCGGCTATCTGAACCGAGCGCGGGACGAGGGCGCGACCGCGGTCACCGGCGGCGAGCCCGATGCCGGCCTCGGCGGCCTGTTCGTGCAGCCGACGGTCCTCACCGGCGTGACCCCCGAGTCGACTGTGGTGCGCGAGGAGGTCTTCGGCCCCGTGCTCGCCGCGCTGACGTTCGACGAGGAGGACGAGGCCGTCGCCCTGGCCAACGACACCCCCTATGGCCTCGCCGGCTCGGTATGGACCAAGGACGTCCACCGCGCCCACAGAGTCGCCGCGCAGATCCGCGCCGGCACGATCTGGATCAACGCCTACCGCGTCGTCGCGCCCAGCGTGCCGTTCGGCGGCTACGGCATGTCCGGCCTGGGCCGCGAGAACGGCGCCGACGCGGTGAACGAGTACCTCGAGAACAAGTCCGTGTGGGTGGAGCTCACGGGCGGCACGCGAGACCCGTTCACGCTCGGTTGACTCAGACACGGCGCCGGCCTTGGCTCGCGCTCCGCGCCGAGGCCGAGGTCTACCAGCTATGAGCAAGCAGCTCGCGGGCGAGATCCCACAGCGAGTCGGCCTGCACGTCGGGCCTTGGGAACACCGCCGGCCAGACGCGTGCCCCATGCCTGACCCATGCCGTTCTGACCCCACAGTGCGCGGCGCCGGCCAGATCCCACGGATGCGTGGCGACCATCGCGACAGGCGCACGCTGCTCTCCAAGCCGCGAGCGCGCGTAGGCGTAGACGTCGGGATGAGGCTTGAACGTGTTGACGGCATCGACGCCCAGCACCAGATCGAAGAAGCCAGCTAGACCACATTGCTCAAGCGTGCGCTGCCCGCCGATCGCACCGGAGTTCGTCAGCGCGATCAAGCGAATCCCGGCGTCGCGGAGCATCGCGAGCGCCTCACCGGCTCCCGAGCGAGCCGGGAGCGAAGCCGCGACCGCGAGCGCTCGCTCGACGCCCTCGGGATCGAGGCCGGCCTCACCGATCACGACGTCGAGTGCGGCTCGTAGATGATCGCGGAACGACCTCCCACCAACACCCAGGAGCGCGTCCACCATCGCCGTGGAGACCGCGTGCGCAAGGACCCGGTCTCCCAGCTCGGGACGACCCCAAAGTTCACCAATCGCCGAGGTATCGGTCAATGTCCCGTTCACGTCGAACAGCACCGCGCTCAGCACCCGAGGATCATCGCACGCCCCATCCTCGTCCTCAGGTTCCGGTATGAGCGTCCCTTATCGCGCGGTGTACGCGACGACTTGCGGATCTCCGCCTCCGGTCCTCGTCTTGGGGCCACCTGCCGGGACGATTACCGTGTTGCCGGCGATGGCGATCGGCGAGTTGGTCGATGTGGGCAGCTGGTGACGGGCGATTGATAGGGGTTGCCGATGCCGTAGGGAGCGGACCGCTCCGTGGTAGCTCTGGCGCTCAGCTCGCCAACCGTCGCGCATCGCTGTCAGCTGCCCGTTCGATGACCCCGTCGTCGGCGTTCGAGCGCTCGGCGCTTCGCGGCGTGGTAGTCCGCGCGCCCGTCGTCTCCAGCCCGTCGAGCAGGCCACGCAGCGTCTCGGTGTAAGCCTCGAGTGCCGCGCGACCCCGGTGCGTCAACGCCACAGACGTACGCGACGCGGGGCCGTTCCCGGTCTTCTCAGTGCTGACGTAGCCGGCGTCCTCGAGCTTGCGCAGGTGCGTGATCAGGATGCCGG
>Ga0302325_10004129_pt1 | contig 33708 bp, 32 predicted proteins | sample Palsa_T0_2_FD_201948 | JGI IMG/M metagenome (GOLD analysis project Ga0302325, IMG submission 201948) | Peat permafrost microbial communities from Stordalen Mire near Abisko, Sweden - Palsa_T0_2 | ecosystem: Environmental > Terrestrial > Soil > Palsa > Peat permafrost | place: Sweden: Abisko... | reverse complement strand
GCCCGCATCCGCATCGAACTCCAAGACCTTGATCCAGTTGTCTGGCGCCTGGTCGATGTGTCATTGACCACAAGCCTGAGAGGGCTGCACGAGATTATCCAAGCAGTGATGCTGTTCGAGAACTATCACCTCTTCCAGTTCGATGTCGGTGACAAACGTTATGGGACGCCAGACCCGGAATGGGACTATGGATCGGCGACAACAATCGATGCCAAGAACATCAAACTCGGTGCTTTGATCGAGCGCGGCGTCGAACAGTTCTCTTACACCTACGACTTCGGCGACAATTGGCGGCATTCTATCGCCATCGAGACCATCGCTGCCGCCGATCCGGCGATCGATTATCCCTGGTTTATTGAGGGCGCGCGCCGCGCTCCGCCCGAGGATGTCGGTGGCGTGCCCGGCTTCGAAGACTTCCTAGAGGCCATGACGAAACCTCGCCATCCAGAGCGCAAACGGCTCATCACCTGGTATGGTCGCATCTTTGATCCAGACGATATTGATCTGCCGACTATCAATGCCCGCATCGCTAAACTTGCCAGACGCCGCGCGCTCGGCAAGGCCGGATATGCCAAGAGTAAAGGCTCCGCTCACTGAGGGCCACTCACCGAGCGGTTACCTATTGCCTGCGACGAGAGGGGCCTCTCCGTGTTCGAAATGATCAGGTGGCGCCGGCACGATGAGGCCGTCACTCTTTGCGCTTTCGACCTTCTCGAGCTTGACGGCGAGGATCTGCGACGCGAACCGATCGAGGTTCGCAAAGCTACCCTAAAGGGGCTGCTGCGCCGAGCTCTGACCAGGCATCGCGTACAATCGCCATTTCGAAGACGACGGCGCTATCGTTTACCAACATGCCTGCAAGCTCGGCTGCGAGGGCGTCGTGTCGAAACGCCTTGGGTCGCCTTACCGACCAGGCCGCAGCGATTGTTGGGTCAAGGTCAAGAACCCGACGGCGCCAGCAGTGACGCGTGAGGCCGAAGAGGATTGGTCTTGAAGGCCGTCGAATTTGTCGTGCATGTGCGATGCCTCCATTGTCGTCACAGAAATCTTTTGAGCAATAAAAGCGGCTGCGTTGCAAGAAATGCGGAAGCGGAAGTGTCCTCGCAAACCGCATCGAGAGTGACAAGCCTACCGCCCGCCGTTTGCGCGCCTAGATGGTTGCAACGCGCCATTAGTAATGGAGTGAAGCGTATGAGCGCGGCAAAACAGTGATATGCGTCACAGCGGTCTCTCTCGGCCTAAAGTTAGCTGGTGGTCGTGAGAGGGGACCAAGCCATGAAAATCATCTTCACCGCTTTTGCGCTCGCCTTCGCCTCCGTCGGCTCAGCAGCGACACTTACGACGATCCTCGCCCTTTCGGCCTAACCGCCGCCACGCCTGGAATGGGTGGTTGGAAGTCCTGGATATAAAAAGGCCGCGAACGGGGTCGGGCGCTTAATGTCATCGTCTCTTTTCTTGAATGACCCGGGTCATTGGCGTGGGCGGGCGACCGAGATGCGCGCCTTGGCGGCACAGGCAAAAGATGCCGAAGCGCAGGCGATAATGATGCGGTTGGCAGGCGGCTTCAGTGGAATTGGTGGCGGCCCGTTCTATGGCAGGTCCCTTTCAACAGCCCCACGGTTCGAGCGTGCGCAGCGCCCTCTCTCAGCCACCCAACGCCTTGGTAGAGCCGCTGTCGGTGATGACCAATTGTACTAACCGGACGCTGTCGCCTGTATGGCAGCGGCATCGAAATGTCTTTCGCTAGTCGTTGGGCCAGTCTGTGCCACTCAGGTGGTCTATTCGTCGGCAACCTATTTATGATCCCCACCAGGACATTAAATGCGTCCCAACTCGATGGCTTTCTGAGATAGCAATGCGCGGAATCTTCTTAGCAATGGTCAATATCCGTCATTAGTTGATATTGATTTCAGGCTGACGTCGTTTTTGATTTCGGCGAGTACCTGCCGACCATCCATTTTGGGCAAGTTCAAATCCAACAAAATGAGTTTCGGTCGAGGAGCGTTCATGTTGTCCTCTCTCCGCAGGAAGGCCATCGCCTCCAAAAACCGTTATGCGCGATATGCAAATTGATGGGCGATTCGGCGATACGGAAACTTTCTTGGGCTAGGCTCTTTAACCAACAGAACGTCCATGGCGCGCCTATCCGGTTTTTTGGTCACCGCCGATGGCGGCAATAGCGATGCTGCATAGACGCTGCGGATCACGTTCTCCACGCTAGGCGGCTTCGACTCTCCGCTCAGCGATTACCTCGCGTACGAGGTCAGATAGATTGTTGTCCTGAAAGGCGCCTAACGACGTTGCGGTTGCAACGCCACAAGCTTTTTAGCTGCCACCCCGGCAAATCCAGAGGGGAAGGCAGCCGGGGCTTCAAGGTGCCGTATGGTGCCCCATCGAGGGGCGAGCAAACATTAGTCCCAAGCCGCCATGCCGGAAATCCGTACTGCTACTGCGTGGAAGTGAAAGCGCGCGGAGATCGCCGCTTCAATCAAGCTGTACGAAAAGCAACTGGCCCTGGCGCTTGCCTTCGACCTGTTTGAGCTCGATGGCGAGGATTTGCGGCACGAGCCGATCGAGGTTGGTAAAACCACCCTCATCGCCTATGGGTCACTTGATCGGCTCGTCGGCATGTTGCGAGGCGATGCTCGCGAGCGGGATAGGCGCAGCGCGCGTTGAGCCGACGACGACACGACACGCCCCTACGGTGTCCGTCAAGGCGATAATCGCCGACTCACTCAACCTACCCTTGTGTCGGGTTAAGGGTTCACTGTATACTTTACAAATTGTAAGCGAGTAGGCGTATGGGTCTCAGTGCAACCCAGGTCGATGAGGCGTTCGCGGCCCTAGGATTGGCACCGCCGGGCGCGGGTGAGTTGATGGCGATCGAGTCCATCAACGGTCCTATTGAATTCGCAAGTTACTTCCAGTCGGGGCAAGAGTTCGAGTTTCCTGTGCTTGCGGTGACCCCGATCATCACCGAGTTGCCGGAAGTGCAGGAGCAGGTCGTGCCCGTCGTGCAGATGTTCGATGCGGCTCTTGGCCATTTTCCCACAGATTCGACACTTGCCTCTATGGTGGAGTCGAACCTCACCGAACCGCAACTAGCGACCGCAATTGTATCGTCGCAGGCGTTCGCAAACGTGGACAATGGCGGGGTGTTGCTCGATCCGAACGCGCAGGTGAGTGATGAGTTGGTCGAGGCGCTTTTCATTCGCGATCTCGGCCATGCGCCGAGCGAGGCAACACTTGCCGGGTTCAACGGCATGACGAACTCGCAAGCGTTCCTCGCGTTCGCCACGTCCAACACCGTGACGCAGACCCTAGCCCCAAACGTAGAGGGTTACCTCATGCAGGTGGTTACGCTTGCCACCGGCATCATCGGAATTGATCCCCTCCCGGCGGATACTGTGAGTATCCTTGGCCAGAGTTCGACGATACACGCCGGCGCCGCGCAAATCGCTCACACTGCCTGACACCGCTGGAGTCACGCGAACCTGAATAAAGTTTTGGCAGCCGCCGCATGAGAAAACGAGCGCGCGATCTGTTTTGACGAGGCACAGTTCCTCGAACCGACATTGCGCTAAAGGCGTCCCGTCAAACGGATCGTGTGTTTTCGACGGTCGATCGCCGTAGGGGCCTGGCGCTCGTTGATCGACAGGATTGTAATTCCAAGGCTAACCAGAAAATCAGGCAAAGTAGCATCCAAGCGTGGTTTCAGGCGGAGCTTGCCCAATCGCGACTTGATCGCAATTTCCCAAGGGCTGGCTGCGCTCAAGTGATACTCGCTGTGTCGATCTGTCAAAAAAGCCTGGGCCCAGGTGGGCAATCCGGCCAGCCGACGTTCGATCAGAGAAAGGTGATGTGGGTGTCGAGCAGAAACCTCATCGCTCGACCAGCAAGGGTCGACGCAGAAGGCCCTCGGGAAGTGGCTTGTCGAAATCGTCGCTGATGTAGGACACGATTACCTTGATGCGGTGCTTCCGCTTAAATTGGTCGATCGCCTCAAGCCGAAGGCCCTTGCGACTCTGATGCGGCACGAGATCGAGGGCCGGGCGTCCGTTGCGGGTGACGACAAATGTTTCGCCCCGTTCCACCTCGCGGGCGAACTCGGTCAGCCGGTTCTTTGCGTCCCGGATGGATACGGTCTTCATCCCGTAAACGTAGCTACAAACAGCCACAAGGTCCATGCCCGGCTATGTGGCGTCGAGTTGCGAGACCAAAGACGGCCAAAATTGAGCTTTCAACAACCCAAGACTCGGCCGGCCACGGCATCGAGTTTCTTGAGAAGCTCCGGATCACGCGCTTCCGGAGCCGTGATCAAGGCGTTGTCAAGAGCACGGTCGGAACCTATGGGGCACGGCTCGTGCTCGCGCGGAAAATCGCGGGCAAGGCGCGCGACCAGGCGTTTTGCTTTTTCGACATTGGCGCTGAGCACTTTGATGATGTCCTGCACGGTCACCGCGTCGTGGTCGGGGTGCCAGCAGTCGAAGTCGGTGACCATCGCGACGGTGGCGTAGCAAATCTCCGCCTCACGCGCGAGTTTGGCTTCGGGCATGTTGGTCATGCCGATGACGGAATAACCGAGTTTCTTGTAGGTCAGGCTTTCGGCCAGGCTGGAGAATTGCGGCCCTTCCATGCACACATAGGTGCCGTCGCGCACGACATCGATATCTTCAGCCCGCGCCGCCTCCGCGAGGTGAATGCGAAGCCGCGGCGACACCGGATGCGCCATGGAAACATGCGCGACACACCCGGTGCCGAAGAACGACGTCGCTCGCGCATGGGTGCGGTCGACAAATTGGTCGATGAGCACGAAGGTCCCGGGCGGTAATTCCTCTTTGAACGAACCACAGGCCGATAGTGAAATAAGGTCGGTGACGCCAGCGCGTTTGAGCGTATCGATGTTGGCGCGGTAATTGATATCGGTCGGCGATAGACGATGGCCTTTGTCATGCCGCGACAAAAATACGACCGGCAATCCTCCGATATCGCCGCACAATAACGGAGCAGAGGGCTTTCCCCACGGGCTTTCTATGACCCTGCTCTGCGCGTTCGTCAGTCCCGGCAAATCGTAGATGCCGGAGCCGCCGATAATTCCCAGAACCGCCTTTGTCATGATCTCGGCGCCGGTGATGGGCCTATTTGACTATGAAATTATCGACTGTAAGATTTGCCCACCAGCCGTGAAGAAGTCAAACGCGGGCACGCGGCGCGGGCCGCGCCGCCTGAAAAGCCTGAAACCATTCGACAAAGTGCCGGACGCCTTCTTTCACCGGCGTGTTTGGGCGAAAGCCGACAGCGCGCTCGAGGTCGGTGCAGTCGGCGGAAGTTTCGAGGACGTCGCCGGGTTGCAGCGGCAGGTATTCTCGGACCGCCGGCCGGCCAACGGCCTCTTCGATCAGGCGCACCAGTTCGTTCACTTCCACGGGTTGACTGTTGCCGACATTGTAAAGGAGCGAGGGTACCTGAGCGGTCTCACTCTCGGCCTCGCTTGCCGGATCCGATCGCGGCGGCCGCGTCAGAAGCCGGCTCACGGCCTCGGTCACGTCATCAATGTAGGTGAAGTCTCGGCGCATGCGGCCGTCGTTGAAAAGTTTGATCGGTTTGCCTTGCAGAATCGCGGCGGTAAACAGGCACATCGCCATGTCGGGCCGTCCCCACGGCCCGTAGACCGTGAAAAAGCGCAAACCTGTCGCCGCAATTCCGAACAACGAGGCGTAGCTATACGCCATCACCTCGTTCGCCTTTTTGGTCGCGCCGTAAAAGCTCACCGGGCGATCGGTGTTATCAGAGATTCGCAGCGGCATGCGCTCATTGGCGCCGTAAACCGAAGACGAGGGGGCATAAATCAGATGTTCGCAGCCCCGCCGGCGGCAGCCTTCCAGCACATTCAAAAACCCGATGAGATTTGAATCTGCGTAAGCATGCGGATGTTCTAGGGAGTAGCGAACTCGTGCTTGCGCGGCCAAATGGACGACAAAGTCGAACCTATGGGCCGCGAATAATTTCGCGATGGCGCTTCGATCGGCAATGTCGCATTTTTGGAAATGAAATCGCGGCTGATTCTTCAGTTCTCTTGCGCGCGCGCGTTTTAGGTACGGATCGTAATAGTCGTTGAGATTGTCGATACCGAGGACATCCCAACCATCGGCTAAAAATCGGCGTGCCAAGTGGAAGCCGATGAAACCGGCAACGCCGGTGACGAGAATGGGTTCGCGCATGGCGCGCCTTATTGCCGGTCCATTTATTGATTCGGGGCATCCCGGTGCGCGAGGCGCCCATCGCCAATTAATCCAGCGACGGCGGCCGCAAGATTGGGCGCGAGCTCCACCGCGAAACAATCGTTCGCCATCGCCTGCGCCTGGCGCAGTGGCTCGTCCGCGGCACCGAGCAAGACACCGCCGGCAAGGCCCGCAGCCGCGCCCGCTGCAATATCGGACACGCTGTCGCCAATAATCCAAGAGCCCGACAAATCGATGTCCATGCAGTCGCGGGCGGCGAGGATCATTCCCGGATTGGGTTTACGCCAAGGATGATTGGCGTTGCGCAACCGTTCGTTTCCCTCGGCGTGGTAAGCGCAGGCCAGCACCGCATCGAAGTGGGCGCCGGCGGCGGCAAGTTCCGCGGAGAGCGCCGCCTGGACGGCGCAAAACCCATCCCAATCATAGTAGCCGCGGGCAATCCCGGATTGGTTTGTGACGAGCACGACTGGAATGTTTAAGGTATTGCAGCGCGCGATGGCCGAGGCCGCCCCCTTCATCATGCGCAGATCTTCCGGGCGCCCAAGATAGCGAGTATCAGTGACGACGACACCGTCACGATCGAGAAACAATGCGGCCTGGTTGGGGGCAGTCGCGCGCTCGACCTCGAACCACAAACCCGCGTCGTCACCGATCATACTTTTTAACCGTGAGCAACTAGGCTTAGGATGTGGCGGCACCGTGGAATTTGAATACGGCACCAAACTGATATCGAACGATTTACCGTTCCACGACAGTTTTTATCGCCAAGCCTTGACCCGTGGGTAGCTCAAGGATTGTCAGTCCACGCGATTGCAGAAAGGCATCCGCCGACTCCTTTTGCCTGCGGAACATAGTCCATCCGTAGTCGTCTAAAACGAGTACGCCGCCGGGCGGCATTTTGTCATAAAGCCGATCTAAGGCACCGCGTTCCGCTGCCGGCGAATTGATATCCAGATGAAGCAAAGCGATCTTATCGGGACTAACATTATCGAGGACGTCTGGCACAACGCCCTTGACGATTCGCACGTAAGGTTTGCTGGCAAATCTGGCAACGACGTTCTCATATAGGCCTACTTCGCTATAACCCGCATGAGCAATTTCAAAGAAATGCGGCGTGTCTGGAAAATCTTTTGGGCTCGAGTATTTCGACGAAAAGCCTTCAAACGTATCGTAGAGATACATTTTCCGACCGTGCATTTTCAGATCTACCATTTCTGTCAACACCCACGATATATCACCCTTGTATACTCCACATTCCACAAAATCGCCTTCAACCAACAACGCTTGTTTCGCTGCCCAAATCATCGTGTTATAGCGCCAGGCAATACCGTCCGGGGACGTATATTGGTTGGCTCCGGTATTGCTATCCGCAGTCTGGGTCGCTGCTTTAAATCTCGGATCGGTACGAAACGCTGCTGATTTATCCAGCGTCAACATGCGATCACCCCAAAAAATAGACGAGTGGTAGGGCTTTATCATTTCGACCGCAGTATCGAAATATCGAGCAGCAGCCTCAAGCTCGTTAATATATTGAGCGTTCTCAGTCATGGCGTCTCCCAGATTTGCCCGTCATCTTTCGTCACTTTCAACCATCACGTCGCTCAACAAGGCAAAGATCGTCGAGCCCGAAAGAAATGATCGCTATTTCTGCCTCGTGCGCGCCGTTTTGAGAAGGCTCTTAGGAACATCGAGGACCCCCACTGAACCCAGTTCTGAAATTGCCAGTTCGAGATCCGATGAAACGCATAGCGATTTTACTTGGGCACACACCAATCAGCTTCATAATTTCGGATCCGGATTCGTCTTCGAACGACCATTCGGTCTCGCGAAATCGAGCCGAGCCCACTAATGAAGACCTTTCGATTTCGCGAGCGACTCGGCCAGTCTTCCGGAACCATCTCCCCGCCTTGTCAATGCAGATTGGGACTCGGTATAAGCTACCCGGCGCAATCTCCAGTTCGATCAACGTGTCTCGGCCGAACTTCGAGTGATCGATACTCGCCACGCGCGACTGGTCACGGACAACATGAGGAACATAGTGGGCCGAATGCTCGAAATTGTCACGCCTCTGCACAAGGCGACCAAACGCGACTATCTCGCGCGTATGAACGACGACAAAGTTCATTGCATGGTCAAGGCGAAGGAATACGAATTTGACTATTGGGATGGCGATCGCCGTTACGGCTATGGCGGCTACAAATTCATCGAAGGACGCTGGGCGCCCGTAGCCCAGGCACTGATTGAGACTTATGGGCTTAAAAACGGGTCGAGTGTCCTCGATGTCGGATGCGGCAAGGCGTTTCTGCTTTACGAGATGAAGAAGATCTTGCCGGATTTAAAGATCGCCGGATTCGATATCTCCAAACACGGCCTCGCCGATGCCCGCGACAACATCAAGCCCTATCTCTTTCGCTACCGCGCGCAGGATCGTTTTCCGTACGGCGACGGCGCGTTCGATCTAGTAATCTCACTGGGATGTTTTCATAATTTGAAGCTGTTCGAATTGCAAACTGCGGTTCAGGAGGTCGAGCGCGTCGGCAAAAACAAATATATCATGGTCGAGGGCTACCGTAACGAGCTGGAACAGTTCAACCTCGAATGCTGGGCGCTGACCGCGGAGCAGATTCTGCACACGTCGGAATGGATTTGGCTCTATAACCATTTCGGCTATACCGGCGATTACGAATTCATCTATTTCGAATAGGCTTCACGCATGCAGGTCAGGACAGCGAAGGCTGCGATTCTGGCGCAGTCGCGACAACCGCTCGTGGTCGATGAGATCGCATTGCCGGACGAGCTCGGCGTCGGACAAGTGCTCGTCAAGGTGCTCTACTCGACGATTTGCGGCGCGCAACTCAACGAAATCGCTGCCGCCAAGGGGCCCGATAAGTTTCTTCCCCACCTCCTCGGCCATGAAGCTTCGGCGCGCGTGCTCGAAATCGGACCGGGCGTGTCGACGGTGAAGGAGGGCGACACCGCCGTGCTGCATTGGCGGCCGAGCCGGGGCATCCAATGCCAGCCGCCGGCCTACACATGGCGGGGCGCAAAGCTCAACGCCGGCTGGGTGACGACCTTCAACGATTATGCGGTGATTTCGGAAAATCGCATGACCGTCATCGCGCCCGACTATGACCTTCGCAACGCTCCCCTTCTCGGCTGCGCCGTGACCACGGCCGCCGGCGTGATCAACAACGACGCCAAGGTCAAGATCGGCGAATCGGTCGTCACCTTCGGCGTCGGCGGCGTGGGACTCAATGTCGTCCAGTTTGCACAGCTTGCCGGCGCCTATCCAATCGTCGCCGTCGATCTCGTCGACGCGAAGCTAGCGATGGCCAAGGAGCGCGGCGCCACTCACTGCATCAATTCCAAAGGCGTCGGCGACCTCGACGGCGAGATTAGAAAAATTGTCGGCCAACAGGGCCCGGACAAGGTGATCGAGACGACCGGCGTAAAATCGGTCATCGAGCTTGCTTACAATCTCACCCATGCGGACGGCACTTGCGTATTGGTCGGCGTTCCCAACGAGAAGGTCACGATCTACACGCTGCCGATTCACTTCAACAAAGTGCTGACCGGATCGCACGGCGGCGAAGCGGTGCCGCAGATCGATATTCCCCGATTGATCCGCCTCAATCGTGCGGGACGGCTATCCTTCGACGGCATCATCACTCACGAATTTACCCTTGACCGCATCAATGACGCACTCGACCTAGTTCGCAGCGGCGCCGCCGGGCGGGTAGTGCTTAACGTTGGGGCCGCCTGAGCTCTACGGAGCTGCGGGAAATTGCAACTTAGCGTCGGCCTGATCGCCACTCCTCGAAGCGCCGAAGCACACGGGCCAGAGAAAGCATCCACGACGGCGGCACCTTGACCTTTTGCCCGTCTGCGAGGACCAGGCGGAAATCCTCCACCGTCCGGTTTTCTGCGAGCAAGATTTCTGGATCTGCCGCAGCCGACTGAACGGCTTCGGGTGGATTGAAAACAGGAGTTCCGGCCGTCCGCTGGCAGAAAATCGCAGCCCCGCCGCGACGCGTTTTTCGATTTCATCCGCCGCGCTGTAATATCGCTGGGATGGAATAGCCTCCCACGTCGAGTCCGCGCCTTTCTCTGCGAATACCATCAGGCCGGTGACCTCCAGTGGCCGGAACGCCCGGTCCCGCCGCGCCGTCGGGTCCACGGCGTAGACATTGAGCTCACCGCGGTCGCCATGGGTCGTCGCATAGACGCGGCAATCCGCGAAGCCGTTCACCGTGAAAAAATCCAAAAACCAGTACGGATTCGTCAATGAGTACGAGTCCGAATTAAAGCTCTGCATATTGACCGAAAGAAAGCGCCCTCCCGGCCGCAACATCCGGGCGACGCTCTGGATCGCCGTCGAGGGGCTGAAAAGGTTATCGAGCGTGCTGCCGTCAAGAATGAAATCGGCCGTGTTTTCCAAGTGAGCGGGAATCGGCCTGTTGAGATCGTGAATGATCTCCGCGCCCTCATAGCCGCTACGATCTAGGGCCCGTAGTTCCGGCACCCCCAAGAGCCGAAAAAAGGTGTCGTCGCGAATGAATTTCTGACCTTCCGCTCTCCACGTCTGCCGGTCGAGTACGCAATCGTCGTCAGGCAGCGCCGCGGGAACGAGCCCGACGGCCTTGATCATATCGAAGGCGTGTTGCGGCGTGAATTGCATGGTCTGCCGCCCAAGGAGCAGCACGTCGCCGCGGATCGCACGATATTTGTGCTCGCGGATAATCGCTTCGGCAACGTAAGGGGCGATAGCCATTGCAGAGAGATTCAGCTCTGATTGTGTCTGGCGTGAGATCGCCCGGCGGCGATCCTGCTTGCAAACCCGCGGCCCAGAACGGCAAAATAGTCACGGGCTTCTTTGGTCACGGTGCCTTCCTGCGAGCTCAAGATCGACCCGCGCTCCGTGGCGATGCGACGAAAGCCAGACGCGCTTGATCGTGGCCGATGTTTTTGCGTGCCCGCTGCGGCACGAACCCAGCGGCGTCTAGCATTTGGAAAATTTCGGCCTCTTCGTAACGCGCCAACCCAAGCCGTCCGCGCAAGCTTCGATAATCCGAAAACAAAAGGCGGACAAGGCCGGCAACCGCGGCCATTAGAAATCCATGCGCCGCAGCAAACCAGATCAGGGCAAGAGCATCGCTCGATGCTCGGCTGTGCGGCGGAATCACGTCGCCAATGATCAGGATGCCGCCCGGTTGCAGCAGTCTTTGGAAGACGGATAAGAGCGCTTCGGTTTCAGCCCTCGTGAGGTACTGAATCACTGAATGTACTACTATCAAGCCAAATGAATGGCCCGGCAGGCCCTCCATCTCTTCAGGGGCAATTATGCGAATTTTCGGGTTTTTTCCCACTGCTTCGTTGCCGCCAAAGCGCGCTGTCAACCGGGCTCTGATTCGCGGCGCTGCCTCACACAACACAAGCTCGCCAGCGGCCGCGGCAACGATGTCTGCATGAAGCGCTTCCCCACAACCATAATCGAGCACGCGCGCTTGCGGAAACGGAACACGCTGCGCGATGTCGTTAGCAATCAAACGAAAATGCACGTCCTTGTGGCGTGAATTCGCGAAAGTTGTTCGCGAACCGTCCCAGAACTCGAGCCAAGCCGCCGTCATACCCGGCCACTTATTCGCCATGGGCCGGTTAAGATGCGAGCGAGTGTGGCGCCTTGGCCGGGCCACGCAAATGAGCATAGTGCGGGCCCACGCGCCGCAACCACACGCGGGCCGGAGCTTCGTAAAACCGGTAGACCAGCATCGACAGGCCAACGATGGCCGCAACGACGACAAGGAGCCGCATGCTGTCGAATACCAGGCCGCGTCTCGCCAACCCGGTCAGCCAAGCGACGGCCAACAGCACACCGAGGTGTACGAGATAAATTGAATAGCTTGCATCGCCGAGAGCAATCGCGGCGGGTATGTTCAGCAGGCGCGAAACCGCGCTGCGATAGCGGGCCGCGCAGAAAATCACCAATGCAGCCGAGGGGGCCAACGCAAAGTTCATATCCGTTTTCCTGAAGACGTTCATGGCGATTCCCTGCGCATATTCGAAATACGAGATCACAAACACGCTGCCCACCGCCGCAATTAAAATTGCGTTGCTCAATGTGTTTTCAAATGCCGTGGCCTTTCTCGCCTCCAACTGAACGTAGAGCTGAGCAACCAATGTCCCCAATATGAACTCGCTCATTCTCAAGTAAGGGGAAAAATAGAGAAGCCAGCGGACGAAACAATCAAGCGGGTGCTCCTGCGCACCGGCGCTGGGTCCGAAGTGCGTAATCGCCCAAGCATCAAGCTGCGGACTCCTATCGTAAAGACTGGTGGCGACAAAGATCCATAGCGCGCACCAGGCGACAGCAGCGAGCGCAATCGAACGCGGCCTACGCAAGCCGACAATGGCCCAAGCAGCCAAGGGATAGACCAGATAAAAAAACCACTCGGTGCTGATCGACCATGTCAGAGAGGCTGACGGCCCGATAGCGTAGATCAGCGAAGTGTCGCCAATGGGAAAGTAAAATCAGCTTTGAATCGAAAGTAAGAAATAGGGTAACGCGTGAAGAACGTCGATAAATCGCTCGGGACGCCCGGTCCAGAATTCGAAATGTTTGTTGCTGACAAGAACATAGAGTGCAAGCATCAGCAGCAAAAGCGGATAAAGCCGCGCAAAGCGGGCCCAGAAGAATGCGACGGTTCCGCGAGCGGCTTGGTGGCCGGTTACCGCCGCCGCGTAATTGTAGTGAATGACAAAACCGCTCAAGACGAAGAACAGCGTCATGCCGAAACCGGAGGCTTGTTTTATCCAATAGACATCATGGCCGGCCATCAGCACCGTAACGCTGTGCGCGATCATCACACAAAACGCCGCAACGAAACGCAGACCCGTCAATCCGGGCACGGTATCGCGATGGATGAGGCTCGCCACGGCGCGGAATTACACCTTTTCCCGGCACACCCTTAGCACCGTCTCTGCGGCGGTGGAAAGGGAACAGCAGGCAATTCAGAGAGCTAGTCCACTCGGAGAAAAATCCGGGTATGCTATCTTCGCGAACGAGTTTGTGGCGGCAAAGAACGTAGCGTGCAGCGGACCTATGAACGACTTGGCAACGCTATTGTCGACGTGCCGACTTGCTGCGCACCGCGTACGCAACATTGGAGCGATCCGCGCCGAGCGAAATATGGCGTTCGCGTTTCTCGGATGCCTTACGCTTGCGCTGGTATTGCCTCTGCTGCAGACGCTTTATCCAATTTTTGGCCCAGTTGTCGCGCCGCTTGAGGAGCGACGGGCGCCCAGCCGGTTTCCTTCGCCGTTACTACTTTTGGGAACGACTGGAGAATTTGCCGCGGCGCTCAACAATTGGTTCGACGACCGCGTCGGATTTCGCGATCTACTCATTCGAACCAAGAACCAAATCGACTACACGTTTTTCAGGACGTCGAAGAAAGTTTATATCGGATCCAATGGATGGCTGTTTCTTCGTGGCGAGGGGCATGCCATCGAGCAACTCAATAACGACGGCCTATCGGCGCTTGAGGGAAGCTATGTCACCCTTGCTGAACAACTGCGCGAAAAGGGCGTCCGGCTGATTGTTGTCGGCTATCCGAGCAAATCCGCAATCTATCCCGAAATGGCCCCGGCTGAACTGCGCGCCGCTACCCATAGCGATAATTACGATAAGTTCCGCCGTTTCCTCGCCGACCGAACCGACCTGCAGTTCATAGATGCCGAACCGCTACTAAGACAGGAGAGAAAGGAAACCACGGAGCATCTCTACTACCAGACCGACATGCACGTCACTCCGGTCGCGGACATACCCGTCGTCAAGAAGATCGTCGCGATCATTGCCCAAGCTGAAAATCGCCCCGACATTCGCTGGGACGAGAAATTCACCCTTCAGCACGGAAGATGGAGCAACGGCATCGACGCTCGCTTCCTCTCCGTCCTCTCTTTGCCCAGAGAAGAAATACCTGACTTCGTCGGCGCCTACAGAATTGGCGCAACCGAGGCGGATGGAACCTGGTTCCTGCCCGACTCCCACGTTTTGGATCGCGCGGACGACGGCTACGGGCGGCCCTTCGACTGGGAATTTCGCTCGTTGCCGGAACTTTGCGCGCAGCGCCTGCCGGGCATGGTGCTGTTCGGCAATTCTTTCAGCGACATGCTGTGGTACGTCGGCTTGCACCGCTATTTTTGCTTCATTCGGCGTGCACGAAATCCCATCAGCCGCCTCAAATTGTTTTACGACACCATTCCACCGGGAACCAAATATTTCATCTTCCAATATTACGAGCCCTGGGTCGTGAGAGATGCTCCGACCTTGAATGCGCCGGCCTCGAACTAAGAACTGCCGTAGGAACCCGTGATGGCTTTTAGTTCGGAGTTCTTCCTCTACGGCTTCATGCCGGTATTTTTTTCGCTTTACTACCTTTGCGGCGATCGATGGAAGAACCGGACCCTTCTCGGCGCCAGTTTGATCTTCTATTTGATCGGCGCCGGCAGCACGGTTGTCTTGCTGCTCTTTTCCATCGGCTTCAATCAGTTTCTGGCCGTGCACATTGCGCAAGCCAAATTGGGGCGCCGCCAAGCGTTACTGTGGATCGGCGTCATCATCAACGTCGCCACTCTGGGTTATTACAAATACGGTACTTTCATTTGGCAGCTCGCGAGCAACGCCGCGGATTTTTTTGAATTGGAAAACTTTCCCGCCGTCCCTTTCATCCCGCTGCCGATCGGAATCTCGTTCTTCACCTTTCAGGCCGTCTCGTATCTCGTCGATGTCTATCGGCGTGAGGTTCCTCCGGCAACAAGGTATGCCGAGTTTGCCACCTATCATTCGCTGTTTCCGCAACTCGTGGCCGGGCCCATCGTCCGTTATCGCGAGATCAAGGAGGAAATGTTCAAGCGGCGCTTGGATTGGCCGACTTTGACCGAGGGCGGCTACCGCTTCTGCCTTGGGCTCGGAAAGAAGATGGTGATCGCCGACAACCTCGGCGTCATCGTAGACGCGACGTTCGCCCTCAAAGCCGGTGAACTCGACCCACTGCATGCGTGGCTCGGCATTTTTTGTTACTCGTTGCAGATTTATTTCGATTTTTCGGGCTATTCAGATATGGCGATCGGGCTGGGGCGACTCCTTGGCTTCCATTTTCCGGAAAATTTCCGCCAGCCCTACCTCTCCGAAAATATCACCGAGTTCTGGCGCCGCTGGCACATGACGCTGTCGCGCTGGTTTCGCGACTACCTTTACATCCCGCTCGGCGGAAATCGGCACGGCCAGATCCGCACGTTTCTCAATCTTTGGATCGTGTTTTTTCTATGCGGCTTGTGGCATGGCGCCGGCCTGACCTTCATTGTTTGGGGCCTCTATCATGGCTTACTGCTGATCATCGAACGCGCCGCCCACGGCCTCTTGCAATGGCGGCCGTCTGGTCTGTCGGGAATCGCCGCAAGCTTTGTGCTGGTGACCATCGGCTGGGTGTTTTTTCGCGCGCCAACCATAGCCGATGCGGTGCACTATCTCGGCGCCATGTTTCTGCTTGAGCCTCACAGTGCCACGATTTCTTCCGAAACGATCAAACTGACGCCGGATATATTCTTTTATTTGACGCTCGGCTCAATTTTTGCCTTTGTGCCTCTCGATCGACTAGGGGCTTTGCGCTGGGATCGTATAGGCTTGCTGGCCTCGCAGCTTGCGCTCTCCATCGTGAGCTTTGCCTACTCCGCCATTCTATTGGCCGCTAATAGTTTCAACCCTTTTATCTATTTTCGCTTCTGATGGGCCACGAACTGCCGAGACTTCGCGGTGAAGACGGTGTTGACGTTCTCGTGCGAACCGGCGCCTATCGTGCGGTGGAGATAAGGGTGGCGTAAAGAGAAAGATCGGAGACGGATTGGGGGTTTTGCGGACCATCCTCGCTCTGCTCGTCGTGGGATCGCACCTGCGGGCCTACGGTGGCGCCGCATTCGCGGTGAAGAGTTTCTTTATCATCTCCGGCTTCTACATGGCGCTCGTGATCAACACCCGTTACTGGGCGCTGCCGGTCTCGAGCTTCTATGCGTCGCGGCTATTGCGGCTGTTGCCGCTCTACTGGGTCATCGGATTGATGACGCTTATCGCCGAAATCGTGCTTGTCCCGCGCGGGCAATATTTCGACAAGTTGGCAAGCCCCCTCGCCTATGGCGCCGGTCTTGACTTTGCCTCTCTGCCGCTTCCGATCATTCTCTACATCGGCCTGTCGCTAATCACCATGCTGGGCCTTGATACCGGACTTTGGATCGGCTTCAACCGGGTAAACGGCGCATTGAGCTTCGCACCGGATTTCGCCCCCGGCGTCACCAGCGTCGTGGCGCTCAATCCGGTGCCGCAGGGCTGGACGATCGGGCTTGAGCTTTTGTTCTACGCGCTGGCGCCTTTTGTCGTGCGCCGCTCGATCTGGCTAATTGGATTGCTCTGCGTCTTCTCGCTCGCGTTCCGGTTCACTCTGCTTGCCTTGGGTTTCTCCGGCGAGCCGTGGAACCGCGCGCTGTTCCCGTCTGAGCTGATCTACTTCTTGCTGGGCGTCCTTGGTTATCGTCTCTACATCATTATACCGCTCCTGAAGCTTCCGGCGCGCATGCAGACGTCATTTGCGCTCGCAGTTCTAGCGCTCGCCGTTGTCTACTGGCCAGTCGAGCATTTCATTCGTGGCAGTCTGGTCTGGCACGTCTGGAACACAACTCCTTATCTTTTGATTGCCGCAGGCATTCCATTTCTGTTCAAGCTGACGAAGGACAACGCGCTCGATGCCAAAATCGGCGAGTTATCGTATCCGATTTACATGTGTCACGTGCTCGTGCTCGGGCTGATCAGCTGGTCGCCGCTCAACCGCGCGCCATTTCTCAGCTCCGGATGGCCGCGCTATATTCTCAGCGTTGCGCTGGTGATTGCGGCGGCGTTCATCCTCGATCGAGTAATCGTGCTGCCGATCGACAAGCTCCGCGTGCGGTTCGGCGCCAAGAACCGGGTCGAACCTGACGCCGCCGTTGCCAACGTGAATGCAGATTTGCCTGCGCGGACGACGCTACGTTAAGGCCGCGCCAAGGGCCGTTCCCGCTCATGACGTCAACGGCTGTCTAGGCGCGTCAGACGGCGCCAGCTCTCGCCGGTAATCCCAAAGCCCGTGAAGCAGCTTTCGGGCCGGCGCTTCATAAAAGGCATAAAGCGCGATTGACATCAGAAAAATGACGATAGTGATGAGCAGAAGCTCGGCAACGTCATACAAGATGCCGTGCCCCGCGGAAACGAGCAGCCTGACAGCGACCGCCAAGATGACCAAGTGGACGAGATATATCGAGTAACTTGCCTCGCCGAGCACCATGACTGGCCGGCACGTCAACGGCCGGAATATCGCTCCGCGATAACGAGCAGCGCAGAAAATCAGCAGGGCCGCCGAGGGCGCGAGGGCGAAATTCATGTTCATTTCTCGCAAGATGGTCGTGCCCACATTCGGCGAATACTCCACGTAGGTCACCGTTACCGCGCTCGCCGCGGCGGCAACAAAGCCAACCGCTCCCACTGAATTCTCCAGCATGCTCACCCTAACGCTACGGAGCTGCGTGTAGAGCTGGGCCGCCAGGGCGCCCAGGACAAATTCTCCGAGACGAAGATAAGGCGAAAAGTAAAGCAGCCATCGAACGAAACTGTCCTGCGGCCGTTCGCCGACATCGGCTACTGGCCCGAAATGCGCAACCGCCCAGGCATTTATCTGGTCAGTACGATTGTACAGTCCGGAGGCGATCGCAGTCCAACCCAAGCACCACAGTAAAATGATGAGGAATGCGACCAGCGGCGTGCGCAACTTCAGAACAAGCCAAACGAACGCGAGATAAAGGAAATAAAAAAACCACTCGGTGCTGATCGACCAGGTGATCGGCGACGCACCGCCAATAGCGTCAAGCAGCGGATTACCGTCGATGACGACATAGAACCAGCTTTGCACCGAAAAGATGAAGTACGGTAGCGCACGAAAAGTGCTGTTTAGTCGTTCGGGATGCCCGGCCCAATAATCGATATGCCGGCTGCTGACCAAAACGTAGATGAGCATCATCAGCAGAAATAGCGGATAAAGCCGCGCGAAACGAGCCCACAGATACGAGCCGATGCCTTTGACACCCGCGCCGGTTACCAGATCCGCATAATTGTAATGAATGACAAAGCCGCTGAGCACAAAGAACAGCGTCATGCCAAAGCCGGACGCCTGCGTTGCCCAATAAATTGCGCCGTATGGCGTTTCATGATCGAGCAGCAGCGCGGCACTGCTATGGGCAATCAGTACAAAGAAGGCGGCATAGAAACGAAGACCGGTGAGCGCCGGAATGTCCGGCCGATCGGGATGATGGGCATGATCGGCCGTTGTCAGCTCATCCGGCATTTTGCATCGTTCGGCTTTTGCCAATTTCGGGACCCGTCACGCTCTCGATGACCTGCCAGACGTCCGTCAACTCGATACCGTAACGATTGCGCAACGCGCTGGAATCGAGCGTCGTGTGAAGCGGCGTTGCGCCCGCGGGCAGACCGGCAGCGCGCGCGCTTGCCGGTTGCACGAGTGAAGATTCGACACCTAACCTCTCGGCCAGAAAGTGTCCGACGTCGGCGTAGCTGACGTCGCGGGGGCCGGTAAGCTGAAAAATTCCGCTCGGCCGTTCGCTCAGCAAGGAGCGTATCGCGCTGCTGACGGAAGCTATCCCGGTCGGAGCGAGCGTCATGTCCGTAAAGGCGCTGATCGGCACGCCCTTCGCCAGGTCGGCGGCCCAGCGCTGCAACAGCGCCATGTGCGGCGATACCACCTTCGCCAGACGCAAAATCCCGATCGGCGCCCCGCGCGCCATGTACTCGCACAGCGCCGATTCAGTCCGCGCCTTTTGCCGGCCATATTCACTGACGGGCGAATGTAGCGCGTCCGGCGGTACCTGCGGGACGCGGCCATCGAACACCTGATTAGTCGACAGGAACAGCACGTAGATGCCGCGACGCAGAAGCTTGTCGACCAGCAGCAGCGTCTGGCTGACGTTGATGTGAGCGCTTGCCTCCGGATCGGCGGCGCAATCGGCAAGGCGCGCGACCGCCGCACACACGCACGCCGATGTGGCGCCCTGCGGAGGCTCCCAGCCGTCCAAAGAGGCCGCCAGGTCGAGAAATAGCCGGTCGCTGGCGACGCGATCGCGGCGGCGGGTGGTTGCAGCGACGGCATGGTCCTGGGATTTGAGCGCCGAGAAGACTGTCCCGCCGATTTCGGAATCTCCGCCGACTATGAGGAACATAGCAAATATCCCGGCCGAACCAGCCGCCACACCGCCCTGCCGTCGCGCCAGACCGTCAGGCGACCTTGTCTTTGACCTTAAGCGACTGGACGGTGCGCGCGGCTATTTGAGCCGGCACCAGACCATAGACCTCGAACAACTCTTCCTGCAGGCCGTATTTGTGCGGGAAAGCGTCCGGAAGGCCGATCCGCAAGACCGGCGGAATTGCCACCCCGAGCTTTTCGACCAGCACGTCGGTCACGGCGCTGCCGAAGCCGCCGATCCGCGTCCCCTCCTCCACGGTCACGACCAGTTCGGCGCCGTCGGCAAATTCGAGCACCGTCTCCTCATCAAGCGGCTTGACGGTATGGAAATGCACAACCGAAGCGTCATGCCCGTCTTTTAACAGCAAATCCGCCGCCGCAAGGCAGTTCGTAGTCATTACTCCGGTCGCCATGAACACGACGGAGCGGCGGCTACGCGCGCGCTCCATCGGAATGGCCTTGCCAATCGCGAACCCGTTTTCCTCACGACTGACGACCGGATCGCCGCCTTTGGCAAGCCGGATATAAATCGGGTGCGGCCAGTCGAGCGTACAGTTCATCAACCGCACCATCTCTTTAGCGTCGCATACCGCGGTCACTGTCATGTTCGGAAGCGCGCGCATAATGGCGATATCTTCAATGGCAAGATGCGTGGGCCCAAGCGGGGCATAAACCAGACCGCCGCCGTTGCCGATTAGCCGCACCGGCAATTCATGCAAGCACAGGTCGACCGCCACTTGCTCGTAGCAGCGCCGCGTAATGAAGGTCGCAATGGTGTTGACGTAGGGAACGTAGCCTTCCATGGCCAAGCCGGCGGCCATGCCGATGACATTCGCTTCGGTAATGCCCTCCATGTACCAACGCTCGGGCATCTCCTTCTTCATATCGGCGAGCAGTCCCGGGCTCAGATCGGAACCGATGAATATGACCCGCTTGTCGCGTTTCGCGAGATCATAGACCATGTTTTGGCACGTGGCCCGCATGTCCTACTCCAGGGCCGCGTAAAGGCGGTCGACCACGTCCTTGCCGATCTTCGATTTGTGGTGCCAGTTGGCGTCGTTTTCGGCGAAAGCGATGCCTTTGCCTTTCACCGTGTGACAGATCACGGCGCTCGGACGATCGGGCGCCAACGGCAGTCGGCGAAATACCTTGCGCAAAGCCTCGACATCGTGACCGTCGACGTCGACTGTGGCAAAGTTAAATGCGCGCCATTTGTCGAGCAGCGGCTCCAGATCCTGAACTTCACGTGTCGGACCGGCCGATTGCACCTTGTTGTAATCGACGACGGCGGTGAGGTTGGACAGCCGATGCTTGCCGGCGCTGAGGGCTGCCTCCCACACCGAGCCCTCGTTGATCTCGCCGTCGCCCATCACCACAATGACCCGGCTATCGCGTTTATCAATGCGCGCCGCGAGCGCCATGCCCACCCCGTAGGACAATCCGTGCCCGAGCGAACCGGTTGAAGCTTCGACGCCCGGAATCTTCGACGCCTCGGGATGCCCGCCAAGAATGGAATCCCGGCGGCAAAAGGTATCCAACGCTTCGTAGGGAATGAAGCCCTTTTCGGCCAGCATCACGTATTGCGCGATACAACCGTGACCCTTGCTGAGGATCATGCGGTCGCGCCATCGCCATTTTGGTTCGTCGGCGCGAAAGCGCAAAATGTCGTCGTACAAAACGCGCATGATTTCGACGAGCGACATCGACGAGCCGACGTGTCCGCGCTCGCCGCCATGCAGCGTCCGTACCACCAAACGGCGCAAATATTTCGAGCGCTCGTCGAGCGACGGCGATGTCACGTCGATTTCCTGCGTCGCCTGAGATACGGCCATTCCTACTCCGTGAATTTTTCCGGTAAAGCCCTGAGGAAATGCCGCGCTTTGGCGAGTTGCCGCGTCTTGGCTTCACTCCAGCTGCCGGAGTCCCCGGCCAGCGCACGCCGCTGCCAAAGCTCGGGAATAAACTCATTGAGCATGATCAGCACCCAGCGGCAACCGAACAGCGGCAGATAGGCCGACAATCGCCGCGAAAAGGCCGGATCGTCGACGCCGTAAAGATGCGTTGCCGCTTGTCGAAACCTGGCCCGTGGCGCCGAAGGCAAAGTCCTGCCGGGATGCAACAGAATATCCGCAGTCATCTTTACCGGATCGTCCCAGCCGAAATACTCAAAGTCGACGAACGCCAAAGACCCATCGCTTCGGCGCAAGCTGTTGTGGAAGCCGAAATCGGATGGAACGAGGCTGCGCCATTCCTGCGGGAGTTCTTCATCAAAATCAAGGCCGCCATCCGCCGCCAGAAAGCGCGCCGACGCTGACCAGTTTGCGAATTCCGGCGTAAACGAATGCTCAAGGAAATCAATAAGTTCATCGTCCGGAGGGTTTTCAGCCCGCAGCCTGGCCAACCGCTCGCTGACTTGGCTCAAAATTTCGCCGCCGGACAGGCAGGCTTCCGCCGCAAGCGGCTGCGCCGTGGAGCAAGGACTCTTACGCAAGGCATGAACTGCGCCGAGAAATTCGACGGCGGTATCGACCTCGTCGTCGCCGATATCGACGACGTCGTCACCATCGATCCAGCTCAGCAGCGCATAACCGCGCTGATCGTCTACCGCGACGACCCGCGGCACCATGCCAATGTGATGATGTTCCAAAAGGCGCAGGGCCCCAACTTCGGTCGAAAGTCGGTCGCGAGGATCGTTGTCGCGAGATGGATACTGCTTCAATGCGAAAACGCTGGCGCCGCTCTGCACTCGCCAGATGCGGCTGTTACGCCCACCGCCGAGGACCGGGCTAAGCTCGACGGCGCCGCCGACAAGGGCCCGCGCCACTTCGGTCGCTTGTGCCAAGCTTTCATCAACGGCGCGCAAAAATCTGGTCCTCGATTTCTCGCCACGTCGCGCACATAATATAAGGAACGGCCGACGTAACCCCTTCGTGCTCGGAAAATAAAATGCGCTGCACCTTTGGCGGGAATGCGGGATCGAGCAACACTTCCTCGAGATCATCAATGAAGTGCGTGCAGGAGAGCGTTGCGATGCGCTCAAGCTTTTCGGCCCGGGTGCCCTCAAAAAAAACATTTGATGACGGGATGCCGAATTCGCCGTCCAACAAGCCGTTCGCCGTCATCCACTTGCGCGCCGCTTCGCGCAAATTAATGCGCTCCGGATCGTAATGTCCGTACTCGGTCTTATGGCTGACGATAGACACCGCGCACCCTTCCGCCCGGCAGCGGCGCAGAAAAGCATCGACGCCAGGAATGAGCGTGGCGGCGGAAATTCCCTTGCCGTAGACCTGTCCCTGCAGTCGCTGCCAAGTAAGCTCGCCGTCGGGCAACGAGCGGATGCAATCGCGCACAGCCTGCTTGCCGCCGGCGAAGTCGGCACTGATCAATCCGCCGAGCTTCGCTGTGGCGCAGAACACCTGATCGTAGGCGACGACGGTGTTGTCGAAATCGATCCCGATTCGCAATCCCGAAGCCATGGGTCAGAATGATGTCGGACGATCTAGCCGTAGCCAATCAAGCGCCTGCTCGCGGATCCAACGAGCCGCCTCGGTCGCTGTATGGAAATCTCCGACTCGCCGCGGCTTGTTGTCGAGTTCGGTGATCACCACGTAGAACGTGCCGTTATCCCTGAGTTCGCAAATTTGGAATGTCGGCGACTTGTCGAGTCGTTTGCCCATAATATCGCCCTCCTCCCAAATTGGCTTATCGCTTGCCTCCCATTTTGATTGGGCACAAACTGCAAAAAAATAATGCGCCGTCGGAGAAAACCCCGTGTGAACGACCTCATCATTCATGGAAAATATGAATACATGTGCAAAAAAATTCTCGAGCAACGCTTTGAGCTGCTCGCTGCTCTTACAATTTATGTTACCAGGCCTGCCGGGCCGGGGAGCGTAAGGCTGCGATTCCAGCGACGGCGTGCCAATGATGAGCAAACCGTTTTCGGACAGCGATTCACACAAATTTGACAGCAGCGCATGCTCATCCTCGGGAGCGATACGCCCCAACCCGTCCAGGCAGAACAGCGCGTCGTGCTTCCGCGGCAGGGCCTTTACGACGATATCATGGACCTCGGCCTTCAGCGGCCAGCGCTTATCCTGGCGTTCGCAAATATCTTTGATGAGAAGTGGGTTGGAATCGTAAACCGTGACGTCGGGGATCTCCTGCCGCACGATACGGGTGCCGAATGCGTCTCCGCAGCCGACCTCACCTGCATTACGGGAACCGCTTAACATTTTGGCGACGAATTTGTAGCGCGCGAATAAGAACGTGAGACGCCGCGGATCGTCATACCAGACTTGATTGGTCGTGAGACCTAACGAAGCCAGCCCGATGGTCTCCGTTAACTCGATGCAGCGATTGTATTGTGGCTCGCGGGTTCCGTCGCGTGCATCGTATAATACTCCCTCACTTGTCTTCTCAAAGATTTCGCTCTGTTTTTTCTTATCGCCAGTACTGACGAAGAGTGAATCCGTTTGGTCTTCAGCGATTGCTGGCCTATCGACCGTCAATCGCATGACGAAACTCGACTTGTTGCCGCGAACGCCCACCCGCCGGGTTGGCCGCAGTGAATCCAGATTGCCAATAATGGACAAGCAGATCAGCAGCCCGCCGCCGCCGACGGCCAGCGGCACGCTGAACCAAGGCGCTCTGCTCATAAGCTCCCGCAGATTGAACATCCCATGACGCACCAGCCGCCGTATGATGTTCGTCGTGACAAAGTGAACTTCAGTCGGCAGAACGCCAGAAGTGATCAAACGCGCGCCGTAAAAAGCGACGTTCTGACCGAACCAACGTTCCCTCGCTAGGATGCGCCGGTTTATCACGGAAATGATGATTTGTCCGCTATCCTTCATAAGCGGCGCGATCCGATCAATCAGCTGGTCTCCAAACCTCATATCGGTTTCGGGAAGCTCCAACAAACATAAATCGAATTTTTTCTGCAGCGGCGCAAATCGATCAGGCGGGGCATGCAAAAAGGGCGCGCAGCGCATTCGATGCACGCGTTCGCCACTATCAGCAAGCAACAAGCTGAAGGCCGTAGGCTCGTTCGACAATATCAGCAGGCGGAGGGTCCTATCTGCGAAGAATGGCGCCAACTCACTGAGCACCGCTTTGAAGTCCGGCCAGGCTGGATGCCATGGCAATACCCGCGGCGGCCGCCCCATGAGTAGAAACTTGGCCTGATAAACGAGCCACTGAGTAATCCTGTTATCGCCGGCAGGAAGGCTAAACGCGTAACGCCACTCATCCTCATTGAGCTTCCGCCCGGTCGCGTCATAGAACGCCGCCATTGCGCCGCGCCAATAGGGATGCCCGCGATAGGGCATTGGCTTGCGCTTCAGATAACTGGCAACATTGTCCAGAAAGGCGTCGGCTTCGGCTTCTTTGTCCTCAAGTTGCTGCGGTAGTTCGCCGGCATGAAAGACCACTGAGTGATGCACATTTTCACGATGCACTGCCGTGGTCCAATCACCCAGGCTCCTGGCCAGTGCACGGGGGCTGAGCGGACCTGGGCGCAAAAATGCCGATTCGTGTATGATGGGCTGCAGTTCAACAACCAGATACTCATCTGAATCGGCAATCGCCTCGACATTCCCCGATGGGCACATCTCGGGCACAAAAGAATAATCGCAAGAAGCACCGATGACGAAATCGGTAGTCTCCGGGCGCACGCACAACATGTGCATAAGATAGAAGCGACCCAGGATGGTATTGCCGTCGACACGCCAGAACAGTCGGTTGGTGTGCGAGTTATGACTGAATGGGACATTGACGATGTTCGCCAATGTCGCCGGATGCAAGTGGTCGAGCGCCCATCGCATCAACTCGCGCGGCGGTAATGCCAACGCGTGCTCGGTATCGGCAAGCCTGTTCAGCAACCAGGGCAGCGCCTGCTCGCGTGCGACCTGAAAATTGCCGACAATTATGGCGCTAACTCCTCGTTGCATGCGCTTGAGAGCGTTGCCAAGCGAACCGTCGGCCACGATGTAGTCCGCCACCAGGAAGAAAAAGCAGGTATCAATCATTGCTTCGCCAGCATCACGTACGACCTCGGTGTAAGCGAGCGTAATGGTCGTAGAATAGTTGCCATCAGTAACAAGGTGATCTATCAGACGAATCTGCGTCGTACACGCGCTGGCGAGCCGTTTGAAATTGGGGTGCTCCCGGATGTATGTCTCGTCGTCGACGCTAGTCTGGATGATGAACTCAGTCGGCAGCGCTGCGACAACAGCTGGAACGTTACCAGGCGCGAGCAATGTCGGTACGCTGTACTCCAGAAAATGCCGAACGTAGCTGTAACCCCATACCGGCAGAACGAACTTCACAGCTTTGAGAGGCGATCGCGGTACGGGTGGCTTTATGGCACGACGGTCAGTTGTCGCCTGCTCTTGCGATATGAGATCGACTTTGTTCATCTCAGCTTGAGCGTTTGCATCCGCTTGATGTTGTAGTACCGGTCGTCGGTCATTGAATTCGGCACCTTACCGGCGACAAATGCGTTTTTCAGATCGATGATCGCGTCTTTTACCGTACGGCCAGCGATAAACCCGAGATCCCGTCGGATTTTTTCGGACGAAACATGGTAGGAGCGGTGGTCATCCGTCGGAGTAACGACGATGTCGACTTTTTCCCCGACTTCGTCACGGACCATGTCGGCGATAGCGCGCACTTTCAGATTGTGATAGCCGGCATTCCAGGTCTCGCCGCTAACCGCTTCGTCGGGCCGCTCCAGCAGCAACAGATAAAGATCAGTCATGTCATCGACGTGGATATTCGGTCGCAATTGTTCGCCGCCAAACACCGTGATGCGGCCGTTATTGATAGCGTGATTGGTGAGAATATTGACCGTGAGGTCCAGCCGTAATCGCGGCGCATAACCGCATACTGTCGCCGGCCGCAACGTAACGGCGACAAATCCAGGTTCGCGCTCCTCTTCAAGTACTTCCTCGCACATCGCCTTGTATTTGGAATAGTCGGTAAGCGGCATGAGCGGCAGGTCTTCAGTCACGTCCCCCTGTTCCTTGATGCCGTATACCGAGGACGAGGACGCGTAGATGAACCGTTTGACGCCGCCGTCTTTCGCGGCCTTCACCAGCGGCCGGAAGCAATCGAAATTGATTGATTTGCCGAGATCCGGGTTAAGATCGAAAGAGGGATCATTGGAAATGCAGGCGAGATGGATTACGGCGTCGCAACCGACCAAGGCTTTTTGCACGTCGCCTGGATTGCGCAGATCGCCTTTGGTTTGTCTAAGCTTCGAGTTCCCATTTTGACCAGCAAAAACATCGCCATAGATATAAAGGTCAAGCACCGAAACTTCGTAACCGGCATCAAGCAGCTTCGGCACGAGGTTTGAGCCGACATAACCGGCGCCGCCGGTGACCATAATGCGCTTGAATCGCTTGCCCATCTTTCCCACCAATCCCTATTTCTTCTGTCCCCAGCCCATGTCGATATCGAGCACGGCGTGGCACAGGGCGAGGTGCGAGACTTCGACAAAGCCGTATTCATGGGATTTGACGTAAAAGTTGATGTCGCCACTTTTGCGCAAATCGTTCCCCTCGGTAAAACCCGAAAAAGTGACTACCTTGCAATCGTGTGCTCGCGCCGCTTTTACGGCGTTGAGGACGTTCGGTGATCGCCCGGAACTGGAAATGGCAATCAACAAATCTCCGGCTCGTGCGTGAAACTCGAGCTGCTTGGCAAATACGTTTTCATACCCCAGATCGTTGCCAAGACAAGTCAGCGCGGAAGCATCGTTAAAAGCCAGCGATCGCAATCCGCCATTCTTGGAAAAGTCGATCGCGAGATGGCTGGCGATGCCGGCGCTGCCGCCGTTGCCGACGAAAATAATCTTGTTGCCGGCGTCGTGCGTTTGGTGCGCGGCATTGCGCACCCAATCGCATCCGTCGGCGAGGGGCATGCTTTTCGCCGCGCGGTCGGTGACCTGCGCCCCGTGAAGGAGATCAGCCAGCATAGCAAAATATTGATTTAGCTGCTCTCGCACTAAATGGCCTCCTGCCACCGCACACTATTTGAGAAGGCCGGTGATGCCTTTGATGAGGGACGCCTTCTCGATCGACCGCCGATGGCCGACAATTTCCACCTTCAGCGCCCCGACCACGTTGCCAATGAATCCGACGCGGCTCATCGGGGCACCGGCCGCTACCAGCGGAGCAGTCACCGCAAGGAATGCATCGCCGGCGCCCACGGTGTCCACCACATTTTTGGCGAACGCCGGAATGGTATGGACAATGCCGCCGCTTTCGAACGTAACGCAGCCATGCTTGCCTTGCGTAACTATGATTTTCGAGCAGTCGAGATGGTTTTCTGCCAACTGGCGGGCAATATCGCCGACATTCGAGAGCCGATCGCTGACGGCGAGCCGCGCCTCGGGCGCGTCGATGCAAATGTAATCCGCCCGGCGATACCTAGTGATCAGATTGTAGCCAAGATTGGCACTGTTGCTCTGGGTATTCACCGCCAGAAATCGCGCTTTTTCAGTCAAGGCGCCGATCGATGACGGGGCCATCAGGCCATGGCCGAAATCGGCGGCAATGACCACGTCATATTCTCCGGCGACCTCGGCAATCGCGGCGTCAACTTCACTTTGCACGTCCGCCGCCAGCGGTTCGTCGTTCATGAAATAGACCTCGAACAGCTTACGCATGTACGAGGGATCGACGAAGCGCCGCTTGAGCGTAGTCGGAGCACCGCTGCGGGTAAAAACCTTCAAGCCGACATTCGGTTTGAGGCTTTGCCGGGCCAAGTCTTCATGTCGGTCGAAATCGCCCAGGCAGGTGATGACGTCCACCTGCTTGCAGAACGAGGCGACGTGATTAGCCGCCGCAAAGACACCTCCGGCGAACAGCTCGCGATCCTGATAGCGGGTCGCGATCATGTTCTCCTTCGGAGTTTTGTGCATCGGCAGCACGTATTGATACTCGTCGATGATGGCATCGCCGACGATGAGCACGCGATAATTGGCAACGCTGTCGATAAGATCGCATATTTCCTCAAGCCCACCATTTTCGCGAAGCGTGTCGAGGTGTTCGCGGATATGAGGCTCGAAAACGTTGAGATGACGATTGATCAACTCGGTGGAGCTGAAGGTCACTTCGTCGGTAAAATGAATTTTTCCGCCGTGCGCCTCGACCGCGTCACGCTCGAGCGTGATCTTGCCGGTGATGTCGCCTTGCGGGTTCTGGTAGTCCTGGCCCTTGATGTAAATCGACGGGCGGATGCGCTCGATGGCGCTGACGGCGTCAGCGGCATCGTTGATCGCAACCCAATCGACGTGTTCGAGCGCCGCGAGCATCTCGGCCCGCAACTCCGCATTGAACACCGGGCGTCCCGGCCCCTTGTTGACGAAGCGGTCGGCGGTGACGGTGACAATGAGCACGTCGCCGAGCTTCCGGGCGGCCTCCAGATGCCGGACGTGGCCCAGATGGAGGAGATCGAATGTGCCGTGCGCCTGTACGATGATCTGGCCGGCGCGGCGGCCTTGTTCACAAACCGCCGCGACTTCGGACAGACTCCTGATCTTGTCCCGCGGACTGACTGGCCGGCCGATAGGTGGCTGGCGGATCAGCTTTGTGATGCTTGATTCCATTTGCTCGCCCCATCACCGCGGTCATCACCCAAAAAACGAAACCAGTCGCTCGTAGCTTCGGCAATCCGGGAGGCGGTCCACACCGGCGCATCACGCCAGTAGTCAATATTGTCTCGCATCACGCGAACGCCCTCGGCAAAGCTTACCCTCGGCTGCCACTCCAATTCCCGGTGAATCTTGCCAATATCGGCCCAAGTGCAATCCGGCTCTCCCGGACGCTTGGGGATATGCACCGCAGGAGGCGATCCCAGTAGACGCACCAACTCGTTGACGCTGACGGGGTGACCGCTTCCGACGTTGTAGATGTCGCCGATTTTGTCACTTTCGGCAACTGCTATCAACGCATCGACCGCGTCGCTGACGAAGGTAAAATCCCTCGTCTGCTCGCCATCGCCGACGATGGTCAGGGGTTCGCCGGCGAGGAGTTGGGCGAGGAAAACGCCGAACACAGCCCCATAAGTTCCACTCGTGCGGGCTCGCGGTCCGTAGACATTGAAAAAACGAACGGAAACGGCTGGCAGCCGATAAACTTGAGCCCAGTGCATGACAAGCTGCTCGCCGAGGTACTTAGTCAGAGCGTAGGGGTAGCGCGGGTCAGCCGGCGCCGTTTCAGCGGTCGGGTAGGTCGCCGGTATGCCGTAACAGGACGAAGACGCGACGTAGACGAAACGTTTTGCGCCGTGACGGCGCGCCGCTTCGAGGAGACAAAAAGTTCCCTCGACGTTGGAGCGAAAGTAGGCCTCCGGCTCTTGAATCGAGGGAACAATGTCCGCCCGCGCCGCCAAGTGGAAAATGCGCGCCGCGCCGGCAGTCGCCGCAGCCACCGCGTTCGGATCAGCCAGGTCGCCCTCGATGACCTCAAGGCGCGAGTCACCGGCGTGTTGCTTGAGATTGGCCCGACGGCCGACCACAAAGCTGTCGAGTACTCGCACCGAGCGCCCGGTGGCAATCAAACGATCGACGAGGTGGCTACCGATGAAGCCGGCACCGCCGGTTACGAGATCGATGGCAGTGTCGGCCAATTCCGGTTCCCTCCAGAGATCATGCCGCAGCGCAAGTGCGCGGACTTTATAGGGACAGAAACACGCGGTTTCAAACATAAATCTGCGGGTGACCGGCTGATTTATCTCGCTGATTTATCATGCATTCTCGCCACTTGAACTCATGATTGCCGTCGGAGATCGGCACAGGCGCGAAACTCGCCCGATATCATCGATCAGAATTGGAAGTAGATGAACTGAGCGCGTTCGCGTTTGCCCAAAATCATCAGGCCAAGATGGCAGCCCGCCGCCACTACGGCGCCCACATAGGGGTCCATCGTCTGAACAGGTGTGTCGCCGCCTTTGCGGTAGCCGGGATAGTCAGTAACGCGGTGAAAATGCCGAGCGCCGGCACGCCGCGCCAGAATACCCTGAACTCATTAGGCGGCGGAACCAAAATCGTGTGCACGTGGAACAACTGGCCGATGGAATGAAGCAGCGGCAGGAACGTCGTGGTGTTGGCCCGAAAAAAGTATCCAGCCGAAAGACAATGTGGAACGTGATGATGATGATCGTGCCTCTATCGATGTCGATGGCAGCCAAAAACTTCATCCCGCTCGACCTGAGCTATGATCGCGGCCCGCTTCGGTGGCGCAAAAGCACGATTTTGGTTGCGAATTTCGCCACGACCGAACACGTCGCCAATCAGCTCAACGCCTTTAGAGTAATCCGCGATCTGACGAAGCCCGGCGGTATGGCCGAAGATTGCTTATCTGGGCATCTTTCGCGTCGCGCAAAACCTGCTCACCTCGGTCGGCCTTGGCGTTAACGTCACCATAGTCTTCTTCGAATTCTCCGTCCCTATTTTCATGTTTGCCACGGCTTTTGAGGTCGCCCGCCTCTATCGGCTGCGGATAATGGAGTTCCTGATCGCCAATCGCACGAGACCGGTGGCGCTGCATCGTACTGCCAAATAATCGGCCCGCGCATGCTTTCGAAATGAAGCGTGAGACTGCCAATTGCGCGGTCCGTACACTCCATGTTAATCCGCGGATAGAAGAATCTAACAGCTCATTGCAGATGCTCGGGAGTACCCGCTGTCGGTCAACGACCTAAAGACGCGACTGAGCGCCTGTCGCCATTGGTTGACGCTCGGACTTTCCTTCGCGCTGACGGCGCTGATGCTCTATTTCATATTTCGCGGAATCGATCGCCATGTACTCGACCGACTTCTCACGGCGCAGAATAGCGGTCTGCTCGTCGCCGCTGCCGCGTTGATTGTGCTGCAAATCCTGCTCGGTGGCGTACGCTGGGGAACGGTACTTTCGGCGATGTGCGACGCACGCTCACCTTCTCTGCTGAGGTTGCAAGCGGTTTTTTACGCAAGCACGTTCTTCAACTGTCTGCCGCTTGGCACGGTCGGGGGCGACATCGCACGCGTCTGGTTGGGGCGCCGATTTTCGCTTTCAGTGCGGCAAATCGTTTTGTCTGTCTTGCTTGATCGCATCCTCGTCGTCACCGCGTTGATCATACTAGCGGCCATTACGTTACCGAGTATTGCCCATCCGCTCGCAGCCAAAGCCTCTTTTGCGAGCGTTGCGATTTTGCTGGCAGGCATCGCCGGTTTTCTGCTGTTGCAGCCGATCGGGCGCATCGTCGGTCGCCGGCGCGATGTTTGGCTGGTGACTGCCATTTTGCGCACCACTGAAGAGCTGCGGCGGACGACGCGGCGCGCCGGGCTGCTTGCCCTCATTTATGCCCTGTTAGCGGCAACGTCGGGAGCATTGGCCGCTTATTGCATTTCACGTAGCCTGGGCATTGACGTTGGTCTGACGGCGATGATTGCGATCATGTCCTTTGTTGCTTTTGCCACCGCGTTGCCGATTTCACTTGCCGGCTGGGGCGTCCGCGAAGTTTCACTGGTGGCCCTGCTCGGCTTGCTCGGCGTCGACCGTGCAGCGGCCCTCGTTCTATCGGTAGAACTTGGGATCATTAATACCCTGATGAGTCTGCCGGGCGGCGTAATTTGGCTCGGTTTGCGTCATCGAAGCGCACTCCCCCAGCCGGCAAAATAAAGTTAAGATGCGATTCGACTGCGATCGCCGCAATGTTGATCACCAATTTCTGGCTGAAATATCTGGGTTACAAGCTGATCTGCGGAATCTACCAGGCCGCCGATATCGGGCGGATTCATCCGGCTCGCGAACGCGCCTTGCGGGCGCTCCACCGCAGCGTCGATTACCTCGAGCGCAACATGCCCGACGCGCTCGGTTTCGACAGCCAACGGGAATTAATCGAGTATTCGCTTACCGTCGTCCCCGTTGACGGACACTATCTGGAGTTCGGCGTATTCTCCGGCGGCACCATCCGATTCATCGCCCGTCGTATCGCTCCACGCACCATCCACGGCTTCGACAGCTTCAAGGGCCTGCCGGAGGCCTGGGCGGGCTTCAATCTCGGTCGGGGTACGTTCGACCTTGGCGGGCACTTACCGCGCGTGCCGAATAACGTCCGCCTTCACCGGGGCTATTTCGAGGAAAGCCTACCACCCTGGCTGGGCGACAATCCCGGTCAAGTTGCCTTTATTCATCTCGATTGCGACTTGTATAGCTCGACGAAGACGGTACTCAGTTTGCTCGCCCCGCGCATGATCACCGGAACGGTGCTCCTGTTTGACGAGTATTTCAATTATGCGAATTGGGAACAGCATCAATTCAAGGCGTTCCAGGAGTTCATACGGGAGCACGATATTAAATACGATTATTTGGGTTTCGCGCGCCAGCAAGTTGCCGTTCGGATTGTATCGATCGGCCCGGGCGGGGGCGCCGCGTGATGACCACGCCATTTCCCGCGGACGTTGTCATGACGCCAGCGGCCGAACAATTGCACAGTGCCGATGACGTGACGGCCCCGGGTCAACGAGCACCGCTCGACCTCACGATCTTTATTTCCTGCTACAACGAAGAGCAATACATCATCTCAACAATTCAAAGCGTGCGTGATTCTCTCAATGAAATCGGCAGTATCAGTTATGAGATTATCGTCGTTGACGATTGTTCCAAGGACGGTTCAAACACGTTAATTCGCAGCTACATCGCGGCCCATCCTGATGAGCGCGTTTTGCTGCGCATCAACCACGTCAACCGGGGGCTGGCGCAGAGCTATCTCGATGCTGCGTTCATCGGAAGGGGCAAATATTACCGTTTGGTCTGCGGCGACAACGCCGAGCCGAGGGCGACAATGACCGCCGTATTTCGGGAAATCGGCAACGCCGATATGATCATCCCCTATTATGTCAGCAGCGAAGGTAAGAGCGTGTACCGCCGCTTTCTGTCAAACGCCTATACCGCATTGGTCAATTCGATTAGCGGCCTGCACCTGCATTATTATAACGGTCTCGCTGTGCATCTGCGCCACAACATAATGCGATGGCATTCGAACACCCGCGGCTTCGGTTTTCAGGCCGACATCATTTGCCTGCTGGTTGACCAGGGATTTTCATTCAAGGAGGTACCTGTAAAAACCGTTGAGCGCCGCGT
>Ga0302325_10004128_pt1 | contig 33712 bp, 28 predicted proteins | sample Palsa_T0_2_FD_201948 | JGI IMG/M metagenome (GOLD analysis project Ga0302325, IMG submission 201948) | Peat permafrost microbial communities from Stordalen Mire near Abisko, Sweden - Palsa_T0_2 | ecosystem: Environmental > Terrestrial > Soil > Palsa > Peat permafrost | place: Sweden: Abisko... | reverse complement strand
CTAAGGCATTGACCAGCGCTGGCTTATAGAAGACGGCGCTGTCGCCCATGCCGTGAAGCCAGATGGCTATCTTGTTGGTGGGTTTGGCAGGAGTAAATAAAAGGCCGGGCAATAACAGCTTATCTGTCGCGAGGATCGAAACCAACTCCAGATTCATACATCCAGTGTAACAGATACCGGACAGTGGTCCGAACCCATGGCCTTGGGGTAAATGTCGGCAGTCTTGACCTTATTCTTAAGGCTGGCCGAAACCAGCACGTAGTCGATGCGCCAGCCAACGTTGCGGGCGCGGGCATTGGCGAAGTGCGACCACCAAGTGTAATAGCCTTTGCCTTGCTTGAACATTCGGAACGTGTCGACAAAACCGGCGTCGAGGAAAGCCTGGAAGCCGGCGCGCTCCTCGTCGGTGAAGCCTTTTTTACCGACATTGGACTTATCGTTGGCCAGGTCGTCGGGCGTGTGAGCGACGTTGAGGTCGCCGCAAAATATGACGGGCTTGGACTTTTCCAGCTGCTGGCAATATGCCAGGAAAGCCGGGTCCCAATGCTCGTGGCGGAGCGGGATGCGGCTCAGGTCGTCCTTGGCGTTGGGCGTGTAGACCGTCACCACCCAGAACTTGTCGAACTCAGCGGCAATTACCCGGCCCTCCTGGTTCGGGTCGCCGTAGGTGTCGCCGGTGACTTTGTACTTTTGAATAATGTCTTTTGGGAAGCCATTTACTACCTGCCGCGGTTTGGGCCTGCTTAGGATAGCCGTGCCGCTGTAGCCCGGCTTGTCGGCCGAGTACCAGAACGCGTCGTAGCCGTCGACGTCAATATCAATCTGCTCCGGCTTGGCCTTGATCTCTTGCAGACAGAGGATATCGGGCTTTTCTTTATCCAGGAAAGGCTGGAACAGATCCTTCTTGCTAACGGCCCGGATGCCGTTGACGTTCCACGAATAGAGCCTGATCATGGGCTCAAGTATAGCTTTGGGGTTCATAATTTGCTAGACTTGGTTGCTAGATGGGTACTTCTCCTTACAAAAGAGTTCTGTTGAAACTATCGGGCGAGCAGTTGGCCGGCAAGTATGAATTCGGCGTCGACCCGGAAATCGCGGCTTTTCTGGCTGCGGAAGTCAAAAAAGTTGTGGACGGCGGTTGCCAGGTGGTGATGATCGCCGGCGGCGGCAACATGGTTCGCGGCGCCGAGCTGGCCGGGCACGGCATCCGCCGGGTAACGGCCGACCAAATGGGCATGCTCAGCGGCCTCATCAACTGTATGGCCATAACTGATATCTTCGAGGCCAACCGTGTCAAGACGCGCTGTCTAAGCAACATTTTCGCCCAGCAAGTTGCCGAGTCTTACTCCTACCGCTTGGCTGAAAAACACCTGCAAAAAGGCCGGGTGGTGATCGTGGCCGGCGGTACCGCCCGTCCCTACGTCACCCATGACACGGCGGCTGTCAGCTTTGCGCTGGAGCTGGACTGCGAGCTGGTACTCAAGGCCACCAAGTTTGAAGGCGTCTATGATAAAGACCCCGCCAAGTTCGATGACGCGGTCAAGCTCGAACGCGTGTCATTCCAAGATGCCGTGGAGAATAATTCTATACAAGTCATGGACAAAGCCGCCATTGGCCTAGCTATGGAGCAACAGAAGCCGATTGTCGTATTCGACGTCATGAAACCTGACAACCTGGCTAAAGTCGTGGCCGGCGAAGCCGTCGGCACCACTATCAACTAGGTTTCGAGGGCTAAGTCGGGAGCGTCAAGAATGACGTGGTCGCCGGCTTGGGCCTCGCTTTTGAGGATCTTTTGGGCGACGACGTCTTCGACGGCCCGCTGCAAGGTCCGGCGCATCGGCCGGGCGCCGAGACGCGGGTCGTTGCCGGTGATTACAACTTTTTCAATCGCGGCCGGCGTAAGCTCGATCGAAATATTCTGCTTGGCGAGGGTTTGGTTAATTTCGACCAGCATCAAGCTAACCACTTGGGCGAGCTCGGACGGAGTCAGCGGCCGGAATAGCACCATCTCGTCGAAACGGTTTAGGAGCTCCGGCTTGAACTGGCCGCTGCTTATCAGCTCGTCGATCAGCTCAGTTTGAAAACTCTCCATGTTCTCACCTTTGCCAACTCGTTCACGGATGGTCGTGGCGCCGGCATTGCTGGTGGCAATAATAACGCAGTCCTTGAAAGAGACCTTCTTGCCGGTGTTGTCGGTCAGGTGCCCCTCGTCCAGTAGCTGTAATAAGAGGTTGAGGATGTTGGGGTGGGCCTTCTCGATTTCGTCCAATAGGACGACACTGAACGGCTGCTCGCGCACGGCCATCACCAAACTCTTCGATTCTTCGCGGCCGTCTGACAGGAGACGGCTGACATCCTCGGGCCTTTGGTACTCACTCATGTCGAGCCGCACCATGTTGGTCTCGGCGCCGAAGTAGGTTGCGGCGATAGACTTGGCCAGCTCGGTTTTGCCGACGCCGGTTGGGCCGAGAAACAGGAAGCTGCCGATCGGGCGGCGCGGGTTGGCGACACCGGCCCGCGCCCGGCGCAAGGCGCTGGCCACGACCTTGACCGCGTGCGATTGGTTGATCATGCGCCGGTGGATTTCGTCCTCCAGGTGCAATAGGGTTTCAGCTTCCGCCGGGGCAGCTGTTCCTACCTTAACGCCGCGGGCTTGCTCGACGGCCTGCTGGACGCTGGCGGCTGTTATAAAGCCTTGATCGGGATGTGTCAGCGCCTGCTCAAGTAGCTTGATGGCCTTACCCGGATAAGCTTCATCCTGTTCGTAGCGGCCGCTCAGACCGTATACTTCATGCAGCGCTTCGTAAGCGACCAGGACTTTATGGCGGTTCTCCAGGCCCAAGGCAATATCTTCCAATATGCGCATAACACCGGCTTCGGGTAATTCTTGCAAAACGACCGGTGTTAAGAGGCCGGCCAGGGTTTGGTTTTTAGCCCGCAAACGTTGATAATCATCAGGCGTTACGGCCAAGATGATAGGCGTAGAGCCGGCCTGGATAAGGGACAATAAAATGTGGCTGGCGTCGAAGGCCCCGGGCGCATCGCTAAAAAATGATTCCGCATCGTCGAAAAAGAGGATGATGTGGCCCGCTCGCCCGGCTTCGTTAGCCAGGCTAACCATAATTTGTTCCAAATCCCTTTCCTTCTGGATATTGGAAGTGATGTCGGTGGCATTCAGGGCAATAACTTGGTGGTAAGCCAGTGCAGGCGTGGTAGTGCCCTGAATCAGCAACTGGGCCAGGGCGTGGACGCTCTGGGTTTTGCCGACGCCGTCCGGACCGATGACAACGACGGCTCGGGCATTTTTGTCAAAAGCCGCCTCTATAGCCCTGACTCCTTCAGAGGTGGTCAGCCAACCGTAATTGCCGCCATGTTGGGCGATGCCGAGGCTGAGATTGACTCCTAAGCGGTCCAGGAGCGGGGTGAAACCGAAAGCCCAGTCCCGCCCGATACCGCCAAAATTCTGCTTGGGCAAGCGGGCTTCAGCCAGAGCACGCCCCAACCAATTGGCCACGGCCTCGACGTCCTCCGGCCGTAGCTTAAGTTTGGTCAGAATTGGCCGCAAGGCTGGCGCTGTCAAAAGCAGCCCGGCCACCAAGAATCCGGCCTCGACGGTTGGGCTGTCATTCTGGTCCGCCAACTGAACGGCAATCTGCAGGGCATGGCCCAGGATTGCCGGGTCGGTATCCAAGTGGCCTCTCACTACTGTTTCGTCAAGCAATAAGTGGTTAAGGAAAAAACTAGCCTGCCAATGATTGCTTAAGGCTTGCCAGAGACTTTGCGGCTGCTGCGCCATCGCCGGTTGGATCAAGCACAACACGTCGCCTGCCAAACGGCCGTTCAAGTCATTGCCGCTCGGCGGCAAGACCGACAACTGGCGTTTCCACCAGACGGCCGGCATGTAGCACAAAATTGCCGGCGAAGCCAAAATTAGCGCGTAGCGCCAGCCGACGGCGAACCCTAGAACGATTGCCAAGGCAGCCAGCCCGCAACCAACACTTACCAGGATACGATAACTATTCCGGCCAAAGCGTTGCGCCAGCCTGGCCTGCCGTGCCCGCTCGGAGTTAAGGATGATCGCTTCGTTCATATGAGCAACCCTGCGATTAAGCAGCCCGGTACCGCCAGCGGCAGGACCGGCCAAGCCACCACCTCAATGAGCGTCAGCACGGCTATCGCCACTAGGCTAGCTGCGGCCGCCACCAAGACGAATGACCGTACCACGAAACCGACCATCCGGCTGAAGGCGTTATCCAACCCGGCCTTCCAGCGGTCTTCCAAGCTGGAACCCGGTTCGGTAACGATGCGCCGCCACGGCTCGAAAAGTGTCCTGAGCAGCTGCCTGACCGAAAACGCGTTAGCCACGCCGCGCAGCCGTGGCCTAAAACTAGTTGCCACCAGCTTCCAGCCGCGACCGTACCACCAAGAGAAGAACGCCTCAAACATAACCATCATTGTAACACTTCGGATAATTGGCGGAGGGAGAGGGATTTGAACCCTCGATACCCTTGCGGATATACCGCCTTTCCAAGGCGGCGCACTAGACCACTATGCGACCCCTCCGAGCTTCTCTATTATACATAGCGCTGTAGTCATGATTTGGCTTGCGAAACCATAAACGGGTTAAAATTACCACAAAAACACCTTGCGCAAGGAGTAAAAAAAGGACTACACTATGGGTAGGATGGCCCTGATCGAACTAGAAGACGTCAGTAAACTGTACGGCTTCGGCGATGCCACTACCCTGGCACTCGACGAGGTCAACTTGTACATTGAGAAAGGCGAGTTCGTGGCCGTCATGGGCCCGAGCGGCTGCGGCAAGAGCACGCTGATGAACCTCATCGCCCTGCTGGACCGCCCCAGCCATGGCCAATACCGGCTGGATGGCAAGCAAGTAGCTCGGCTGCGCACCAACCAGGCGGCCAAATTGCGCCGCGACACCATCGGCTTCATTCTGCAGACTTTTAATTTCCTGCCCCGCTTAACGGTACTCGACAATGTCGCCCTGCCCTTGGCCTACAAGGGCGTACCGCTCACCCGCCGAACCAAGCTGGCCAGCCAAATGCTGGAACGGGTCGGTGTCCAGAACCGGGAGTATTTCCTGCCCGGTCAACTCAGTGGCGGCCAGGCACAATGCGCTGCCATCGCCCGGGCACTGGTCAACAACCCCAAGCTAATCATTGCCGACGAGCCGACCGGTAACCTGGATAGCTCCAGTTCACGGTTGGTGATGGAGCTGTTGGCCGACATTCACAATATGGGCAATACCGTGCTATTCGTGACGCATAATCCAGAGTTGACGCGCTTTGCCACGCGGGTTGTCTACATGCACGATGGCAGCATTATTCATGATGAAAAGACGGCGCTTGGCCAAGTGGCGCCACGGGCCCGCAAGGTGCTCTACACCATACCGGCCACCAGTGAAGAGGACGATCTGGCGGGGGTGTCGGTGCTTATGAAAGCCTTGCCGGCCAAGGCTACGCCCCGCCCTAGCCGCCAAACTACCAAGGCCAAGCCCGCCAGACGCCGCAAAACCAAACGGGGCGTCAGCCGCAGAACGGGGCGTCCATGAAGCTGCCGTCCCAAGTCCACCTCAAGTCCGGCATCGACTCGGTGCGCAACGCCAAGTTTAGGAGTTTTTGGACTATGCTCGGGATTATCATTGGCGTCACCTCAGTTATTAGCATTGTGGCGATCGGTGAAGGCATTAAGCAGCAGGTCGGCGGCCAAATACATCATCTGGGACAGAATCTTATTACTATCAAGCCGGCCCAGCTCACCACCAACGGCGGTCAGGCCGGTGCTAATGTAGACGCTATCTCGGGCGTGAGCGTGAGCGGCACGCTTAATATCGGTGATATTAATCTGGTCAGTACTACCAAAGGCGTGGCCGCGAGCGCTCCCCTAACCATTACGCCAGGGACGGTCACCGGCGTTCACGGGCAGTATAAAGACGGCTTCGTGATCGGGACCAGCAGCGACCTGCCAAGCCTGCTCAACCAGTCAATGGCCTATGGCAATTTTTTTGGACCACAGAATAACAATAACGTGGCTATACTGGGGCAGTCTGCCAGCGAGAGCCTATTCGACGAGGACGTGCCGTTGGGCCGGAGCTTTGAGTTTCACGGCCAATCGTTCATCGTAAACGGGATTTTTAACCAGTTTACGACGTTGCCGCTCAGCCAGCAAGTTAACCTGAACAATGCTATATTTATTCCAAACAGCGTGGCTGAGAGCCTGACAAACGCTACCGCTCCGACGTACGAGATACTAGCCCGCCCGGCCTCCGACCAGCAAATCGGCAGTGTCATGTCGAAAGTCCGGTCGGTGCTTGATGCCGCCCATGGCGGCCAGAGCGGCCTGAACGTGTCTTCGGGCAATCAGGACGTGACGGCCAGCGGTGCCATCCTAGAGCTGTTAACGCGCCTGATCGCCGGTGTAGCGGCTATATCGCTGCTGGTCGGCGGCGTGGGTATTATGAACGTTATGTTCGTCTCGATTGCCGAGCGCACCCACGAGATTGGCATCCGCAAAGCCGTCGGCGCGACCAACCGGCAGATCCTGAGCCAGTTCATGATAGAATCCAGCCTGCTAAGCCTATCCGGCGGCGTGATTGGCGTGGTGCTGGCTTTCCTAATTGACATTACGATCCGAGCCTTCACCAATCTGCAACCAACCATTAGTTGGCAGATTGTCGTACTGGCGACTGGTGTTTCGTTCGTGGTTGGCCTGGTCTTCGGCACGGTGCCGGCCGTCAAGGCCGCGCGCAAGAACCCTATCGAGGCGCTTCGCAGCGAATAGTTTTGGCTGTCCAGACAGTGCGTTACACGCGGCGCAGCTTACGCTGCTCCGGTTGCACTTCGCTTGACCCTATCCGTACAGCCAAAACTATTCGCTAGAACAAGGAGTATATCGCAGCTACTCCGGCCATGGACATCAGGGCTGTTAAAAACCACCCAAGACCGGCGCCAAGCTTACCGTTCTTCCACTTGCCCATTACTTTTTCATTACGGGCAATTATCAGGATCAGCGTCAATATAATTGGGGCTACGGCCCCGTTCAGGACTGCGGAGTAAATCAGTGCCTTGATCGGATTAAGGCCGATAAAGTTCAGGCCTAAGCCAATAAACATCGAAATAATGATAACGCCGTAAAAAGCCGAAGCTTGCTTCAGCCTAGAGTTTAAGCCTTGGCGCTTGCCGATACTCTCGCTGATGGCGTAGGCGCTGGCCGCGGCCATGACCGGAATCGCCAGTAAACCCATGCCTAAGATACCGATGGCGAATAGCCAGAAGGTGGCATTGCCAGCGAACGGCTTCAAAGCTTGGGCGGCCTGGGCGGCAGTGGTTATGTTTGTTATACCGTGCTTGAACAGCACACTGGCGCAGGCTGCCACGATGAAGAACATAACAATGTTAGACAGGAACATGCCCGACCAGACATCAATGCGCATCTTCTTGATTGCGGCCGGTTCGGAGCCCAGCCTAGATTGAAGAGTAGTTTGTCCGGCAGCAATCTCTTCCTCGATCTCTTGCGATGTTTGCCAGAAAAACAAATACGGTGTGATGGTCGTGCCTAAGATGGCGCAAATAAGCAGGAGCTGGTCTTTACTGAAAGTTATGTGGGGCACGAAAGAATGCTTAAGTACGGTATGCCAATCGGGGTGCGCCAATATAGCCGAGAAGATGTAGGCGAATAGTACTAGCGCCAACCACTTTAGGTAGCGGGCGTACCTAACGTACGGCGTATATATCTGTAATAGCAGGATAAATACCGTAAAGCCTACGACCAGCAAGCCGAAGTTGAAGTGGGGTTTTATCAGCTGCACCGCATTGGCCATGGCGCCGATATCGGCGCCGATATTAAAGGTGTTAGCCGCAAACAGGAACAAAGTGCTTATATAGAGGACTTTCCTTCCAAAATGAACGCGAATATTACCGGCCAATCCCCTGCCGGTCACCAGCCCTATCCTGGCGCACATCTCCTGTATAACAGCCATGAACGGAAACGTAAAAGCTGCCAGCCAAAGCAGCCCGAAACCGTATTGTGCCCCTGTCTGCGAATAGGTGGCTATACCGGAGGGGTCGTCGTCCGAAGCGCCAGTGGTAAGGCCGGGCCCCAGCAAGTACCAATAATTTTTGGCCTTTTTGAGCGGCTCATGACCGGTGAGAGGCATGGTTTTGGCAATTCTTTGGCCGCCTTCGACACCGAACTGCAAAGCTTCCGCCGGAGCCTCAACAGCACGTTCGACAAGATGCTTTTTTCTTTTCATATTTGCCTACACATAATAGCAAGATTATGGGCAAATTGTATAGGGTGGCTAAAGATTTTTACCGTAGTAGTACCAGAAGTGCTTGAGGACCAGGGCGATGATAATAACGAACCAAGCTACTAGGATATCAAGGTGATGCTGCCGGATCCAGGCGTAGGCTCGCTGCGCCTTCCCTTTTGGCAGTCTAATATGACGTTGGTCAATGCAGTAGAGTGTCAGGTACCAAAACATCGGGATTGTAACCGCGTCCAGCCCCAGGCAGTAAGGACACAGCGCATGGATGCGGTAGACGCTCTCATAGAACAGCCAATAAGCAAAGGCTAGGCCCATTGCCAGCCCGGCCTCCAGCCCCAGCCAGAACCAGCGCTTGAAACGGGCACCAGCCAACATGGCGATGCCAACAATGGCTATCGCCGGGTAGGCGCCGAGGCCGATGAGCGGATTCGGGAAGCCGAAGGCGTTGGCCTGCTTGCTCTGCATGACGTTGCCGCAGCTAATAATCGGATTAAAGTTACAAGACGGGATGTAGTGCGGGTTATTAAGAATTTTAATCTTGTCGAACATGATGATAAAGGCGCAGATATAGCCGATGACACCGCCGATCACTAGGATGTAGGGCAAGGCTTTTTGCAGGCTTGGGAACGGGCGTGACATACGAGTTCAGTATACCAAACTTCTTAGCCGTTTATTCCGCACACTGGCCGGTGCTGACGAGCCGGTCCTGGGCGGTTGCCTGGTTGATTTCGCCGATGACCTTGTCGGTTGTTAGTGCGTAGCCGACATTCTGGTAGGCGGTCGACTCGGCGAAGACCACGCCGATGACTGAGCCGTCTTGAGTAACCAGCGGGCCGCCGGAATTGCCGGGTCTGACAGTAGCTTGAATTTCGTAAACGTTGCGGTCGGTGGTGCCGCTGCCATAAATGTTCCGGCCGGTGGCAACAAATTCATCGAGCACGCTGGCGCCGCTGGCTGTGAACGGGCCGCCGCCGGGGTAGCCCAAAACAGCCGCGGGTGTGCCGGCCGCGGCGTGGCCGCTCTTAATTGTCAAGCTTGGTCCGGCTAGGCCGCCGACGCGCAGGACAGCGAAGTCAAGGTTTGGGTCGAACCAGATAACAGTGGCCTGGCGGGTACCGTTAGCGTCCTCCACGTACGGTTTCTGGATACCGGCGACGACATGGGCATTAGTCGCGACTTCGTCCGGGCCGACTACAAAACCGGAACCCTCAACAATACCGCCGCAACCCTGGCCCTCGATTTTGACAACTGAAGCCTGGTCGCGGGCTACGGCCGTCTGCAAATCTCCCAACGACGGCAGGCTGGCTGTGGCCGGTGGGCTTGGCTCGGTGCCGATGAAGACCTGCGGAAAACCATTTGGGTCTATGAGGTGCCCCAGGTCGGCAATAACCGTCGGCGCTGCCGGCAGCCGCCGGTCTAGGGCGCTGATGATCCGTGAACTGTGCAGTGCCGATTGCAGTGACGGCGATGGCAAAGCAATAATGACGGCCGCGATCAGCCAGACACTTAGCAGCAATGAGGCAACGCCCAGCAATGAGCCGAGGCCATTATCAAGGTGGTTAATCCGTTTCAGGAGTACTTTGTGCTTGAGGCGTATGCCGATATATTCGCCGACCGTCAGCAATACCAGGGCGCAGCCTAACGTAGTTAGCAAAGTGACCGCTGCTCGGCCGTTCTGGCTGTGGGCGAGATTGACGGTATGCGGCTCGAGCCAGGCGCCGAGGAACAGGCCGCCGAAGAAACCAGCCGTTGAGCCCAGCTGCCGCACGAAACCGATCTCTCGCCCCCGGTACAAGGCGCTAACGGCGAACAAGAGGATTAAAATATCTATGAACATAGGCTAAAAATGGCCGCGGGCCAGGCCAAGTGCCAGCATGGCCACGCTGATGCCGAGACAGTATATGCCAAAGGGCCGCAAGGTTTTGTTGCGGAAGTACTTATCCAGGTAACGCACTGCTACGTAGGCTGCCAACCCGCAGATCAGGCCGCCCAGCAGGATTTGCCCCCGCACCCCGTCATCCAGATTACTGAAAAAATCCGGCAACTTGACCAGGCCGGCGCCGAAAATTATGGGCGTGGCCAGCAGGAATGAAAAACGGGCGGCATCTTCGTGGTTCAGACCGCTGTAGAGGCCGCTGACCATCGTGATGCCGGAACGGCTAATGCCCGCAAACAGCGCTCCGATCTGGGCAATACCGATGATGATAGCCCGTCGGAGCGTTAATTTTTGGCTGACGTTTTGGCTAATGGTGGCTTGTTCATAATGGGCTCGGCGGACAGTTTGTTTTAGGTGCCGGTCGCCAATCAGCAGGATACAGCCGTTTATAAATAAGAAAATAATCGCCGACAGCGGCTTGGCGAACTGTGTCCTTAAGAGGTGTTCGAACGCTAAACCGATTATGCCGGCAGGCACGGTTGCCGCCAGTAACAGCCAAGCCAAATGGGCATCGGGCGAATCAATCCGGCGTATTTTAATAGACTTAAAGAAGCCCTTAATAATCCGCCACCAAACCGAGCGGTAAAAGATCAGTAACGCTGTGGCAGTGGCGACATGCAGCACCACCAAAAAAGATAGGAAAAATGATTCGCTGCGGCTCTGGTCGGCTAAGAGTGTGTGCCAGCCCAAGACCCATGGCACCAGGACTGAGTGGCCGAGGCTGGAGACCGGGAACAGCTCGGTGAAGCCCTGTACCAGACCCATTATGATGGCTTGCCAATAAGTAATCATGGATATAGTTTAGCAAATTACGTTTAGGCTGGGCCGTGGCTGCCCGGCTCATAGAATTGTAAGTCGTCGGTCTGTTTGGCCCAAGCATCCAGTACCGGCTGGACGACACGCCAGCTGGCCAGTACTTCTTGGCTGGTCGCAAACAGCGTGTGGTCACCGCGGACGGCATCGACTAGGACCCGCTCGTAGGCGTCGGGATGACCGTGGTTATCAAAGTCGTGGCGGTATGAAAAGTCCATGGTGGTAGTCTGCACGGTTTGGGTGTAACCCGGCTGTTTGGTCACAAGCGCCAGCTCAATGCCCTCGTCCGGCTGGATCCGGAAGCGTAACTGGTTCTTGGCAGCGTTGGACGGCCCGTGAAAGGTCACACAGATTTCGGTCTTGTGCTCGTCCAAGGCCTTACCAGTAAGTAGTCTGACTGGTACGCCCTGCCAGCGGTCGCTGTTAATGAAGACTGTCATGGCTGCGAAAGTCTCGGTCATTGATTCGGGATTTTTAACCTCCTCGCGGTAGCCGCGGTACTGGCCGCGTACCACCCGCTCGGCTAGCTGGTCGGCCGGCACGGGTTCAATCTGTTCCAACACGGCCTGCTTGCTGGCATGGATGTGCTGGCTGTTATTGGCTGACGGCTGGTTCATGGCCACGATGCCCAAGATTTGCAACAGGTGGCTCTGGATGAAATCACGCAACGCGCCAAGTGGCTCATAGAACGCCGCCCGGCCCTCGATACCGATTTGCTGCCTGGCGCTGATCTCGATACTGGCAATATGCTGCCGGCTCCAGAGCGCCTCGAAAATGGGATTCTGGAACCGAAAGGTTAGGATGTTTTGGACGGTTTCTTTGGCCATGTAGTGGTCGATCCGGAAGATCTGTTCTTCATCGAAGACCTCGGCTATCTCGCTTACTAAACGCTCGGCCGACGCCAGGTCAAAGCCGAACGGTTTTTCCACCAGCAGCCGGGTGGCGGCCTTGCCATGTTGGCAGCTAGCATTGAGACCGCGCTCCCCCATCAAACGGATGACCGGCGAATAAGCTTGCGGCGGAATCGACAGATAGTACAAACGGTTCATGCAAACGCCTTGCTTCTCTTCCAAGGCGTTTAGTTTGGCCAGCAGAGCTTCGTAAGCCTCGGCGTTTTCCAGGTCCATTTGGAACATTGTCGTCCGCTCGTGCATGGCCTTGAGGACGTCCGGATCGCAGACCTTGTCAACTTCGTTAACGCAGAGTTCGACCTTTTCAAACAGCTCTTTAGCGGAGAGCGTACCGCGCGTTACGCCGACGATCTCAGTCTGCTCGTGTAGCAGCCCGTCCTTGATTAAATGGTAGAGCGAAGGCAGCAGGTAGCGCTGCGCGAGATCGCCGGTGATACCGAAAATAACCAGAATGGTCGGGTCGAGCGCCGGCATCTGCTCGGCTGTTGAGGGGCGCGTCATCGGCCATTCTCCTCGAACTGGTCGCTATAGACGTAGGCCTCGGGCAGCTCCTTTAGAATCTGGGCCGGTTGTTGGCTTAGGGACAGCGATTCGTGCTGCAATGAGTCCAACGTTGGGCGCTTGATGTCACCGAAAGCAAAAGTGTACGCCGCCGTGATTCGGCGCAAAGCGGCGAAAGTCAGCGTCAAACGCAAAAAAGGCGTGCTCTGGTAACCGGTGACAAGCTCCTCCGTTTCGGCGGCAGCCGGCGAACTAGGCAGGATGCCGGCGATTTCACCGTCTTCGGCGATGCCGAGCTGGGCGATGACACAATCATGCTCGGCAAACGCTTGCTCGCACAACTTCTGGTAACGGGCTATGGTTGCCTCAAAATCAAGGCCTGCCTGCAAAACCGGCAGCAATGTCGCCGGTTCGGCCTTGAAACCGGCCTGCATCAGCCGTGCCCAGTTAGATTGGGCGTGGCCGGGACGGCCGTAGCGTTCATCGGCCAGCATGACGGTCAGGTTACGGCGAAGTTTAGTGGAGATGTTGCCAATAATTTGTATGCTCACCGGGATGTTCGAACCGCCGCTGGTCAGCCACAACACACTCTTGCCTGCTGCCAGCTCGCGTACCAGCCGCTGCGTTAGGTCGGCCACACCATCCTCCCAGCCGGCCGTTCGGATATACTGCATACCTACACTATAGCAAAAAGCTAGATAAGGTTAGCGCAGAATGACTTGGCTGCGATGCGGCCCGACACCGATTTTTGTAACCGGGACGCCCAGCTCGGTTTCAAAGCGTTTTACAAACGCTACTGCCGTGGGCGGCAGATCGGCATAATCCCTAACGCCGCTAATAGTCTCCGTCCACGTTGGCAGTTCTTCATAGTTGGGCTGGCAGTCAGCCAAGGCGAGGGCTGACGAGGGCGCCGTCCGGCGCCGCTTGCCTTTATAGTTATAACTTGTGGCGATCGGCACCGAGGTGCCATAGCGCGGCACGTGGTCCAGTTTCGAGATGGCCAATTCGTCAACTCCGTTAATAAGTATGGCGTTGCGTAGTTCGACCAAGTCAGGATAGCCGATGCGCCGGGGGCGTTTGGTTGTTACCCCATACTCACTATCGGTTTTACCGAGCGGTCCGCGCACAGTGTCGGCTAGTTGCTCGTCACTTATCTCCGTTACCAGCGGCCCGCCGCCAACGTGCGACTTGACCGCCTTGGTGACGCCGGTGACCTTGCCAAGGTGTTTTGCCGACACGCCTAGTCCGTCGAGCAGGCCGCTGACGGTCGTGGAAGAAGACGTCACGGCCGGGTACATGCCGTGGTTAATGTCCAGCCAGAAAGCTTGGGCGCCTTCGGCCAGCACGCGGTTGCCTTTTTGCAGGTGGTCATTGATGATGGCCGCAGTGTCGGCCATGTAGGGCTTCAGTGTTTCCACTGCCTCTAACCAGGTTTTAACAGTCTTGTCCAGCTCGCCTTTCGAAAGTTGTTGGTTGGCAGGCAGCAAAGGGTTGACCTTCTCCAGCCCGGCCCGGACATGTGCTTTTAGCAAGGCTGGCTCAGTGATTGTTTCGAAACGGACACCCTCGCGTAGGTACTTGTCAGCGGCCACAAAGGCGATGCCGGCCTTAGTGCTGCCCTGCGCCTGCTGGCCGGCTTCACGGAGCGTGTCTAAGAGGATATGGTGAGGTAAGACCAAATGGGCGGCCGCGCTGACCTGCAGATTTTTGGTTGATACTGCCAAACCGGCAGCCCGAATGGTAGCAATCTCTTCGAGCAGGCGCGGCGGATCCAGGTAAACACCGTTGCCAATAACATTAAGCTTGCCCGTATAGGCTACGCCCGAAGGAACCTGATGCAAGGCCAAGTGCTCCTCGCTGCCGGCCTTGGGTATGATGGTATGGCCGGCGTTAGCGCCGCCGTTGGCCCGGGCAATGACGTCATAATCACCGGCCACTAAGTCAACGAAACGACCTTTGCCCTCGTCACCCCTCTGCAAACCGACGATCACATCTAAAGACATACCTGATAGAGCATACCCGCCATGGGGTAAATAATCAAGCGTCTAGATTTGGTTCTGGCCTTCAAATAGGGCTGAGACAGACTCGCCGTTAGCGACAGCCAGGATAGCATCGGCCAGGAGTTTGGCAACTGATAAGACCTCGATCTTCTTAGTGACACCTCTGGTGTCAACCGGCACAGTGTTGGTGACGACTATTTTTTCAAAAGCCGAGGCCTCAATGCGCTCCGACGCCGGCCCGGACAGGATGCCATGGGTGACCAGTCCGTAGACTGACTTGGCGCCTTGCTCTTTCAGTAGCTCAGCCGCCGCGCAAAACGTGCCAGCCGTATCGATCATGTCGTCGACGATGATGCAGACACGGTCCTTAACGTCACCGATTAGGTACTTGGCTTCGACGCTATTGTGCTCGGTTAGTGAACGGGCTTTGTGGATAATGGCCATATCGGCATCAAACGAACTACTGTAACGCTGGGTCATTTTGGCGCGCCCGGCGTCCGGTGCCACGAAGACAACATCATAGCCAAAATGTTCCTTAATGTAACGTTTGAATAGCGGCATGGCAATCAGGTGGTCGAATGGCCCGTTGAAGAAACCTTGGGTTTGGCCGGAATGCAGGTCGACGCTCATGATCCGGTCGGCTCCGGCCGCCGCCAGCATATCGATAATCAGCCGGGCGGTAATCGGCTCGCGACCGACTGCTTTGCGGTCTTGCCGCGAATAACTGAGCAGCGGACAAACAGCCGTGATACTGCGGGCCGAAGCGCGTTTGGCGGCGTCGATCATCAGCAATTGTTCAAAGATCGATTCGTGGACCTTGGTGCCGTGGGTTTGGATGATAAAGACGTCGTTGCCGCGGGTCGACTCATTGAAGCGGATGCTGATTTCGCCGTTGGCAAAATTGTCGAGCCGCACGTTGCTCAGTTTGATACCTATGTTGGCGGCAATTTCGGCGGCCAGTTCCGGATGGGCACGGCCCGTCAATAGTTGCAGGCGCGCGCTATTTCCGACTCGGTTCATACCCTAAGTGTAGCATGGCCTTAAGCTGAGGTTAAAGCCTATTTTTACGTATAATTCAAGGAGTGTAAATGTGGTTAAGCAGCGCCATCCGCAGGAACAGGCCGTTCCTAACCTGCTCGAAGTACCGGGCTCGTGGATCCGCGTCGACAGCAGGGTCTATTTCGTTAACGCGCGGCAGCGGATGGAGAATGATGGCGTCTGGTTTCATTCGTGCGACGTCAGCCGGCCGCAGAATGAAGCTGTCCTTGAGCCGTCCGTACTCTGCGGCTGATTTGAAGCGCTCTTTTGGTATGCGAGTCATGTAAAGCACATCTACCACCTCAATAATATCCTGCCAGCTATCAGCCTCGATATAGGTTATGGATTTTTTATTGGACTGCTCCATGTATGCTTTAGGCAGCCGTAGACTTCGAGGAGAGACCAAGAAGAGCTCTATATCATATAAGCTCAATAGCTGCGCCAGCGAGTGAGAAGCCCGGTAGTGCAGCAGATCCCCGACCAAGGCAATTTTGAGCCCACCAATTTTACCCTTGGCCTTTTGAATGGAATAGATATCAAGCAGCGCCTGGGTCGGATGCTCAGCCGTGCCGACGCCGGCGTTGATGATCGGCACCGGCGATACGGCAGCAGCACGCTCCGCTGAGCCGTTCTGGTGATGGCGCAATACAATACCGTCGGCGTAAGCGCCGATCACTCTGACGGTATCTTCGATGGTTTCGCCTTTTATGGCCGAGGAGAATTCGCCGGCGTTTTCAGTTGTAATCACGTGTCCGCCTAGATTCTGAATGGCCGCTTCGAAGGACAAGCGGGTCCGGGTGCTGGGTTCATAAAAGATGGTAGCTAGTGTCATGTTCTGCAGAGGCTTCGGGTAGTCCGCCGGTTTCAAGACTTGGAAGCGGGCAGCCGACGCACACAATTCCGCAAGTAATTCTTTGTCGGCGAACTGGCTAACGGACAACACATGCTTCATAATTGTTCTCTAGTCTAGCGCAGTTGGGCGACTGAGTCTATAATCTTACCAGAATGAGTGACATTATTACCCTGCCCGGCCTGATTGACCCGCACGTGCATCTGCGCGATCCCGGCCAGACTGACAAAGAAGACTTCTTGACGGGAACCTCCGCGGCGCTAGCCGGCGGCTTCACAACGGTGCTGGATATGCCGAACAACCTCGAGCCGATCACTACGCTGGAACGGCTGGAAGCCAAGATTGAGAGCGCGCGGGGCAAAGCTGTCAGCGACATCGGCTTCCATTTCGGCACCTTGGGCGATAATTTCGACGAGTTCCCCAAGGTCATAGATAGAGTCAAAGGTTTAAAGATTTATCTGAATGTCACCACCGGTGGCTTCATTATTGATAAGGCTAAACTGTTAGAGATCTACCAGGCCTGGCCTGTCAGCAAGCCGATTCTGCTTCACGCCGAAGATGACGTATCGGAATTGGTCGGCGCTACGCTGCGTGCCGTGCCCAAACGGACGCATATCTGCCACGTTTCCAGCGCCGCCGAACTGGAATTCGTCATGCGCGCCAAGGACGCCGGGTCGCCCATTACCTGTGGTGTGACGCCGCACCATCTTTTCTTGTCCGATAAGGACGCCGAACGCTTGGGCGCCTTTGGCCACATGAAACCATTCCTGAAACCCAAGCGCGACCAAGACTTTCTCTGGCAACACCTCGATGCCGTCGATGTTATAGAATCCGACCACGCTCCCCACACCCTAGCCGAAAAGCAGAGCGCCAAACCGCCATTCGGCGTGCCCGGCTTGGAAACAACCCTGCCGCTAATGCTGACAGCCGAAGCCGAAGGCCGGCTGACGCGGACTCAGCTGCTTGACCGGCTGCACACCAACCCGGCCCGGATTTTCAATGTCGCTACTGACGAGGCCACCAAGGTAGAGGTCGACATGTCCGAGTACGAAATCAAAAATGAAAACTTGCTCACCAAAGCCGGTTGGAGCCCCTTCGCCGGCCGCCGGGTCGCGGGCAAGGTCAAGAAAGTTATGCTGCGCGGCAATACCGTCTTTGAGAACGGCAAGGTCCTAGCCACTCCCGGCAGCGGGCGGATTATTTAGAGCGAGGCCTTGATCTCGGCCGCCAGCTGATCATTCCACATAGCGGCGGTAACGGACTGGACAACATCCGCACCGGCCTTACGGTAGTCATGAAAATCGGTCGGCGACATAACACCGCCGACGCCGATAATTTCGTACTTTAGGCTGTGCTGTTTGCGCAAAGCGTTAAGGCGCTGCACCATGTCCAGGCCGGCCCACTTGATACTGGCGCCGCAGATGCCGCTTTTTAACCGGCCTTCGCCCGGCAACAACTGCTTGCCTTGCTCATCGACGACGGCTGCGGGTATGGTATTGATTGCCGAAAAAGCCGAAATATAGCCTTTGGTATCTAGCACAATCTTTTCCAGTAGGTCCTGCTGGTCCGGCGAGAAATAGCCAATTTTGGCAATCAGAGGCAGGTTGCCGAGCGCCTCTTTGGCCTTGCGACAAACGCTTACCACGGCGTCATGGTTATAACAGAGGACGCCCTCACTGGCGACGTTCGGGCATGACAGGTTGAGTTCTATGGCTTGCACTCCGGCGCTAACGGCCAGCGCAGCGGTTTTGGCAAAATCGTCGTAATATTCTTCCGGCGTAAAGCCGTCCTGAATCGTCCCGACCACGCTCGCAATCAGCAATTGGCCTTTGCCCTGGACCGCCACGGCCTGCTTCATGTCATCGACCCAGAAATCCGGTCCGCGCGACGGGTTGCCGAAAGAGTTGGTGATAGTCATTTTTTCGAGCGGTTCGGCAGAGTTTAAAAGCCCGCGCAAAGGTTTGGCGGCTCTCTCGAGGGTTAGACTGCCCTTAATGTCTATATACACGACGTTAGGAAACTCGTTGGCCGGAAATGGCACGCTGCGCTGGGTTTTGTAGCAGACCACGTCAAAACCGCGCTTAAAAGCGCCCTGGGCATGTTTGCTAGTAGGCAGCGATCCGGCAGCGATCCCGAAGGGCGAATAGAGCTTATGACCCAAGAAACTATAAGTCGGCTCGCCGCTATTCTGGTAAGCTGGCGTCTTGCTGAGATATGGCCCATGGTCAAAATTATCATCAAATGTCTTGGCGGGATCGAAGAACGTCGCAGGCTGATTCGGCATACTACATGTATAATAAATGAAAACCACCTTCAAGTATATGGATTTTAAGCGTAAACTATCTGCCGCCTGGGCCAAAAACAATTCGTTGTTGTCAGTCGGCTTGGATCCGAACATGGACATGCTGCCGGCGCATTTGCGGCAAGACAAGACGCCATTCTTCACCTTTAACAAGGCGATTGTCGACGCGACGGCCGACCTAGTGTGTGCCTTCAAGCCGAACTCGGCGTTCTACGAGGCGCGTGGCGCAGACGGTATCGCCGAGCTCAAGCAGACCTGCGACTACGTCAGGGACAAGCATCCGGAGCTGCCTATCATCCTAGACTTCAAGCGCGGCGACATCGGTAACACCAACGACCATTACACTAAGTTCGCCTTCGACTACCTGCAGGTTGATGCCGTCACCGTCCAGCCCTACCAGGGCCGCCAGGCCGTGCAGCCGTTCTTGGACCGCCGCGACAAGGGCATTATGGTGCTATGCCGGACGTCCAATCCGGGGTCGGATGAGTTCCAGGATCTGGTTGTCGATGGCCGTAAATTGTACTTACAGGTCGCCGAGAATGTGCGTGATGAATGGAACACGAGCGGCAATTGCCAACTAGTAGTCAGTGCCACCGACCCCCAGGCTATGGCCGAAATCCGCCAGGTTGCCGGTGATCAAATGGTTTTCCTGGTACCGGGCTTGGGCGCCCAAGGCGGCGAGGCCGAGGCCACCGTCAAGGCGGGGCTCAACCAGGCCGGCACCGGCTTGATCATCAATTCTTCGCGAGCGATTATTTATGCTTCGTCGGGCGAAGACTTTGCCGAAAAAGCCCGCCAGAAAGCATTGGAATCCAGAGACGAGATTAATAAGTACCGTGGAGACAGTTCATGAGCCAGGAGGCACAGAAGAAAGAGCTGGCGCTCGACCTGCACCGGATAGGTGCGCTAAAGTTCGGCGAATTCACCTTCAAGAGCGGTATCGTCAGTCCTATATATATAGACCTCAGGCTGTTTGTCAGTTATCCCAAAGTGTTAAAGCAGGTCGCCAAGCTCTATGCTGATCAGCTGCAGGGCCTGGAGTACGACCGCTTAGCCGGCGTGGCCTACGCTGCCCTGCCGATCGCCGGCGCCATCAGCTTGGAAATCGAACGGCCTTGGATCTTTATGCGCAAAGAAGGCCTGTCCAAGGGCTATGGCCTCAAGAAGAGCCTTGAGGGCGAATACGCCAAGGGCGAGACCGTCGTCATGATCGAGGACTTAGTCACCAAGGCCACTTCCCTGTTGGAGGCTATTCCGGCCATCGAGCAGCACGGCCTGGTAATCAAAGACGCCGTAGTGCTATTGGATTATGAGAAAGGCGGCCGCGTAGCGCTGGAGGCCAAGGGCTACCGGCTCCACGCCTTTATGACCGTCCGCGAACTGGTCGACATCATGTTCGCCGAGGGCAAAATTGATGCTGCCAAGCACAAGCAGTCGCTGGAGTTCCTGGAAAACTAGTCGATCCAGGCGCGGGCGTTTTGGAACATCTGCAACCACGGTGATTCCGACGGCCAGTCGGCCGGGTGCCAGGAGAGTTGACGGCTGAGCCAGGCACGCTCCGGGTGTGGCATGATGATGGTGGCGCGGCCGTCGGGCGTGGTCAGGGCGGTGATACCGTCCGGCGAGCCATTCGGGTTGGCCGGATATTGCTCGGTTACTGAGCCGTAGTTGTCGACATATTGGGCGGCAACCAGCTTGTGATCAATTTTGCCCTCAAACGACGCCCGGCCTTCGCCATGGGCGACCGGGATCGGCAGTTGCGAGCCGGCCATGTCCTTGAAGAAAATCGATGGTGAGTCGTTGATTTTGACAGTGACAACACGAGCCTCAAACTGCTCGGAAGTGTTGCGCAAAAAAGCCGGCCAACTGTCGGCGCCGGGAATCAGGTCTTTGAGTGCAGCCAGCACTTGGCAACCGTTGCAGACGCCCAGGCTGAAGCTGTCTGGCCGCTCGAAGAACGCAGCAAACTGCGCCTTTAATTTTTCATTAAATAAAATAGATTTGGCCCAGCCCTCGCCGGCACCCAGCACGTCGCCGTAGCTAAAGCCGCCGCAGGCCACCAGACCGACGAAGTCATCAAGCGCGAACCGCCCACTAATTAAGTCGTTCAAATGCACGTCCACGCTGGTGAAGCCAGCCCGGTCAAAGGCTGCGGCCATTTCGACTTGGCCATTGACGCCCTGCTCGCGCAGGATGGCAACTTTCGGTTTGGTTGTATAGGTCTTAGTGCCAGGCTGAAAACTGACCACTGCCGATAAGCCCGGATCCTTGTCGTTCTTGATGGCGACGAATTCTTGGTCGGCGGACGACGGGTTGTCACGCAATTTCTGCAAGTGATAGCTTGTCTCGCTCCACCAGCTTTCCAGCTGGGCGCGGTTGTTTTGATAAATTTTTGAACCGTCGCTGATGTGGATTTCCTGGACTTTAGTTGGCTGGCCAATAACCGAAGCCTGTCCGCCAAAAGCCTTGAGTGCCACTGCTAAGTCGGCTTGTTTGACCTGGATGACGGTGCCGAGCTCTTCGTTGAAGAGCTTTTCGAGTGAGGTGCCTGCCAGCTGGCTGACATCCAGCTCCAACCCGCAGCGGCTGGCGAAAGCCATTTCCAGCACGGTCGCCAGTAGGCCACCGTCGGAGCGGTCGTGGTAGGCCAAGATTTTGCCTTGTTTTTTAAGTCCGGCCAGACTGCTAAAGAACTGCTTCAAAACCGCCGGATCGGCGTCGGGTGTCTCATTGCCGATCTGGTTGTAAACCTGGGCCAATGCCGAGCCGCCAAGCCGGGTCTTGCCCTGCCCCAGGTCTATCAAAATCAGGCTGGTTTCATCTGTAAGGTCTAGCTGTGGCGTCAGGGTGCGCCTGACGTCTTGGACCGGCGCGAAGCCGGTGATAATCAGCGACACCGGCGAAGTGACGCTCTTGTCGTCCCAGGCGGTGCGCATGCTGAGTGAATCCTTGCCGACCGGTATCGTCAGGCCGAGCGCCGGCGCGAACTCCTCGCCAATGGCCCGGACGCTGTCGAAGAGGTGTTGGTCTTCGTGGCCGCTGCCGGCCGCGGCCATCCAGTTGGCGGATAGCTTGATGTCCGAGAGCCGGCGGATGTCGGCGGCAGCAATGTTGGTGAGGGCTTCGCCGACGGCTAGCCGGGCCGCAGCCGGGGCGTTGCTAATGGCCACCGGTGTGCGTTCGCCCATGGCCATGGCCTCGCCGGCGTTGCTGTCGAAGCTCACGGCCGTGATTGCCACGTCGCTGACCGGCACTTGCCAGGGGCCGACCATTTGGTCTCGCACGCTCAGGCCGCCGACCGTGCGGTCACCGATGGTGATCAGGAATTTCTTGCTGCCGACGGCCGGCAGGTGAAGTACCCGCTGGATCGCATCATCCAACTTAACACTTTTAAGATCCAAGCCAGGCTTCTTAACGGTCTGCCGCTTGAACTCGCGCGTCATCTTGGGCGGCTTGCCGAAAAGTACGTCGAGCGGCAGGTCGACTGGCCGGTTTTTGAATAAAGAGTCAGTGACAACCAGCTGTTCTTCCTCGGTTATGGTGCCGACAACGGCAAACGGGCAGCGCTCCCGCTCACAAATCCGTCGAAACCGTTCCAGGTCATCAGACGCAATGCCCAAGGCATAGCGTTCCTGTGATTCGTTGCACCAGATTTCCAGCGGGCTCAGGCCCGGCTCAGCATTTGGTATGTCACGCAGTTCGAACCGCGCCCCTCGACCGGAGTCGTGGACCAGTTCGGGCAAAGCATTGCTGAGGCCTCCGGCACCAACGTCGTGGATGGTTATAAGCGGGTTGTCGTCGCCTAGTGCCCAACAGGTGTCAATGACCTCGTTGGTGCGGCGTTCCATTTCGCCGTTGCCGCGTTGTACGGAGGCAAAATCCAGCTCCGCTTCCTGCGTACCGATATCCTGGCTTGATGAAGCGCCGCCGCCGAGACCGATCAACATGGCCGGGCCGCCCAGCTGTATGACCAGTGAACCGACCGGCAAGCGCTGCTTGGCAACGTGGCCGTCACGCACATTGCCGAGCCCGCCGGCGACCATGATCGGCTTATGATAACCCCATACGCCATCGGCTGCTGCCTGTTCATAGGTACGGAAGTAGCCCGCTAGATTCGGCCGGCCGAACTCATTGGCAAAACCGGCGCCGCCAATCGGCCCGTCTAGCATGATGTCCAATGCCGAAACGATGCGGTCGGGCTTGCCATAAGGCTGCTCCCAAGGCTGTTCATAGCCCGGAATTGCCAAATTAGACACGCTGAAACCGCTCAAGCCCATCTTGGACTTGGCGCCCCGGCCGGTGGCGGCTTCGTCACGGATTTCGCCGCCAATACCGGTGGCCGCACCCGGCACCGGTGCAATCGCTGTCGGATGGTTGTGGGTCTCAACCTTGATGACGCTGTGGACCGGTTCCTTATGGTAGTCGTACTCGCCGTCGGCTCCGGCAAAGAACCGTCCAGCCTCGGGTCCTTTCAGTACGGCGGCATTGTCGTGGTACGCCGATAACACATCTTCGCCGCCTTGTTCATAAGTGTTCTTAATCATTTTGAACAAGCTCTTAGGCTGCTCTTGCCCGTCCACCACCCAATCGGCATTAAATATCTTGTGCCGGCAGTGCTCGCTGTTGAGCTGGGCAAACATCATCAGTTCGACATCAGTCGGATCGCGGCCGAGCGCCGTGTAAGCATTATATAAATAATCGATTTCATCGTCGGCTAGGGCTAGCCCCAAAGTCGTATTGGCAGCTGACAATATCGACCTGTCCTTAGGAATTGTTTGGAGGGGTTTCAGCTTGTCGGATTCAAACAAAACACTAGCTTCATCTATATCGGCCAAAACGCTCTCGGTCATGCGGTCATGCAGGGCGGCGCCAATTGTCGGATTGAACCCAGCCCCTTGCACATAGTAGGCTATGCCTCGTTCAAGCCGCTTGACATCGGTCAAGCCGGAGTTGTGGGCAATGTCGGTGGCCTTGGATGACCAGGGCGAAATTGTGCCCGACCGCGGCACTACCAGGTATAGTGTTCCCTCGTCGCTGCCCTTAAAAGGAGTCCCATAGCTGACCAGCTTGTGCAGCCTCTGGTGCTCCTCGCCTATTAATTTACGGCTATCGGCTAAGTGTAGGTATTCGGCATCAACGGCTATGACCGCCGGGTCGATGGCTTGGAGTTTGGCGAGCAGCTTGCGGCGGCGGAAATCGGAGAGTGCAGCCACGCCCCGGTAGACCTGCACTAGTGCACCTCCACTTCTAGCTTAGTTTCCAACCCTTACCTCCAGCGTATCTCCCGTAAATGTGATTTGCTCAGGGGTGATAATGACTTCTTTTGAGCCTTGTTTTACTTCCCCAGCTACCCAGGCTTTAAGACCGTTTTCTGAAGCAATTTTTACTACTTCTGAAGCTTGTCCCGCCGGAATATATATAGCAAAACCGGCGCCCATGTTGTAGTTACCGTACATTTCCTTTTGGTCGTTACCGGCTTGTTTGGCGATAAAGTCAAAGATTTCCGGCACCGGTGGCACTTCGTGCATGACATAGCTGAACGGCTCGGCGGCGCGCATCAGCTTGCGCCAGCCATGACCGGTAATGTTTGACAGATAGCGAATATCAATGTTAGCTGCTTGTAGGGCGAGCACTAATTTAGCGTAAATGTGGCTCGGTGCCAAAGTAGCTTCCCCAAGTGTTGTGCCATCGGCAAGTTTGGTCTGGTAACCGTCCGGCAGGTCAGCGGCGATCTGCCGGATTAGGCTGATGCCGTTGGCGTGCGGCCCGCTGGACTCTACCAGGACGATTACATCACCGGCGCGCAGGTTTTTACTCTGCACCAGGTGTTTTTTGTCCTTGATAATACCGAAGGCCGAACCGGCGAACTCTAGAGCGCCGGGCTTGACTACGCCGGGCAGTGATTGGGTTTCGCCGCCGCCCCAGACAACGCCGGCCAGGTCGCAGGCGGCCCGCCAGCCTTTGATGAACTCCTCGGCCAACTTTTTATCAGTTAGCCACTGATAGGAGCTGGCTGACCAATAGGCGTTTAGGACAGTCGGCGTGGCGCCAACGCTGACTAGATCGTTAATAATACAAGCTACCGTGTCTTGGGCAATGGCACGAAAGCACGATGCGTCGCCGGTCTTTTCGTACACCGCCTGGGCGATCAGGCTTTTGGTGCCGAGGCCTTCCTGCACGAAAGCGCCCCACTGCTCACCCATCTGGAAAACATAAGCCGATTCACCCCTGGTGCCAGCAATTTCTTGAAAGCCGAACGGCATGTTACCGGCGGTGGCCAGACCCTCTTTTTGGGCCAGAATTTTGAGCGGGTCAGCTTGGGAATAGTTAACAGACTGGTGATAATCCAATTTCTTTGCCACGCGGCGATTCCCCTTACCTATACATTATAACAGATAAGTAGAAGTAACTATTGGGCGTGCCAGGGAAAGGGTATACTGAACAGCAGCAATGAGATATGGACTATGCCGTGAGCGCCAAACCTGAAGCGGGCTTGCCTGCCAACACCGGCGAGGCTCCCATGGGCACCCCCTTTGAAAGAGCCCTGCTAAGTCAGATGTACGAAGACTGGTCGAGTCGAACAGGGTCTACAGTTGATCTTGTACGGGCAGTACATACCGCCCGAATCGAAGGTGACCCTACCGAATTATTATGGTCAGTTCAGGGACCCCTGGTAATGCTGGTGCAGGATAGCCAGACTGAGAAGCCTATAGAGGCTTATAGACGAGCTCAGGTTGCCATAGTTGACCTCGTTTCCAAAGTCGACCTTGTGTCTAAGCTGGATTCTGACACTTCGGAAGAAGACCTTGAGGATGACCTTCTTGATAAGTTACTAGACGAGGCTCAGGCAGCGATAAGCGAGCCAAAGGAACCGGCGAAAAAATTTAGGTTCGGGGATATTATTTGGAAAACTACCGATAGTTCCTACGCGAAGATGGCCCGCGATGCAGGACGGTTAGCAATGATCAAACTACTTTTAGCTCAAGGCGGCTGCCCGACTACTAAAATCGAAAACAACTACGCGAGAAACATACCGCTTGATTATGAGTTCCCTGGCGGTGTGGCAGTGGAATTTCTGCCTCACTGGGGGGATTTCTACAGAGTCGAGCTAGAAAGGTTGCAGCTGCCAGTAGATGCCGAAGAATTACAAAGTGATATTGCAGCTGCCAGCCTAGGGCAAGAAGCGTTTAACCGGCATGTGGCCCGTCATGGCCGCGCCTATGAAGGAGAAGATAGCTTCTAGGCTTGCCAGGGCGGCATTTAGGGGTTATTATAAGGATAAGTGAGTTGCGAGGGCTGCCGGTCTTTTACCATTGGTAACGAGATAGGCGCTTTTGCTACTTCCAAAAGCTAAGCTGCAGGAGCGATATGCCACTCACAAGCGACATGAACGAATTTAAGGAAAAATGTGCGGTCTTTGGCATCGTCGGGCCAAAAGCCACTCAGCAAACGGGCCTGGAAGCGGCCCGTTTTACTTTTTATGGGTTGTGGGCGTTGCAACACCGCGGCCAGGAAAGTTCCGGCATTGCCAGCAGCGACGGTAAGCAGCTCCACCGCCACGCCGCGCCGGGCCTGGTGGCGACAGTCTACCGCGAAGAAGACCTGGAGCAATTGCCCGGCCATATGGCCATCGGCCACAACCGTTATTCGACCTCTGGCGGCACCGATGATTATTACAACCAGCCGTTTGTTGACCATGAGCACCAGATTGCCTTTGCCCACAACGGCAATCTGCCCGATTGGCAAGAGCTGCAGGCATTTCTAGAAAAACGCGGCATCAAGCTGGACAATTTTAACGATTCGCGGATGATGTCCGCTGCCATTGGCTGTTATCTTGATGATGGCCTCAACTTGGTCGAAGCCGTCAAGCAAGCCTACCCCCTCTTCACGGGGGTTTTTTCGTCTTTGGTGATGAATAACGAACAGCTGATCGCCTTTCGCGACCGGTGCGGCATCCGGCCGCTGTCGATCGGTACTTTTGAGGGGGGCTATGTTGTGGCTTCGGAAACCTGCGCGTTCGACACTATCGGTGCCAAGTTCCTGCGCGATATTGAACCCGGCGAAATGGTCGTTATTGACAAGAATGGCCTGACCAGCCACCAGGTCGTTGAGGGCGAGCAGAAGCTCGACATCTTTGAGTTTGTCTATTTTGCCCGTCCCGACAGTCTGTTACTTGGCAAACGGGTCGACATGGTCCGGCAAGACTTCGGCCGCGCCATGGCCAAGGAATTCCCGATCGAGGCAGATGTTATCATTCCGGTGCCGGAGTCCGGTATTCCGGCCGCCCTCGGCTATTCGCAGGCCAGCGGCATTCCGTTCGAAATGGGTCTCATCAAAAATCGCTATATCCACCGCACCTTTATCCGTCCGACCGCCCAACTCCGCGAACGCGACCTCAAAATGAAACTTAACCCGGTCGTCGAACTTATCAAAGATCGCCGGGTTATTTTAGTTGACGACTCAATCGTGCGCGGTACGACGATGCGCCAGTTAGTATCGATGGTTTTCGAGGCCGGTGCCAAAGAAGTCCATCTATTGATCAGCTGCCCGCCGGTGCGCTACCCGGACTTTTACGGCATTAACACGCCCAAGCAGTCGGAGCTGATTTCCGCCTACATGACCGACAAGGAGCTGAGCGAATACGTCGGCGCTACCTCCCTGTCTTTCCTGTCGTTCAACGGTATGATCAAGGCCACTGGGCTGCCGGTCGAAACTTTCACGACATCCTGTTTTACTGGTGACTACCCGATCTCCATCGGCCACCGCGCTCAGGAGATCGTTAGCCTCAAGCCCGGGGAAATTCTGCCCCGTGCCAGCCACACTCCGCCCCAGTTTGCAACTGCCCGCAGTAATAGCGCATGAAACCGCGGATCGCCATCCTGGCCTCGGGGAGTGGGACGACAGCCGAAGCGTTCATCCGGGCAGGTCAAAGCGGCGATATCGATGTCAGTGTTGCCCTGGTGATTGTGAGCCGTGAGAAAGCCGGCGTCTTTCAGCGCATCAAGGACCTTAATGCTGAATTTGGCCTGGATATTGAGGCCATCCTTATTAATCACGTTACGCACCCGGCGGCCCACGGCGAACACGTCGGCCGCGGTGAGCAAACCGGCGGCGAAGAAGCAGCTATCTTAGCGGCCCTACTGGGCGGCAGCTATGACCTGGTGGCACTAATGGGGTACATGAAGAAGGTCGGCCCCAACCTGATCCAGACCTTTGGCTGGCTGCCTGAGTACACCAGCGTTTTCCAGGCGCGCATGGTTAATACGCATCCCGGTTTACTGCCAGATACTAAGGGTTTTCACGGCCTGCAGATGCAGGAATATACACTTGACCATCATCTGCCTTACGGCGGTCAAACGCTGCATGTAGTGTCTGAAAACTACGACGACGGCCCGATAATTGCCGAACACAAAGTAGCGGTTGAGCCTGGTGACACGCCGGAAAGCTTGTTTGCGCGTATCCAGGCTGTCGAAAAAAAATATCTGCCGGGCGACATTGAGAACTTTATCAAAGGCCGCATGGCCTACATGAGCAAGGAGGAATGATGGCGCAAGTACTGGTGATCGGCGGCGGCGGACGCGAACAAGCCCTAGCCTGGAAGTTGGCGCAATCTTCGCAGGTCGACAAAGTTTACGTAGCGCCCGGCAACGCCGGCTCGTCCGGTTCGATCGAGAACGCCGACATCGGCTGGCTGGACGTGGACAGATTATTAAAGTTTGCCCAAGACAAAAAAATCGATCTCACTGTGATCGGCCAGGAAGCTGCCTACGAAGCCGGCGTGGTTGATGCCTTCCAGGCGACCGGGCTAAGCGTCTTCGGACCTACCAAGGCGGCTGGCCAGATCGAAACCTCCAAGGTTCTGTCCAAAGATTTAATGGCTGAGCAGGATATTCCGACAGCTGCTTATAAGACTTTCACTGACTCCGGCGAAGCCGTGGCCTACGCTAAAAGCCGTCCGTTGCCGGTAGTTATCAAAGCCGATGGTTTGGCTGAGGGCAAAGGCGTCACTGTCTGCTTTGAGACCGGGCAAATCGAAGCCGCCATCGACAAAATTATGGTTCAAAAGGCCTTCGGCGACTCGGGCAACCAGGTGGTAGTCGAGGATTTTCTCAATGGCCAGGAAGTTTCGGTCCATGCCTTGTGTGATGGCCGGCAGTCGGCAATCTTTCCGGCCTCACAAGATCATAAGCAGATCAACGACGGTGACCAGGGTCCAAACACCGGTGGCATGGGGGCTTTCGCGCCGGTGCCCTGGGTCACGCCGCAGCATCTGGAAACTATCAAAGACCGCATTGTGCAGCCGGCCTTGCGCGGTCTCGATGCCAAAGGATCGAAGTTTAGCGGCGTGCTCTACCCTGGTCTAATGATCGACGGTGACGATATTAACGTCGTGGAATTCAACGCCCGCTTTGGCGACCCGGAGGCTGAAGTCTACATGCGCCTACTCGACGGCGACCTATACCAAATCCTGGCTGACTGTGCGTACGGCCGGCTGGATCCGGCCAGCGTCGGCTGGCAACCGGGCTATGCGGTGGACGTGGCTCTAGCCTCCGGCGGCTACCCCGGCAGCTACGCCAAAGGCCTGCCGATTACCGGCATCGACGAGGCCGAAAAACAGCCTGACATCGTTGTCTTCCACGCTGGCACCGCTATAAAAGATGGCCAGCTAGTCACCGCTGGCGGCCGCGTGCTCAATGTCACCGCCACCGGCGCTACGCTGGAAGAGGCGCTCGATAAGGCCTATGCCGCCGTCAAGCTGATCCACTTTGAAGGTATGCACTACCGCACCGATATCGGCCGCCGCTCGACTTGATTATTTATTGAGGTAGGCTTGCCAGCCCTGGGACTGGACCTGGGCGTCTTTGTCTAACACTTTATCGTGCTGCTTTTGGACGAATTGCTCGTACTTCTTGGCAAGATCAGGGTCGCTAAGGGCGAGGATGCGAATGGCCAGTAAAGCGGCGTTCTTGCCGCCGTTTTCCGGCATGGTGGCCAGCGGGATGCCGGGCGGCATGGCGACGTTTGACCAGAGGGCTTCGTGGCCGTGGCCGTCGCGTTTTACAGGGATCGAAATAACTGGCAAATTAGTCTGCGCGGCTGTCACGCCGGCCAAGTGCGCTGAGCCGCCGGCACCGGCAATGATAATCTTGAGGCCACGTGAGGCTGCGCCGCGGACGTATTGGCTGGTTTCGTCTGGCGTGCGGTGGGCCGACAGGACCCGCACCTCGTTGGCGACGCCGAACTCGTCCAACACCTTGGCGGCACCGCCCATAACGTCCAAGTCAGAATCCGACCCCATGATTATGCCGACAACAGGATTGCTCATTAACCCAATTATAACGTATAATGTGAGTAATGGGTACGGGCATCTCGACGACAGATTTCAAGTTTGCCGGGCAAACGGCGTTGTTCCACGGCAAAGTCCGCGACGTCTACAGCATCGGCCAGGATAAGCTGGTTATTGTTGTCACGGACCGGATTTCGGCCTTTGATGTCGTTTTGCCTAAGCCGATCCCTTTCAAAGGCCAAGTCTTGAACCAGCTAGCCGCCCACTTCCTCGAAAAAACCGCCGACATTGTGCCGAACTGGCTGGAGGCTGTGCCTGACCCCAATGTCAGCGTCGGCCGGAAGGCCGAGCCGGTCAAAGTAGAAATGGTTATCCGCGGCTGCCTAGTCGGCCATGCCTGGCGTGAATACAAGGCTGGTAAGCGCGAGCTCTGCGGCGTTGCCCTGCCGGACGGGTTAGAAGAATACGATGCCTTTCCGGAACCGATTATCACTCCGACCACCAAAGCCGACGTTGGCCATGACGAAGACATTTCGGAGGCTTATATCTTGGAGCACGGACTGGCTAAGCCTGACGAGTGGCGTCAATTGGCTGACTATACGCGTAAGTTGTTTGCCCGCGGCCAGGAAATGGCCCGCGCTCGCGGCTTGGTGCTGGCCGACACTAAGTACGAGTTCGGTACGGCCGGCGGCAAGATTATCCTGATTGACGAAGTCCATACGCCCGATTCGTCGCGCTATTTCTACGCCGACAGTTACGACGCTTACGTCGGTGGCCAGAAAGACGAGTCGCCCAAGCAGCTATCCAAGGAATTCGTGCGCGAATGGCTGATGGAACGTGGCTTCAGCGGCCAGGCCGGCGAGAAAGTGCCGGAATTAACAGATAAATTTATTAACAAGGTTTCGGAGAGATACATCGAATTATACGAAGAAATGGCCGGTGAAAAGTTCGTCAAAGCCGATACCACCCACGTCATGGGCCGAATTGAGACAAACGTTAAGAATTATCTAGAAAAGAACACCGCATGAAGCCGATTAACCTGCCCCAGCCCTCGCCGGCCGCCGATTATAGTGCGGTTGATCCGCTGGACGGCCGCTACTACGACCCGGAAATCGCGCGTTATCTGTCGGAGGCCAGCCGGATTGCCTACCAGGCCTACGTAGAGGCGGCGCTGGCACACGCCTTGGCCGAGTTCGGCGTCTGTTCTCCAGAGGTGGCCGAGCAGATTGAAGCGGCCGCCGACAAAGTTACGGCCGCCGCCGTGGCCGAGGCCGAAAAGACCACCAAGCACGACGTCAAAGCCCTGGTCGACGTTATCAAACGTGAACTGCCTGACGAAGCTAAGCCGTATGTGCACTTCGGTGCGACGTCCTATGACATCGTAGCCACCGCTATGTCGCTGCAACTGCGCACTGCTGTCAATGAACTTGTCCTGCCCCGCTTGATTGAACTCGAAAAGACGCTGCTCGACCTGACCAAACGCTATGCTGAGACGGTTCAGATAGGCCGTACGCATGGCCAGCACGCTGTGCCGGTCACATTCGGCTTTGCCACGGCCGAGTACGTCAGCCGGCTGGGCAGTAGCATCAACTCGCTCAAAGTCTTGAGCGGCAAGCTTAAGGGTAAATTCTCCGGCGCTGTCGGCGCCTACAATGCGCTAAGCCTGTTCGTCGATGATCCGCTGGAATTTGAGAAGAAACTGCTCGGTTATCTAGGACTGGAACCGGCACCCTACTCGACGCAAATTATTCCGGCCGAACAATATGTCCGCCTAATTGCCGAGCTATCTATCACTGCCGGTATCATGGCCAACTTGAGCCACGACATGCGGCACCTACAGCGCTCCGAGATCGCAGAAGTCCGCGAGGCATTCGAGGCCGGCCAAACCGGCAGCTCGACGATGGCCCACAAGCGCAACCCCTGGAACTTCGAGAACGTCATCAGCATGTCCAAGCAGGTTACCGCCCAGACTGTCAATGCCAACTTGAACATCAGCAGCGAGCATCAACGCGACCTGACTGATTCAGCCTCAGCCCGTTTTTACGGCGTTGTATTTGCCAGCGTAGCTTCGATGGCCGACCGCCTCAACCGGGTCATGTCCAAGATGGAAGTCGACGAAGAAAACATGCGCAAAAACCTCTACTTAAGCGGCGGCGCCATCGCCGCAGAACCGCTGTATTTGTTACTCGAGAAATACGGCCATACTACCGCCCACGAAGTCTCCAAAACCCTGGCCCACCAAGCCCTGGAGGCTGGCAAACCACTATACGAAGTCGCCTCACAAAGTCCCGAAATCGCCGACTATTTCGCCAAATTCACAGATAACGAGGAACAGATCCTACAGGAACCCGAAAAATACTACACTGGCCTGGCCGCCAAAAAGGCTCTCAGTACTTATGACCACTGGCAAGAACAGCTAGGCTCTTAGTGCATATAGAAGCCGCGGCCGGTTTTGTCGGGCACCATGGCCACGCTGGTGCCGTGCTCGCGTAAGGTTTTGATAACCTGCTCATCGCCGACCGAACCACTAGAAGTGAGAATGGCTTTGATGCCGGCCTTGGCCAGCAGCTCCGGCCCATCGGGGAACGGGAAGAAACTGTCGCTGTAGGCCACGGCACCCGACAGCTTGGCCTTATCCAAAGTGACTTTTAGGGTGAGACTGTCACCGGCCTCGCTCAGTTCAGGGAAAGCATTGGTCGTGCGGGTTAAGGCCAGTTGCGCTGCGCCGACGCGGTCTTGCTGGCCGACGCCGTTGCCAATCAGCTGGCCGTTTTTGACCAGGGTGATTGTATTGCTGTTACTGGTCGCCCCAACCCCCCAAGCCAGCACTATGTCACGCTTCTGCTGGTCGGTTAGGTCACCATGGAACTGCATATAATCGGCTAACAGGTCAAGCACGAAATTATAATTGGGCTGCTCCAGCACCCCGCCCCTGACTGGCCGTGTACGGCGGCTGGCATCAAGAGAGCTTTGGCTTAAATTGGCTAGGGCCGGATTGACGACGACGCGTAGCTTGTTACGGCTGAGTAGTTCCAAGGCCTCCTTGGTAACGCTGGCGCCAACGACACCATCAAGCAAGCGAGGTTTGTCACCCTCCATGGCATGATGCATGAGCGCTTCAGCGACCTTCTCATCTATGGCTCCGTTAACCATGATTACGCCACCAAAGATGGCGCGGGTGTCGCCGGTGAGCATCTTCTGCACCGCCTCGACCGGTGTCTCGGCGACAGCCGCGCCGCAGGCATTACCGTGTTTGACGCCAGCGGCGATGGCCGGCACTTCAGAAAAGTTTTTTTCAAAACCGGCCGCGATGTGGGTGACGGTTTGCAATAGGCGGTCGATGTCAGTCATATTTATGTAACTACGCTCCATGCCCTGTACGTGTTCGAATTGGTCCAGTCCCAGCGAATTGATGTTCACGCGGTTGTCGGCGTAGAAAGCTGCCTCAGCCTGCTGGGGGTTCTCGCCGTACTTGGTCGGGCTGTCCAGGCGGGCGACCGAACCGCTGACCTTAGTGCCGTTTAGGTATTTAGCCGAAGCCAGAACGTAACGGGCCACTTCATACTCTGCCCGGGCGGCCAACTCGTCGAGGAAGGTTTCCTCATCAGGCTTGTCGGCCTTCAGCCACTCCAAAACCTGTTGGCGCTGCTCGGCATGCGATAAAACGATCCGGCGCCCTTTGGCTGCTGCTCTTAGTGTCGTCGGACCGCCCATGTCGGTCTGTTCGACAACAGCTTGTCTGGAGGCGTCCGGCTTGATAATCGTTTCCTCAAGCGGGTACATGTCT
>Ga0302325_10004127_pt1 | contig 33717 bp, 30 predicted proteins | sample Palsa_T0_2_FD_201948 | JGI IMG/M metagenome (GOLD analysis project Ga0302325, IMG submission 201948) | Peat permafrost microbial communities from Stordalen Mire near Abisko, Sweden - Palsa_T0_2 | ecosystem: Environmental > Terrestrial > Soil > Palsa > Peat permafrost | place: Sweden: Abisko... | reverse complement strand
GCACGTTGTCGATGCCGGGGAGCTGGCGGTGACCGCCGGTGGCTGGCATCAGTTGTTGTGGGCCATCGTCTCCGTGGACTCGCCGACTGGGGGCGAGGCGCCGCCTCCGGCCGCCCTGGGCGAGGCCGACGAGCCAGACGCGGCCGATGCTGCGGCTGCCGGTTCCGGTGACGGGCCTACCGGGGCCCCGGCGGCGCGCTACCAACTGCTCATCGGGGCGCGGCCCAATGGGGAGCGGGCCGAATTCCTGAACGGCCATGAGCCCTCCGTGCTCGGCTCGGTGGGCGACCGCTACTACTACGACGCCACCGTCGATTCGGAGATGAGCCTGGCCTGGCTCCAGGTGATCACCGAAAGCGCGGTGGCCGCCGACCGGGTCCGGCCGGTCACGGCCGAGCAATCCAACACGTCGCTGGTATACGACGACCGGCTCATCGCCAAGATCTTCCGGCGCCTACACGAGGGCCCCAATCCCGATATCGAGGTGACCGAGGCGCTGGCCGGGGTTGATTTCGCCCACGTGGCCGAGCCGGTGGCGGTGTGGCGCAGCGGCGCCACCGACCTGGCGTTCGTGCAGCGGTTCCTGGTGGGCGGGACCGAGGGATGGGCGCTGGCGCTGACCTCACTTCGGGATCTGTACTCGGTGCGGCCGGACGATCCGCGCGAAGCGGGGGGCGACTTCGCCCACGAGGCATCCCGCCTGGGCCGGATGACCGCCGAGATGCACCTGGCCATGGCCCAGGCGTTCGGGGTCGACCGCGACCGGTTCCGCACCGACGGGTGGCCCGGAGTGCTGGATGAGGTCGAGGAGCAACTGCGGGCGGTCGTGGGGGCGGCCTATTCCGGCTCCGCCGAGCACCTGCTCGACCAGCTGCGCACCGTTGTGGATCCCGGGCCTGCCATCCGAACCCATGGCGACTATCACCTGGGTCAGGTGATGCGTACCGACACCGGTTGGTTCGTGCTCGACTTCGAAGGAGAACCGGCGCGGGGGATGGCGGAACGGACTGCGTTCACCTCACCGTTCAAGGACGTGACGGGCATGCTGCGTTCCTTGCAATACGCCACCCACTTCGCCCTGTTGGAGCGCGAACAGCACGAGCAGGAGGAACTGTCGGTGCTGGCCGACGTTTGGGAGCGGCACAACCGGGAGGCGTTCCTGGACGGCTATTTCGCCACGCCGGGGATCCTGGCGCTGCTGCCCTCCGGGCCCGACGATCGCGCTGCGGTGACCTTGGCCTTCGAGTTGCAGAAGGCGCTCTACGAGCTGGCCTACGAGCAGGCGTACCGTCCTGGATGGGTCGCCATCCCCGAGGCCGCCATCCAGCGAATTCTGGCAGGGTCGTATGGCGGCCCGGACGGGTAGGAATGCAGCATGGCTGACATCACAGACCAGATTGCGCCGGTGCCGTCATCCAAGGCCGGGGCCGTGACCATGGTCGAACCACCGTCGGAGTTGGAGCTGATCGTGGCGGGCGAGCATGGCGACCCCCACCGCGTCCTCGGGTTCCACGATGGCGTCGTCCGGGCCTACCGGCCCGATGCCCTGTCCATGCGGGTCACGCCCCTCGACCCCGCCTCGGCGGATGGGCAGGGCGTCCCGATCGAGATGCAACGGATCCATCCGGCGGGGATATTCGAGGCCCCGGTGCCTGCGGGGACCGACCATTACCACCTGGCGGCCGACTACGGGCAGCCGGGCTGGGTGACCACCTTCGTCTTCCACGACCCGTACCGGGCCTGGCCCACGCTGGGCGAACTGGACCTGCACCTGGTGGGCGAAGGTCGTCACCATCGGCTGTGGACCGTGCTGGGCGCTCACCCCCGGACCCACCAGGGCGTCGCCGGCGTGTCCTTCGCCGTCTGGGCGCCCAACGCCCGCGCCGTCCGGGTGGTGGGCGACTGGAACTTCTGGGATGGCCGGCTCCACCAGATGCGCTCGCTCGGTTCCTCGGGCGTGTGGGAGCTGTTCATCCCCGGGGTCGAGGCGGGGGCGCGCTACAAGTACGAGCTGGTCACCCCCGACCACAAGTTGTCCTTGAAGGCCGACCCCTTGGCTTTCGCCACCGAGGTGCCCCCGGGCACGACGAGCGTCATTGCCGCCCCGCCCGCCCATGAGTGGTCCGACGCCGATCGCCAGTGGTTGGTCGAGCGGGCGCAGGGACCGTCGCATGAGCGTGCCCTGTCCACCTACGAGGTGCATCTGGGCTCGTGGCGCTGGGCGGTGGACGAGCACGACGAGGAGGGGTGGCGACCGCTCACCTACCTGGAGTTGGCCGAGCAGTTGCCTGATTACGTGGCACAACTTGGTTTCACCCACGTGGAGCTGATGCCGGTGGCCGAGCATCCCTTCGGGGGGAGTTGGGGCTACCAGATATCGGCGTACTACGCCCCGACGGCTCGCTACGGCACCCCCGACGATTTTCGCACCCTGGTCGACGCCTTTCATCAGCGCGGCATCGGGGTCATCGTGGACTGGGTCCCCGCCCATTTCCCCCGCGACGAGTTCGCCCTGGCCCGCTTCGACGGAACCGCCTTGTACGAGCACGAGGATCCTCGCCGGGGCACGCAACCCGACTGGGGCACCCTGGTGTTCAACTTCGGGCGCAACGAGGTCAAGAACTTCCTGGTGGCCAACGCCTTGTTCTGGTTGCAGGAGTTCCACATCGACGGGCTGCGGGTCGATGCCGTGGCCTCCATGTTGTACCTCGACTACTCCCGCAACGAGGGCGAATGGCTGCCCAACGTGTTTGGGGGCCGGGAAAATCTGGAAGCGGTGGCGTTCCTCAAGGAGACCAACGAGGCGGTGTACGCCGAACACCCCGGGGCGCTGGTGATCGCCGAGGAGTCCACGGCGTGGCCCGCCGTGTCCCGCCCCACCTACCTGGGCGGGCTGGGGTTCGGCTTCAAGTGGAACATGGGCTGGATGCACGACACGCTTGAGTACTTCGCCCGCGACCCGCTGTACCGGCGCTACCACCAGAACGAGCTGACCTTCGGGCTGCTGTACGCCTGGAGTGAGAACTTCGTGCTGCCCCTGTCGCATGACGAGGTGGTGCACGGCAAGCGGGCACTGCTGTCCAAGATGCCGGGCGATCGCTGGCAACAGTTCGCCAACCTGCGGGCCCTGTTCGGCTGGATGTGGGCCCATCCGGGCAAGAAGTTGGTGTTCATGGGGAGCGAGCTGGCCGAGGACCGGGAGTGGTCGCATGAGCGCAGCGTCGACTGGGGCCTTCAGGCGCAGCCCAGCCACGCCGGCATGCAGTCCCTGGTCGAGGACCTCAACCGGCTGTACCGGGAGCGCCCGGCGCTGTGGGAACGCGACGGGACGGGCGAGGGGTTCCGCTGGATCGACGCCAGCGACAACGACAACAGCGTGCTTTCGTTCCTCCGCTTCGGCGTCGCGGGCCCAGGCGGTGCCGCGGGATCGCCGCCCATCCTGGCGTGCGTGGCCAACCTGACCCCGGTGCCCCACGTGGGATACCGCGTCGGGCTTCCTTTGGCTGGGCGGTGGCGGGAGGTCCTCAATACCGACGCCGAGTGCTACGGCGGCAGCGGGATGGGCAACGCGGGCGAGGTGACGGCGGGGGCAACGCCATGGCACGGTCTTCCCGCCTCGGCCGATCTCACCCTTCCGCCCCTCGGTGTCATCTGGTTGGAACCCGCCGGGTAGCCGGCGAGTCTTACCAAATATGACCGTTCGGATAACCACGGCGCGTGTGATGGGCCCGGGTTTTACGTATCCTCACTCCTGTGGCTGACCAGCCCGAAGCCCTTCCCGCCACGCAGGGCCTTAGCCGGTCCAAGGTGGTCATCGCCGCCGTTGTCATCGTCGCGATGGTGGGCGCGGGCATCGCCTACTTGGTGACCAGCTCCAAGTCTTCGGGGTCGGCCAACGCAGCCAACGCGTCAAGGGATGTCGCGGGAGTCACGCCCACCACCCAAGGGATCTCGTTCGTGGTGCAGCCGGCGGACGGGTCGACCGATGTGACGCCGGCAAGCGTGGTCAGCGTCACCGCCATGACCGGCCGCCTGGTCGACGTCACCGTCTCGGGCTCCGACGGCTCCACCGTGGCCGGGACCATGGCGGCCAGCGGCATGGCCTGGCAATCGACCGGCACGCTGGCCATCAAGACCGACTACACCGTCACCATCGACGCCATGACGCCGAGCGGCAAGCCGGTCGAGCAGGAGACCCACTTCTCCTCGCTGGTGCCCACCAGTACCCTTGGCTACACCATCTCGCCCTCCACCGGGCTGACCGTCGGGGTCGCCGAGCCCATCGTGTTTCGCTTCGACCATCCGGTCTCGGCCGCCAGCCAGACGGCCATGCTGGCCGACCTCCAGGTCGTCGAATCGAATCCGGTGGCAGGCGGGTGGCGCTGGTTCGACGACGAGGAGCTTCACTTCCGCCCCGAGGCGTACTGGCCAACGGGTGAGCAGGTGTCGGTCCAGGCCAACCTGGCCGGATTCGACGGGGGCAACAACATCTACGCCACCAGCAACGCCACCACCAGCTTCACCGTGGGCGACTCCCACATCTCGACCGCCAACGTGACCACCCATGAGATGACGGTGACCGACAATGGCAAGGTGGTGTACACGTTCCCGATCAGTACCGGTCGGGACATCTACCCCACGATGGACGGGATCCACATCGACCTGTACCGCCAGTACGACGTGCACATGGTTTCGTCCACCGTCGGGATCCCCGTCAACTCGCCCAACGGGTACGACGAGCACGTGTTCTGGGACGTCAATATCTCCGACGGCGGCGAGTTCGTCCACGCCGCGCCCTGGTCGGTGGCGGAGCAGGGCCACAGCAACGTGTCACACGGCTGTATCAACGTGAGCCCGGCCAACGCCGAAACGTTCTACAACTTCAGCCGGGTCGGTGATGTCATCGACGTGACCGGATCGCCCCGACCTCCGTCGCTCAGCGATCACGGGACCATGGACTGGAACACGCCCTGGTCGGACTTCACCCCCGCCGTGATCGACTCGTCGCCCGGCGTGGCGGCCACCATCCAGACCACCACGACCACGGTGCCCGCGCCGACCACGACCACCGCACCGCCGCCCGCTCCGACCGTACCCGCCACCACGCTGCCCACTACCCCGGCCACGGTCCCCACGACCACCACCACCGTGCCGGCCACCACGACCACCACCAAGCTCTAACCCGGCTCCCGGCCCGACCGGCCCCCGGCCCGGCCGGACCTGGCCCAGCGGAGCTTTGGCGGGCGGTAGAGTGGGAGTCGGCGAGCCGGGAAGTCTGGTCGGCACCTCTAGCAGCGCGTGAGGAGTGCCAATGCCGACTGTGGAACGTGGAGCCCGTGGCTAGGGGTCGCTACCGCGTGTACCTGGGTTCGGCGCCCGGGGTGGGCAAGACATTCGCCATGTTGGACGAAGGGTGGCGGCGCAAGGCCCGGGGGACCGACGTCGTGGTCGGACTCGTCGTGACCCACGGCCGGCCCAAGACCATGGCCCAGATCCGGGACCTCGAGATCGTGGCCCCGCGCCAGGTCGAGTACCGGGGCGGAGTGTGGCAGGAGATGGACGTCGAGGCCATCGTGGCCCGCCGGCCCGAGGTGGTGCTGGTGGACGAACTGGCCCACACCAACGTGCCCGGGTCGCGCCACGAGAAGCGCTGGCAGGACATCGAGGAGCTACTGGCCGCGGGGATCGAGGTGATCTCGACGGTCAACATCCAGCACCTGGAGAGCGTGAACGACGTGGTCAATCAGATCACCGGCGTGGTCCAGCACGAGACGGTGCCGGACGTGGCGGTGCGGCGAGCCGACCAGATCGAGTTGGTCGACATGAGCGCCGAGGCGCTGCGGCGGCGGATGGCGCACGGGAACGTCTATCCCCCGGAGAAGGTCGACGCCGCCCTGGGCCACTACTTCCGGGTGGGCAACCTGGCCGCCCTGCGGGAGCTGGCCCTGCTGTGGGTGGCGGACCGGGTTGAGGACTCGCTGCAGGCCTACATGGCCGACCACGGGATCAGCAGGTCGTGGGAGACCCGCGAGCGGGTGTTGGTAGCCATCACGGGCGGCCCGGGGGGCGATCGCCTGATTCGTCGGGCGGCCCGCATCGCCGGGCGTTCCGGCGGCGACGTGCTCGGCGTGCACGTGGTCACCAGCGACGGCCTGTCCCGCAACTCCTCGGGCTTGCTGGAGCGCCATCGGGCGGTGCTGGAAGAGGTGGGGGGCTCGTTCCACGAGGTGGCGGGGTCCGACGTGTCCAGTGCCCTGGTCGGCTTCGCCACCGCCCATCACGCCACCCAGTTGGTGCTCGGGACCAGCGGCCGATCGCGCTGGGCCGAGTGGACGCGGGGGTCGGTCATCAACTCCGTCATCCGCGAGTCGCGGGGCATCGACGTGCACGTGATCTCGACCGATGAACAAGCCCCCGCCGTCGCGCCCCGTTCCTGGCGGCTCCCCATCGGGTCGTCCCACAGCGTGCGGCGGGTGGTGCTGGGCTTCCTCGTGGCCGCCCTCAGCCTGGGTATCCTCATCCCGCTTTTGGCCCGCTACTCGGCCCTGCGGCCGCACCACCCCGGCCCCATCACATCGTCCGCCGGGTTCCTGGTGTATCTGGGCGTGGTCGTGGTGGTGGCGGCCATCGGCGGCGTCCTCCCTGGTTTCGTCACCGCCTTTGCCGCGGCCGCGGCGGTCGACTGGTACCTCATCCCGCCTTATGGGTCCTTTGCCATCGCCCGGGGTGCCGACACGGTGTACCTGGCCGCCTTCGTGATCTCGGCCGCCGCGGTCAGCCTGATCGTGGAGCAGGCGGCGCGCCGGCGGGTGGAGGTCATCCGGTCGCGTGACGAGGCCGACGCCGTGCGCGCCCTGGCCGACCGGCTGGCGGCGCCCAACCGGCCCCACGCCGTGTTGGAGGAGATCCAAGCCGTACTGGGCCGCCAGTCGGTGACCCTCCTGGCTCCCGCGGGCGAGGCCTGGCTGACCGAGGCGACCGTGCACACCGCAGCCCCGGGCGCGCTGGTGGGTGGCGGGGACCCGACGGGCCCGGGCGGCCCGGTGCGCCGGCCGGAGGACGGCGAGGCGTTTGCCCTGCGCGACGGGCGCGTCCTGGTCCTCCAGGGACCGGCACTGACCACCCACGACCACCGGCTGGCCGCCGCCCTCGTTTCCTACCTGGAAGCCGTCCTGGCCGCCGATCGACTGCAGACCCAGGCCGCCACGGCCGACTTGCTATCCCAGGGCAACGATCTGCGCACCGCGCTGCTGGAGGCGGTGAGCCACGATCTGCGCACGCCGCTGGCGTCGATCCGGGCCCTGACGACGGGATGGTTGGCCCCCGATATCCAGCTGTCCGAGGCCCTGACCCAGGACTCGATGGCCGCCATCGATCTGGAGGCGCAACGGCTCAGCGCCCTGGTCGACAACCTGCTCGACATGAGCCGGCTGCAGGCCGGTGCCCTCAACCTCATTCTCCGCCCCGTGGGCCTGGACGAGGTTGTCCCGGCCGCCCTGGCCAGCCTGTCCCAGGACTGCCAAAACGTGGTGGTGGACGTTCCCGAGACCTTGCCCCGGCTCAACGTCGACGCCGCCCTGCTGGAGCGGGCCATCGCCAACGTGGTGCACAACGCGGTGCGCCACTCGCCCCCGCAGCACCCGGTGCATCTGGGCGCGGGGACGGTGGCGGGACGGGTGTACCTCCGCGTGGTCGACCGGGGCCCCGGCGTCCCGCTGGCGCAACGAGGGCTGATGTTCCAGCCCTTCCAGCGGTTAGGCGACGTGAGTAGCGGGACCGGTGTCGGCCTCGGCTTGGCGGTGGCGCACGGGTTCGTGGAAGCGTTGGGCGGTGAGATCTCGGTCGAGGACACCCCGGGCGGTGGTCTGTCGATGGTGATCAGCCTGCCCGCCCACCACGACGAGTCAGCGGTCGACCTCGACCAGTTGGCCGCCATCGAGCGGGCGCCCGTTCGATGACCCGGGTCCTGGTGGTCGATGACGAGCGCACGTTGCTGCGGGCGCTGGGGGTGCACCTGCGGGCCCGGGGTTACGAGGCCGACCTGGTAGAGACGGGCGAGGCGGCGCTCAGCCGGGGTGCCACCGGCAGTTACGACGCGGCCATTGTCGACCTGGGTCTGCCGGGCATCGACGGCATCGACGTGGTCAACGGGCTGCGGGGCTGGACCTCGATCCCCATCATCGTCCTGTCGGCCCGCCACGAGCACGCCCAGAAGGTCGAGGCGCTCGACGCCGGGGCCGACGACTATGTGACCAAGCCGTTCAACATGGAGGAGTTGCTGGCCCGGCTGCGAGCCGCCCTACGCCGAACTACCCCCGAGCCCGCGCCCGTGGCGATGGTGGCCACGCCCGACTTCCGCATTGACCTGGTGACCAAGCGCGTCACGGACGGGGCGGGAACGGAGATCCGCCTCACCCCGACCCAATGGCACCTGGTCGAGATCCTGGTGCGCAACCCCGGTCGCCTGGTCAGCCAGCGCCAGTTGTTGCACGAGGTGTGGGGCCCGACCTATGTGGACCAGACCAACTACCTGCGCCAGTTCATGGCCCAGCTGCGGCGAAAGTTGGAGCCCGATCCGGCCCGGCCTCGCTATTTCCTGACCGAGGCGGGGATGGGTATCCGCTTCGTCCCCGACCGGTTGGCGGACGTCACCCCGTAATACGCAGCGGTCGTCGCGGCCGCGTCAAGAACGACTCGTGCGCGTCACATTCGCGTGAAGGACCCTTGGCGGGCGTCGAGCGGGCGTAAAGGATGGCACACGTGCCCGTAGTGCGGGCCGGAACCATCGGAGGATCCGTTGAGAAACGACGTCACCTTCATCTTGATCATGACCGCCTTTTTTGCCTTGGCGGCGCTGTTCGTGATCGCATGCGACAAGATCATCGGCCCGGATGACGAGGCACTGGCGGTGGGCCAATCCGAGACCGTGGACGAGCCGGAAAGGCTGGCCGCGTGATGCTCGCTCTGGCCATGAGTGGCAACGACCTGGTCGGCCTCATCATCGCCGTGTTGGTCACCGCCTACCTCATCTATGCCCTGATCTTCCCGGAGAAGTTGTAAATGGACATCGCCGGTTGGCTCCAATTCGTCTTCTTCGGTTTGCTGGTGGCGATCAGCACACCGTTGCTGGGCATCTACATGTACCGGGTGTTCTTCACCGATAAGGCTCCCGGGGATCGCATTTTCAAGCCGGTGGAAAACCTGATCTTCCGCCTGTGCGGGATCGACCCCAAAGGCGAGCAGCGGTGGCGCACCTACGCCATGTCGCTCCTGGCCTTCAGCTTCGTCAGCCTGCTGTTCACCTACGCCCTGTTGCGGCTCCAGGCTCATCTGCCACTCAATCCCGATCACATGGTCGCCGTGAAGCCGGGGCTCAGCTTCAGCACGGCGGTCAGTTTCCTGACCAATACCAACTGGCAGTCCTACGCCGGCGAGTCGACCATGAGCCACCTGAGCCAGATGCTGGCGCTGGTGCTGCATCAGTACCTGTCGGCCGCCGTGGGCATTGCCGTGGCGATTGCGTTCACCCGGGCCATCATCCGACGCCGCCAGCGCACGTTGGGCAACTTCTGGGTCGACATGATCCGCTCCACCGTCCGGCTTCTGCTGCCGATTTCGTTCGTGTTCGCCTTCGTGTTCATGAGCCAGGGCGTCATTCAGAACTTTCACCCGTCGCGGGTGGTCACCACCGTGGCGGCGCAAGGGGTGGATGCCAAGGGCGCCGCCATAAACACCCAGACCATTCCCGGCGGGCCGGTGGCCAGCATGGAGCCGATCGAGGACCTGGGTGACAACGGTGGCGGCTTCTTCAACGCCAACACCGCCCACCCCTATCAGGCGCCCAACGCCCTGATCAACGTGCTGGCCATGTGGCTGGCCGTGATGATCCCCTTCGCCTTCCCCTTCACCTTCGGAAAAGCGGTGGGGTCGATGCGCCAGGGCTGGGTGGTGTTCGCCTCGATGGCCATCCTGTTCATTATTTCCACCGTCTTTGTGTACCCGTTGGAAGGGAAGGGCAACAACAAGATAACTCTGGCCGGGGTCAGTCAGGTGGCGTCGTCGACCAACCCCGGCGGCAATATGGAGGGCAAGGAAATGCGCTTCGGGGTGGGTGGTTCCACCCTCAACGCCATGGCCGTGACGGCCACGTCGGCCGGGGCGACCGGGTCGGCCCATGAGAGCTACACGCCGCTCGGTGGTTCGTTGCCCCTGTTCAACATGATGTTGGGCGAGGTCAGCCCGGGGGGTGACGGGTCGGGGCTGTACGGCAAGCTCATCTTGGTCCTGACTGCCGTGTTCATCGCCGGGCTGATGGTGGGCCGAACACCGGAGTACCTGGGCAAAAAGATCCAGGCCCAGGAGATGAAGTTGGTGGTGATTTATCTCCTTGCCGTGCCATTGGTGACCCTGGCCTTCGCCGGCGTCTCCATCGTGCTGCAATCGGCCCAGAACTCGTTATTGTCCTCCGGGCCGCACGGGCTGACGGAAATGGTCTACGCCTATTCCTCGTCGGCCAACAACAACGGCTCGGCGTTCGCCGGGATCAGCGCCAACACCGCCTGGTACAACACCACGCTCAGCCTCACCATGCTGGTCGGCCGTTTCTTCACCATCATCCCGGTGCTGGCCATCGGCGGGTCGATCGTGCGCAAACAGGTCGTCCCGGCCACCGCCGGCACCTTCCGCACCGACACCCCGTTGTTCCTCGGCCTGCTGTTGGCGGTGACGGTAGTGCTGGTCGGACTGGTCTATTTCCCCGTCGTGGCGCTCGGACCGGTGGTCGAGCACCTGGCCGGCCACTTCTAGAGCTTCTAAAGGGAGCACACGCAAATGGCTATTTCCGTTACCGAATCGCCGCCCCCGCCGCCGCCCGAGAGTCCCACGGCGGAGCCGCATGAACGGCACAAGACCACGTCGATGTTCGAGCCGGCGATCGTGCGCCGGGCGATCGGCGACGCGTTCGTCAAGCTCAATCCCCGTACCGAGGCCCGAAATCCCATCATGTTCGTGGTGCTCATCGGGGCGGCGTGGACCACGGTGCTGTTCGCTCTCAATCTGAACAGCGCCACGACCGCCACCAGCGTGTTCGGCGGGCTGATCGCCCTGTGGTTGTGGTTCACCGTGCTGTTCGCCAATTTCGCCGAGGCGATCGCGGAGGGGCGGGGCAAGGCGCAGGCCGACACGCTGCGTAAGACCCGTTCCGAGACGGTGGCCCACGTGCGCCAAAACGACGGCACGACGGTGGACAAGGCGTCGAGCGAGCTCACGGTGGGCGACGAGGTGGTGTGCAATCCGGGTGACCTGATCCCGGGCGACGGCGACGTCATCGAGGGGATCGCAGCGGTGGACGAGTCCGCCATCACCGGCGAGTCGGCCCCCGTCATCCGAGAGTCAGGGGGAGACCGCTCCTCGGTCACGGGCGGGACCCGGGTCCTGTCCGACGGGATCGTGGTGAGAATCAGCACCAAGCCCGGCGAGAGCTTCATCGACCGCATGATCGCCCTGGTCGAGGGGGCGGACCGCCAAAAGACGCCCAACGAGATCGCCCTGAACATCTTGCTGGCCGGGCTCACCATCGCCTTCGTGCTGGCTGTGACCACGCTCCAGCCGTTTGCCATCTATTCCAACGCCCACCAGTCGGTGATCGTGCTGGTCGGCCTGTTGGTGTGCCTGGCCCCCACCACGATCGGCGCCCTGCTGTCGGCCATCGGTATCGCGGGGATGGACCGCCTGGTTCAGCGCAACGTGCTGGCCATGTCGGGGCGGGCAGTAGAGGCGGCGGGCGACGTCTCGACCCTGTTGTTGGACAAGACGGGCACCATCACCTATGGCAACCGCATGGCGGCGGAATTCCTGCCGGTGGGCGGCCTGGAAGAGAAGACGCTGGCCGAAGTCGTGCTCCTCTCGTCGCTGGCCGACGAGACCCCTGAGGGCCGCTCGATCGTCACGCTGGCTCGGGAGCGCTATGGCCTGACGCCGGTTGACATGCCGGGGGCCGAGCTGGTGCCATTCACCGCCCAGACCAGGATGAGCGGTATCGAATGGCAGGGCCGTTCAATTCGTAAAGGTGCGGCCGACTCGGTTCGCCGCTGGGTCGGGGAAAAGGGGGGCCGGATCCCCGACGACCTCGATCCCATAGTCGAGCGTATTGCCACATCGGGTGGCACGCCGCTGGTGGTGGCCGAGGGAAACGCCATCTTAGGCGTCATCCATTTGAAGGACACGGTCAAGACCGGCATCGCGGCCAAGTTCGCGGAGATGCGGGCCATGGGGATCAAGACCATCATGATCACGGGCGACAACCCGCTCACCGCGGCGGCCATCGCGGCCGAGGCTGGGGTGGACGAGTACATGGCCGAGGCCACCCCGGAAGAAAAGATGGCCCGCATCAAGCGGGAGCAGGCAGGCGGCAACCTGGTGGCGATGACCGGTGACGGGACCAACGACGCCCCGGCGCTGGCGCAGGCCGATGTCGGGGTGGCCATGAACACCGGCACTCAGGCGGCCAAGGAAGCGGGCAACATGGTCGACCTCGATAGCGACCCGACCAAGCTCATGGACGTGGTGGAAATCGGCAAGCAACTGCTCATCACCCGTGGCTCGCTCACCACGTTTTCCGTGGCCAACGACGTGGCCAAATACTTCGCCATCGTGCCTGCAATGTTCCAGGGGGTATTTCCCAGCCTCAAGACCCTGAACGTCATGAAGCTGGCCAATCCCCATTCCGCCATCCTGTCGGCCGTCATATTCAACGCCATCATCATCGTGCTGCTCATTCCCCTGGCGTTGCGGGGCGTCAAGTTCCGGGCACTGGGGGCGCAGGCGATCCTGCGGCGCAACATCTTGATCTACGGCCTGGGTGGCGTCATTGCCCCGTTTGTCGGGATCAAGCTCATCGACCTCATCATTTCCGCTCTGGGGGTGCACTAACCATGCGACGCCAACTCGTCACCGCCACGCTGGCCACTCTGGTCATCGCCGTCATCGTCGGGATCATTTATCCACTGGCCGTGTGGGGGATAGGTCAGGTGGTGTTCCCGTTCCGGGCCAACGGCAGCTTTGTCACCGATGCCAAGGGCACGGTGGTGGGCTCTGCCCTGATCGGCCAGGAGTTCACCGATAAGCAGGGCAATCCCCTGCCCCAGTACTTCCAGCCCCGCCCGTCCGATGCCGGTACCGGGTACACGGCCAACGCCAGCGGCGACTCCAACTTCGGTCCCGGCGACCCCCGCCTGGTCGGGTTCATCCCCGGGCTGAATACCCTTTCGCTGAGCGGGAACGTCTCGGCCACCAACCCATTCGCCACGCCCGCTGATCCTTATTGCGTGCCCCTTGATGCCAAGACGGGCGATGTGGTCATCAGCCCGACGCCCGGGGAGCAGTACGCCAAGAACTCCGACGGGACGTTCATGTGCGATCCCAATACGATCCCGGAGCGCGCCATTTCCTACCGCCAGTTCAACGGCCTCAGCCGCACCGCCATCGTCCCGGTCGACGCCGTGACCGACAGCTTTTCCGGCCTCGACCCCGACATATCGGTGGCCAACGCCGAGCTTCAGGCGCCACGGGTGGCCAAGGCCCGCAACATGGCTCTAGCTACCGTCACGGCGATGGTGAACGCCCACACCGACGGTCGTTTGTTGGGCATAGTGGGCGAGAAGACGGTGAACGTGCTCGACCTCAATCTGGCGCTCGACGGCTTGCATTGACCGTGGCGGTGCGCCCGATCGGCCTCGATGGTGCGGCGCAGGTGACGGTGTTGGTGGCCGATGTCGACCAGCCCTCCCGTCGCCTGGCTGCGGCCGCGTTGCGCCACGCCGGGTACACCGTCGCGCTGGCCCGAACGCCGAAGGAGACCATTTCGCTGCTGCGCCGGCGTCGGCTGGGCGCGGTGGTAATCGACCCCGAAACTCCGGCCGTGGAGGCCGTGGCCGACCTGCGCCGGCACACCGATATTCCCATCATCGTGGTGTCCCACCTGGCCGATCGCGACCGGGTGGCGGTGCTCAACGCGGGCGCCGACGACTACCTGGCCAAGCCATTTGGCATTGACGAGCTGCTGGCCCGGTTGGGGGCGGCACTGCGGCGCAGCACGCCGCCGGGCCAGCCCGACCCGCCGGTGGCCACCCCGGATTTCACCATCGACCTGGTGGCCCGCCGACTGTGGCGGGTTGACGGGACCGAGGTACTGCTCACCCCGACCGAGTGGCGGATCGTCGAGGTGCTGGTGCGCCGGAGCGGCTACGTGGTCGGCCACGGCGACCTGCTGGAAAGCGTGTGGGGGGCCACGGCGCGCACCAGGACCGAATACCTGCGTGTGTACGTGGCCGCAATTCGCAAGAAGATCGAACCCGACCCGACCCGACCGCGCTACTTCATCACCTATCCCGGTGTCGGGCACGTGTTCCTGCCCGAGGGTCGGAACAGGTTGGCGGCGCAAGAGAGTTGTAAAAAAGTGAGGCCTTCGGCCGGATAAGATGGGCAGTGGTGCGCCGGGAAGCCTGGTCGGCAATGTCGCTTCGTCGACGTCGATCGGAGGCACCACATGGAGGCGCAGCACCGCCGCCCTAACCGAGCACGCACTGCGCAGGCCCGTTCTCTCGCGCTGTGGTTGGCGTGGTGGGCGGTGCTGTTCGTGTTGTGGCTCCTCCTGGTCGACACCGTGCAATGGGAGGAGCTGGTAGTCGGCTCCGCCGCGGCCGCCGTCTCGGCCACGGTGGCCGTCGTGCTGCTGCGCCGGGGCTACCTCAGGTTCCACCCCCGGGCGGCGTGGCTGGGCGAAATCCCATGGCTGGTATGGGACGTGATCGTTGACTGCGGCTTGCTTGCCGGGGCCTTGTGGCGCAAGGTCGTCCTGCGCCAGCCGGTGGAAGGGGTCACCATCCGGGTCCCTTTTCACCATGGCGGTGACAACGGGCGCGATGGCGCCCGGCGGGCCCTGGTCAACTTCGCCGTCTCGCTGACGCCCAACTCCTACGTCGTCGACATCGACCCCGAGGCCGACAGCCTGCTGGTCCACCGGTTGGTCCCCTGCCCCCTCGACCGGGTGCTTCGCCGGGAGGCCGAGCGGGCCACCCTCTCCTCAAAGGAAGAAACCCTATGAATGCCTGGCTCATCGCCGCCACCGCACTGCTCTTCGGCCTCATTCCGTGCGCCATCGTCATGCTCCGAGGTTCCCCGGTGGAGGCGTTGGTCGGCCTGCAGATGGCCGGCGTGCTGGAGACGGTGGTGCTGGTGCTGCTGGCGGAGGGCTTTCATCGGCCGCCGTTTTTCGACCTGGCGTTGGTCCTGGCGCTGCTCACCCTGGCCGGCGGCCTGGTGTTCGCCCGCATGATGGAGCGCTGGGTATGAGCCTGGTCTCGATCGCCGTTGTCGTCCTGCTCGTCTTCGGCGTGGCCGTCGAACTGGCCTGCTGCCTTGGGGTACTGGTCATGGACGGCGCGTACAACAAGCTGCACTTCCTCGGGCCGGCCGCCATCGTGGGGCCGCTGGCCATCGCCGCCGCTGTGGTGGTCCAGGAGTCATTTTCCCAGGCCGGGATCAAGGCGCTGCTCACCGCCGGCCTGCTCATCGTGGCCAGCCCCGTGCTGTCCCACGCCACCGCTCGTGCGCTCTACATCCGCCAGCGCGACCACGTCGAACCTGAGCTGGTCGGGCACCTGCGCCGGGGCCTTCCCACCAGCGGGACCGGGCCTGACGCGGCGCCCGTCGTGGGGGCAGACATGGGCGGCCCTGGTTCCGACCTCGGCTTGGGCGGCCGGCCGTGACCGTCCTGCAGGTGGTCATCCTGGTGCTGGTGGCGGGCGGGGGGACGGCGGTGGTCGCCACCCGGGACCCGCTGCGCCAGGCCATGATGGCCAGCTTCTTCGGGATCCTGCTGGCGATCCTGTTCTTCGTGCTCCAGGCGCCCGACGTGGCGCTGTCCGAGATCGTGGTGGGCGCCGTGGCCTTGCCCCTCATGATCCTGCTCAGCCTGGCCAAGGTACGGGGAGGGCAACGGTGACCATCCAGGTGCGCCGGATCGTCTTCCTCCTGGCTGGTGCCTTCTTGGCCGCGCTGTTGGTGTGGGGCATGGGTGGCCTGCCCCATTTCGGCGCCTACCGCGGGCCCTATGGCGATGTCCTCAACGCCGTCTCAGTCCCCGAGCGCCACATCACCGACGTGGTGACCGCGGTCAACTTCGACTTCCGGGGCTTCGACACCCTGGGTGAGGAGTTCATCTTCTTTGCCGCTGTTTTGGGCGTCGCCCTCATCCTGCGGGCGCAGCCGGGGGAAGGCCCGGGTCACGTCGAGGACTACGCCACCGGACGGGCCGTGCCGCCCACCAGCGACGCCGTGCGCGTGTTGGGGCTCGGCCTCACCCCACCCACGGTGCTGTTTGCCATCTATGTCGTGGCTCACGGCCACCTCACCCCCGGCGGTGGCTTTCAGGGCGGCGTGATCCTGGCCACCGGCGTGCTGCTGATCTACCTGGCCGGTGAGTTCGACGACCTGCACGGCCTGTACACCGAGGTCACGCTGGAGCGGGCCGAAGCCATCGGGGCGGGTGCTTATGCCGCCATCGGGACCCTCGGCTTGCTGACCGGTGCCACGTTCATGGCCAATGTGCTGCCCCTGGGCAAGATCGGTCACGTGTTCTCGGCCGGAACGGTCCCGCTGATCAACCTGGCGGTCGGCTTGGAAATCGCCGCCGGGCTGGTGCTGCTCCTCACCACCTTCCTCCGCCAGACCCTGGTCCTGCGCCCGACGGCGTCGCCCGGCCCCTTGACCAAGGCGCTGGGCGGGTGAACTTCCTGCCCTATCTCGTCGCCATCTGGCTGTTCGTCGTGGGTCTGTACGGCGTGGTGACCAGCCGCAACCTGTTCCACCAGATCATCTCCCTGTCGGTGGTCCAGGCCTCGACCTACGTGCTGCTGCTGGCCATCGGGTACCGCACCGGCGGCACCGCCCCGGTGTTCGCGGGCATCCCGGTTGGCCGGCTGGCGGTCGACCCAGTGGTCCAGGCCCTTTCGCTGACCGACGTGGTGGTGGGTGCCACGGTTACCGCACTGCTGCTGGCCATCGCCGTGCAGGTGCACAAGCGCACCGGCAGCCTCGACCCGGAGGACCTGCGCCGCCGCCTTGGTGAGCGGGACGAGTGAACATCGTCCCGCTGCCCGTCGTCCTCCCTCTGGCCGGCGCCGCGCTGATCCTGTTCCTCAACACGGTGCTTCCCCGCCGCTGGGTCCAGGGCATCACGCTGCTGTTCGTCCTGGCCGAGGTCGCCTTGTCGGCGGTGCTGCTTCACCGGAGCGGGTCGGGCACGATCGTGTATTGGTTCGGCGGGTGGACGCCGAGCCACGGCGTCGCCCTGGGGATTTCGTTCACCGTCGACCCACTGGGGGCGGGCGGCGCCGTCCTGGCCGGGCTCATAGTGGCCGCGGCGGTCGCCACCACCGGCTCTACCGCCCGCTCGACCGCCGGTTCGACTATGGAAAACGCCCAAGGATTCGTTCACGCCCTGCTGCTGACGCTGTTGGCGGCCATGACCGGCTTCTGCCTGACCGGCGACCTGTTCAACCTGTTCGTCTTCTTCGAGCTCATGGCGGTGAGCGCCTTTGCCCTGGCCGCGTTGCACACGACGAGCCGCGCCGCCCTGCGAGCCGCCCTCAACTTCGCCATCACCAACAGCGTGGGCGCCTTCTTGGTGCTCATTGGCATCGCCCTGCTGTACAGCCGCTCGGGCGCACTCAACCTGGCCCAGATCGGTCGAGCGTTGGCCGCCACAGGCCACCTCGATCGGTTGACCATCATCGCCTTCGCCCTGCTCACGGTGGGGTTTCTGATCAAGGCGGCCGTGGTCCCGTTCCATTTGTGGCTGGTCGACACGGCGTCGACCGCCCCCGTCCCCCTGGTCATCATCTTGGCCGGCGTGCTCGACACGCTCGGGGTCTACGCCGTCGCCCGCATCTACTGGACCGTGTTTGCCACCTCGGTCGGCTCGCATGACACGGTGGTGCGGACCACGCTCATCGTCATCGGGGCGGTCAGCGCGGTGACCGGTGCGACCCTCGCCCTGATGTTCGAGGGCGCCCGGCGCCGGCTGGGCTGCGTCATGGTCAGCCACACCGGGATCCTGCTGGTGGGCGTCGGCTGCCTCAGCGCCTCGGGCCTGGCCGGTGCCGCGGTGTACGCCATCGGCGACGGGGCGGTCAAGGCCGCCCTTATCGTCGGCGTCACCGTGGCGGGCGCCGGTGGGCCCGCGGTTTCGCGTGCCAGGCGCCGCTGCGGCGTGGGCCTGCTGGCGGTCGGTGGCCTGGCCCTGGCCGGGTTCCCGCTGTTTGCCACCGGCCTGGGCAAGGCCGTCATCGAGGACGCGGCCAGCGCCGCCGGCTACCCCTGGGTTACGCCGGTCATCGTCCTGGCCGCCGTGCTCAGCGCCGCCGCCGTATTCGACGTGGCGTGGTCGATGGCGCGCCCGCCCTTCGCCGACGTGCAGACCCCCGACGTGCAGATCCCGGGCTCCGCCGGGCCCAGCCGGTGGCACATTGTCTTCGCGGTCGGGTCCGGACTGCTCGCGCTCTCAGCCGCGGCCAACGTTCTGGGCCGGTGGGCGACGCACGCAGCAGTCCGGTTCGTCGATACGGCCGGGTATCAACAACGAGTGTTGGGTGGCGGGCCGGCGGCTGTGCTGGGGAAAGCCCCGGCATCGATCCAGCTGTCAGTCGGCGGGGCAGCGATCGATCTGCTCACCGTGCTGGCCGCCGTCGGCCTGGCCGCAGCGCTCAACCGCTCGGGCGCCGACCGTGCGGCCCGGCAATCGACGCTGCGCGCCGTGGCCGCCCGGCTGCACGATGGGAGCATCGGTGATTCGGTCACCTGGGTCACGGCTGGGACCGCCGCCGTGGCCCTGGTTTTCGCCGCCAACCTCCGCTGAGCCCGTCACCTTGGCCGGTTGAACCTTCAATCGGGCGAGGATCGGGTCTTCAGGCGTGCCTGCGCCCCGAAACGAGCCGTTTGACACGCCCAAAGACTCGATTCTCGCCCAGTTGCGCTCGCAACAAAGTGGGTTATTCGAAGTGGCGGCTGAGGTTTGCCAGGTTGCGCTGCCAGATCCGCTTGAGGACCGGTGCGCCCGCCACACCCCCCAGAGCGCCGCCCATCCAGACGGGGAAGTGCAGGTCCTCTTCCCAGGTGAAACGAGTCCCGGTAGCCGATGACGGGGAAAGGGTGAAGCGTCCCGTGCCCGTGACCACGCCGGTGTGGCGGATACCCATGGCCTGCTGCGGCTCCCACTCTGTGATCAACATCTTGTCCGTCAGCCGCAGCGGTCCCACCTTGGTGTCGGTCTCGAACGCCGTTCCCACCCCCTCCGTCTGCTCGGACGAGAAACGGATGGCCACGGCATCGGTCATCCACTCGACGTGGCTGCTGATTCGGCGCAGGTACTCCCACACCCGGTCGGGCGACGCCGGGATCACGGCGCTGACCACCAGAGCGGTCAGGCGAACGCCTTCAACTCGGAGCGCAGTTCGTCGGCCGCCCGCTCGGGCGCCATGACGTTGATGAGCACCCCGGAGCCCAGCTCGAAGCCACCTCGCGTGGTGGCCTTGGGGAGGATGTGGGTGTGCCAGTGGTAATCCCCCCGCACCCGGTACGGGGCGGAATGGAACATCACGTTGTACGCCAGGTCGCCCAACCGGGCGCGCATGGCGGCCAGCGACAAGCGAATGGCGCGGCCGGTGGCGGCCAGGTCCTCGGCCGAGCTGCGGTGCAGATGGGGGTTGTGCTCCCGGGGCAGTACCAGCATTTGGTACGGCGTGCCGCTCCAGAACGGGCACACCACCACAATGCGTTCGTCGGCGTACACCAACCGGTGGCCCGCATCCTCCTCGGCGTCGAGCACGGCGCACAGCAGGCAGTTGCCATGGAAGCGGGCGAAGCTCCCCACCTCGTCGGCCGCTTCACCGGGCACAAATGGCATGGACATCAGCTGGGCGTGGGGATGCTCGAGCGATGCTCCCGCCTCGCGGCCGCTGTTGACCACGGCCTGGCTGTAGCGCAAACCCGGCTCCAGGGCGTGCTCGTTGATGCGGTCGCTGATGGCCAGCATGACCAGGCCGGCGTGGGCGTCGGACAGGTCGGCCCAAGTCGCCTTGTGCTCGGGCGACAGGATCAGCACCTCGTGGATCCCGCTGGCCGGGGCCTGGGTGAACACCGGGCCAAGGTGGGTCACCACCATGGGGGCGTTGCCGTCGAACGCCGGGTATTTGTTGGGCACTACCCGCACCAGCCACTCGCCGTCCGGGCCGTAGGTCTCCCGGGCAGGCGGGGTGGAATCCTCGCCTCCGGGGCAGAAGGGGCAGGGCCGGGGGTCTTCCTCCACCGGGAGGCTGCGGGTCTTGAATGCCGGTCGCTCGGCGCGCTCACTGGAGATCACCACCCAACGGCCGGTCAGCGCATCGAGGCGGAGTTGACTCATCTGTTCAGAAGCCCTGCGGTGCCGGATTCACCAACTTGAAAGGTAGCCGCCCCAACGCACTGTGTGAAACGCCTGCTCCGACAGCCACTTCGGCTCGGGCACCAGGGCGTTAGGGTGGCGCCCGTGCTCGTGGGGGTGGCCACCGTCCTGCCCGCCCCGACGGTCGACCCCTCCCGGGTCCGGGCAGCAACGCAACAGATCCTCAACCAGCCCCAGTTCCGGCCTCCCCGGCGCAACGTGCTGCAGGCGGCTTGGCACTGGCTGACCACGCAGCTGGGCAAGCTGCTGAGCTCGGTGTTCGGCGGCGCAGGCAGCTTTGGTTCGAGCTGGGTCACCGTGATCGTGGTGGCCGTGGTGGCAGCGGCGGCCATCGCACTGGTGTACGTCACCGTTCGTCACCGCCGGGGTGGTCGCTCCGGCCGTGCCGCGGGGCCGGTGGTGCTGCGGGGCCATGGACCCTCGCGTTCGCCCGCTGATTGGCGGGCCGAGGCGGCCGCCCATGGCGCCGCCGGGCGTTGGCGTGACGCCCTTCGATGCCGTTACCGGGCGTTGGTGGCGGAATTGGTCGGGCGGGGCCTGGTGGAAGAGATCGCGGGCCGGACCAGCGGGGAGTACCGAACCGACGTCAACGCCGTGGTGCCCGCGGCGGGACCGGCCTTCGACGGCGCCACCGATCTGTTCGAGCAGGCGTGGTACGGCGATCGGCCGATCGGGCCGGAGGACCAGGACCGCTTCGATGACCTGGCCCGTCAGGTCCTGACCCCGGTGGGTGGCGGGAGCTCCTGGGACATGCCCCACACCGCACGATGAGCACCGCGCCCGGCGCCACCACCACGGCCGCGACCACCGCCTCGGCGGGCGGAACCCGCTGGCGCGGCTCGGTGCTGTGGATCGTGCTGGCCGGCCTGGTGGTCCTGCTGGGCGTGGTCGGCAGCGGGGGCAGCAATGGCGGGCCGCCCCTCGACCCCACATCCACCTCCCCGGGTGGGGCCAAGGCGCTGGCCCTGCTCCTGGCCCAGATCGGTCCCGGGGTCGACCAGGTCACCGCCGCCCCTGCCGTCGGCTCGGGCGGCATCGCCTTGGTCCTGCAGGATCGCCTGACCCTGGCGGGCGACCGGCAGTTGGCCGCCTGGGTGCGATCGGGGGGCACGCTGGTCGCCGCCGATCCCCAGCTGGTCTTCGACTTCGCCGCCCCGGTGGTGGGACCGGCCAACAGCGGTCCCGTCTCGGTGAGCGGGACCATGAGCCTCGATTGCGACGTCCCCGCCATCGCCAACGTCCAGGCTATTGATCCGGCGGGAGGGCTGACGCTCATGGCTCCCCCGGCGGCAACGGCGTGTTTCAACTTCGGTGGGGGTGCGTTCCTGGTGGTCGAACCGCTGGGGTCGGGCAACCTGGTGCTACTGGGCGGGCCGGACCTGTGGACCAACGCCGACTTGGGCCACGACGACAACAGCGTGCTGGCCGCCGACCTGTTGGCGCCCCGGCCCGATGGCCCGCCGGTGCAATGGATCGTGGGGCGTGCGGGCGGGGGCGACAAGTCACTGACCCAGTTGATCCCGCCCAGGGCCAAAGAGGGCCTGGTCGAACTGGCCATCGCCCTACTCCTGGTGGGCCTTTGGCGAGCGCGCCGCCTCGGCCGTCCGGTGCTGGAGACCCCGCTGGTGGAGCTACCCGGCTCCGAGCTGGTCGTGGCGGTGGGCAACCTGCTTCAACAAGGGGGCAGGTTGGATGACGCCGCCGCCATCCTCCGGGCCACTCTGCGCCGGGCGATCGGCGAACAGTTGGGAGTGCCGCCGACCGTCACGCCGGACACCATGGCGTCGGTCGTGGCGGGTCGCACCGGGCTCGACGCGAACATGATCCTGGCCACCGTGGCCGGACCGCCGCCCACCACGGAGGCCGAGCTGGTGGCCCTGGCCGGCCACGCCGACACCATTCGACAGGAGATCACCCATGCCCGCTAGCTCGAGCCCCCGCTATCACGAGCAGCCGCACGACGCCGTAGTGGCCATTCGCCACGAGGTGGCCAAGGTGGTCGTGGGCCAGGATGGAGCGGTCTCGGGCGTCATGGCGGCTCTGCTGGTGGGGGGCCATGTGTTGCTCGAAGGTGTGCCCGGCGTGGCCAAGACGCTGCTGGTGAAAACCATGGCGGCCACGTTGGACCTGGGTTTCAAGCGACTCCAATTCACCCCCGACCTCATGCCTTCGGACGTGGTGGGCCAGCTCATCTACCAGCAGCAGGAGGGGTCATTCCGGTTCCGGGAGGGGCCGGTGTTCACCAACTTCCTGCTGGCCGACGAGATCAACCGCACCCCACCCAAGACGCAGTCGGCCCTGCTGGAAGCCATGGAGGAACGCCAGGTCACGGTGGAGGGGGAGTCCCGCCCGTTGCCCAACCCATTCATCGTGTGCGCCACCGAGAACCCCATCGAGTACGAGGGGACGTACCCGCTCCCCGAGGCCCAGCTGGACCGGTTCCTGTTCAAGCTGGTCGTGCCCTATCCGACCCTGGAGCAGGAGCTGGAGATCGTGGGACGCCATGACCAGGGCCTCGATCCCCACCAGCTGGGTGGCAGCGGCCTGCAACGCGTGGCCTCGGCCGCCGACCTGGACGCCGCCCGGGCCGAGATCGCTGCCATCAGGGTCGACCCCGCCGTGCGGGCCTACATCGTGACCCTGGCCCGGGCCACCCGGGATTCGCCCTCGGTCACCCTTGGCGTGTCGCCCCGGGGGGCCACCATGCTGCTGCGGGCGGCCAAGGCGTGGGCCTGGCTGTCCAACCGGCCCTACGTCACTCCCGACGAGGTCAAGGCCATCGCCAAGCCCACGTTCCGCCACCGGATCCAGCTGAAGCCGGAAGCCGAACTGGAGGGCGTGACCACCGATCGGGTGCTGGACGGCCTGCTGGCTGCGGTCCCCGTGCCCCGCTGATGGTGGTGTCGCCCCGATTCAAGGAGCCAACCTGCACTGAGCGAGGGTGTCGCAAGCTGCCAGAGGAGGGTCCGATAGGCATCCTGCCCGTGAGCACGGGGGTCGGCACCTGCCTTCCGTACAAAGGATCCTTTATGTTGTCCTGGGTCAAATTGGGATCCTTTGTACGGCCGAAATCGGGTCGACTCAGGACCCCTGCCGCCGACAGGCGAGCACGGACCTCCGATTTAGGGAGCCAACATGTAGCCAGGGCCACAGGTTGGCTCCTCGAATCGACGACGGCCTTGGCCGCGGCCCATTGGCCGACGGATCCGCTGCCGGCGCGGTCGGCGCGGTCGGCCTAGATGCCGGTTCCCACGTCGCGTCTGGCCCTGGCCGCGCTGGCCCTGTCGCTTGTGGTGTTGGCCCTCCCAGTATCGGCCCCTGGCGGATTGTTGATCGCGAATGGCATCTTGCTGGTGCTGGCTGTGGTCGACGGCATTCTTGCCCCCCGACCGGCGAGTGTGGGGATCGACCGGGATTTCCCCGCCGTCTTGCCGTTGAACGGCGAGGGTCGCATCGCCTGGACGGTCACCAACCCGGTCGGCCGGCGCCTTCAGATTGGCTTCTCCGACGAGTTGGCGCCGTCGCTGCGGGCGGGGACACGGCGGGTGCGTCTGACCGTGCCGGCGCATGACCGGATCACGGCCGAGACCACTATCCAGCCGAGCCGACGGGGCCGCTTCGAGCCCCGAGAGGTGGTGGTGCGGGTGAACGGGCCGCTCAGCCTGGTGGCCCGCCAGGGGAAGCGGGATCTCCCCGGGCTGTTGCGGGTGTACCCGCCCTTCGCCTCCCGCAAGGAGGCTGAGCTGCGCATCGACCGGGCCCGGATCCTCGATATCGGGCTGCGTTCGGCCCGGGGCCGGGGCGGCGGCACCGAGTTCGACCAGCTACGGGAGTACGGCGTGGACGACGAGTCCCGGCGCATCGACTGGGCCGCCACCGCGCGCAGCGGCAAGGCCATCGTGCGCACCTATCGGGCGGAACGAAACCAGACGGTGATCATCGCCCTGGACAACGGGCGCACCATGGCGGGCCAGGTGGCGGGCGTGGCCCGGGTCGAGCACGCCATGGACGCCGTGCTGATGCTGACCGCGGTAGCGACCCGGCTGGGCGATCGGGCCGGGCTGGTGGCGTTCGACCGGCGGGTGCGGGCGGTCGTCCCGCCCGGGCACCGAGTCGACCAGTTGACCCGGGTCAGCGAGGCGATGTACCAGCTGGAACCAGAACTGGCCGAGAGCGACTATCGGGGCGCATTCACCGAGACGTTGGTGCGTTTCCACCGCCGCGCGCTGTTGGTGTTGCTAACCGAGCTGGCCGATCAGGCGCTGGGCGACACCCTGTTGCCCGCCCTGCCGCTGATCCTGCGCAGCCACCTGGTAGTGGTGGCGTCGGTGCGAGACCCCGCTCTCCAGCGTTGGGCCATATCGCCCGCGCCCGATGCCGGGGCGGCCTATCGCAAGGCGGCGGCCCAGGCGGCGCTGGAGCAACGGCGGGTGTTGGCCGCCCAGTTCCGGGGCCTGGGGGCCACAGTGGTCGACGCACCGCCGGGCGCCCTCGCCCCCGCCCTGGCCGACGCCTACCTCAAGGTCAAAGCCACGGGGCGGCTTTAGCGCCCGCTTTCGCTCAGGGCGCCGGTGAAGCCGGCCGCGGTGGCCGACCGGCCGAGCACGACGGCGTAGATCAGAAACGCCGCCTCCACCGTGACGCCGATCCCCACTCGCACCACGGTGGGCAGGGCCGATCCGGTGACGAAGCCCTCGATCGAGCCCGCGATGGCCAGGGTGATGACCACACCCAATACCAACACGACGCTGCGGCCCGCCTCCTCGGCCAGCGCCGTCAGCCGTGGTCGATCCCCCGGGTCGATCAGCGTCCAGCCCACCCGCAGGCCCGCCGCGCCCGCGATCACCACCGAGGTCAACTCCAATAGCCCGTGGGGGAGCACCAGCCCGTAGAACTTGGATGTCTGGCCCGCCGCTGCGAACAACCCCGCCGCCTGGCCGATGTTGGCCCCGTTGATCACCAGCAGGATCACGGTGGGGATGCACAGCGCGATCCCGCCGATAAAGGTGAGCACGGCCACCCGGACGTTGTTCGTGTACACCTCAGTCGCGAACTCCGACGCCGGCTGGGAGCGGTAATAGGAGGCGAAGTCATGGTTGACATACGCCTGGCGGGCGGCGGCGGGCGCGCTGGCCTGTAGGGCGGTGGGCGAGTTGGCCAGCCATGTGCCGATCACGATGGCCGGGGCAAAGGTGAGAATGGCGCTCACCAGCACATAGCGCCGAATGTGCCACAGGGCGGCGGGAAAGGTACGGGTAAAAAACAGCCCGACCGAGCGCCACGACTTCGGCCTGCTCCCGTAGATGACGGCGCCCGAAGCCGCCACCTGCTGGGACAGCCGGGCGGTGAGGGCCGAGTCGGAGAAGTTGGTCTGGGCGTACGACAGGTGGCTGGTGGTGCGCTGGTACAGGGCGATGAGCTCGTGCAACTCGGCACTGGATAGGCGTCGAACGCCGCCGCCCGCTCGCTGGGTCAAGAACTGGAGTCGGTTCCACGTCGGCGTGTTGCGGGCCAGGAACTGGTCGATGTCCATGTGTTGGGTACGGTAGCCAGGTGCAGGCTCAGGGGGCGCGTGTTGTTACGCCCGAGGCGGTTGTTCTCGACGTGCGGACGGCGGGGCTGGGCTCCCGGGTGTTCGCCCGGGCGATCGACATCCTCGTGCAAATCGGGGTCCTGCTGGTGATCATTGCCGTGGCCGGCGCCCTGGGAACGCTGGGCGTGGTCGTGATCCTGTTCGCCATCACCGGATTGGTGCTCCTGTACCCGATCGTCTTCGAGACGCTGTGGCGGGGTCGAACAATCGGCAAGGCGGCGCTCGGGTTGCGGGTGGTGACCCGCCAGGGGGCGCCCATCAGGTTCCGCCACGCCCTGATCCGCGGCCTGGTGGGGTTGGGCGAAGTGATCCTGCTGCCCGTCATCGGCGTGCTGGCCATGTTGATCTCGACCAGCGATCAGCGTCTGGGCGACATGCTCGGGGGGACCATCGTGATCAAGGAGCGATCGGCGGCCCAGCAATCGTGGCCCGTGGTGTTCTACCCGCCGCCCGGGTTGGAGTCGTTCGTGGCCACGCTGGACGTGAGCTCGATGACGTCGGCCGAATACGAAACGGTGCGTTCGTTCCTGCTGCGGGCGCGGGACATGGCACCTTTGCCCCGGTCGAACCTGGCGGCGCGCCTGGCCGGCCCGTTCGTCACCCGTTGGCATCAGCCGGTTCCCCCGGGCATGGGGCCCGAGCTGTGGCTGGCCTGTGTTGCCGCGTCGTACCAACAGCGCCACGCCCCGTCCACCGGCGCCTGGACCTATCCGGGCGGCGGTGCCGGCTCGTGGCCCGCCCCCATGGCGACCGGTCCGGCCGGCCCATGGGGCCCCCCGCCCCCGCAATCGGCCCCGCAGTGGGGCCCGCCCCCGCCGCCATCGGCCTCGCAATGGGGCCAGCCGCCGCCGCAATCGGCCCAGCAGCCATCGGCCCCGCAGTGGGGCCCTCCCCCGCTGCCCGCCCCGCCGTTTACCGGGCAGTTACCGCCCCCCCCCCCGCCCCGGGCCGGGCCCCCCGTCCAGGCGCCCCCGCCACCACCAGCCGCCGCTCCGCCGCCGCCCGCCTGGGGTCGCCCGCCTGGCGTGGCGCCCCCGCCCCCACTGGCCTCGCCGCCTGGCGTGGTGCCCCCGTCGCCGCCCCCGCCGGTGGTTGGTTACCCGCCCGCGACGGCGGGGCCGAGTGTGATGGCCACCCCGCTTGGATCGGGGGAGGAGCCCGATAGCACCCCGCCGCCCCTTTTCCCCGCCCCTCGTCGTTCGGATGGTGGCTTCGCCCCACCGGACTAGGCCGTAGCCTGGTAACGCCATGGCCGCTTACCTCGATCACGCCGCCACCACGCCGTTGCGCCCCGAGGCGGCGGCGGCCATGTTGCCCTGGCTGACCGAGCGCTTCGGCAACCCGTCGGGTTCGCATGCCGTGGCCCGGGCTGCCCGGGCCGCCATCGACGAGGCCCGTGACGTGGTGGCCGACGCCCTCGGAGTCGCTCCGGGTGGGGTCATTTTCACCGGCGGCGGCACGGAGGCGGACAACCTGGCCCTGGCCGGCGTCCTAGCCAGAAACCCCGGCGTGGTGGTGTGCAGCGCCATCGAGCACCACGCCGTGCTTCACGCCGCGGCTGCTCAAACGGGCGACTGCCGGATCGTGCCCGTCGACCGCGATGGCGTTGTCGACCTGGACCGACTGGCCGAGGCCCTCGACCCGACCGTGGCCGTGGTGTCGATCATGCTGGCCAACAACGAGGTCGGTACCGTCCAGCCCCTCGCCCGCATCGCCCGGTTGGTTCGCCGCCGCGCTCCCGAAGCCGTGCTCCATACCGATGCCGTCCAGGCGTTCCCCTGGCTGGACGTGGCCCAGGCAGCGCAAAAGGCCGACCTGATCTCGGTCAGCGCCCACAAGTTCGGCGGCCCCCAAGGAACGGGCGTGCTGGCGGTACGGGGCGACGTGGCCCTGTCACCGTTGATCCACGGCGGGGGTCAGGAACGAGACCGGCGCAGCGGCACCCACAATGTCGCCGCCATCGTGGGGATGGCCGCGGCCATGCAGGCCACCGTCGCCACCAGGGATGAGACCGTCACCCGGATCGGCCGCCTGCGCGACCGGCTGGCCGACAACCTCCTGGCCGCCATCCCACAGACGGTGGAAACGGGCGACCGCGCCAACAAGATCGCGGGCAACTGCCATCTGTGTTTCGACGGCATCGAGAGCGAGGCGCTCCTAGTGCTGCTCGACGACGCGGGCGTGTACGCCTCCGCCGGTTCGGCCTGCGCCAGCGGCGCCCTGGAGCCGAGCCACGTGCTGGTGGCCATGGGCATCGATGAGAAAAGGGCGCTGGGCAGCCTGCGCCTGTCGCTCGGCGCCACCACCACCGACGACGACGTCGACCTCGCCCTCAAGGTCATCCCCGATGCCGTGGCCCGCCTGCGGGAACCCTGATGCGCGTCCTGGTCGCCATGTCGGGCGGCGTCGACTCGTCGGTGGCCGCCGCCCTGCTGCAACAGGCGGGCCACGACGTGGTGGGCGCCACCATGAAGCTGTGGGGGGGCGAGTCCGACTCCGGCTGCTGCAGCGTGGCCGACGTGGAGGACGCCCGCCGGGTAGCCCAGCAACTGGGCATCACCCACCACGTTTTCAACTTCACCGAGGATTTCGACCGCCACGTGGTCGAGCCGTACGTGGCCGAGCACGCGGCGGGCCACACCCCCAACCCGTGCGTGTCGTGCAACCGCCACCTGAAGTTCGACCGGTTCCTGCGCCGGGCCCATCAGCTGGGCTTCGACGCCATCGCCACCGGCCACCACGCCCGGGTGCTGGAAGCAGGCGGCCGCTGGCAGTTGGTCCGGGGCGCCGATCGGGCCAAGGACCAGTCGTACGTGCTGTACATGCTGACCCAGGCTGAACTGGCTCGCATCCTGCTCCCGGTGGGCGAGTTGACCAAGGCCGAGGTCCGGGCCCGGGCCACCGAGCTGGGCTTGCGGACGGCGGCCAAGCCGGACAGCCAGGACGTGTGTTTCATCACCCGCACGGGCGGGCGGGAGGCGTTCCTGGGCCAGCGCATACCGCTGCACCCCGGCCGATTCGTGGACGCGGCCAACGGCGAAGAGTTGGGAAAAGTGCCCGCCTTGGAGCTGGTCACGGTCGGCCAGCGGCGGGGCATCGGTGATCAACAGGCGGGCGGGGAACGGCGCTACGCGCTCAATGTCGATCTGGCCACCGCCACGGTGACGGTGGGCACGTCCGACGATCTCATGGACGACCACCTTGTCGTCGACCAGCTGAGCTGGGTGGACGAGCCGGTTGCGGTGGGCGACGAGGTGGCGGTGCAGATGAGTGCCCACGGCCGCCCCGCGCCGGCGCTGTTCGTCGGCGCCGGTGAGGTGCGGTTCGAGCAGCGTCAACGGCGGGTGGCACCGGGGCAGAGCGTGGTCCTCTACCGAAATGACAGCGTGCTGGGCGGCGGGATCGCGGGCTCATCATTTCCTAATGAATCGGGCCGATACTGAAGTTGTGAACGTTTCGACGACAACCACTCCTACAACTACGACCGAGCTCCGCGACTCGAAGCCGCTACTCGGGGACTGGCAGGCACTTAGGGCCCTCATCGCGTCCGAGGGGTACGTGTTCATGCGGGGCCTGCTCGACCCCGACATGGTGCGGGGCGTGGGCATGGCGGGGCTGAGCGCCCTTCAGCAGGCCGGGTGGACCCAGCCCGGCGGGGACCCCGTCACGGCCCGGCCCCAGCTGCCGGTGCGGGCCATCAAGATGCGCGACGCTTTCGGTGACGCCGGCTACCGCCACATCCTGGCCCTCCCCGGCTTCAACATGATCCCGTTCACCTCGCCCCTGGCCGACCTGATGGGGCAGATCATGGGGCCGGCCGGGTTTTGTTATCCCCTGAAGCTGCCCCGGATCGTGTACCCCACCACGGTGGTGCCCCATCAGCCGGGCAGCGTGGTGCACAAGGACTACCAGTCGGTGCAGGACATGTTCACCTGCTGGACGCCGCTGGGCGATGTGCCCCGCAGCCTGGGCGGCTTGGCGCTACAGCCGGGGAGCCAGGCCACCAGCCGGGTGCGTTATCGCCCGCTCACCAAGTTGGAGCCGGGATGGCTGACCACCGACTACCAGCCGGGGGACGTGCTGGTGTTCCACTGCCTGACCACGCACGCCGCCCTGCCCAACCTGGGAGACCGGATGCGCTTCTCGGTCGAGTACCGCTGGCAGCTGGCCGACCAGCCGGCGCCCCGGCGAATGGTCATGGGGCCCCACGGGGCGGAGATGGGCTCACGCCTGTTTGCCCGCACACCGTGGTGGCGCCCCATTCCCCAGGGTGTGGCGCTGTTCGACGACGGTGGGTTGGACCAGCGCAAGACAGTCCTGCCTGCGCCGCCCTCGCGCTTCGTGTCGTTCAGCAACTAAGCGCCGCTCCGCAACTGCGCCGTTCAGCAACTGAGCCGGCATCGCCCACGGGGCGGTTAGGGTCGAATAGTGGACGAAGACGAGAACGAGTGCCCCCACGGCCTAGACCCGGCCTGGTGCACGTTTTGTCGGCGGAAGGCGGCAGGGGAGCTGCCGACTGGGGTGCGCCGGCCCCGTGCCCCGGCCCCGCCCAAGCCCCCCCGGTCCGCCGCCGGGTCCCGGACCTCGGCTTCGGCGGTCCGGCGGACTGGCACCACGGCCGATCGATCGCCTCGTGCCCCTCGTGCCCCACGCGCCGCCGCAGTGCCCCGGGGGCCGGCTGATGCGCTGGTCAAGCTGCGCCCGGTGTTGTTCCACGCCACGGGGTATCAGGCGTGGCCGTCGATCGTCGAGTTGGGGTTGTTGCCGGCCAGCGAGGTGTTGGCGGGCGACGCACGGCTTCGTTCGGCCCGGCAAGGGCCAATCGAGGTGGCGCTGGGGCCGGGTGAGGGCATCATCGTGCGCGACCAGCGGGCCATGGCGCGCGCCAACATCGAGACCCACCTGGACGGCATCGGGCTGGTCGAGTGGCTCGACATCCTCAACGAGCGGGCGTTCCTGTTCGCCCGCCAGCGCGACCTGACGACGTTTCTGGGCCGCTACAAGGAAAGCGGCGGTCAGGACGTCCTGACCTTCGACACCGCCCGGTTGCTGGACGCGGCAAGGGGACGGACCGAGGTCACCACCGTGAGCTCGACCGCCCCGGTGCCGTGGGAGCATTGTCGGTGCCGCAACCGGCACACCTTCGAACCGATCGACTCGTTTGCAGGCGATGTCGCCGACATTCACGAGGTGACGATTATTGGCGGCATCCAACAGGTCGCCGACTTGGTGGTCCGGGTGATGCGCTACCACCCGGATGGCACCACAGAAGTCGTGCTTGGTTAAAGCACGCTGACGTTGGCTGCCTGCAGACCCTTCGGGCCTTGGGCGACGTCGTAACCGACCTTCTGACCCTCTTCGAGGTTCCGATAGCCAGTGCCTGCAATGGCGCTGAAGTGCACGAACACATCAGGACCACCGCCGTCTTGGGTGATGAAGCCGAAGCCCTTCTCACCGTTGAACCACTTCACAGTTCCAGTTGCCATGGAAATTTCCCTCCTTTCACGGCCAGAATCGAGTCCTCTCGGAATCTTGGCCTTGGCTCTTACGAGCCGGAGGGATACTTCCGTGCACAATGCTGGGGTGTGGCCCTCGGCTGACACTGTAGCCAGTCCCGCGCTGGCCCGCTCGCCGACCGCTCCGCTGCCCCTCGCGGGCAGTTGGCCGGCGTTCAAGCTGGGAACACCGCGCCGCTATCCTGGAGGGTGCTCCATCGAGCCCAGCGGTGGTCCTTGAGGAGGCTTACGGCGTGAGTGACACGAGTGAACCGAGCCTTCCTTATCCCTTGGGCGTGAGCGTCATTGACGGCGGGGTCAACGTGGCGTTGTTTTCGAGTGTCGCCCAAGGCGTCACGTTCTCGACCTTCGATCAGAACGGCGCCGAAACCCGTCATCCGCTCACCATGGCCGACAGCGATATCTGGCACGGCAAGGTGGCGGGCGTGACGCCGGGCCAGGAGTATGGATTTCGGGTGGACGGGGCCTTCGCTCCCTCGGCCGGCACCTGGTGCAACGCTCAGAAGCTGCTGCTCGATCCTTACGGGCGTTGTGTGACGGGCAACCTGGCGTGGAAACCATCGTGGGATGGCGCCTCGCCCGCCGGCTCGGCCACGCCCGATCCCACCGACTCCGCCCCCGACGCCCCCCGCTCGGTCGTGGTCCAGAGCACCTTCGACTGGGGTGACGACGCGCCACCTGGCTACTTCCTGGCCAACAGCGTCATCTACGAGCTTCACGTCAAGGGTTTCACCGAGTTGCACCCTGACGTCCCGGCCGCTGACCGGGGCACCTATGCGGGCTTGGCCCACCCGAGCGTGGTCGCCTACCTGAAGGGTCTCGGGATCACGGCGGTTGAGCTGCTCCCGGTCCACCAGTCGCTGACCAACGGGCTGGTGGCCGGGGCCGGCCTCACCAACTACTGGGGCTACGACACGATCGGATTCTTTGCGCTGCACGGTGCCTACTCCTCAGCCCGGCGGGCCGGGGGGGCGCCAGGTAGCGAGATCGACGAGTTCAAGGCCATGGTCAAGGCTTTCCACGCCGCCGGCATCGAGGTCATCTTGGACGTGGTGTTCAACCACACAGCCGAAGGCAATGAGATGGGACCGACGGTGTGTTTCCGGGGCATCGACAACGCCGCCTATTACCAGCTCGTCCCCGGGCAACCACAGAGCTACGACAACCTCACGGGCTGCGGAAATACCATCGATGCGGCCAACCCGAAGGTGCGGCGGCTGATCATCGACTCGTTGCGCTACTGGGTGAAGGAGATGCACGTCGATGGCTTCCGGTTCGATCTCGGTGCGGTGCTGGGCAGTGACGAGCCGGGCACCGCGGCCGACGCCGATCCCGGTTGGGACCCCAATGCCGCCTTCTTCGACCTGGTCATCCAGGACCCGACCCTGGCCGGGGTCAAGTTGATCGCCGAGCCGTGGACGGCGGCGGGCAACGAGCAGGGACAGTTCCCGGCCCGGTGGTCGGAGTGGAACGGTCAGTACCGAGACGTCATGCGAGACTTCTGGCGGGGCCAGATATCGACCCCACGATGGGTCGGGGCACGGCTGGCGGGCAGCCCCGACATGTACGCCGACAGCGCGCCTCGGTACAGCCTGCGCCGCCAACCCGGCGCCTCCATCAACTTCGTCACCTGCCACGACGGGTTCACGCTGTACGACCTGGTGTCGTACGACTCGCAGCACAACCAGGCCAACCTCACCGACCCCGGCTCGGGCACGTCCGACAACCGCTCGTGGAATGGCGGGTCCGGACCAGCGGACGACGGCCCGACCACCGATCCCTCGATCGCGGCGATACGCCGCCGCCAGCAGCGCAACTTCCTCGCTACTTTGCTGGTCTCCCACGGCGTGCCCATGTTGCAGGCGGGGGACGAGCGCAACCGTACCCAGGGCGGTAACAACAACGCCTGGTGCCAGGACGACGCCATCAGCTGGATGGACTGGACCGACGAGCAGACTGCCGACCAGTTGTGCGCCTTCGTCCGCACCATGACGTCGCTGCGGTCGTCGGTGGCGGCGCTTCGCACGGCGCGGTTCCCCGATCCTGGGCCTGGGGAGCCCAGTGAACCGGTGGCGTGTACGGGTCTGCTCTGGTTCAACCCCGACGGT